>Ga0210389_10003199_pt1 | contig 12778 bp, 9 predicted proteins | sample IncBWH28OmetaG_FD_160127 | JGI IMG/M metagenome (GOLD analysis project Ga0210389, IMG submission 160127) | Forest soil microbial communities from Barre Woods Harvard Forest LTER site, Petersham, Massachusetts, United States - Inc-BW-H-28-O ...
CGGTCGGCTTGTCACGGCAAGCGCGAGTATACACGTTGATGTTTTCGAGAATTCTCGCCTGTTCCCTCCCTCACCCGAGATCATCAAAATGAGCACGTCATCCAAACTCTTCGAGCCGTTCAAGCTTGGCCCCGTCACCCTTCCCAATCGCACTGTCATGGCGCCACTCACGCGTAACCGCGCGTTGGCGGGCCTGGTGCCCAATCCGCTCGCCGTTGAATATTACGGACAGCGTGCTTCTGCAGGGCTCCTGATCACCGAAGCGACCCAGGTGTCGCAGCAGGGCCAGGGATATCAGGACACCCCGGGCATCTATTCGAAAGAGCAGATCGCCGGTTGGCGCAAGGTCACCGAGCGCGTGCATACGCGCGGCGGGCGCATCTTCCTGCAGCTCTGGCATGTCGGCCGCATCTCGCATACCTCGCTGCAGCCGAATGACGGCGCGCCAGTGGCGCCGTCTGCGATCCGCGCCAATACCAAGACCTTCGTCAACGGCACCTTTGCGGATGTTTCCGAGCCGCGCGCGCTGGAGCTCTCGGAAATTCCAGGAATCATCGACAGTTTCAAGAAGGGCGCCGCCAATGCGATCGCAGCCGGCTTCGATGGCGTCGAGATCCATGGCGCCAACGGTTATCTGCTGGATCAGTTCGCCAGGAACGGCACCAACAAGCGCACCGATGCCTATGGTGGCGGAATCGAGAACCGCGCCAAACTGATGCTTGAAGTGACCAAGGCCGTGGTTGCCGAAGTCGGCGCCGAGCGCAGCGGCATCCGTATCTCGCCGGTGACACCGGCAAACGATATTTCGGATTCCAACCCGCAGCAGTTGTTCGACTACATCGTCGATCATCTCAACGCGTTGAAGCTCGTCTACCTTCATGTCGTGGAAGGTGCGACCGGCGGCCCGCGCGATATCGCGCCGTTCGACTATCGCTCGCTGCGCAACCGCTTCAAGGGCGCCTACATCGCCAACAATGGCTATGATTTCAATCTCGCCAACAAGGTGCTGTCGGCCAATGAGGCGGACCTGATCGCGTTCGGCAAATTGTTCATCGCCAATCCCGATCTGGTCGAGCGTTTCAAGCGCGGCGCACCGCTCAACGATCCCGACAAGGCGACGTTCTACGGCGGCGACGCGAAGGGATACACGGATTATCCGGCGCTCGAAGCCGCCGACGCGGCGGAGTGAGTAGAGCGCTTTTTTAGAGCTTCGGTTCTGATCGCATCGGAACCGAGGCCTTTGCGGACATCCAGGCGTCCAATACAGCGACTTCGGAAGGCGCCAGGCGCAGGCCTAATTTGGACCTGCGCCAGATGACGTCTTCCACCGTGCACGCCCATTCCGTCGACATCAGATAGTCGATCTCGGCCTCGGTCAGGCCCGCGCCGAACCACTGGCCGAGATCGGCAGCCGATTTCGCTTCCCCCAGCATCTTCACAGCGCGCGTGCCGTAGGCATGGGCGAGGCGGTTTGCATTTGCCGCGTCAAGGAACGGATAACGGCGCCGAAGTTGCGCCGCCAATTCTGCAACCGCCGTAACCTCCATGTCGCCGCCGGGCAGCGGCGCCTTCCCCGTCCATCCCTCCTGAGCTGCGGTGCCCTTCAGGTAGGGCGCGAGCTTTTCGAGCGCTTCTTCGGCGAGCCGCCGATGCGTCGTGATCTTGCCGCCATAGACCGACAGCAGCGGCGCGTCGCCGGGCGTATCGAGTTCGAAGACATATTCGCGGGTGGCCGACTTCGCCTCGCTCGCGCCATCGTCATAGAGCGGGCGAACGCCGGAATAGGCCCACACGACATCTTTCGGACTGATCGGCTGCGCAAGGTATTCGTCGACGGATTTGCAGAGATAACTGATCTCCTCGTCCGAGGCCTTCACCTTGGCGGGGTCGCCTTCATAGTCGCGGTCGGTGGTGCCGATCAGCGTAAAATCGTCCTGGTAGGGAATGACGAACACGATCCGTCCGTCGCTGTTCTGGAACATGTAGGCGCGACCATGGTCGTAGAGTTTGCGCACGACGATGTGGGAGCCCTGCACGAGCCTCACCTTGGCCCGCGCATTGACGCCCGACCCCAGCGCCAGCACCTGCTCCACCCACGGCCCGCCGGCATTGACAAGCACGCGCGCACGAATGGTCGAGCGTGTGCGGCTTGACGCGCTTTCCACCGTCACATGCCATATCCCATCTTGCTGCTTGACCTCGACCGCGCGGGTGCGGGTGCGGATCTCAGCGCCGCGATCCGCGGCGTCGCGTGCCGTGAGAACCACGAGACGTGCGTCATCGACAAAACAGTCCGAATATTCGAATCCCGTGGTGTAGCGGTTCGGCACCAGCGGCTTGCCTACTTCGTCCCGCCGCAAGTCCACCGTCCGCGTCGGCGGCAGCAGATGCCGGCCGCCGATATGGTCGTAAAGGAACAGGCCTAGCCGCAAGAGCCATGCCGGGCGAAGCCCTTCATGGTGCGGCAGCACAAAGCGCAACGGCCTGACGATGTGAGGCGCGACCCGCCATAAGATCTCACGCTCGATCAGCGCTTCGCGGACCAGATGGAACTCGTAATATTCGAGATAACGCAAGCCGCCATGCACGAGCTTCGTCGACCACGACGACGTTCCGCTCGCCAAATCGTTCATTTCGCAAAGAAAAACCGAGTTGCCGCGTCCGGCCGCATCGCGCGCGATGCCGCAGCCGTTGACGCCGCCTCCGATGATCGCGAGATCGAAAATCCCGTCCAAACGGGCCCCCGAGATTCGTTTCCTCAGTGTAACGGGGTTCCCTGCACTTTGCATCGCCCAAAGGGTTCAGCACATCGATCCGTCAGGCCGATCCTCACGTTGGCGTGAGAGGGAGGGAATGTTTGTCGCAACGCGGGGTAACACCAGCAGGCATCGGGAGTCTCTTCCGCCAATCTACAGGAGAAGCGCATGACCAAACTTGCCATCCGGCTCTTAACGCTCGCCGCCTTCGCCATGACATCGCTTGCGGCTCCCATGGTCGTACCGGCCAAGGCAGCGACCGACGGCAGCACTCCGGCCAAGAAGAAGCACAAGAAGATGAAGTCTACGGGCGGCCAGATGCAGGCTCCCATGACGTCTTCCCAGTCTCCCCCCAACATGGCCGACGATCCCTCGCGGAAAATCAGCTATTGAGGCTCCAGTCGGAGTCGAGCATGGCGGCGGCTGGTCGTACTGGAATCGAGCGCGGCTTTATGCCTGGTGCCGCAAACTATCGTTAGCGCTGCGCCATAGCCAGATCATCAGCGAGCCCGAACGGCCCCGAATCGGGGTTTCCTCCGGCCCGGCCAGATGACCCGATTTGAACAGGGCGCAATCTTGCCCAGCGGCCTGCAACAACTCGTCGCTTACCGCCAATTCGACGCCATGGCTTGCCGCCACTTCCATCAGCCGGCTCGCCACATTGACGGTGTCACCCGTCGCCGTGATGTGGTGATAACTTCCGCCGCCGAGCCGTGAGGCAATAATCACGCCGAAATGGGCGCCGACCTTAAATCCGAGGTTCGACGGCGTCGAAAGCCGCCGCGAGACCAGCCATCGCCCGACACTGCCGCAAAGCCTGAGCGCACACTCTGCCGCTCTCGCCGCATCGTCGGCGGTTGCTGCCGGCAAACCGAACAGAAGCATCGCCCCATCGCCCAGAAAACTCGTGATCATCCCGCTACAGGCGACCGCTTCCCTGTCGATCAGGGCGTGAAATTCCTTCAATAAATCGCGTGTCCCGTCCGGCCCAAGCTGTTCGCTCAGCGATGTGAAGCCGGACAGATCGATAAAGATGACCGCCGCATTCTGGCGGACCGGCTCCGCCAGAAAGTTTGGATCCCGGGCCAGCCATTTCTGTATCGCAGGCGCCTGAAACCGCTCGAGCAACTCGTTCCTGGCGGCAAAATATTGTGCCTGCTGCCGGCCCGACCACAGTTGCAATGATCCGAAAAAAACCACCGGCACAGCGGCGGCAGCGACCGGCACGGCTGCACCCATGACTATTCCGGACGAAAATGCCAGGAAATTTGCCGCTACCCAGATCAGAACGACGGCCGCAGCGGCAATGAGTCCCACAGCACTTCGCCGCCACGCGAGAAGACCAACAAGAATTGCGGGCAACAGGACAGCAACGGCGCCGTCGGCCATGCGAACGGATTCGTCCCGCAACGGACCATCGCCAGCCATGAGGTGGGTGATGGCCGTCGAAATGACTTCCACGCCTGGCAACAGCCGATCAAAGGGGGTGGAGAAAAAGTCGCCACCGCCGCTGACGGTCGCGCCGAGAACGACAATCCGGTTTCGGATATCGTCGGGCGATAGGACGCCGGCAAGTACCGACGCTGCGCTCACCGTTCGGATCGCCCGCCGTGGGCCATAGAATGCAATGGGCAGGGAATGACCGACGTCGGTTGGCACCGAACGTTGACCCAGCGTCAAACGGTCTGGCTCGATCGAAGGCTCCTGTCCGACGGCCAGCGAGGCGACGCGGAGCGCAAATGACAGTTCGACCATATCTCCGGTGCGAAACAGCATCGGAGCGGAACGCGGCGTACCGGTTTGATCGGTCGCCACATTGGCGATGCCGATGTTGGCGTGATCGGCGAATTTCTTCAGCGGCAATAGGAATTTCTCGGCCGTTGGGAGCCCGGCGAGCGGACCTTTGTCATTGTCGGAAGAAATCGACTGGCTGGCTTCCGGGAAGATCGCGGCAGCAGCAATGACGGCCGGGCGCGCCGCGAGCGACTTTGCAAGAGCCTCATCGGCATCGACGGCACCGTTGTCGACCAAAAGCAGGTCGATCGCGATAACCTTCGGTTCGAACTGCGCGATCGCATCAACGATCTTTGCAAGATCGATCCGGGGCAGCGGGTAGACACCCCGCAACTTCACGACGTTGTCGTCAATTGCAACAATGGTTACGAGATCCGGCGGCACCCTTTTGCCGCGGGCCAGCGTCCTGATATCGACCGTTGTGGATTCGATGCGGTCAAGAAATCGCAAGCCACCTCGGCTGTGCTCGAAATAGACGCCGAACCCCCAGATCGCTGCCAGAATAACGGCAATCAACGTCTGGATACGGCGGCTGATCATACGCGCTTACTGTCCGAGCCGAGCCATCAAGGCGGACACACGAGCGGGAGCCCAGCGCTTGACCGTCAGAGGGGCGCCTGGTTCGACGTCCACGCCTTCGCCAGGCCGCAAGGTTACGCTGTGAGTGCCCGTTCGCCGTCCAACGGCGACCCGCCCGTTGACGACGAAGACGGAGGTCTTGTCTTGGGCAACATCGACGGCCCACTTCGTGCCGCGGACCGCCGCGATCGCCTGCGGTGTAATGACCTGAAACTTGTTTCCGCCGGATTTCGGCGGGACCTCAATCAACAAGGCCTTGCCGCTCAATTCAACCGAATCGACGCGGCCGTCACGACCGCTGTGCAGCGTATATCGAGCGCCATCTTCAGCGACGATCGTAATTCCCGCCTCGCAATGCAGCGTTTGCGTCGTACCCAACGAGATTTGCGGGGAGCAGCCGGGATTAGCGGGCTGCGCGGCGGCGATTTCAATTGAGCTCAACGTACATGCGAGCAGAATAAATCCCGCCTTCAATAGCCCTTTCATGACTTCTAACTCCAACTTCACTGTGCAGGGGATCGCGTGGCCTATTCTGCCACGTTGTCATACGCAGAGGCAAAGAAAGCATCGGCGCCAGATGCGGCGCAGAAGCGCAGAAAACGGAAGCCTGCAATGATGACTACGCCGAAACCGGCGGCGGGTCGTGCTGGATGACCTGCGGATGTCCCCGATCGTCGATCGAGACATAGGTGAAGTTGCCGTCGGTCACCAGGATCGCCTGCATCTCCTTGCGGCGCAGCACCCAAGCCTCGAGGTGGACCGTGACCGAAGTGTGGCCGATCTTCACCAGAACGGCATGCACCGAAACCAGATCGCCGACATAGACCGGCTTGCGGAAATTCATCGCCTCGATGGCGACGGTCACGGTACGGGATTTCGCGATCTTGGAAGCGAAGACACCGCCGCCGACATCCATCTGGCTGAGCAGCCAGCCGCCGAAAATATCGCCGTTCTGATTGGTGTCGGCCGGCATCGCCAGCGTACGGATGCAAAGATCGCCGCATGGCTCGCTTTCGGTGACGAGCGGGGCGTGGACGGCTTGCGTGTCTGTCATGTCAAAAGAGGCTCATCACGAAGAATTCAGACTATTTGAAACTATCCCAGCCGGCATCCGGCGTGAACCGGCCGCCGAACTTCGCGGCCAGCCGCCGCAAAGTCGATGCCACGTTTTCCGCACCGCGCGTCCGCGCGTAATTCAAGGGACCGCCGCGGAACGGCGCGTAACCGGTGCCGAAAATCATCGCGCCATCGACCATGTCGGAATCGTCGACGATGCCCTCGCGCAGGCACGCGACGCAGACGTTCGACATCGGCAGGATCAGTCGGTCGATCATTTCCGCATCAGGCTCCGCGATGTTCGACGGCGCCCGCGTCTTGTCGGCCTTGCCGCCCTTCCACGTATAAAACCCCTTCCCGGTCTTGCGGCCGAGTTCGCCTTTGGCGACCTTCTCACGCAACCATGCCGGAGTCGGCGGCAGCAAGTCGCCGAATTTCGAGCGCAGCATGTCGCCGACCGCAAGGCAGATATCGAGACCGACCTGATCGGCGAGTTCGATTGGGCCCATCGGCATGCCGAACTTTTCCGCGGCTCGGTCAATCGTGACCTGATCGACCCGCTCATCAAGCATCACCATGGCTTCCAGCATGTAAGGCGTCAGCGCGCGGTTGACGACAAAGCCGGGCGAGCTCTTGACCAGCAGCGGCAGACGATCGATGGCGCCGACAAAGGCCAGCGCCTCTTTCAGCAATTGCGGCTCGGTGCCGTCGTGGCTGACGACCTCGACCAGTTGCAGGCGCGACACCGGGTTGAAAAAGTGCAATCCAAGCAGTCGCTCGGGCTTCGCCAGCGTCGTTCGCAAATCCTGCAGCGGGATGCTCGATGTGTTGGTGGCCAGGATCGCGCCAGCTTTCATCCGCGGCTCGAGGCCGGCATAGACTTTCTGCTTCAATTCGAGCTTTTCCGGCACCGCCTCGATGATCAGATCGGCGGTACGAACCCCTTCACCGTCGAGATCCGGAACCAGCCGGTCGAGCGCGTCGCGAACATCGGTGCGCTTGCGCATGATCTTGCCGAACAGGTCGGATGCGCGTTTCATCGCGCCCGCAATCGGCTCGGCTTTCATGTCCGCGAGCGTCGCCTTAAAACCTTGGTTGGCGCACCAGGCCGCAATGTCGCCGCCCATGGCGCCGGCGCCGATGACATGGACATGCTCGATCTTGTTGCCGGAGCCGGCAAGCTTCTTCATCTGATCACGCAGGAAGAACACGCGGATCAGGTTCTGCGCCGTCGGCGTCACCATCAGATGGGCGAACGAACTTTTCTCGGCAGCCAGCATCGCGGCCTTGTCGCCGCCGTGCTTTTCCCAGAGGTCGATCAGCCCGTATGGCGCGGGGTAATGTTCGGGGGAAGCAGACTTCGCAGCCTCACTGCGCATGCGCGAGGCAAGAAATCCGCGGACCGGGCCGGCGTTCAACACCGTGGTGAGAAAGCCCGGCTGCGCACGCTTGAGACGGCCGAACACCGCATCCTTTACGGCGTTGCGGACATGGCGCTCCTCGGTCACGGCATCGACGAGGCCGAGCGACTTTGCCCGCCGCGCATCGATGGTCCTGCCGGTCAGCATCAGCGTCATCGCCTGCATCGGGTTGACGAGCCGCGTGAAACGCACGGTGCCGCCGAGGCCCGGATGCAAACCGAGCATCACCTCGGGGAAGCCAAAACGCGCGCCGTCGATCGCAATGCGCATCTGGCAAGCGAGCGCGACTTCCAGTCCGCCACCGAGACAAAAGCCGTGGATCACCGCCGCGGTCGGAAACTTCACGGCTTCGAGCCGGTCGATGACGGCGTGTGCGCGGGCGATCTGCGTTTCGACCTGAGCCGGATCGGTGGCGCCGCGGAATTCATTGACATCCGCGCCCGCAATGAAGCCGGAGGTCTTGGCGGAGCGAATGACAAGTCCGGCCGGCCGTTCGCTCTCGAGCGCGGTCAACACGGCATCGAATTCGGCAAGCACGTCCGCCGAAAGCGTATTGGCGCTCGCGCCTTCGCGATCGAACAACAGCCAGGCGATGCCGTCCGCATCCCGCGTCAGCTTGAAATGGCGATACGGACCGGCTGTCTCCCGCTTCGGTCCGAGCTCAAGCACGCGGTCGGCGAGCACGTCCAGGATATGGCTTTCCACGGCGCGCTCCCTATACCGTTTCGATCAACATGGCGCCGCCCTGCCCGCCGCCGATACATTCGGTGGCGATGCCGCGTTTGGTGCCGAGCCGCTTCATCGCATTGACGAGGTGCAGCACGATACGGTTACCTGATGTGCCGACGGGATGGCCGAGGCTGATGGCGCCGCCATCGACGTTGAGCCGGGCGCGGTCGATCTCTCCCGCCGCGCCATCAAGCCCGAGAATCTCGCGGCAGAATTTCGCGTCGGCCCAGGCCGCAAGGCAGCCCAGCACCTGCGTGGCAAAGGCCTCGTTCAATTCCCAGGTCTCGATGTCGCCGAGCGACAACTTGTTGCGCTTCAACAATTCGGTCGCCGACAAGACCGGGCCCAGCCCCATGATCGAGGGATCGAGCGCCGACCATTGGCTGTCGACAATCACCGCCTTGGGGGTCAGGCCATGTTTGGTGACGGCCTCTTCTGAAGCAAGAATCGTCCAACACGCGCCATCGGTGATCTGCGAAGAGTTGCCGGCCGTCACCTGGCCCCAGGGCCGTTCGAACACCGGCTTGAGCGTGGCAAGCTTGTCGGGCGTCGAATCCGGCCGCACGCCGTCGTCGTGATCATAGAATTTCCCGTCGCGCGCAAACGCTGTCTCGACCTCACCTTTGAGGAAGCCATTTTCCTGCGCATGCGCGAGCCGCCGATGGCTTTCGGCGGCATAGGCATCCGACTGCTCGCGCGTGACGCCGAAGAGGTGGCCGACGACTTCGGCGGTTTGTCCCATATTGAGTTCGGTGATCGGATCGGTCAGCCCGCGTTCGAGGCCGATGATCGGCTTGAAGTAGGCCGGCCGTGCTTTCGCGATCGCCGCAAGCCTGGCGAGAATGCCCTTGGCGCCGGCCAACCCTGCGAACCAGCGCACCCCCTGCTGCGGCCACACCAGCGGCGCATAACTCAAAGCCTCGCTGCCGCCCGCCAGGATCAGGTCCGAGACGCCCTCGCGGATATAGCGGTAGGCCGTGTCGATCGACTGCATGCCACTGCCGCAATTGATCTGCACGGTGAAGGCGACCATCTTCTCACCCATGCCGAGCCGAAGTGCCGCAACGCGGCCCGGATTCATCTCATCGGCAATGACGTTGACGCAGCCGAGGATGACCTGATCGAAGGCATCTGGTGCAAAAGGCTGGCGGGCGAGCAACGGCCGGCCGCACTGCACGGCGAGATCGACCGGCGTAAACGGTCCCGGACCGCTGCGCGCTTTCAGGAACGGCGTACGGCTGCCGTCGACGATAAAGACCGGACGCGCCATCAGCCCGCGGCCCTTTGCTCGCCGAGATCCTGAAAGAATTGATGCACGTCGGCGGGCTTCTTGTAGATCGGCGACAGCGCCTCTGGCGCGAAGTCATCGACCTCGATTACCTTGGAGACGGCCTCGTGCGCGGCGGCGAGCTGTTCGCCCTCGGCCTGCGTGATGATGCCGCGCTTCACCGCCTCCTGCCAATCATGCACGCGCGCGGCGTGCAGGCGCTTGGCAATCTCCTCGGAAGCCGTGACGAGCAGGAACGCCTTTTCCAGCCGCGCCACGCCGCGGTCGTCCTCGACATGGGAGAGGTCCGGCGTCAGCCGATCGCGTGCAGCCGACGGCGCCAGCACCAGCTGGGCGCATTCATGCACCACGCGATCGGAAGGACCGAGCACGTTGGCGCCAAAGGGCTGAACGATGAACTTCAAAATGACGGCGACGAAGCGGTTGGGCAAATTCGCCAGGATTTCGGCGAAACGACTCTCGATGGTGCGGAAGCCGCTCGCCATGCACCATTCGAGCGCGGCGAAGTCGGCCGGCTGGCGTCCTTCATCCTGCCAGCGCTTGAGCGCCGCCGAGAGCAGATAAAGCTCGGACAGGATGTCGCCGAAGCGCGCGGAGAGCATTTCCTTGCGCTTGAGCGCGCCGCCAAGCGTCAATAGCGCCATATCGGCGCAGAGCGCAAAGGCCGACGAATAACGCGACAACTGGCGATAAAACCGCGTCGCCTCTCCAGCGTCCGGCGCGGGCGCGAACATGCCGCCGCTCCAGCTTCGGCCCCAGGCACGGAACAGCGTGACGACGCTGTGCCCGACATGTTTCCAGAACGCCTGATCGAATGCATCGAGCCCTTTGGCGCGATCCTGTTCGCCAAGCGCGTTCATTTCCAGCAGGAGATAAGGATGGGCGCGGATCGCCCCCTGTCCGAACACGATCAGGTTGCGGGTCAGGATATTGGCGCCTTCGACCGTAATGCCGACGGGTACCGAGCGATAAAGACTGCCGAGATAGTTCTGCGGTCCGTCGATCACCGCCTTGCCACCGTGGATGTCCATCGCATCATCGATCGCGATCCGCATCCGCTCAGTGGCCTGCAGCTTCATGATTCCGGAGATCACGGCCGGATGACGGCCCTGATTGAGCGCAGCACAGGTCAGCCGCCGCGCGGCATCGAGCAGATAGGCGGTGCCGGCGACGCGGGCAAGCGGCTCCTCGATTCCTTCGAATTTGCCGATCGAGATGCCGAATTGCTCGCGGATCCGCGCATAGGCGCCGGTGGTGCGCGCCGCATAGGCCGCGCCCGCCGCCGACAACGAGGGCAGCGAAATGCCGCGGCCGGCGGCGAGCGCCGTCATCAGCATCTTCCAGCCCTGGCCGAGACGCGTCTGCCCGCCGATGATGTAATCCATCGGGATAAAGACGTCCTTGCCCCAGTTCGGACCGTTCTGAAACACCTGCATCGCCGGCAGATGACGATGGCCGATGCTGACGCCGGGAAGATCGGCCGGAATCAACGCAACCGTGATACCGAGTTCGTCCTCCTGGCCTACGAGGTGGTCGGGGTCGTAGGCCTTGAAGGCAAGCCCCAACAGGGTCGCGACCGGACCGAGCGTGATGTAGCGCTTGTGCCAGTTGAGACGAAGCCCAAGCACTTCCTGGCCTTCGAAGTTGCCCTTGCAGATCACGCCGGAGTCGATCATCGAGGCGGCGTCAGAACCGGCCTCCGGACTGGTGAGACCGAAGCAGGGAATGTCGCGGCCGTCCGCTAATCGGGGAAGCCAGCGCTCCTGCTGCTCCTTCGTGCCGAAGCGCATCAGGAGCTCGCCCGGCCCAAGCGAGTTCGGCACCATCACGGTGACGGCAGCCGTCAGCGAACGCGATGAGAGTTTGCGCACGACTTCCGAATGCGCATAGGGCGAGAAGCCCAGCCCGCCATGTTCTTTCGGAATGATCATCCCGAAGAACTTCTTCTGCTTGATGAAATCCCAGACTTCGGGCGGCAGGTCGCGCCATTCCCAGTTGATCTTCCAGTCGTCGAGCATCGCGCAGAGCTCGTCGACCGGGCCATTGAGGAAGGCCTTCTCCTCCGCCGTCAGCGTCGCAGGCGCTTCCTTGAGTAGCTTCGACCAGTCGGGGTTACCGGTGAAGAGGTCGGCATCCCACCAGACGTCGCCGGCTTCCAGCGCCTCGCGCTCGGTATCGGACATCGACGGCAATACGCCGCGGGCCCAGGAGAAGATCGGCTTGGTGATGAAATCGCGGCGGAAGGAGCTCATGGCGATGTCCTCATGGTCGGCGGCGCGATGGGGCAGCTGTTTGCAGCTAGGTCAAAACACGACTCACTTAAGGGAATGCGTCAGAATTTGGTTGATACTACGCATTCAAGATAAAACGAAATATTGATGCGCCGGCGCCCGTCGGATAACGGGCGGCAGCCCCGGCAGTTCCGGAATATCATCAGTAGCTTAAGGGGGTGCTAATCCGGGCGCGGCATCTCGAACATGGCATCCTGCCTGATCTCGAAATAGTCGCCCCTGCGGCCCGCGCGCACGATGGGGTGGGCGAGCGCGGTCTGATAGACACCGTCCCGGATCATGGCCTTGTCGATATAGACGGCAACGACCTCGCCGAGCGTCAGCCAGGCGTTCGCCTTTTTGCCGTCGGCGCCCTGCAACTGGACGATCTGCGTCACTTTGCACTCGAAGGAGACCGGGCTTTCGGCGACGCGGGGCACGTTGACGAGCTTGCAGGGAGCTGCCGTCAGGCCCGCGATCGAAAACTCGTCGACCTCATGGGCGACATGCGCCGCGGTCGCGTTCATCTGCTTGGCGAGATCCTTGGTCGCGAGATTCCAGACGAATTCGCCGGTCTCCTGGATGTTGGCGACACTGTCCTTCCAGGAGGTCGAGGAAAATCCGATGATCGGCGGCGTGTAGCAGAAGCCGTTGAAGAAGCTGTAGGGCGCCAAATTGACGTTGCCCTTGGCGTCGCGTGACGAAATCCAGCCAATGGGGCGCGGCGCGATGATGGCATTGAAGGGGTCGTGCTTGAGACCGTGGCCATTCCTCGGTTCGTAATAATGCAGGTCCTTCCGGCTCGATGCGTCCACGTTATTTTCCCACTAGTTCTCTAAAGGGATTACTGCTTGCCGCGCGACGTCAGCCCGGCGAGCAGGAAAT
>Ga0210389_10003203_pt1 | contig 12768 bp, 15 predicted proteins | sample IncBWH28OmetaG_FD_160127 | JGI IMG/M metagenome (GOLD analysis project Ga0210389, IMG submission 160127) | Forest soil microbial communities from Barre Woods Harvard Forest LTER site, Petersham, Massachusetts, United States - Inc-BW-H-28-O ...
CGCAAGTCACTGGCGTGGATATTCCGGCCGAGGCGGTGGCCGAGCTATCGCATCATCCCAACATAATCGCCATCAAGGAAAGCTCCGGCAATCTCGAAAAGGTAATGCGGATGATTCGCGAGGTGAAGCCTGGCTTCCAGGTGCTGACCGGATCAGCGCCGACACTTGCCCCGTCCTTCGCCGTAGGATGTTCGGGTGCAGTGCTCGCTTTCGCCAACGCCGCGCCTTACGCCACGGTTTCGATCTGGGAAGCGCATCGGACGCGCGAGCCGGAGGCCGCGCTCGACTGGCAAAATCGAATCAGTCACGCAGCGTACTTGGTAACAACGAAGCACGGGCTACCGGGCCTGAAGTATGCGATGGATCTCGCCGGTTACTATGGCGGCCCGCCGCGACTGCCGCTGACGGTGCCTTGCCCAGCGGCGAAAAAGGAAATCGAAGAAGCTTTTGCCGGCCTGCGCGGCTGATCCTTGCTACTTTCCCCCCATCGCCTCGACCACTGCGTCGGTCACGTCCAGCGTCCGGCTCTTCCCACCGACATCCGCGGTCCTCACTTTTCCATCCGCCAATACTTTCGCGACGGCGTGCTCAACCACATGGCCGGCTTCCTCCAGGCCGAGATGATCGAGCATCATTCCCGCCGATAAAATCGCCGCCAGCGGATTCACCAGCCCCCGGCCCGCTATGTCCGGCGCCGACCCATGCACCGGCTCGAACATCGACGGAAAGCGTCGCGTAGGATCCAGATTGGCGCTGGGCGCGAGGCCAATGCTGCCAGTGATCATGGCCGAAACATCGCTCAAGATATCGCCGAAAAGATTCGATGCCACAACAACGTCAAAACTATGCGGACGCCGGATGAAGTTCATGGCCGCCGCATCCACCAGCAACGACTCAGTTTCGATGTCGGAATATTCCGATGCCACCAACTGAAACACGCGGTCCCAGAGCACCATGCCGAAGCCCTGCGCGTTGGATTTAGTAATGGATGTCACGCGCTTCTTTTGGTTACGCTTGCGCGCCAGCTCGAATGCGAATCGTATTACGCGTTCGATACCGCGCCGCGTAAAAACGCCAGTCTGGATGGCTACCTCATCAGGCTGCTCGTGGTAAACAAATCCGCCGACCTGCGCATATTCACCCTCCGTGTTCTCGCGCACCACCACCATGTCGATCTTGCCCGGCTTGGCGAGCGGCGACTCGACGCATTCGTACAAAATCGCTGGGCGAACGTTGGCGAATTGATCGAAGGTTCGGCGGATCGGCAGCAACAGTCCGTTGAGCGTAATGTGATCGGGAATTTTCGGATCGCCGACCGCGCCTAACAGGATCGCATCCTTGACCCGCAACAGATCGAGCGCATTGGCCGGCATCATGCGGCCGTTCTTAAAGTAGTAGGCTGCGCCCCAGGCGAACTCTTCAAAGTCGAAGGCCGCGTCGAATTTTCGCCCGGCTACCTCGAGCACGCGCTGAGCGGCGGGTGTGACCTCTTGGCCAACGCCGTCGCCGGGAATGACTGCAATGGAGAATCGTTTCATGCCAGCAACCATTCTCGCGCGCCTTCGATTCGCGCCGCCAGGCGATCAGGGATTGCTTCGGGAAACGTCCAGGATGGGCAGATATTCCCGCCACGGACCAACGGCGTCGCGATATTGGCGCGCCATAACACGTTCGATCTGTGCCAGGTGACCGAGGTCGTGGACCACCCACGCCGCCAATAATTGCCCTAGCGTCACCTGGCCGAGCGCCGGATGTGTGCCCGTGCGACTGAGCATAGTCGGCTCGAGCTTCAGCGCGGAAAGCTCCTGCAGACTCGCTTGTCGGAGCGCCTCAAAAGTGTTCAAAAGCTCTTCTATCGTTTTTCCTGCAATCAGATCCTCGAAACCGACGCGGTCGAACGGATCAAACGGCCGGGCTTCGCCTTGCTCCAGGATAATTCGGATTCTGGGAATCCAATCCACCTGCTCACCGTAAATCAAGTGACCAAGAACATCGAGGGGGCTGAACGTTTTCGGCCCTTCGCGGCAGTCCAGCCAGGGTTGCGGCATACCGCACAGCAACCCTGATAAAACCGCCGGAGTCCGCGCCAAAAACGCCGTCGTGTCTTTCAGATGAACGTCCATAAATTCAGTCTACGTCGCCAGCGAGTAAAATGAAGGTGTGCGCATCATTCTGGCTTTCCTGCTCGCGTTGAGTCTCGGCCCGCTTAGCGCGCAGCCGCCCGCTTCCACTCCCACCGTGCCGCAGGATTACGTCTGTCCCATGGACAAGGACGTCCGCTCCGACAAACCCGGCTTCTGCCCTCGCTGTCACATGGCGCTGGTGCTCGGGATTCCCGATGAAGAGGAATATCCGCTTGATCTAAAGCTGAATCCCGCCGTGTTTCACGCCGGCGAGAAGGTGAAGATCACGTTCCAGGTCAAAGACCCGCATACCGGCAAAATCGTAGATCATTTTGAGCTAGTCCACGACAAGCTTTTCCACATGTTTGTCGTCAGCGAGGATTTGCAGTATTTTCTTCACGACCATCCGGTGCCTCAGCCCGATGGTTCATTCGTGTTCGACATGACCTTCCCGAAGCCCGGAATGTATCGTATCGTCGGCGATCTTTATCCGGCCGGCGGGACCCCGCAACTGATCGCCAAGACCGTGATCGTGCCGGGCGCGGCCGGCGCCGAAGTGCCCTTAGTGGATGCCAAGCTGCAGCCGGAGTTGGGCGTCAGTCATTGCAAGAATATGGATGTCGAGCTGGTGATGGATCCACCGGTTCCTATCGTTGGCTTGAAGACGCTGCTGTTCTTCAAGATCACACCCGCCGACGGAATAGAGCAATACCTAAGCGCGTGGGCCCACATGCTAGTGGCTAGTGATGACAGCATCGACCTCATCCACGACCATCCTTACATCGCCGATGGCGGGCCGCAGATGCAGTTCAATATTATCTTTCCGCGCGCGCGGACTTATCGCATCTGGGTGCAGTTCCAGCGGAAAGGCGTGGTGAACACCGCGGAGTTCACCATCCCCGTTTCGGAATTGAAGTAGACTCTTACTTCTTCAGTTTTTCCCGCTGCTCGCGCAGGATCGCCTTGCGGCTGAGCTTGATCTTGTTGCCGTCCAGCGCCAGGACCTTGACCATAATCTGGTCGCCTTCCTTCAGCTCGTCCCGCACGTTCTTGATGCGGTTCTCCGAGATTTCGCTGATATGCAACAAGCCATCGGTCCCGGGGAAAATCTCGACGAACGCGCCGAATTCCACGATCCTCACGACTTTGCCGAGATAGGTTTTACCGGGCTCCGCGACCGCGGCAATATCGGTCACGCGCTGAATCGCCTTCTTGGCCGACTCACCATCGGCAGCGAAGATGTTGACCGTACCGTCATCTTCCACGTCGATCTTGACACCGGTTTCGTCCACGATGCTGCGGATCATCTTGCCGCCGGGTCCGATCAGCTCACGAATCTTGTCGGTCGGGATGGTCAGCGTATAGATGCGCGGAGCGTATTGCGACATCTCCTTGCGAGGCTCAGAGATCACCGCCTCCATCTTGTCCAGGATGAAGAGCCGGGCTTTCCGAGCTTGCTCCAGCGCCTCCTTCATGATCTTGGTGGTGACGTTGGGGACCTTGATGTCCATCTGCAGGCCGGTGATGCCCTTCCGGGATCCAGCGACTTTGAAATCCATGTCGCCGTAGTGATCTTCGGCGCCGGCAATGTCGGTCAGAATCGCGTAATCCTTGCCTTCCATCACCAACCCCATCGCGATTCCCGCGACGGGCGTCTCGATTGGAACGCCGGCGTCCATCAGCGCCAGTGTCGCGCCGCAGACCGTCGCCATCGAACTCGACCCATTCGATTCCAAAATGTCGCTGACTACGCGCATCGTGTAGGGAAAGGCCTTATCATCCGGATTTACTGCCGCAATCGACCGTTCGGCCAGCGCCCCATGGCCAATCTCGCGGCGTCCCGGCCCGCGCATGAATCCTACTTCACCCACACTGAAGGGCGGGAAGTTGTAATGCAGCATGAAGCGCTTGGATGTCTCGCTGAGATCGAACATCTCGATGCGCTGCTCATCATCTTTAGTCCCCAACGTGACGGTAACCAGCGCCTGCGTCTCGCCGCGAGTGAATAACGCTGAACCGTGGGTACGGGGCAGAACGCCCACTTCGCAGTCGATGTTGCGGATCTCGTCGAATGCCCGGCCATCCGGACGCCGGCGCGCCTTCAGCATTTCGTCGCGGAAAATGCGCTCCTTGAGGTGGTCGAACACTTCCCCGGCCTCTTCGAACTGCTCTTCCTCATCGTCATCCAACGGGTCCAGAACCTTCTTCTTGGCTTCGGCGACGCGGTGATAGCTTTCCAGCTTCTGATATTTCTTGGTGTCGAGCGCATCCGTCAATTCGGTGCGGATCTGCTTTTCAATCTGCGCGTACAGCTCCTTGTTCATCTCGGGGGGCGTGTAGGACCATTTGGGCTTGCCCGCCTTGGCGACCAGCTCGCGGATGCCGGCCACGATCTTCTTACAGCACTGATGGCCGTACTCGATCGCTTCCAGCACTTCTTCTTCGCTAGCCTGTTGCGCCCCCGCCTCCACCATCACGATGCCGTCTTCGGTTCCCGCGACGACGATGTTGGCCTTCGATTCCTTGGTCTCTTCGTAGCCAGGATTGGCCGTCAGCTTCCCATTCACGGAGGCCACGCGCACTCCACCCAGCACGTGCTGGAACGGAATGTCCGAGATTGCCAGCGATGCGCCGGCCCCGATAATTGCCAGCGTGCTGGGATCACGCGCCGGATCGGCCGAAAGCACCATCGCAATCACTTGCGTCTCGTTCATGTAACCTTCGGGAAACAGCGGGCGGATGGGCCGGTCGATCAGGCGGCTGGTCAGGATTTCTTTTTCCGACGGCCGTCCCTCGCGCTTGATAAAGCCGCCCGGGAATTTGCCGGCAGCGTAAGTGTATTCACGATAATCCACCGTGAGCGGAAAAAATGCGGCGTTCGGTTTGGGTTGCGGATTGGAGCAGGCCGAAACCAGCACCACCGAATCTCCCGAGCGCACGATAACGGCCCCATTGGCCTGCTTTGCGATCTTGCCTGTCTCCAGGGTGATCTTTTGACCGTCAAGGTCAATTTCTACTGTATGTAACATCTGAATGTCCTTTTAATCCAGGTGAAGCTTCTGCCCCGCCTGCTGAGGATTAAGAGGAGACTTTGGAGTGAATGATCTGTGGAGCGCCGCCCACCGGGGCGGGTTACCTGAGCTCGAGCATCTAACGGCGGATGCCCAGGCTTTGAATCAGGTTCTTGTACCTTTCCGGATTACGGCTTTTCAGGTATTTCAAAAGGCGACGGCGCCGGGCGACCATCGACAACAATCCCCTGCGGGAATGATGATCTTTACCGTGTAATTTGAAATGATCCTGGAGCTGCAGAATACGCTGGCTCAGGATGGCTACCTGTACTTCTGGCGAACCGGTGTCGGTATTGTGGACTCGAAACTTCGTAATCGTTTGTGCTTTCGAATCAGTCGCCAGTGCCATTCTCGAATCGATACTCCTCGTCTTGTCTTAATCTTTTTGTACGGTAACAGAATAGCACATCTGACCTGGAACTCGCTTATAGCACTCTATTTCTTGGTCTCCTGCTCCCGCTCCTCCACCATCCGTTTCACGCGATCCAGCTCCTGCCGCAGCTTCCGCTCCCGCAACGCGATCGAGATCACGTATACAATGACGACCAGCCAGGCGGCCAGGAAGCCATAAAACATGAATGTGTAGTTGGATGTAGGCATGGCTCCCTCAGAAAGCGTGCGCGTAGCGACGGAGCGAATCGATCTCGCGCTGCATCGATTCCTGCCGCATGCGGACGATCACCAGAGCGCTCGCGAGCAACAGTAAAGCCAGAAGGTTCCACCACAGCGGCGCTTCCATTCCAGGCGCCATGCCACCGCCGCCACGGATCTCCAGTACGGGACCGGGATGCTGCGTGCGCCACCACTCAATCGATTTCCACACGATCACGATATCGATGGCCGCGAAGATTGACAGCACTGCACCCAGCCGCGCTCGCGTAGTCGGATCGTCGATCGCGCGCCGAAGCATGAAGTACCCAACGTACAGGAGCCAGCACACGAAATAAGAAGTGATGCGCGGGTCCCAGGTCCACCAGATACCCCAGATGATGCGGCCCCAGATGCTGCCGGTGATCAGCGTAATGGTGGCAAAGGCCAGCGAAACCTCGTTAACTGCGGCAGCGAACGCATCGAACCGGAGGTCTTTTTTCATCAGGTAGCCGACGCCCGCGAACATCCCGATGTAAAACCCCGTGAAGGATGTCAGCGCCGAGGGCACATGGAAATAAATGATGCGGAAGGCCGCACCCTGGTTCAATTCGTCCGGGACCTGTGTCACATCGAACATGGTATGCAGGTTCCAGGCGAGGATCAGTCCGGAGAGCGCCGACAACGCCAAGATGATTTTCACGCGCATATTTTTACCCCACTAACACGGTTTCAACCAAGGCTAAAGCCAGAATAGTGAATATCACATCAAACGCAACCAAGAGCCGGAACCAGATTTGGTTTTCCGCTCCCAACGGTTCGCCGGCAATGAGCACTCCACTCAACTGAATCGCGCCCATCAGCGCCGGAATCAGCATCGGATAGATCAGCGTGGGCAGCATCAGCTCGCGCAACCGCAGATTGACCGTCATCGCGCTGAACAGCGTCCCGATCACAGTGATACCCCATGTCCCGAGCAGCATGACCAGGAACAAAACGGCCAATTGCCGCGGCAACCGAACATTATAGAAAACGGCGAAGATCGGCAGGCAGATGCATTCCACGATGACCAGCAGCACGTAGTTTGCCACGCACTTGCCAAAAAAGATCTGCGCGCCGCTGGCCGGCGACGAGATTAGTGCATCCAGGCAATCATTCACCAGCTCGCGAGCAAAGCTGCGATTCAGAATCAAGGTTCCGGCAAATGCGAACACCAGCCACAGCAGGCCGCCGGCGATTTCGCGAACCTGGTCGGACCCGGGGTCGAAGGCAAAGCTGAACAGCAGCAGGATTACGAGCGCGAATGACAAAGAGGCGTTCACTGTCTCCTTGCTGCGGACCTCGGAACGCAGGTCCTTGGCGGCCACTGCCCACGCCCGGCGGAAAAAGTTCATGCTTCTCCGTAGTGGCGATACAGCCAGCCTGGATCTTCGGCCATTTCAGATGTCCTTACACCGCGAAAAGCCAGCTTGCCGCGATTGATAAGAGCGACATCGGTGGCCAACTCCAGCGCTTCGCGCAACTGGTGCGTGGACATAATGATGGTGCGGCCTTCCTGGAGCGCCGACGTCAGCAGATCCTGCAGAACTTTAATAGCCCGATCGTCCAGCGCCGTGAATGGCTCGTCCAGCAACAGCAGCGACGGGTTGTGCAGGAAGGCCCTGGCTACAGCCAGCCGCTGCCGCATGCCGCGTGAGAATTCGCGGACCAGGCCGTCACGCACGCGATCGAGCCCCGTGCGGTCCAGCCATTCCCTTGCGGTCTTGTTCGGATCGGCGATTCCATATAAGCGCGCAAAAAGCCGCAGGTTTTCGTAAGCCGACAGCTCTTCGTACACTCCGATGCCGTGCCCCAGCACGCCAATCTTCCGCCGCGTGATCTCCGCTCGCGCGTCTTTTCCCAGGATCGTAACGCTTCCGCGCGCGGCTTTGGACAACCCGGCCAGAATTCGCAGGAGCGTAGTTTTGCCAGCGCCATTGCGGCCCAGCAGCGCCAAACACGCCCCGCCATCAACCGTGAAACTGATATCCCGAAGCGCGGGATAGTCACCGAAGAATTTCCAGACGCCCTCGATCGCGACGGCGCTCATGTACCTCTGGAACTACTCGCCGAACTCCGATATAGCAGCACGGATCCCAGGCCCAAAATCCCAAACGCCATGCCTAAGATCCAATACAACCGATCGTAAATCTTCGGCTTCACCTCTTGAATGCTCGGCATGCCGTTGTCCTCATCGGAGGACGCCGCGCCTGGCTGCTGCAGCGATCCAGTGCCTTCCACCTCGACCTTGTAGCTGGCGCCTTTGATCTGGTAGATGCTGGCCTGCGTCTTGGGCTCTTGCCCAGCCAGCTCGATATTGTCGCCCTTGAGAGTGACGCCGCTCGGAGCCACGAGATCGGATGCGCCTTCCGAATGCAGTATCTTGCCCGAGAATATCTGGGGATTCGTTACCGGAACGACGTAGTTCAGATCGAAGCGAGTCTCGCCCGGCTTGATCGGATAATCGACCTTATAGACATTCTCCTCCTTGGTCTTCTCAGCCGGCCGCTGGATCGGCATTCCTCCCGGCGCGTTGATCGTCACGCTGACTTGGCCCTTGGCCTCGGGAGGGAGGTAAAAGCGAAAGGTCCCGTTAGCAGGGTCGCTATAAGTGAGATTCGGGTCGCCTTGATAAAGGACGCCTTCGCTCACTGCCATCTCGCCCGCTCCCGGCTGCAGCACAATGAAATGCTGGCGGACCTTGGCCACCGGTTTGTTAGTGGAGTCGAAGACTTGCACCTGCAAGCCGTTGGTGGGCGTGCCCGGCACGATCATTTTGTTGTAGAGCACACCCGCGTAGAGGGCCTGCAGAAGCGTCGGACCCTGCAGTTCCTTGTCGAAGCGAAACTTGCCTTCCGCATCGGTCTTGGTGCTGCCGAGCGCCTGCATCCCTGCCTGGCTCGGCTGGACCAGCGAAACTATGGCATTCGGCTGCGGCTTCCCGGTGGAGGAGTTGGTCACAACGCCGTCGACCGCGGCCAGCACGGGAAGCGCGAGAAGCACAGCGCAGAAGATCCGGAACATCACGCCATCGCCTTTCCGCACGCACCGCAGAATTTCAACGACAGTGGAAATTTCGCGCCGCAGTATGGACAGGTTTTGCCATCAGGCTTGGGTTTCGATTCCGCGGCTGTGGCGGCGGCCTTCACTTGAGCGGGCTGTACCGTATCGATCTCGGCCAGCACTTTCGCCAACTCTCTCTGTAAATCGACTTTGGTCTTCTGATAATCCGCATCGGAGAGCTTGCCCAACCGATACTCAAACTGCAGATCGCGCAGGTTCTCGTAGATCTGCGCTTTGCGTTGATCCAGGTGCGCGGTGGGTGAGATCGCGGGAGTTTCAGGAACATCTTTGCCGCGTACGATCAACGTGAAAGCGATCGACCCCAGGGCAAGAAGAACCGCGACAGCGAAGACCATCAATCGAGCTTTTCCACTTCTTTCTCGATCTGGTCGTGGTAGCGGCTTAACTCCGGATCGCTCAAGGACGCGCCGGCGATGGCCGGGCCCTTGCGGCTATATCTCCGGATCACGAAAACGACGAGAATTAATCCTAGCGCCGCGGCGGTGTAGAACGAAAGCGAGCCGATCACACCTGGCGGCACCGCTACGACATCCTTCCCCATCTCCTTCGCGAACTGATCCAGAATCGCCTGGTCAGACATTCCCGCGGCCTGCATGCTGAGAATTTTTTTCTTGTTGTCCCAACAAGTGCGGCAAGGATAAGGATCCATACGGCATGCCATGTTCGTCTTGCACCCACATGGACAAAGCAGTTTTTCTGCCACTCGATTGCAGGCTGGGCTCTCGATTTCCTCCGCGCTTTGCGCAAAGGCCGCCGCAGCGGCGAACACCAGCAAAATTAGGCTATTTCTCAACCGTCGCATGTTTTTGAGCTACTCCAACCACCTGCGTGCGCGCGTAAGACAACCTGATCTTACTGGGGATCAGGCACACCAGTGTCCCCATCGCCAGCACCCAGAACCCAATCCAGATCCAGGACACCAGCGGGAAAACGTAGGCTTGCACCACGGCCCGCTTATTGTCCGCCGACGGCCCCGCAAAGTTTATGTATAGGTCTTCGTTTAAACGACGACGTATCGCAACTTCGGAAGTCGGTTGCTGGCTGGATTTATAAAAGCGATGCTCGGGCTCGAGCGTGCCCAGAGATTTTCCGCCGCGCGAAATTTCCGCGATCAGCTTCTGCCAGGCGTAGTTGGTGTTCTCGTCCGACTGAACCTCCGCGACTCGCACCGTGTAGGGTCCCACCTCGAAGCTCTGCCCCGGAGCAACTTCCTTGGTGACATCTTTGTTGAACGCCGCACCCGTGTAGCCGATGAACATGAACACGATGCCCATGTGCACCATATATCCGCCGTAGCGCCGCGTATTGCGATGAGTCAGCTCCACGGCCGCCGGGATCAAGCCAGTTCCGCTCTTGGCCCGGATCGCCGAGGCGCCCTTCCAGAACTCAGAAAATATGGTCGTCGTGACGAACATGCACAGGCCGAACGACACCAACGCATAGGGATGCTCGTACACGCCAAAGACCGCGAGAACTACCATCAATCCCACGCCCGCGATGGACGGCCAGAAAAACGCGCGACGCAGGCTCTCCATCGAGCTTCTACGCCATGCGATCAACGGACCGATGCCGGTCAGCAGCATCAGGCCAAACGCGATCGGGATGTTGATGCGATTGAAAAACGGCGCGTCCACGCTGATCTTCTCGCCAGTCACCGCTTCCGAGATCACCGGGAAGAGCGTGCCCCACAGCACCGCGAAGCAGCTGGCCAGCAGAATCAAATTATTGAACATGAAGCTCGACTCGCGCGAGACCACGCTTTCCAAACGGGCTTCACTCTTCAAATAGGGGAGCCGGTCGAGAATCAGGTAAATCGTCGCGGCCAGTCCGAGTGCCAGGAACGTTACAAAATAGGTTCCGATCGACGACTGCGCGAAAGCATGCACCGAGCTCACCACGCCCGAGCGCGTGAGGAACGTTCCGAAGATGCACAGGAAGAAGGTCGCCGAAATCAGAACCATGTTCCAGACCTTCATCATTCCCTTTTTTTCCTGCATCATTACGGAGTGCAGAAACGCGGTCGCGGTAATCCACGGAAGCAGCGATGCATTCTCCACCGGATCCCAGGCCCAATATCCTCCCCAACCAAGCACCGCATAAGCCCAACCTTGCCCCAGCAGAATACCGGTGCTTTGAAACAGCCACGTCACGATGGTCCAGCGCCGCGTGGTATGAATCCACGATTCGCCCGGCTGCTTGGTGATCAGCGATCCCATCGCAAACGCGAATGGCACCGTGAATCCGACGTAGCCCAGATACAACATTGGAGGATGGATCACCATAGTCCAGTACTGCAGCAGTGGGTTCAAGCCCCGGCCCATCCCCTCGACGATATTGCCGCGGCCGGCGATCAGCACCGAAAATGGGCTCAGCACGAAAGAGATCAGAATCAGGAAAAAGGTCTCTGTCGACATTAAGACAGCGGTGACCCACGGCATCATGTCGCGAAAATTCCGGCGATTCATGAAAACCACAACCGCCGAATAGGTAGACAGAATCCACGCCCACAGCAGCAACGATCCTTCTTGGCCACCCCACCAGGCGGTGAATTTGTAGATCGCAGGCATGGACGCGTCGGTGTGCGACGCGACATAGCCCAGCCGGAAGTCGCCGATGATGAGGGAATAAATCAGGAGGCCGGAAGCAATGGTTAGTAGAATCCAGACCGAGTAAACCGCGCGCTCCGCGCTCACCACCAGGAATGCGTTCTTCTTGACCTTGCCGGCAACGGAGCCGACGACCGCGTATATGGCGAAACAAAACGCCAGCAGTATCGAGAGAGCGCCTATATTTTCCATTCGAGCGTAGTCCTCTGAAATGATTCAGGCGCTTTCGCCTGTCGTGCTATTTGCTATATGCCGGCTTGACTGGGGTCTTTCTTCAGTTGCGGCTTGGCCTCATACTTGGACGCGCACTTGGCCTGGATTTTGCTGGCCTGAAATACGCCGTCCGTGCCCAGCTTTCCATCGGCCATGGCCTGCGCATCATCCTTGAAGGTGTCCGGCAGCGGGTCGATTCCGCGGTACACAACTTTCAGCGTCATCGCGTCCAGCTGCCTTTTGTTCGGGTCTTGATGAATTACGAATGAAACTTCGGAGCCGTTGCGCACAATCGATCCAGCCTGAACAAAACCATCCACACGCACGCGCTTGACCTGCGCCTGATCGCCCATCTGTTTCAGCTCGGAAATCGTCTTGAAGTAGCTCTTGCTCTCGTTCGTGCCGCCGACGGCTAGCCAGGCGAGTACGCCAATCACGACCACCACGATGGCCCCAAATTTCACGTAAGTATTCATGCGTTGCTCCTGAACCTCCAGTATACCGCCGCTGCAATCATTGGACCAAGTCGGCTCGTCGGTCGCATCTCATTGCAAAACAAGTACATATGCTTCCACATCGGTCGTTCTCGTGCGAAATTCGAGGCTAAATCGCGACTAACCCCCAGTTTTCACCCACTGCGAATACTCCTACGCGCCCGCGTGGCAGAGTTGGCAGGCGGTGTTGAGAGCCCCCTTCGCGACGGGCGGTGTCATGCTGTATTTATGAACCATAACCGCCAGGACGAATAGGGTCGCGAAAACAAGTAGCGCACGCACTCCCCGGTGCCGTGTTGGCACTCGTGCTAACACTTGTGGATTCTCAATCCGCTCCCACAACTCCTCCGGCGCCGCAACCCGGCCCAAATGTCTCGTCAATACTTCACCGATCTCCGGCTTATACACGCCTGCCTCCTCGTACCCGAAAATGAGCCAACCGCCGCTCCAGCACTTTGTGCGCTCGATTGAGCCTGGATGCCACTGTCCCCGCCGAACATCCCAGAATCTCCGCAATGTCCTCGTACCCGAGCCCTTCGGTATATCGCAA
>Ga0210389_10003204_pt1 | contig 12768 bp, 10 predicted proteins | sample IncBWH28OmetaG_FD_160127 | JGI IMG/M metagenome (GOLD analysis project Ga0210389, IMG submission 160127) | Forest soil microbial communities from Barre Woods Harvard Forest LTER site, Petersham, Massachusetts, United States - Inc-BW-H-28-O ...
CGACAGCGAATTGAGCGCTGCGCTAAGGTTCGACATGGCGGCGGCGAGAATCGCAGCAATCAGCACTCCGGATATGCCATGCGGCATCCGGCTCACAATGAATGTTGGATAAATCCTATCCGCCCGTCCAAACGCAGCCGATGGCACGCGATAGTAAGCAAACAGCATCACGCCCACAAAAAGGAACAACCCAAACTGAAAAAAGATCGCGACCCCGCTCGAAAGCAATGCCAGCGCCGATTGCCGCTTACCGCGCGCAGCCAGCAGTCTTTGCACGATGAGCTGATCGGTGCCGTGGCTCGCCGTAGTCAGAAAAGCCCCGCCGATGATGCCTGCCCATATTGTGTACGCCTTGCCGAAACCAAAGGAAAAATCGAAAACCTGAAATTTCTGCAGGCTCGCGGCCAGCACATGTGCCGAATCCCAGCCTCCCGGAATCAGATGAAGAATCGTAAAAAGCCCCACCAGCGTTCCGCCGATATAGATAAATGTCTGCACCACATCGGTCCAGATCACAGCCGCGAGCCCGCCTTCAAACGTATAGAGCAACGTCAGCAGCGTGATAATCGCAATCGATGCAATTTCGCCCGTCCCGAGTGCGATCGAGACAACGATAGAGACAGCATAGACGCGCACACCTTCCGCCGCCGCTCGTGTCAACAAAAAGAGTCCCGCCGTAACGCTGCGCAGCTTCGGACCAAATCGTCGCTCAATCAGCTGGTAGGCGGTATAAAGATCGCCCCGAAAATATTGCGGAAGCAGCACGAAACTGATAATCACGCGCCCTATGACATAGCCCACGACCACTTGTAAAAAAGTGAGGTTAGAATCGTAGGCGAGTCCTGGAATGCTGATAATAGTGAGCGTGCTGGTCTCGGCCGCGACGATCGAAAGCGAAATCGCCCACCACGGAATATCGCGATCGGCAAGAAAGTAATCGCGCATGGTCCGCTGTTTCTTGCGGAATCGCAAGCCAAACAGCGTGATCCCCGCCAGATACAACGCGATGATCAGCAGATCGATCCAGTTCAATCCCAAGGTAATTCCTTAGAAGGTCTCAGAATCCTCAGCGAAGTCTCCGCGAACTTTGTACGAACTCTCCGGTTCGCGGTTTTTTGCCAGCCGAAGTACGGACCCCGCACGCTTCGCTAAATTGTCGAGCATTGCACAAGCATGTTCCACACCGAAACTCGAAGCGAACCTGTGTTAGAACTAGCGCGATGGCCTTCTACCTCGGCATCGACGGCGGCGGCACCAAGACGCGCTGCGTGTTAGGCAATGAAACGACCGTGCTGGCAACGGCCGTATCGGGAGGCTGCAACGTAGTTCGCCTGGGTGAGGCCCAAGCAAGAGAATCGCTGCATGCGGTCGTTCGCCAGGTCTGCTCGATTGCCAAAGTCTCCGCGGCTCAGGTCGGCGCAGTCTGCCTCGGCGCCGCCGGCGCCGCGCGTCCCGAGATTGCCGCGAAACTTCGGCACATCCTGTCAGAAATCTATCCACAATTCATGTCCAACATTGAAGTAGTTGGAGACGCCGAAATCGCACTCGAAGCCGCTTTTGGCAACGGCCCCGGCGTGATTGCGATTGCCGGCACTGGCTCGATCGTCTATGGACGCGACGAGGCCGGTCAAACTGCTCGCGCCGGCGGCTGGGGTTTTGCGATTTCGGACGAAGGCTCTGGCCACTGGATCGGACGCCAGGCAATCTCAGCGTTGCTGCGCGCCCGCGACGAAGGCCGCGAAACCGCGCTCACAGCGCTAATTCTGGAGTATTGGCACCTCGACAACATCGACGCCCTGATCCAGCGTGCGAACGCGACTCCGCCGCCTGAATTCCCACGCCTGTTTCCCATCGTCGTACAAGCCGCTGCCGAAAGAGATTCGATTGCCGTCGAACTCTTGTCCCGCGCCGGAGCCGAACTAGCGGCGCTGGCCGGCATCGTGCTGCGGCGCATCGCTCAAACTCCTCCCTATGTACCGGTGGCCATGACGGGCAGCGTCTTTCGTCAGTCGGAGGATGTGCGCCGAGTTTTCTACAATGGACTGGAAGAACATTTCCCGGGGATCAAGCTGCAAGACGATTTTGTAGATCCGGTCCAAGGAGCGCTGGCGCGAGCGCGCACAACTGTTCGGGCAGGGTGAAGGGTAGTTGTGTTCCATCCCGAACCTGCGCAATCACGAAACTACGGTAGAGACGCGGCCTGCCTAGAGACGCGTCTCTCTCTCTCAATCGCCACGGCCCAGGGTTCGGAAACAAAACGGTGCGGCCAGATTTTGAACAAATGAACGTGATGAACGACCAAAACGAGCAGCCAAATTCCGCAGCCGAACCGGCCGCCGCAATCTCGCAGAAACCGGCACTCCGCAGCCCCGAGCACGACGACTGGTTGCGCGCTGCCTCCGACCCCACACTCACCGGAGACCAGGCCTTGGCCCTGCTCCACCGCACCGATCTGCCCGGCGAAGTAGTTGAACAGCTAGCCAAGAATCGTTCCCTGCTCAAGCTCCGCACAGTAACGATCGCGCTGGCCTCCCATCCGCACACGCCGCGGCACGTTTCCATACCCTTGATCCGCCAGTTCTACACCTTCGATCTCATGAAAGTGGCGCTCTCGCCCGTAGTGCCCTCAGATGTAAAACTGATCGCGGACAAAGTTCTGATTGCGCGCCTCAAGACAATCACCCTAGGCGAGCGTTCGACGCTGGCGCGGCGCTCCTCGGGAAGAGTCGCCGGCGCACTCCTGCTCGATGCGGAAGAACGGATCATGCGCACGGCTCTTGAAAACGCCCGCCTGACGGAATCGCAAGTCGTGCAAGCATTAGTCAAGCCGGAAGCCAGTGCGACGCTGGTGCAAACCGTATCGCGTCACGAGAAGTGGTCCCTCCGCCGCGACGTGCAAGTAGTGTTACTTCGCACCGAGCATCTCTCGCTGGCACAAGCGTTAGCGTTCACCAGCGAAATGTCAGTCGAGCAACTATGCGAAATCCTGACGACCTCGCGTCTCCCAGAGGAAATCAAGAGTCAACTGCTGCTCGAAAGTCGAAGCAGAAAAGCCTCGACATTAGACGAGTAACTTCTTACTTCTTCAATCTGACTCTTCAATCTGACTTCTGACTTGCCTCACTGCCAGTCCGCGATAAACACATTCGTTTCGTGCGGAGCCTTCCCATTGCGATGCGAAATCCAGACTAGTTGCTTCCCATCGGGACTGAACATCGGAAAGCCATCAAATCCATCGCTGAACGTAATCCGCTCCAGTCCGGCGCCGTCGACCTTGATCGTATACAGCTCAAAATTCCCCATCCCGCCCGTCGACCCGACGTTAGTCGCGAAAATAATCCGCTTCCCATCCGGAAAAAACGATGGCGCAAAGCTCGCCGCATTCAAATTCGTAATCTGTCGCTTGCCGCTTCCATCGGCCTTCATCAGCCAGATTTCCAGGGTGGTGGGACGAATCTCACTCTGCTTCAGAAGATCTTTGTACTCGGCAATTTCCGCGTCCGTCTTGGGATGGTAAGCCCGATACACGATCCATTTGCGATCTTTGGAAAAGAACGGCCCGCCGTCGTACCCGAGTTCGTGCGTGAGCTGTTTTACATGCTTGCCGTTCGCGTCCATAGAATAAATATCGAGGTCGCCGTTGCGCAGGGAAGTGAAGACAATCTTTTTTCCATCTTCGGAAATTGTGGCTTCGGCGTCGTAACCAGGCGTCGTGGTGAATTGCTTCACGTCCGACCCATCCATCTTCGCGGTAAAAATATCGAAGCCTGGATAAACGGCCCACACATATCCCTTGGAATAGTCAGGACGCGGCGGGCAAGCCGCATCGGCGAGATGCGTCGAAGAATAAAGAATCTCGTCACTACGGGGGAAAATATAGCTGCACGTCGTGCGGCCCTTGCCGGTCGAAACCATCTTCTGGTCGCTCCCGTCCGCATTCATAAGGAAAATCTGATCGCATTCGAGTTTGTCGCGCGTCGACTGGAAAATGATTTTCTTGCCGTCCGCAGAAAAATAAGCTTCAGCATTCGAGCCGCCGAACGTGAGCTGACGCACATTGCGAAGATGCTTTTCCTCCGGTGTGCGGAGTTCGGAGGTCGTGGCCGGCATGGCGCCCGGTAGCGTTTGCGCGGATGCGATACCGCCACAAAAACAGGCAACCAGTGCGTAGGGGATAATAAAATTAACGAAGTTCATATCTGGGGCATGAGTTTAACAGGCCTAATCTCGAAGGCAGGCGTCAATCGGAGGTGTGATTTGCGTAGGCCGATCCTGAACATAGCTTTGATGTTCTTTTTTCTGTGCGCCTGGATGGCTGGCCAGGCCGCCCCGGAACGCAAGGTCGACGGCAGCCTGATCTCTTCAAAGCGCGACCCGGCAGTCGAAATCCAGCTGCCGAGATCAGCGCAATATATCGGCGCGGACCGGTGGATCCTCTATGGCATCGCCGATTGCGAACTTCACGGATTCATCGAAGCAGATGCCAAGCACAATGTTGAGAGGCTCTATTGGGTGCAGTTTGAAGGCTACGTCCCGTCCAAGCCGGGATTGAAGCATACCTACGATTCTCCGCAACACGCGCAAATCGGCGGCATGGAGTTTTATGTCGACACATGGGCGCGTGCGAACAACGAAGCAACGACCTCAGGTTCGGAACCGCGAGCACATCGAGTCGTTGATTCGCGCGCGCGGCTATCAGATGCCGCCCGGCATGATGTATGTCCACCTCGTGCATCTGCCGGATGAACAAAAGCGCAAAGAGCTAATGATCATTTACGGGGAGGATGTGGCGGCAACGGGTTTCACCGCCGCCGATCTCAAAGACGGAGGTAAAGCGTACGACCGTTGGCCCGAGATCGCGAAGAGCCTGGTGGAGAGGGCACAGCAGAAACTCATGATCCGGGAAACGTCCCCAACCAAAAGTTCCAAATGAGAGCTCCAGTGGAGAGCAATTGAGATTTCCATTCCGTAGCCGGGTTATCTACTGCTTCGCGCTGAGTCGCTCCTGCGCAAGCTTCTCGATGCGTTCCACAACTTGGTCCTCGCTCAGATGCGTGGAATCAATCACCACAGCATCCTCCGCCGCCACCAGCGGAGATGCTGCCCGCGTGCGGTCACGCCGGTCGCGTTCGCGCAAATCGGCCGCCATCGATTCGGCGGACGCTCCCTTAATGTGCTGCTGATCAAGCCGCCGCTGCTCGCGAACCACCGGATCGGCATCCAGAAAAATCTTGAGGTCGGCATCCGGAAAGACCTTCGTCCCAATGTCGCGTCCTTCCATCACCACTCCGCCACCCGCGCCCATCTCCCGCTGTCGCGCCACCATCCACTCCCGCACCATCGGATGCACGGAAACCTTCGACGCGGCCTCAGTAACATCGCGCTCGCGGATGCGCGCAGATACATCTCGACCGTTAAGAAGAACGCGGTTGCCCGTAAGCGTAGGCTCCAGGGCAATGTGCGAGTCGCGCGCGATCTTCACAAGCGCGGCCTCGTCTTCAAAAGATGCGTGGCCCTCGATCGCCTTTAGCGCCAGCGCGCGATACATCGCTCCGCTCTCAAGATTCACGTACCCGAGTTTGCGCGCCACGCGCGCGGCTACAGTACTCTTGCCCGCGCCCGCCGGGCCGTCGACGGCGATGATGAGTTTTTGTGAACAAATATCTGTCATTGGAGAAAGGTGGATTCTACATGCCGCGCACGGAGTGAGCTAGAGCAGCAATTAATGCCGACTACCGCACCCGTTCAGCCCGCGGCCGCAGCACAAACGGTTCCCGCCGTGGAGCCACCTGCAGGAGCGTCTTACTACCCGAGCGCACATGACTAAGCTCGCGCGCCGCGAGCAGCGCTTTGATCGCGTCTCTGACCTTGGAGCGCGAAACAAAGTTGGAGAGGAAGTTTTCCACCTCTTCCTGTTCTGCGGCAATCACGCAGTCCATATATTTTGAGAGCAGCGCGGTGAGCGATTCTCCGACCGAAGCGCCCACACCCTCCCAAACCTTATCCGGCGCCCAGCGCGTCATTTCGTCCCACACCGAGCCTTCTTCCTCACTGTAGTCCACGCGCGTGATGCGGAGCTTCGCAAAAAGCTCGTTAAGTGCCCGGTCTAGGCCGGCCGTCGAGAGCGCGCCGCCCAGCAACTCGCCAAGCTTTCTTTTCGAGATCGGCCCGTGCTTCCGGATGACTTGAAATGCGTCGCTCGCGAGTTGAGAATACTCCGACCGTGCCCCAGGTTTCGGCGCGACCTTCGGGTTCCGCTCACCGACCAGCGCATAAAAAAAAGGAAACACGGCGGGCGACACGAGAAACGCATTGTTCTCGTCGACAAGCGGAGCTTCGAACGCAGCCTTGGTCCGCAGCGCTCGCACCAACAGTTCCATTGCTTCACCCGCGCGCGGATCAGCAAACGCATGCTGCTGCATGGGCAGGTGGTCGTCCTCCCCAACCCATGCTCCGAGAAAAGTCGGTAGCAACAAGCTCGGGCGCGGGGGATACATCAAACAAAATCCCACCGACTCCAGAAACGCGCGCGCATCCTCCATCGTGCGCACCGGCCGCCGGTCAAGACGCCACTTCTCCGCCCGAGCCTGCTGGAGTTCCTGGTCAGTCATATTGATTCGAGGTGATTAATTAGAACACAGGACTCAGGACTAATTCCTCCGTGGTCCTCCGCGTACCCTGTGTTTAAGGGTTTGACTTCTGCAAGCTGACCTCGGCCTTCTGCAATCGACTAGTGTCCCGCGGCAATGTATTTCCCCACTTCCTCATCCAGCAACTCCAGCGGCAGCGATCCATCCCGGAGCAGCGCGTCATGAAAATCGCGCACATCGAACTTTGCGCCCATCTGCGTCTCCGCTTTCTTTCGCAGTTCCGCGATCTTCAGCTGCCCCATCTTGTAGGAGAGCGCCTGCCCCGGCCACGAGATATACCGATCCACTTCTTCAATCGCCTGTGTCGGAGCGTGCGCCCGCAAATAATCCTGCGCCTGCTCGCGCGTCCATCCCATGGAGTGAACGCCCGTATCGATCACCAGGCGCGCCGCCCGAAAGCGCTCGCTCGCCAGCTGCCCGAACTTGTTGAGGGGATCTTTGAATAATCCAAGCTCCGAGCCAAGCGACTCCGCATACAGCGCCCACCCCTCGGCGTAAGCGCTGTTGCCGTAGAATTTCCTGAACTCCGGCAGGCCTTTTTGCGACCGCGCTAGTGTTCCCTGGAAAATGTGGCCCGGAATCGCCTCGTGCAGCACCAGCGACTCCTTGTCGTACTTCACCTGTTTTACCGGTTGATACGCGCGCAGATTGAACCAGCCAGGAGCACTCCCATCGGGGGCTGGAGCCTGTGCATTCGAGGCTGTTGCCTGTTCGCGATCCTCCGGAATCGCGCGAATGCCGAACAACAGCATGGGAATATGCTTGAACTGATTCGGCAGTTCCGGCTCGATGATCATCGCCGCATTTCGGCAATACGCGAGCATCTCGTCCTTCGAATGAAACTTCTGCGCCGGATCGTTTTCAAGCTTCACCTGAAGTTCGCTGACCGATCCCTGGAATCCCGTCTGCCGCGCAATCGCGAGCATCTCTGCTTCAATCCGGTCGACCTCGGCCAGACCGATCTTGTGAATTTCCTCCGGAGAAGCATCGGTAGTAGTGAGCCGCCGAATCAGAATGCGGTAGGCTTCTGCCCCGCCGGGCATCGTCGAAACGCCAACCCCAGAGCGCACTTTCGGAGCATAGGTCGTCTGCATATACACAAGCGCCTTCCGCCAAGACGGACGGAAATCGTTTTCAAACGCAGCCGTGGCCTCTTTGCTCAGTCGTTCGCGCTCGGCCTTCGCAATGCCGGCCGGCATCTTCTTAAGAAAAAATAGCAAAGGAGTAGTCGAAGCATCCTGGGCAACCTGCGCCGTTAGCTGTCCAATAACCAGGTCCGAGACAATTTTCGGCTGCGTCCAGCCGCGTCCTATCGCCTCGTTGAGGATGGCAATGTTCTGATCTACATACACCGGCACGGCGCGAATACGCGCGATGATGTTCTCGCAGTCTTTTACCGTGAAGGAGGGCATCCGGTCGATGACGAGATAAACGCTGTTGTGGAAGCCGGTCATCTGCCCGACGCGCAGCAGGTAAGTGTCGAGGTCGAGCGCGTCGAGTTGCGTGCGCAAGTCATAGCGCATGAGCTTCACGCTCAGCCGATCCTGATCGGAAAGCGCCGCCTGCTGGGTGAAAAATTTCTCGTCGGTCGCGAGGGCCCGCTCCAGATGCGCCCGCCGCTGCTCCCGGCCTTCTTTTGAAAGGTCGGTCCAGCGAGCGTCATACTCATGCCGTCCGACGTTGGTTGCAAACTCGGGCGAGTCGCTCAACCGCTCTTCAAAGTAGTCCGTGAAAAATTTGGCCAGCTCGGGCGAAGAAGGCTGGGCCGATGGTGAGAGCGGGGCGGTCGAAGGCTTCTGCCCCGCCAAAGACGGAACCAGCAACCCGGCCACCACGACAAACAGAAGGGCAAGTCTGACTTTCATGTATCGAGCCTCCAGGCGGAAATTGTATACCGCCATGGGATGCCCGTTGATGGGCGGCGGATTTGCCCACGACGCCAAACGCCTCCGTCCTGACTGTTCTCTCCTGTTTACTCCTTCACCACCCGATCGAACAATGTTCTGCCTCTCGCTCCGTACAGTTCTACACTTTCAGAAAGTCTTATGACCCCGCCCTCGGCGCAAAAAAGTTTCTCGGCCAACCTTGATCTGCTTCGCGCCGTTGCCGTTTTGCTCGTACTCGCCCAACATTTGTGCAAGCGCTTGTATATCGATCGTTTCGCCGGGATGCCGACCTCCTCGTGGGGCTTGTTCGGCGTGCTTCTCTTCTTTGTTCACACCTGTCTCGTGCTGATGTATTCCATGGACCGATCCTCCCTCACTGGCGGGCCGTTGTTCAAGAATTTCGCCACCCGCCGCCTCTTCCGTATCTATCCGCTTAGCATCCTGGCGGTTGTTGTCGCGCTTACACTTCATTTGGATTCCGACATTAATGGCATCCACGGTTTGTCTCGCGGACAATTTCCAGGAATCGTTTCGGTCGCTTCCAATCTTTTCCTTATCCAAAACCTGATCTATGCCAAGTCGATTGTGAACGTGCTTTGGTCGCTGCCGTTTGAACTTCAGATGTACACCTTGTTGCCATTCTTCTTCCTTTGGATCCACAAAAACGTGAAGTACTCAAAAAGGCTGCTCGGGCCCCTGCTTGCGCTCTGGATCGTCAGCGTGGCTGCAGCTGCGGTGCAACCCCACATCCAGGCCCTCGGCCGGCTTTCGATCCTGATTTTTATTCCCAATTTTCTTCCCGGGGTCATCGCATACACTCTTCCTCACCGGCCATGGTTCGCCGGCATTCTATGGCCTCTGTTCATCGTCTCGCTCGTCGTAACCTTCGGGGCGCGTCCCACTCTTTCGACCGGATGGATCCTCTGTTTGCTCTTGGGGCTCATGATCCCTCTTTTTCGCGAAATTCAACTTCACTGGCTCCGCTGGGTCAGTAACCGGATTGCAACCTATTCCTACGGCATTTACCTTTCGCACCAGTTTTGTCTTTGGGTGGCTTTTGGACCTCTCGCGAACCACACTCCAGCTTTAAGAATCGGCGTGCTCGTAGGAATGTTGGTATCGGTGCCAATTCTTCTCTATCACGGCATCGAAAAACCCATGATCAAGATGGGAGTTCGAGTCGCCGACCGCGTAACTGGCACGCAGACCGCGTGCCCGGTTGAAGCTGCCACTCCGGTGGCTGGATCTCCTGAGTTTGGATCGCACAACTTTGAACTCCGGGAAGAAGTCGCTTCCTAGACGTTAAGAACTCTACATTCCAGCCAACCTCCCATCTGACTTCTGCCCTGCCTTCGTGTTATTTTGACTACTCGACTACCATGATCCGCTCTCACAAAGGCATCACTCCTCAGGTTCCAGAGACCAGCTACGTCGACGATTCAGCCCAGATCATCGGCGACGTGATTCTAGGCGAGCACTCCAGCATCTGGATGAACGCTGTCCTGCGCGGCGACGTGCACGAGATTCGCGTCGGCCACTATTCAAACATTCAAGACGGCTGTACGCTCCACGGCATGAAAGAACAATATGGCGTCCACGTCGGCGACTACGTGACGGTCGGCCACAACGCCATCCTGCACGGATGCCGCGTCGAGGCCCGCTGCCTGATCGGCATGGGCTCAATAATTTTGAACGGCGCAGTAATCGGCTCCGGCTCAATCATCGCCGCCGGAACGCTCATCCCGGAAAAAACGGTTGTCGAGCCAAACTCGCTCTGGATGGGCTCTCCCGGAAAACTACGCCGCAAACTGGAGAAGGCCGATGAAGACACAATTCTGCGCTACGTGGAAAACTACATTGGCTACAAGAAGCAATATTTGCTGGAGAGGAAAGGCGGCTAGCCAGTTTTAAGCTCGTGGCTCGTAGCTCGCGGCTCGTAACTCAAAATGATCAAATCTCCCCGAGGAACCCGCGACCTTCTCCCGCCCGACACCGCTCTGTGGAATTTCGTCGAGGACACTGTGCGCGATGTCTTCCGCGCCTACAACTTCCACGAGATCCGCACGCCCATCTTCGAAAGCACTGAACTCTTCGCGCGCGGCGTGGGTGAAGAGACCGACATCGTTGCGAAGGAAATGTTCACCTGGGAAGATCGCGGCCGCGCTGAGAGCGATAAAGGCCAATCCCTAACCCTCCGCCCCGAAAACACCGCCGGCATAGTTCGCGCCTACATCGAGCACAAGCTTTGGGACCGCGGTCTGAACAAATTCTTCTCGATCGGTCCCATGTTTCGTCGCGAGCGCCCGCAAAAAGGACGCTACCGCCAGTTCTTCCAAATCGATGCCGAGGTAATCGGTCCCGCGAGCGCAGGCAGCGAGTCGCCCGTGCGCGATGCCGAAATTCTTGAACTCGTCGCCACGCTCCTCAATCGCGTGGGCATTACCGGCTGGACGCTCGAACTCAACTCCGTCGGCTGTCCCGCCGACCGCGCCCGCTTTAGCGAGGCCCTGCGCAAAGCCCTCGAGCCGGTAGTCGGCAAGATGTGCGCTGACTGCCAGCGCCGCGCCGTCACCAACCCGCTGCGCGTATTCGATTGCAAAGTCCCAGAAGACCAGCCCATCATCGAAAAGCTTCCGCGCATCAGCCAGTTCCTCGACGAAGGGTGCCGCACCCACTTCGAGCAAGTGAAAGAACTTCTGAGATCGGTCGGAGTGCCCTTCGTACTAAACGACCGCCTGGTCCGCGGCCTCGATTACTACACGCGCACCGCGTTCGAGTTCACCCACGGAGCCCTTGGCGCACAGAACGCGATCCTCGGCGGCGGACGCTACGACGGTTTGTCCGAAGCGCTCGGTGGCCCCGCCGCGCCGGGAATCGGTTTTGCGATCGGTGAAGATCGCCTCGTCCTCTCAATGTCGGCGACCGCCGAGTCCGTCGTCCGTACACCAGACGTCTATATCGCGCCCCTCGGCGCAGGCATGAATCGCGACGCCGCGCGCCTCGCCCGCGAACTTCGCCGCAGCAACCAAGATCTCGTAGTCGAGTTGGGCGACGAAACCTTCCGTCTGAAAAAATCCTTCGAAACCGCTGACAAGATCAAATCGCGCTACATTCTCATCGTCGGCGAAAATGAAGTAAAAGCCGGCGCTTTCGCGCTCAAGCACCTCGCCTCGGGCGAGCAAGTGACGGTGCCGCGAGCCGAACTGCCAGAGCGCATCAGGCAGCCCTGAGCATCAGTCGAGCTCCCTGAAAGCCTGTAGAAAATCTCCCGATCCCCAGTAAAAGCTCCGATTAGGGCATGCTTTGCCGTAGGAAAGACAACGCTTTCCACCGACCTCAAATCTTAAAATCGCTTGCCTGGCGCGCCTTAAGGAGTATTCTTGATGATCGTCGGCCAGGCGACTTTGCCGTGGCAAAGGCCGTGACCACAGGCGAACGAGGCGGCTCCGATGCAAGTTCTGAATTTCGGACATACGAACCACTCGACACTTCTGCTTCTTATTGCGCTGTCAGTTTGTGCGCAGCTCCTGCCGGCTCAATCGCTGCCCCCGCAAAAACGCATTCGCCGCCCGTACCAAATCACGCCACCCCCCTCGCTTCGAGAGAAAATTCCCGACCCTCCTCTCCTCGCCTCATTCTCGCGCAGCGCGTTGCCGCAGCGCCCCCAGCCTCCATGGTTGACCGATGAAAACCCAGGGTCTTTCACGGCACGGTCCAAATCCTATCGTCAGCCGGTGAACGTCAATCTGCTGCTGCCTTCGTCCTCCGGAACACTTCCCTCGTGGACAGCGGGCGCGGATAAAAATCGAACCCTCCCTGACCGCGATTCCATAGCTTCGACCTTTGCCTAGACCCATCCGGCCAGCGATCGAGAAACGCCCAACCCCTTCATCGATCCGCAATACTTCGCCCGCCGAATTCCCGGCGTCGGCCCGATCGTGGACCGCATACTTAAGCAGTCGGAAGCTCATCCCCGCCTCACCCGCGTTCTTAAATCGATTCAGCCCCAATTCTGATTCAGCCCGATTCTAGTTTGCCTCCTGAAGCAGGCTTGAAACTCATTGACATGGTCGGCCGCGTCCTTTTACCATCGGCAGCCGCAAGTCTCCCCTCGAAATCTCAGGCACCTAGGAGCATCTCCCATGAAAGCGATCTCAACTCTGCTAGGAATTCTTCTGTGCGCGACCGCCGCTCTCGCGCAAATGGATATCCCCACACCCGGTCCCGAGGTC
>Ga0210389_10003205_pt1 | contig 12764 bp, 7 predicted proteins | sample IncBWH28OmetaG_FD_160127 | JGI IMG/M metagenome (GOLD analysis project Ga0210389, IMG submission 160127) | Forest soil microbial communities from Barre Woods Harvard Forest LTER site, Petersham, Massachusetts, United States - Inc-BW-H-28-O ...
CAACGTTTGCGATCGGCGGCGACGCGCAGTGCGCCGCTCCCTGCGCCGATCTCGCCCATGCGCGCATCGGGCCGGATGCATGGCTGGAATCGGCGCTCGCGCGCGCCGGGCAGGTCACGGGCGCGCAGGCATTCTTCTACACCGGCCCGCGTGTCACCGACGGCGCCACCGCGGGTCCCGCGACGCTCGCGATCCCCTATGAACGCGAGCAGCTGCGTTACGCGGAAATTCTCCGCGGCGGCGGTGGGATCGCGGCCTTCCCCGCCGCGTCGCCCACGGATCTCGACGGCGCTGGTAGCGAGAACACCTTCGTCGGGGCCTTCGCCGGGCTGCCGGAACCGTTTGGCAAAGAGCCGTGCGCCGGCTGCCAGCGGGCCTACTATGCGCAGGACTACCGCTCCACGGAAGGGCCGGTGCGGGTGATCGTGCTCGACGACAGCAGCGATGTCGATCCTCGGCAGCTCAAGTGGCTTGAAGAAGAACTCGCCGACGCGGCGGCCTTGCGGCCCGCTGAGCCCGCGATCGTGGTCGGCGATGCCGACCTGGGCGCGCAGATCGCCACCGGCGACGCCGCCGCGGGGGCGGTCGCCGCGGCGCTGCTCGGGGATGGACCCGCAGACGCGGGCGCGTCGGCCTCGGCCTACTTCTACGACGCGCCCGAAGAGAACGTCCAGCGCCCGCTGCAGATCGGCGGCGAATCGATTCCCACCTTCGGGTCGGGCACGCTCGGCTACATCAACTACAGCGCCGAGAGCCGCGGCGACTTCCTCGGCGCGAGCGGCTTCCTGCTCACCGAAGTCGACGCGGCCGCCGCTGCGCGCCAAGCGCGCAACCGGGCGCCGGTGAAGGTTCGTCTGATCCCGAATATCGCCGAACTCGCACTCGAAGCCCGCGATGGGACGCTGCTGCGGCGCAGCCAGTCCGCGCTGTTCGAGGGGCTCGCGCGCCGCTCGCGCGCCGGCAACCGCTCGCAGAACCAGACGGTCAGCCCCGACACCGACCCGTATATCCCGATTCCCAGCGTCTGTGTCGGGACGGCCTGCGCGGAAGGCATCTTCCCGGAATACACCTTCAGCTCCTCGAACAAAGGCATCGGCGAATTCGTGACTCCCAACCTCGCCTCGCCCGATCCTCACGCGGTGCTGCTGGCCCACGAAGAACCGATTCCCGATTCGCAGTCGGGGCTGTTCTGCGCCTACAACGCGGGCACCACGATCGTCACGATCAGCTCTGGCGGCCTTGCGGCGTCGCTGCCGGTCACGATCCGCGCCGGCAGCGTGCGCCGCCCGTGCGGAACACACAAATTGGAAAATCTGCCGCCGCGCAAGTCGCCGGCGGCTGCACCGGCACCCCCGCCCGCTCCCGCGCCTGCCGCGGCCCCGAGCGGCACGCCGCCGCCGGCGACGGTCGTGCCGCTCGCACCGCCGCCTCCCCCCGTGCCGCTGCCGGCACCCGCCCCGCGCGCGCCGGCGCCGCCGGCACCGTTCGTCGCACCCACGCCGCTGCTGTTCGCGCCCGCCGCGTTCGTGCCCCTGCCACCTCCCGCGGCCGGCCGGCCGGCGCCGCCGAGCGGCACTTCGCAGGTGACCGCGACCTCGTCGGTCTTCCAGACCGAGCCCGTCGCCGAGCAGGAGAAAGAAGAGGAGGAGGCGATCGAGTCGGTCAGCGCTCAGGCCGCGGCGTACTACCCGGCCGAACACGAGCCCGTGCCCGCCTACATCATGGGGGCCGTACTCCTCGCGGCGTTCGCCGGCGCCGGTATCCGCCGCCGACCGCGTCGTGGCCGGCGCGAGCTGCGCGTGGCGCCGGCGACCATCAGCACGATCCGCACCCAGCAGCGAACCGCCCAAAGCGGGCGCCGATCACGGGGAGGTCGTGCCTGATGATCAATGCTCGACACGATCTTCGCCGCCTGGGGCCGGCGCTTGTCCTGACGGCTGCGCTCGCGCTAGGCGGGCTGTTGTCATCCGTGTCCGGCGCGCGCGCGGAAACCTATGGCGAACTGGCTCACTTCGGCGCGGCCGGCACCGGCGTCGGCCAGTTCAGGCTCGTGGGGTCGCCGACGATGGGCACGCATGCGTTGGGCGTCGATCCTACGGACAACTCGGTATATGTCGGGGACGAACCGCTGAAACGGGAATACCGGATTCAGAAGTTCACGGTCGGCGGACACTTCCAGGCGGCGACGGCCCTCCTGAAACCTGCCAATCGCGACGGACTCGAGGGAATCGCCGTCGATCCGGCCGAAAAGCGGATCTACGTGCTTGCGCTCGAACGGCGCAGCGAAAGCGCGAGCATCGATTCCACCAAACCGGCGGCGGGTACGCTCTATGCGTTTTCCACCGAACAGTCCGGCGAAGTGCTCGAGCCGGCGCCAGGCACCGACGAAGGCGTGCTCGTCGGCCCGAGCGCCTTCGAAGCGGACTCGGAAGCGCTCGGACGAGCGCTGCTCAATCCGCGCGGCATCGCTGTAGACCCCAGCACTCATGACGTGATCGTGCTCGGCGAAGTCGACGAGGGTGTGCTGAAAGCAGGCGAATCGCCGCGGCTGCACGTCGCGCTCCAGCGAGTGCATTCAAACGGCTCACTCGGGCCGCGCTACCTCGACAACAGTGGGTACTTCCCCGAAGAAGAAAGTCCCAACTCGCCCATCGTCACTCCCAACGGCTCCGTCTATGTGGCCCAGACCGACGATGTCCTCGCTCAGATTCCCACCAATTTCGCCTCCAGCGCCCCGCCGACACCCTTCCTGCAATTCACGCCCAAGGGCCTGCTCGAAGCCGATGCCGTGGCGGAATTCGACGTCGGCGAAGCGCCCGGCGAGGGTGGCGGTCTGGCGCTCGCGCCACCCAGCGCGCAGGAAAGCGAAGGCACGATCTATGCCGAGGGTCACATCTTTGACAGCGCTGCCGGCAATGCCTTCTACCCGGGCGTGCTCGCCTTCGCGGCAGGCGCAGGGACCGAGCTGGGTTGGACCGGAGGCCAGAGCAAGCAGTCCGGTGGCGAAAGCTGCACGATCGGTTTCGGCGGCCCGACTTACCCCTCGCTGGCCGCCGGCAGCGGACACATGGTGTTTGTGCTCGATCCTAAGACCGCGCGCGTCTTGGAGTTCGGACCTGAAGGCACAGGCTGCCCGGTGGCGGAAGCGACGGCACCACAGGCGAGCGTCGGCGGCACGACACTGGCATCGGGGGAAACGGTTTCGCCGGGCACGCCCGTTACCTTCTCCTCGACGATCAAGCAGGCCAACGCGGTAAGCGTGGAATGGGACTTCGGGGATGGCACGACCAAGCTTGAAAGCGCCGACGAGTATCAGCGCACCGAAGTAACACACGAGTTCGCGCACGGCGGAGATCTGACCGTGAAGGAGACGATCCACACCGACGATCTGGCCACGCCGACGATCGTCAAGGAAATCGCGATCTCGGTCTCCAGTACCGCCGTAGCACCGACAGCGGTCCTCGAAGGACCGCTGGAACTGACGCTTGGCGCGAGCGCCCCGGAACGGCTCGTGTATCTCGAAGGCGGCGGCCTCGGCCTAGAGTCTGCCGGGGGCGGCGGTGCGGTCGGCGCGAGCGCGGATTTCGACGGCAGCGCGTCGTTCGACCCGAACCCGCCGGGTTCGGACCGGATCGTCTCATACCACTGGGACTTCGGCGACGGCGAATCGCAGACCACTGAAACCACGACGGTGAGCCACGTCTACGACGCGCCCGGCGCCTACAAGGTCCAGCTGACCGTGACCGATGCGCTCGGCATGACCAGTCAGCCGAGTGCTCTGACGCTGAAAGTCAACGCGCCCTCTCCGAGCTTGGTGATCGAGGCGGTCCATCCCCCCGTCAGCCCGCCGCCGGTCGTCTCCTCGCCAACGTCGCCGCCGAGTCCGGCTACCACCGCAGCGAAGCCGTCGCCCCGCTTGGCTGGCACCGCGCTCGTCGCGAGCTCCAGCGGGGTCGTGCGGCTCGTGGTGACCTGTCCCGGGGTCGCGAGCTGCGCGGGCACGGTGACGCTGCGTGGAAAGGTGGCGAGCGCGCGATCTCGCCATACTCGCAAGGCGGGCGGCCCAGCGGCGAAAGTGATCACACTGGCCACCGGCGCCTTTACGATCGGCGCCGGTCGTCAGCAGACTTTGACTTTGCGACTCAACGCCGAGGGCCGCGCGCTGTTAGCGCGCTCGCGTCGGCTGAGCCTGACGGCGACAATCGCAGTCCACGGCCCTACCGGGGCTTCGGTCACGTCACAGCAGTCAGTCGCTCTGCGCAGCGCACGACATGTGAAAAAACTGATAACGCATGGTAGGTGAAAAGTCTAAATCACAGGTGCGCAACCTGGGTAGGGCAACTTGCTGAGAGGCTTGCAGACGCGGTGGACGTATCTCGCTGCCAGCAGTTGGATCTGCTAAACAACCCAGGAGGTAGTCGCACAATGAAGTCTCTCTCCGCACGCCGCCTAGTGCCGGCATGCGTACTCTCCGCCGCTGCGGTAACGGCGCTCGTCGCGCCGGGCGCTGCAAGCGCTGGTGTTATCAACGCCCAATGTTCGGGTGCGAACATCACGGGCAAGGGCTCCTCGCTGCAAAAGCTCGCGCAGCTGACGGTATGGAATCCGGAATTCAACAAATCCACCAACGCAAAGGCATGCAGCGGAACTCAGGGCACCGGTGGGGTTCCGACGATCACCTACACATCAGTCGGCAGCGGCGCCGGCATGGAAGCGTGGGGCCTGAACGCACACGCTTTCGAAGGCACTAACGGCTTCGTCGGCACCGACGAACCGCCTACACAGCTTCAGCGGGAAGAAATTCAGTCGCACTCGAAACACCCCAAATTGAGCTCGCTGGAGACGATTCCGGTGCTGCAGGGTGCGGTAGCGATCATCGTGCGCCTCCCCAACAACTGTGAGGCCACGAGCAAATCGAACCCGGGACGCCTGGTGCTCGACAATGTCACGCTCGAGAAGGTCTGGGACGGCGTGATCACCAAGTGGAGCGAAATCACCGACAACGGCGACGAACTCGTCAACGTGCCCGGCGACAAAACCAACTGCAACCCCGTAACGACGATCAGCCGCGCCGTGCGCAAGGATCAGTCCGGCACGACGGCGATCTTCAAGAAGTACCTGAGCCTGATTGAACCCGCCAAAGACATCGTCGGCGAACTGGGCTGGGGCGAACTGGTCGGGACCCACAGCACCGAATGGCCCGGCACGGTTATCGAGCCGAGTGAAACCGGCGGTGGCGCACTGGTCGCGCTGGTCAACGAAACGCCGAGCAGCATCGGCTACGCGAACCTCGCCGACGCTCGCAACAATGGCGGCTTCGCAGGTCCCAACGGGGGCGTACACGGGAAACGCTTCTGGGTGCCGATTCAGAACAACGGCGTTGAACAGGAAGAAGAGACCTACGCCGATCCGTCCAGTGACGGCGACGCGAAAGAAGTGGCCAACTCCAACTGCGCCAACACCGAATACACCAATGGCGAAGTGCCCTTCCCGCCGGCCAACACGCTGGAATCGTGGAGTGAAGTCACGACCCGCACCTCGGAGCCCGCTTACCCGATCTGCGGTCTGACCTACGACCTGACGTTCCACGAATACTCGCAGTACCCCGAAACGACGATCGAACAGGCGACCACGGTCAACAACTACCTCACGTGGGTGCTAGCGACCGGTATCGGCGGCGGTCAGTACGACATCAAAAAGCACGACTACCTCGGGCTTCCGACGTCGCTGCTGTCGATCTCGAACCTGGGAGTCTCGACGACCAAGTTCTAGTCCCAAGTCGCTGCGCGACTGAGTACTGAGTCCCTGGGCCGAGCGATTCGGCGGGACCAGCAGCGATCGGTTCACCGGCCGGGCCGTCTCCGAGGGGAGGCGGTCCGGCCGTCGTATTTGTGGGCGACGCGAACAAAGGTCCAATCCACAAGGGTGGCGCTCCAAGTCCGGTTTGATCGACCGATAGGTGTCATCGATGAGCGCTGCACGCAAACTTGTACCGCGGCTCGCCGGGTCCGCAGGGTCTTGCCTGGCGGTAGCCGCGCTGCTGCTGCTCACGCCGGCGCCAGCCGCTCTTGCTGGCAAGGTGAGGTCGATCCCCGGTCACGCTGCCGCCAGCGCCAAACGCTCCGCTCGATCACGGGCGCGCTGTCAGGCACACTCACCACGCGCTCGCCGCCACGGGTCCGCCGGCGCTCGCCAACGCGGGTCCGCCGGCGGCGGCAAGCATTCTGCGAGCGCTAGGTGCTCAGTGCGCCATGCGGCCGCCAAGGCCCCCGCGAGGCACGCGATCTCGCTGCTTCCCGCAACCAAGGGGGGCTCCGCTGCCGCCCGGCGTCCTGCCGGCGGCGCTGCGACGTCAGCTACTTCGACGCCGAGCACGGTAGCTGCCGTTGGCGAGCAGAGCTCCTCCGAAGCGCTGGCGAGCGCCGCGGAATCCGAAGGCGTCGCGCCCGAACTGGAAGACACGCCGCTGCCCGAAGCCACGCCGGCCGAACAGGAAGGCTCCTCGGCGCCGAACGCAAGCGAAAACCCGCCACCTGTCACCGAAGGCGGGGCCGGCTCGGGTACGGAAAAAGAAGTGGGGTCCACCGCCGCCGAAGCCTCCGGCCCCGGGCGTTTTTTCTCCGCGAGCAGCTTCTGGAACACGCCGCTGCCGGCGAGCGCTCCGCTCGATGCGACTTCAGCCGCGGCGGTAAGCGCGCTCGACACGGAGGTCACGCACGAGTTGAGCGTCAAGGCTGGTCCGTGGATTGATACGACGAGTTATAGCGTGCCGGTGTATACGGTGGGGGCGGGGCAGGGGACGGTGCGGGTGGTGTTGGATCACAGTCCGGTGGTGGCGGCGTTGCAGTCGGCGTGGGATGCGGTGCCGTTGCCGGGGGATGCGCGGCCGGCTGTGGGTTCGGATGGGGAGCTTGTGGTTTGGCAGCCGAGTACGGATCGGCTGTGGGAATTTTGGCGGCTTGTGCATGGGGCTGGTGGTTGGTCTGCTGCTTGGGGTGGGGCGATGCAGGATGTGTCTTCGGGTAGTGGGGTGTTTGGGTCGGGTGTGTGGCCGGGTGCGATGTCGTGGTGGGGTGCGTCGGCGTCTTCGTTGTCGTTGGTGGGTGGTTTGATTTCGCTTGAAGATTTGAAGGCGGGGGTGATTAATCATGCGTTGTCGATGTCGGTGCCGAATGTGCGGGCTGGTGTGTATGCGGCGCCGGCGCAGCGTAGTGATGGGAAGTCTTCGGAAGCGTGGGCGTTGCCGGAGGGTGCGCATTTGCGGCTTGATCCGAGTTTGAATCTCGCGTCGTTGCATTTGCCGCGGTTGACGTTGATGTTGGCGCAGGCGGCGCAGCGGTATGGGATTTTCGTTAAAGATGGGGCGCGTAATGTGACTTTTGATGCTCAGGATCCGACGCCTACGGGGAGTGAACCTTATGGTGGGTCGGGGGGGTATTTCGAAGGGGAGTCTCCGCGTGGTTTGTTGGCTTCGTTTCCTTGGAGTCATCTCGAACTCCTCAAAATGGAACTCCACAGCCTGAACTAGACCGCCCTGTGCGCGACCCCGACGGGGCGTCCTGCCGGACGGATTGCGCTAGTCCTGCCAGACAGATCGCACTAGGCGGCCGACGAGTCCTCGACGGCCACGCCGGGCGGCTGTGGGCTTGTGGCGCGCCCTGCGGAGCGCCGCGCGCGGATGCGGTGCAGTACCTCGCCCAGACGCCGCCGATCGCGGGCATTGAGGCCGCCGCAGAGTAGGAACGCGGCAAGATAGGCCGCTATTCCCAGCGCCACGCAGAGCAGGAGTCCCGCCGTGGAACTCACGACGTGCTCCCCCCAATGCGCCGCCCCGAAGCCGGCGGCATACGCGGCGACGAGCGCGAAGCGCTCGTGTAAGGGCCACGTCGAGCGCAGCGGCCGCGCCAGTGCCGAGCGCAGCGTGATCCCGTTCAGGACGATTACCACGACGTAGCCCGCGAGCAGCGCAATCGCAGGACCCAGCATTCCGATCCTGGGCGTCAGGACGACAAGCAGCACGAGCGTGATCGCCAGGCGCGCGAAGGCGATCACACTGGTCTGACCGGGCCGGTTGACTGCCCAGAGCGCCTGGGTCTGGGTAACGGTGACCGACGCCAAGACCGGGAAGAGGGCCAGCAGAACCATCGCCGACGTCGCGTCTCCGAAGCCCGGTCCGAAGACGTCGAGCACGGAGTGCGCGGCGCCCCCGATCACGGCTGCAATCACCAACATTCCCACGACTTCGTAACGAATCGAGTCGATCAAGGCCCTGTCGAAACCGTCTCGATCACCCTGCGAATGACGCCCGACGAGGGTCGGATAGAGCACTTCGGTGACCCGGTTGCTGGCCTGTACGAGCCGCTGGGGAATCGTCAGCGCCCGGCTGTAGGCTCCGACGATCGTGACCGGTGCGACCGTCCCGAGAGCCCATACGCCGCCCTGCTGACTGATCCCTTGCGCGATCTGACCCGGGGTCGCCTTCAGGCCGAAGCGCAGGAGATCCGGCAGCACCCGCAGGCCCGCCCGGTATTCGGCGCGGTTCAGCCGTGCGCGGACGAACGGCCGCACCGCGATCGCGCGATGGATCAGCGCCGTAGCGGACCCGCCGATCATCGCGATGACCATGCCCCAGACCGAGTGCCACAGGAGGCCGAGCACCGTCGCGAGCACGATGAAGCTGAGCCCTTCGTGCAGGCGGACCCAGAACAGCTGCCGTCCGGCCACGAACGCGGAGAAGATCGAGTCGATGTTCCACCCCGTGTTCGTGACGATCGCGTAGCCGCCGATGCTCACGAAGGCGGGCCCGATCAGTGCCGGCGCGTTCAGCGGACCCCGGAAGACGAACCAGCAGACCACCATGTCCAGCAAAGCCATCACCGCCGTCAAGGCCCAGGAGAACGTGAATACCGCCGCGAACAACTGCGTGACGCGAGGATGACGCGGGGGTAGGCCGGTGATCTCTTTGATCAGCGCCTGCTGCTCTTTGGCCGTGGAGAGCACCCACAGGGCGGCGACAGGCGCGTAGGCGAGGGCGTATTCCCCGATGATCTGAACGCCGTAGAGCCGCGAGGTGATGACCGTCGAGATCAATCCGAGGCCGGACACCGCAAAGAAGCTGAGCGTCCCGAACACAAAGCCCGAGCGGTAGCTCGCGCGCTTGGCGGCAGGCCGTCGATCGCCGGAGTCCCCCGCTGCGGGCTCGGAGGAGGCGAGAGTATCTGAAGTACCCATTGGTGGCCCACCAACGGGCGAGTGGTGGTCCATCCTTGCGCCGGCCAGCTCGAATTCCTCGGCCGCCGCTCGTGGCGGTTCGCGTAGCTGCTCGGCCAAACGCGAGATCGGTGCTGCGCAGCGGCGAAAGTTTTACTGAGAAGGCACCGTTTAGATGCAGTGAACGCAACGAGACGGCGCCCGCTGGGTTCCGTCTTAGTAGCGTCGGACCGCCGCGTCTCTACGAAGCCCCGTCCACAGGACCCAGCCCATGATCTCCACTCCCAAGCCCAGCGCGCCGGCGCCGGCGGCCTTCGATCACTCGGCCGAGCCGCTGCAAGGCGTCTTCGAGCCGCTCAGCGGGCCGGTATGGACCGCGATCGCCCGCAACAAGTTGGTCGTGCTGGCGGGGGCTGTGCTGTTCGCGGTGATCGGTCTCGCGTTCGGGCACACGCGCAAGGCGACCTATACCGCCTCCGCGACAGTGCAGGTCGGGCAGGTCAATCCCAACTCGCCGGGCTTCTTCGGGTACGTGCAATCTTCAGCCGAGCTCGCCTCGGCCTTCAGCCGCTCGATCGCTGCCGAACCGGTGCTCACGAAGGTCGGGCGCAAGCTTGATCTCCCGCCCACGGCTGTCGTGAAGCGACTGTCGGCTGAGCCGTTGCCCGAAGCCCCTGCGTTCCGGGTGATCGCGACCGGACCCTCCGAACTCGCCGCGATGCAATTGGCGAACACCGCCGCTAACGCGGTGATCAACTACGAGGGTCAGAGCAACAGCGCCAACCCCGAGGCGGCCTCGCTGCTGAAGGAATACGCGAATGCCTCCGTGCGTCTCCAGCAAGCAGCAAAGACGCTCGCGCACCTCAGCCGTGACCCGCACGCTTCCCAGTCGGTGTTGGTGCATGCCGAAGCTGAACGCGACGCGGCATCGGTCAGGCTCAAAGCGGTTGGTGTGGCCTACACCGGAGCTGTTACGAGCCAGGCGCCGCGCAGTGGGCTGGTCTCGCTATTGGCCGGCGCGAGCAGCGCCAGCAGCAACAAGAAGTCGAAGACCGAGCTGTATGGCTTTATCGGCCTGCTCCTCGGCGTGGTGGTCGGTTGCTTTGCGGCGGTCGCGCGCGACAGGCTGCGCCGGCGCCGGCGGCTCGGGGGGCTGAAGGCCGAGATGCACGGCGCAGCCGGCACGTAACGCTGCGCGCTCGCTGGCCATGACGCTCCCCACCTTCTTCATCATTGGTGCCGCCAAGGCTGGGACTACCAGCCTTCACTACTACCTGGACCAGCATCCCGAAGTCCAGATGTCGCTCAACAAGGAGCCCAACTTCTTCTCGGGGCCCGAGAACGGCAATCCCTATCCGTTGGGACGAATTAGCCGTTTGGAGGACTACGAACGGCTGTTCGACTCGAGCGTGGCGGTGCGGGGCGAGGCGTCGGTCTGCTACACCCACCATCCCCGCCGGCAGGGCACACCGGAGCGCATCAAGGAGCTTGTGCCGGACGCCAAGTTCGTCTATGTGGTACGCGACCCGATTGAGCGCAGCGTTTCGCAGTACAAGTACCGGGTTGCGCTCGAAGGCGAGCGCCGGCCGCTGGCGGAGGCGCTGGGCGATCTCTCCGATCCCTACTCCCACTGCATCTGCCCGAGCCTGTACGCCTCACAGCTCGATCGCTATCTGAATCATTTCCCTCAAGACCGGCTGATGGTCGTCGACCACGCGGACCTGCTCGGAGACCGCAGGTCCGCACTGCGCGAGATCTTTGCCTTCCTGGCGGTCGATGAGACCGTCGACGCCTCCCAGTTCAATGAGGAACTGAACACGAGTCGCGAGCATCGCGTCTATCCGCAGGCCTACGCGCGCTTGCGCGGGCCGGTCCTGCCGGCCCCGCTGCGCTGGGTTCCGCGCAGCATCCGCCGGCCCCTGCGCCAGGCTGTCGAGCGAGCGCTCTGGCCGCCGCTGGAGAACGCCACGCTCGACGACGAGCTGCGGGCGCGACTGCAGGAGCGTTTCGCCGGCGAGGCCGAGCGACTGCGGACGCTCACCGGCAAACAGTTTCCTAGCTGGAGCGTCTGAGCAGATGGGCGCGAGCGCTTCGAAAGGGAGGTCGCTGCCAGGGCGCGAGCGGATCCTCTCCCTGGGGCTGAAAGACTCCCGCCGCCAGGAAGCGCCGCGCTGGTTGCAGGTTTCACGCTCGACGGGGCACAGCCTGGTTCGCAGACTGACGCGACAGCGCTACCACGGAGGCATCCTGCTGCCGCCCGATCCACCCGTCTGTCCTCCCGGCTGGCGGACCGGGCCGCCGTCGTTCGTCGGGGTCGGCGGACAGCGCTGCGGAACCACGCGTTGGTTCGATCTGCTCGCCTCGCATCCCGAGGTCGCACCGCCGCCGGCGATCAAGGAGCTTGGCTACTTCGACCGCTTCTACGCGGGTGGCTTCACGGCGGCGGACGCCGCCAACTACCACCGTTACTTTCCGCGTGAGGGAGACCTGAAGGTGGGTGAGTGGAGCCCGCTTTACATGAGTGCCCCCTGGATCCCACCGCTGCTGGCGCGGGCGGCTCCAGACACCCGCGTGCTCGTGCTGTTGCGGGACCCGATCGAGCGCTACCTGTCGAGCCTGCAGCACAATGCCCACGTCGCGCGCCAGCAGGGCGCGCCGCTGAGTGAGCTTGCGCCATTGGAGGGTTTCCAGCGCGGCTTCTATCACGCTCAGCTGCTGCGCCTGCTCGAACACTTCGACAGGTCCCAGATCCTGGTCCTGCAGTACGAGCGCTGCGTGCGCGAGCCCCTGGCCGAGTTGCAGCGCACCTTCCTGTTCCTCGAACTGCGCGACACAGAGTTCACCCCCGACGTCGGCGCGCGCCCGCATCATCAACCACATAAGCCGCAACTGGACGCAGAGACGCTCGATGCCTATGTCCAGGCCTACAGAGAAGACGTGCTGGGGCTCGTGCGCGACTTCCCCGAAGTCGACCTCGGCCTCTGGCCGAACTTCTCCCAGCTTGCGGAGCGGACTCCGGTGACGAGCGATGTCGGCGCCGGCTAGCGCAGCGCCGCCTGCTTGGCACGCCGGGCCGGCGGCGCCCGAGCGCTTGGTACGGGATCCGCGAGCCTACGCGTGGGTGCTGCTCGGCCTGGTCCTGCTGGGGCTCGTCTACCTCGTGGCGCCCGCCCGCCTGCACGGGCATTGGCTCCTCATCACTCCCATCGCGCTGGCGGTGGGAGTCGTCGTCCTGCGCAAGCTCTGGAACGTCCCTCCCGCTGCGGCGATGTGCGCGGGGATCGTCCTGACCATCTTCTCCGGTGGTTGGGCGCGGATGGGATTGGGCGGCCTGCCGTTCGACCGCCTGCTCATCGTGATCGTTCTGCTGGCCGTCTTCCTGCGTGCTCCGGGCGTGGTCAGGCTGCCTCGCCTACAGCTGCGCAGCGTGCATCTGATGATGTGCCTCACGATGATGTACGTAGCGGCATCCGCGGTCACCGCGGGCACGTTTACTGAAGAAATCAGCCTCCTTTCGCTGATCGATCGTGTCGGGCTGGTTCCCTACCTCCTGT
>Ga0210389_10003208_pt1 | contig 12757 bp, 6 predicted proteins | sample IncBWH28OmetaG_FD_160127 | JGI IMG/M metagenome (GOLD analysis project Ga0210389, IMG submission 160127) | Forest soil microbial communities from Barre Woods Harvard Forest LTER site, Petersham, Massachusetts, United States - Inc-BW-H-28-O ...
CGCTGGCCGCTGCTCAACAGCGCCGCCACCCGGCACCCGGGCTCGCCGCCATCCATCACCAGTCGCGCCAGCCGCGGATGCAAGGGCAGACGCGCCATCCTTTCGGCGGTAGCGCCGCGCGCTCCGAGCCGATCCAGCAGAGATTCCGCGGCGTCCAGCGCATTCCGTGGCGGAGTGTCGAGCCAATCGAGTTCCATCGGATCGTGGAAGCCCGCCGCTTCCAGCTGAAGACACATCTGCGAGAGTTCACGCTGCAGAATTTCGGGCACGTCGTGATCCTGACGGCGATGGAAATCGTCGCTCGCGTAAAGCCGGATCACGCGGCCCGGCCCCGTGCGGGCGGCGCGTCCGGCGCGCTGCGTCGCCGATGCCTTGCTGATCCGCTTCACTTCCAGCGAAGGGAGACCGGTCCATTGCGAATCGATTGCAATGCGGGCGAGACCGGAGTCAATGACAATACTGACGCCTTCGATCGTGATCGAACTCTCGGCAATATTCGTCGAGAGGATTACCTTGCGCTGGCCCGCGGGCTGGACGGCTCGGTCCTGTTCCGCGGGAGGGAGGTCCCCGTAGAGCGGCGCGATGACCACCCCGTTCCGCTGCGCGATCGGTTCGCAGGCTCGTGCCGCCTGGCGAATCTCTGCGGCCCCGGGGAGAAAGACGAGAACGTCCCCCGCTTTTTCGCTGGCCATCACTTTTTCCACCGCGGACGCGACGCGTGCCTCCAGCGGCGCTGCTGAGTATGGCTCGTGGTTGATCGCGAGCTCAAACGGTCGCCCTTCGGAACGCAGCACCGGGCAATCATCGAGAAAGCGAGCGACCGGCGCCGTATCAATTGTGGCCGACATGACAACGATGTGCAGATCGGGACGCTTCGTACTCTGCAATCGCCGCAACAGAGCCAGAGCCAGATCGGTTTCGAGATGTCGCTCATGAAACTCATCGAGCACGACGACGTTCACTCCCGCCAGCGACGGATCGGAGATCATCCGCCGCGTGAGAACACCTTCGGTGAGAAAGCGGAGTCGCGTTCGGGAACTTGCGACCTCTTCGAATCGCACCTGGTAGCCGACACTTTTCCCGACTTCCTCGCCCATTTCGGCAGCCACCCGCCGGGCGGCCATGCGCGCGGCGATGCGCCGCGGTTCCAGCACCAGCACAGACCCGCCGAATGCCAGCAGCGCGGGCGGAACGCGCGTTGTCTTGCCGGCTCCAGGCGCGGCTTCGATGATGAGGTTCCGTGACCCCCGCAACGCAGTGACGACTTCCGGGATCAGCGGTTCAATTGGAAGCGCGGTCTGAAGCACAAAGCCCAGCTTCGCACACCCACTTGACATCGGCGAATAAAAGGCGAATATTGGAGGCATGCTGTTCGGCGATTCTCCCGCGCCGGGCCTGATCGGAATTGCCAGACTTGCGGCTCAGAGCGACCTGCTCGAGTCCAAGCGTGTGGTTCAGTACTTCGAGATGAATTCGAAGTCGATGTTGAACCGCGTCAGGCCCGGCATGCCGTTTGAGTGGGCCTTGAATCCCTACCGCGGCTGCGAATTCGGCTGCCAATACTGCTACGCGCGCTACACGCACGAGTTCATGGAACTGCGCGAAAGCATCGATTTCGAAGACAAGATCTACGCGAAGTCCGGTGTGGCGCCAATCCTGAAACACGAATTGAAACGCATCGATGGCAGCCGGGGGATTGCGATCGGAACGGCCACGGATCCCTATCAACCAGCCGAACGCCGTTTTAAGCGCACGCAGGCCGCCCTCGAGGTCTTCGCGCAACACAGCGGCCTCGCGTTGTCGATAACGACCAAATCGAATCTGGTCGCGCGGGACATCCCCCTCCTGCAGGAAATCGCGAAGCGGAACACAGTGAGTGTCAACATGACGATCACGACGCTCGATGTGTCACTCGCCCGGATCCTCGAGCCGCGTGCGCCCCGTCCGGATCTGCGCCTCAAGGCAGTTCGGAAACTCGCCGAAGCCGGGATTCCCGCGGGCGTGTTTCCGAATCCGATCATGCCGCTGATCACAGACCAGGAAGAACGCCTCGATCGCCTCGCGAAGGCGGCCAAGGATCATGGCGCAACGTATTTCGGAGGCGGAGTGCTGTTCCTGATGCCCTGTTCGCGGAAAGTCTTTTTCCCCTTCCTCGAAAAGAACTTTCCACACCTGCTTCGCCGGTATCGCGAGCGCTACGAGAAGGACGCTTACCTGAAGGGTCCGTACAAGGAAATCATCCGGGACCGGATCGCCGCCGTCCGGGAGAAATATGGACTGAGATCCGGGCCGCCTTCGCGTGAAATCTCCGCGCCCGACGACTCCCAGGGATGGCTTTTCGTCGACGCACGATAAGCGCCCGGCAGGCTGTCATCCGTCCTTGACAATTGCCTGCTATCAATGAAGGACACAAAGCTTCACCGCGCGGTCAACAGTATCTTGCCGCCGGAACCGTGGGCCACCAGTGAATATTAATGGAAATGTAATCCCGAATTCCTTTAAACTAACTTTTTCCGATTGCGCTGGTTCGGTCGTGAGCGTCGGTTCCTCGTCGGTTCGCAATCGACTCTCGTTTTTCCCGTTTTTACCGGCTTTGCGAGGTGTTGAGCCTATGAAAAAAAATCCCTTCGTCAGTGGAATCGTGCTTCTGTTGGCTGCGCTGCCGGCGCTGCCTCAGGCGGCCGCCGGACTTGCTGAAATTTCCGGTACGGTTCAGGACAATTCCGGGGCTGTCGTTCCAGGGGCGGCCGTGGTGATCTCAAATCCAGCGAAAGGCGTCCATCTGACCCTTATGACGTCCGCCGGCGGCGTTTTCGACGCGCCGGCATTGGCGCCCGCTTCCGGCTATGAGGTAACTGTTACCAAGGCCGGTTTCGCGCAATATGACGTGAAAGACATCACGCTCGAAGTGGGCCAGATTCTGAACATCATGGCGCCTTTGTCCCTCGCAGGCACCGCCACCACGGTTAGCGTTCAGGCCCAAGCCCTTGCCGTCGACGATACCAAGACCGATGTCTCCCAGGTGATCGACACGCAGCAGATCATGGATCTTCCCATCAACGCCCGGCGCGTCGATTCTTTTGTGCTGCTCACGCCCGGTGTCACCAACGATGGCAACTTCGGCCTGCTCACTTTCCGCGGCGTCGCCAACGGAAACACCTTCCTGCTTGACGGCAACGATTCCACCGAGCAGTTCTACGGCGAAAACAATGGCCGCACGCGCATCTTCTCGCAGATCTCGCAGGATGCCGTTCAGGAATTCGAAGTTGTGTCGGCCAATTTCTCTGCTCAATACGGCAATGCGATGGGCGGAGTCGTGAACACCATCACCAAGAGCGGTTCCAACGATCTGCACGCCTCCGCCTACTGGTTTTACCGGGATCAGGCCATGATTGCCCACGATCCTTTTGCCAGCCTGAATCCGGATGAATGGCGCGTTCAGTCCGGTTTCACGGTAGGGGGAGCCATTGTCAAGAACAAGCTGTTCTATTTCCTCAACGGCGAGTTCACCCGACGCAATTATCCGATCGTGGACAGCTACATAAAGGCAGGTATCATCGATCCGGTCAACCAGGTCTTCATCGGCTGTACGCTTCCTGCGACACCGGCGCAGTGCAACGCCATCAATGCTCTCGTGCCTCGATTCTTTGGCTCGATTCCGCGCAGCGCGGCCCAGGATATTGGGCTCGCCCGCCTCGATTACCACCTGAACGACCGCAACACGCTCAGTGCCAGTTTCAATTTCATGCATTTCAACGCGCCGGACGGTCTGCAGAACACACTGGTCGCATCCACCACCGGCGCCGCCGTAAACGCCAACGGAAATGATTACGGCCGGGTTCGTAACGGCAAGTTCAGCTGGACGTCGGTAATCACTCCCAATCTCGTAAACGAATTCCGCTACGGTTTGAACACGGATCTCGAAGGCGATAACCTCAATCCGGCACTGAACGGGTCGCTGGGACTCCTCGATGTCTCTGCCGCGGGTGTGACCCTCGGCGCGATCAATTATCTGCCGCGAGTCGAGCCCAATGAAACGCGGAACGAGATCAGCGACAACATCACATGGGTCAAGGGCCGGCACATCGTCAAGGCCGGCTACGACTTCAACACCACGAACGACTTCAGCTATTTCATCCAGAATCTCAATGGATCCTACACGTACCAGAACGTGACTAACTTCGCCGAGGATTTCACCGGCAACACCGCGGGGGCAAAAGACTGGCAGTCGTATTCACAGACCTTCGGCAATGCGGCCCTCAATACCCGGATCAATCAATACGGGTACTTTGCAGAGGATCAGTGGAAGGTCACTTCCAGGCTGACGGCGACGGTCGGCCTGCGTTACGAATACTCCCAGTTGCCGCAACCATCGGTGTGTCTCCCCGCCTTTCCCGGGACATGCCATATCAACTCGCCCAACAACGAGATCATGCCGCGTATCGGCCTGGCTTACCGTTTGAATGACAAAACCGTTCTGCGCGCGGGCTATGGGATCTTCTACTCCCGCGTGATGGCAGCCACGCTTCAGAACCTGTTTGAAGGCAACGGCGCCATCACGCAGTCGGTCTCGCTTCTGGCAACGCAGGCGGCTCAGAAGGCCCAGGGCCCCGTCTTTCCGAATATCCTGACTTCCGGAGGCGCCGCCACAACCACGTTTCAGTTCGCCGCTCCTGATTGGAAAATTCCCTACTCCGAGCAGGGAGTCTTCGCCGTGGAGCGAGCGGTCACTCACGACATTGGCGTCACCGCATCATATATCTGGAGCCGCGGTGTCCAGCTTTACAGCGAGCGCGACCTGAATCTGCCCGCGCTTGGCTCAACCACCTTCACCTACAACATCGACGATCAAAACAACAATCAGATTGGGACCTTTACCACGCCTGTGTACACTGGATCGCGGCCCAATCCACAATACGGCGCAATTGTTCAGGATGAAAACGGCGTCACCAGCTTCTATAGCGCCGCAACCCTGCAGGTCAACAAGCGTTTCTCGCATGGTTTGCAGGGCCTGCTGTCTTATACCTGGTCTCACGAATACGACGACGGTCAGGGTTATGGCCAGGCGACGCAGAATATCTATTTGAGCAATGCATTCGCCTGGCTCTACAACGGCAATTACAAGGCCGACAAAGGCAACGGTCTTGAAGATCAGCCGCAACGTCTGGTCATTTCCTGGGTCTGGGCGCCGACGTTTACTCACAGCACCAGCGGCTTCGCCCGTTACCTGGTGAACAACTGGCAACTGTCTTCCATCACCACGATCAACAGCCGGCGGCCATATACCAGCCCGACGGTACGCTTGACCGACACTCCCGTGCCAGGCATGTTCAGCAGTTTCTCGATCAACGGCAGCGGACTGAGCACCCGCGTACCCTTCTGGGGGGTCAATAGCGTTTACCAGCCGGCCAGTTACCGAGCGGATATCCGGTTAACCAAGGTCATTCCTTTTGGTGAGCGTTACCGGCTGGAACTGAACGGCGAAGCGTTCAACATCAGCAATAGCTGGTCGCCCACCAGCATGACCTCACAGGCCTTCACTGAAGCAAAGGGCGTGCTCACGCTGACTCCGACCGCGTATGGTCTCGGATCGGGCGACGCAGCCGCTCCCGACGGAACCGAGGCGCGCCGCCTTCAGGTCAGCGCCCGCTTCAGCTTCTGACGTACCGGATTCGAACGCTCAAGGAACGCGGGACGAGAATGACGCGCGAATTGCGGATGCAAATGACTGTCACTGCGAAACGTCAAACCATACAAAACAGCAGAATGAAATTTCGATGCGCAAGACTCGAGCAAGCCCTTCGGCGTCGGGCGAGGCCCAGGATGCGGACGACTGATGGAATGCGTATCATCCAGGCGAATCCGACGAGACGACAGGAGTTGGCGCGTGAAAAATTGAGGCAGGGAACAAGCACTGTCAGGCGCGATTGAAACGGCATAGGCGAGGTGTGGAAAGCGCCGCGCTCTCCTGAATCACGAAGTCGCAATCAAGAAAGATCTCCGGAAAATTCAGCGAGCGCTTCCAATCGCGAAGCGCTCGCAATTGCACGTTGTTCGAATGCCGGGGCAGATTCACCTGGAATTACTGAGGCGCGGGCCACGGACTACGTTTGAACGGTCTTCGTGATGGCCAGGTGGCCGCGCCTATAGCGGCCACCTGTCTCCGTCTGAAACGCTATTCGACGATCACGCTGGCCGTTGCATTCGACAGATCAGCCGAGCCGTTGCCGGCCGTAATCGTGGTCGTTCCAATCCCTGTTCCCGTAACCGGGACGTTTACGCTTGTTGTGTTTGGCGCAAAAGTCACGCTCGGGGGGACCGTAGCAATCCCAGGGTTGGCTGACGTCAGATTCACCTGCAGACCGCCTGCGGGTGCGGGTCCGGACAGCGTCAGCGTGAAGTTCGCGGTCGTTCCATTGAATACGGATTGGCGGCGCGAGAAGGTCAGGGTTCCGGTCACCTGGACCTGTTGGCTGGTAGCCGTGAAGTACAATCCCGCTGCCGTGATTGTTGCCGTGCCCAGGTTGATGCCGGTGACCATCGGCTGGTTGTTCCGGGGAGTTGTAGCTCCAGCGGGAATGAAGACAACAGGAGGATTTACGGTAACGGTTGTCGGGTCGCTGCTGGAGAGGTTCAGCGTCAGGCCCCCAGCCGGGGCAGGTGACGACAAAACAATGGGCAACTGGGCGCTTTGACCCAACCCGATGATCTGGTCGTTGTAGAGACTGATCGCCCCGAGCGGAGCTGCGATCGGTGTGAAGGAAACGCCGCGCAGCACCTGTCCGTAGCCCGCCGTTTCGATTGTCGTGAACTGTTCGCTGGCGCCTACTGCGGGGTTTGTGTTGGAGAGAATGTCGTTGATCGTGACGAGCTTGTTCGGGTCCGCTCCCTGGTCGCCGTTCGTACTCACTGTCGACGTGAGGGCGTACACGGTCACAGTTCCGTCGGAGTTCAGGCGGCAGGTGAGGTTGCGTAGTCCGGCAGTAGCAGGGTTGAGCGAAGTCGGGTAGTTGGGGACGCTGTACTGCTGTCCCAGATTCAGTCCGTTCTGCATCACATACGCCATCGACCACGTCCCGTTTGTCAAAATCCATTTCTGCAGGCCGGCCAGTGTGCTGTTGCCGGCGTCGGCGAGAACGCCGTCGCCTTCGTCAGCCACGTACAGCGTATTGGCGTTGGCGAAGCAGATGCCGAACGGGAAATCGTTGCTAATGCCGACCGTCTTCGCCGAAACGGTCGGAAAGCCCGGGAGAATCGTCATCGCCAGAGGCGCGTCCGCCGGAGTGGGGAGGGCACCGGTGGGGCCAACCTGATAAACGGTATTGATCCCGTTGCTCCCGCTGCCTTTGGTCGCGTACAGGGTGTTGTTGAAGATGGTAAGGCCGCGAAAGTTCGTGTCTTTGCCAGGTTTGTCGGCAGGCAGGCCGTATTGTGTCACGTCGAATGTTCCCGCCAGTTGAAAGTTTCCGAGCGGACCGTTCGGGTTGATGATCTGCACCCCTGTGGCATTGATCAGTTCCTGCAGCACTGCGGTAAATGGCTTTTTCGTCGGCTGGCTGCCGTTGTTATCGTTGCCGACCGCATAGTAGAGCCCGTTTGCCAGAATCGCGTTGCGTCCGTTGTTGCCGCTGTATGCCCAGGTATCCGTCGTTGTAATGGCGCCATTCGCGGCTAGCTGCGCGACGGCGCGGTCGACTATCGACCCCACCGGATTCGTGGGATCGACGACGCCTGTGGTATTAGCGTTGGACGCATCGAGCACGTTGGCGCCTCCGGCGAGGTAGCCCATGAACGTTACCGCCGAGTAATCGGTTGAGAGGCTGAGACCCAGTTCCGATTTGGAGGAGAAGCTGGTCACGATCTGAGATGTGGGTACTGCAATCGTGTTGATCAGGACCCCGGCCGGCGTCATCTGGTCGATGAAGATCTGCGCCGTGACTCCGAAACTTCCGTCCACGGTGTCGTTGTTCCACACGTTGAACAGGTCGTTCAGATTGGGGAATTCGCCGTTACTGATCGCCTGCCCGGTACATGAGGCAGCGGTCCCACAAATCGGTGGCAGCTGTTCGCCAACCGTGACGGTGCTGGCGGTGCCCGAATAAACCGAACGTGAAACCAGGATGTTTCCCGGACTGATTTGCGCGTATCCGGGGATTGCACACACCGTCGCCAGCAACAGCGCGGCTACGGAATTGACGGAGCAGGGTGGGGTCTTGGTCATATCGAATTGAGTTAATCATCACTCGGTTTCGTCCGGATTTCGATTTGATGTCTGTTGAGTGACAGATTTTCGTTTCCTGAATTCGACAAGTGGAAAACGATGGTGGATCTTCCGATAAACTCGGCACTGCGCTCCACGCAGATAAGCAACCTGCGTGCTGAGGCGGGACAAGGCACGGTCGCCCGTTGCCGCACCCATACTCGCCATGCTGCCTCGCTTCGCTCCGGTCTGACCGCTTGATGATTCCGGCAACCCGTGGCAACGTCGAAGTGTCAGCGTGGCATTACTCCGACGCTTGATCGGGTTGCCTCCGGGGAGTCACCGATCGCCTTCAGTGGATTCTCAAATGAAAGAAGATGGAGCTGAATTGGAAAGTCGATTCAAAAATAAGTCCGGGGACAAAAGTGGAAGCAAGCTTTTAGGCCCGTACGCCACGCGGGCATTTTCGCTATTCATTCGCCATATTTACTACTAATAGTAGTCTGAAGAATCTTCTACGCATTTCGTAGTATTCGTGTAAGCTACACAAATCCCAACACTTGTTTTTAAATCCCTCTTGCAACGCGATCAAACTCGTGCCACAATCTGTAGTGCAAGTGGACTAAAAGTGGACAAAAAGTGGAGCCAAACGAGTCAGCGTCGATCGCCCCTCCCGCGGAAATGCCCCGCGGCCGCTTCAACGGGCGTCTGGACGACAAGGCCAGGCTCAAATTGCCCACAGCTTTTGCACAGCATTTCAACAGTCTGGCGGAGCGCAAATTGTTCCTGACAAGTCTCGACCGCCATACTGCCTCACTCTACCCGATCGCGGAATGGCGTGTAAACGAAAAGTTCTTCGACTCGCACCATGAAAATCCGGAAGCGGCCGAAATCATCCTTTTCAACGCTCAGGACCTCGGCGGCGACGTGGAAATGGACAGCCAGAACCGCATCACCTTCCATCCGGAGCTGCGCCGGGAACTGGGCCTCGAGAATACGGAATTGCACCTGATCGCGGTCAAAGGCCACGTCGAGATCATGACCGACGCGAAGTATCAGGAGACCAGGCAGCGGTCGGTTGAGACGACAGCCGCCCACCTCACGGCCATGAAGAAGGCGGGGCTGCGGTGATGTTTCATGGCGCCACAACATTTCCCGGTAATGCTCGCCGAATCGCTCGAGTACCTGGCGGTCAAATCGGACGGCCGCTACCTCGACTGCACTGCTGGACTCGCTGGGCACACGAAAGCCATTGCGGCCCTGTTGACGCACGATGGGAAGCTGATTTCCTGCGACAGGGACGCCCGGTCTTTGCAGATGGCGCAGGAGAACGCGGCGGAATATTCGGACCGGATCGAATTCCGGCAGGCGAGTTTCTCCGAACTTCACGAGACGAATCTGGACGGTTTGATTGCGGATTTGGGCGTGAGCCGCTACCAGCTTACGAACCCGGAACGCGGATTTTCATTTCAGGCGGAAGGGCCCCTGGATATGCGCATGGACCAAACCCGTGGCGAAACAGCGGCCGATCTGCTGAATCACTTTGCCGAAAAGGCAATTGCCGACTGGCTCTACCAGTTTGGCGAAGAAAGGAGAGCGCGGAAGATAGCCGGAGCAATCGTTCGAGCGCGGCCCATTCGGAGCACACTACATCTGGCGGATGTGGTGGAACGGGCCGCTCCTCGGACGGGACCTTTGCATCCCGCGACTCGCACTTTCATGGCATTGAGAATGGTGGTCAATCGGGAACAGGAGGAGTTGGACGCGTTGCTCAAGGCCGCGCCCAACATGATGAAGCCGGGAGGCCGCATCGTCATCATCTCCTTCATGTCGCTCGAGGACCGCAAAGTCAAAGAGAGTTTCCGGGAGCTGAAACTTACCGGCCGGGCCGTGATTCTCACGAAAAAGCCGGTGACGCCCAGCGAGCAGGAAGTCCGGATGAACCCGCCGTCTCGTAGCGCGAAGCTGCGAGCAGCGGAAATGATAAACGACCAGCATGCAGTCCGATAAGTAAGAGGAAGAACGAAACGCCATGGCCTCCGTCGCAACATTCCTTCGGGCAACGACCGCGAAACACGAGCGGCGCGAAACCATTCGCGCCGAGGCGGACCCTTTCCGCCTGCGCGCCCTTCCCAACGACGACATCTATTTTTATTCGAAGCGCATCGATAATTCGCGCGTAGTTCGCCAGGCGGATCCTGCCGCGCGCGGCGAGTGCTGGTCGGCTGTCGGCGCCGTGGGCGTGCTCCTCATGCTGGGCGCCAGTGTCATTGCTCCGCATGTGACCTCGATCCTCGCTGGTTACAAACTGGAATCGTTGAAGACGGAACGCCAGACCCTGGTCGATCAGTCCCGCGCCCTCGACGTGAAGGAAGCTGGCCTGTTGAGTCCCGCGCGGTTGAACAATCTCGCGCGCGCCCGCAGCCTGGCCACTCCGGCAACGGATCAGGTCATCCACCTCGAAACCGCAACTTCGTCCAACGCCAGCTTTGCCCGCGTCCAGCCCCCGGCAGCGCCTGATCTGAGCGCTCGATAAGGAGCGTCTACCCGTGGAATTCTGGGAGCGATTGAGGTCGCGCTGGCAGGGGCCTTTTGAGAAGCGGACTTCTCCCGCCGTTAACAGGCTCACTGTACTCGCTGCGATCCTGCTCCTCTGGGGCTGCGCCATCTTCGCCAAGCTGGCCTCGCTGCAGGTCGTGCAGCACGCGAAGTACGCCGCCATCGCGCGATCGCAGCAGGAGCACGAAATCGATATCCCGGCGCCGCGCGGAACCATCCTCGATCGCAACGGCCAGGCGCTGGCGATCAGCGTTCCGGTAGCTTCGGTCTCGGTGAATCCGCAGCAGATCGCGGACCTTAAGCTGGCCACCGAAGTCCTCGGCAACACGCTCAATCTCGACCAGCGCGTTCTCTTCAGCCGCCTCGAATGGGCCCGTGAGAATCACAAAGGCTTCCTCTGGGTCAAGCGGCGCATCGACCCCTTCGAGACCGAGCGGCTCAAAGCGATGCACCTCGACTGGGTCACGTTCCACACGGAAAGCCGCCGTCATTACCCGGCCGGCGAGACGGCAGCGCACGTTCTGGGAGCAGTTTTCAAGGATGAGGAAGGCGCCGCCGGCATCGAGCGCACTCTGGACCCTGTACTCAAGGGGCGCGACGGCGCCGAACGCCTGGTCATGGATGTGAAGCGCCGCGGCATCGACTCCCACGTTGACTCCGCAGCCCAGGCCGGAACATCGCTCACTCTGACCATCGACGAACGCATGCAATACGTCGCCGAGCGTGAGTTGAAGGCTGGAGTCGAAGCCAAACACGCCCGCAGCGGCACCGCGATCGTCATGAATCCCTACACCGGGGAAATCCTCGCCCTGGCCAACTATCCGACCTACGACCCGAACACCCCGCCGAAAGCGGGGGACGACCCGATCTCGCGTTTCGATCTCGGAGCCTCGGTTCCGTTCGAGCCGGGATCGGTTTTCAAAGTGGTGACGCTGAGCGCCGCGCTCGAAACCACCAACATTCGCCCGGACACCCTGATCGCTACCGGGAACGGAACACTGGTCCTGCCCGGCCGCGTGATCCACGAATCGCACCACGGATACGGCACCATCACCATGGCGCAGGTGCTCGAGAAGTCGAGCAACATCGGCGCAATCATGATCGGAACCAAGGTCGGCCGCGAAAAAATGTACGAATATGCGCATCGGCTCGGCTTCGGCCAGAAGGTTGGGCTGCCGGTGCCCGCGGAATCCTCGGGAAAACTGAGAACTCTCGACAAATGGGGCACCACTTCTCTCGCTTCCATCTCCATGGGGCAGGAAGTGAGCGTCACTTCCGTGCAACTGGCCAGGCTCGGCGCTGTGATTGCCAACGGTGGCATGTTAGTGAAGCCGCGCTTGATCCTGAAGCGCGGTGACAAGACACAGCCCGTTCAGCCGCCTGTGCGCGTGCTTCAGCCGGAGACAGCGATCACGATGCGCAACATGATGGAGGGTGTTGTGCTTCGCGGCACCGGCCGCCTGCACGCTCGCCTCGACGGCTATACTTCAGCCGGGAAAACCGGAACGGCGCAGATCTTCGATTTCGCCACACGCCATTACACCCACAACTACAACGCCTCGTTCCTTGGTTTTGCGCCGGTCACGAACCCGGCCCTGGTAGTGCTGGTTACGATCCACAACACAGCCGGTGAAAACGGTCAGGGCGCCGATGCGGCCGCCCCGGTCTGGAACAAGATCATGACCGAAGCCCTCCGCATGCTCGATGTCCGAAAAGACATCCCCGAGGAGCTGGAGGTCCGGAAGAAACCGGCCAGGGAGAAACCGGGCGAATTCGATGATGTCTCCATCGCTGATCTGGGCGGCCAGAGCATCATGGAAGAAGAAGACCCCAGCGTGAAGCAGCTTCTGGCCGAACAGGTGAAACCGGCCCCCAACGCTGACGAGAGTCCCGACGAAATTCCCGCCGCCAAACCCAGTGCGAATACCCCCAGCGAACCTCTGGCAGCTGTGCCGAAGCCTCCAACTGGCCCGACCGTACCCGATTTTCGCGGCAAAT
>Ga0210389_10003209_pt1 | contig 12753 bp, 9 predicted proteins | sample IncBWH28OmetaG_FD_160127 | JGI IMG/M metagenome (GOLD analysis project Ga0210389, IMG submission 160127) | Forest soil microbial communities from Barre Woods Harvard Forest LTER site, Petersham, Massachusetts, United States - Inc-BW-H-28-O ...
GCCGGGCAGCGGCTGCGGTAGCGTCACCAGCTCGCCGAGGCCGGCCTCTTCGTAGTGGCGTCCAGCGGCGCGCCGGCCGTCGGCCCAGCCGTCGAGGTGCGGCAACTGCACGCGCAGGATCGCCGCCTGCAGCTCGTCCAGGCGCGAGTTGTAGCCGACGTCGCTGTAGCTGATCTTGTCGCTCGAACCGTGGAAGCGCAGCGTTCGCACGCGCTCTGCGACGTGCGCGTCGCGCGTCGTGATCATCCCGCCGTCGCCGAACGCGCCGAGGTTCTTCGACGGGAAGAACGAGAACGTCGCGGCCGTGCCGAGCGAACCTGGCCGCCCGCCCTCGGAGAGTGATCCGGCCGCCTGCGCCGCGTCCTCGAGCACCGGCACGCCGAGCGCCTCGATCGCGGCGACCGGCGCGACGTTGCCGAACAGGTGCACGGCGATGACCGCCTTCGTGCGCGGCGTCAGCGCCGCGCGCACGGTCTCCGGCGTGACGCAGTAGGTCTGCGGGTCGATGTCACAGAAGACCGGCGTCGCGCCGGTCGCCGGGATCGCCTCGGCCGACGCCCAGAACGTGAACGAAGGCACGACGACCTCGTCGCCGGGTCCGACGCCCATCGCCCGCAGCGCGATCGTGATCGCCTCGGTGCCGTTGGCGACACCGACAGCGTGCGCGGCGCCGCAGTAGGCGGCGAAGTCCTGCTCGAACGCGCTGACTTCCGGCCCGAGGATGTAGCGCTCGCTGTCGAGCACGCTCGTCACGGCGGCGCGCAGCTCCGTGCGTAGCTCGGCGAGCGCGCTCGAGGTGTCGAACAGCGGCACGCCCATCGTGCTCAGCGCGCCTTCAGTAGCTCGAGGTCGGCACGCGTCATCAGCCGGATCAGCTCCTCGAACGACGTCTGCGGTTTCCAGCCGAGCTCGGCCTCGGCCTTCGCCGGCGAGCCGATCAGGTGGTCGACCTCGGCCGGTCTGACGAACGCCGGATCGATCGTCACGTACTGCTCGAAGTCGTCGAGACCGGCCTCGTCGAAGGCGACCTCACAGCACTCGCGCACCGAGTGCGCCTCGCCGGTCGCGATCACGTAGTCGCGCGCCTCGTCCTGCTGGAGCATCAGCCACATCGCCTCGACGTAGTCCTTCGCGTAGCCCCAGTCGCGCTCGGCGTCGAGGTTGCCGAGGCGGATCTCGGTGGCCAGCCCGTGCTTGATCGCCGCGGCGTGCCAGGTGATCTTGCGCGTGACGAACTCCAGGCCCCGGCGCGGGCTCTCGTGGTTGAACAGGATGCCCGACGTTGCGTGCAGGTCATATGACTCGCGGTAGTTGACCGTGATGAAGTGGCCGTAGACCTTTGCCACGCCATACGGCGAGCGCGGGTAGAACGGCGTCGTCTCGGTCTGCGGTACCTCCAGCACCTTGCCGAACATCTCGCTCGAGGAGGCCTGATAGAAGCGCGCGTCCGGACAGACTTCGCGCATCGCCTCGAGCATTCGCGTGACGCCGACGCCGGTGAACTCGGCAGTCAGCGTCGGCTGAATCCACGAGACGGCGACGAACGACATCGCCGCGAGGTTGTAGATCTCCGAAGGCTCCGACGCGCGCAGCGCGTCGACCAGCGAGCGTTGGTCGAGCAGGTCGCCTTGGTGCAGCGTGATGCGCTCGCGAATGTGCTCGATGCGGTCGAACTTCTCACTCGACGCGCGTCGCACCATGCCGTGCACCTCGTAGCCCTTCTCGAGCAGCAGCTCGGCCAGGTAGGAGCCGTCTTGGCCGGTCACGCCGGTGATCAGCGCTTTGCGCACGTCGGTCATGCGCCCCAGCCTATAGAGCTTCGCCGATGCTTCAGGCCGCGTTCGATCAGGCGAGCGTACCTGCCGGCGATGCGGCGACGGCCGCGCTCGCACTCGCCGCGATCCCCTCGCACGCGTCGACGCCGGCGCTCCAGCCGAGCACCCGCTTGGCCTTGGCGATCGACGGCGCGCTGCGCTGCGGCCCGCGCTGCGCGTCGCACGGCGCCGTCAGCGAAAGCGCGTCCGGCTGCCCGCCGGATGCCTCCCACGCGAGCTGCACGATCTCGGCGACCGCCAGCTCGCGCGAGCCACCGAGGTTGAAGTCCTCGCCGACGGCCTTCGACGAGCCGAGCGCGAGCAGCAGGCCCTCGGCGACGTCGTCGACGTGCGTCGGCGTCCGCGTCTGCTCGCTCAGCGCCGGCAGCTCGGCCGCTGCGCCTCGCGCGAGCGCCGCGACGACGAGCTCGCCGATCAGCCGGTCGAGCTCTGTCTCGGCCTTGGCGGCGCCCTCGTCTGCCCTGGGGTCGCCCTCGTCTGGCGCCGGCGCCAGACCCGGCGGCGGTGCGCCGTATACGTCGAACGGCCGACAGATCGTGAAGCGCAAGCCCCGCTCGGCGTATGCGGCGCGGCAGGCGCGCTCGCCGCTCAGCGCCGCAGAGGCGCTCGCCGTCACCGCTACCGGGCACTCGCTCAGGTAGTCCTCGGGCGTCGGGAACCGCTCGGCGCGCTCGAACACGCGCGCCGAGGAAACGTAGACGAAGCGCTCGACCTCGAGATCGAGCGCCGCGCGGATCGTCGCGAGCGTCGCCAGCGCATCGCGCTCGATCGTCGTGAACGGCAGCCCGTCGAGCTCGCCGCCGGCAGGCTCGCCGCAAGCGACGTGGACGATGTGCGAGCAGCCGTCGATCACGGCGCGCGCCTGCTCGGAGGAGCGCAGCTCGCCGCCGCGCAGCTCGCAGCTCTCGCGCATCCACTGTGGCGCCGGGCGCTCGTCGCAGACGCGCACCTCGTATGCCGGATCACGCAGCAGTCGTTTGACGAGCGCTGCGCCGATCGCACCGGTCCCGCCAGTAATCAGCACGCGGCTCATCGGTTCGCGCCCGACGCTCGCCGCGCGGCGCGGTAGGCGACGTACTGTCGCGTGAAGTCGGCGACGAAGCGCGGGTTGTAGCGCGCATAGCGTCGCCACAGCCGCCGCGGCTCGCGCGATAGCCGGTAGGTCCACTCCAACCCGTTGCGCTGCATCCACGGCGGCGCCTGCGAGATCAGGCCGGCGTGGAAGTCGAACGCGGCGCCGACGCCGACGAGCAGCGGCGGCTGCAGGCGCGCGCGCATCGCGTGCATCCACTGCTCCTGCTTTGGCTGCCCCGTGCCAACCCACACGACCGCCGCGCCGGAAGCGTTGATCAGCTCGATCTCGCGCTCGTCCTCTTCAGCTGTCAGCTCGCGGAACGGCGGAGAGGAGGCGCCGACGATTCGCAGCCCCGCGAAGCGCTCGCGTAGACGCCGCGCGAGCAGCTCGCGCGCCGCATCGTCGTGGCGTCCGCCGTAGAGGTAGATCGGCGTGCCGGCGCGTGCCGCGCGCGCGCAGTAGTTGGCCATCAGGTCGGGCCCGTAGACGCGTGTCGCGCGTCGATGCCCGAGCGCGTGCAGCGCCCAGACGAGCGGCTGGCCGTCGGGCACGGCGAGCGTCGCGTCGAGCACCGCCGCGAGCGTCGCCGGCTGCTCGCGCGCCGACATCACGAGGTTGACGGCCGCCGCCGTGATGTAGCCGCGCGTGTCGGACGCGATCATCGCGTCCATCCAGTCCATTACCTCCGCGTAGTCGGAGATCGCCAGCGGGATGCCGAGGATCTCCGCGGTTGCTGGCTTGCGCGGAGGCGGCGTCGGCGTGGCTGCGGCGGGCGTCGCGATGGCGTGAAGATAGCGGCGCCCGCTCGCCCGCCTATACGACCGAGTTGACCTCGACCTTTTCTTCGTTCGTCTGGATCACGTTCATCGTCTCGCCGGACTGTTCGGGCGAACCTTCCGAGCCGATCTTCGTGTACAGCACGTCGGCCGGTTCGCCGGCGAAGCTTTCCGGTTTCTGTTTGCCTTTCGCCGCTTTGAATTTGACCGAGACGCTCGGCTTCATCGCGTTGCTCTGCACCGGCGCGATCAGCGAGCCGGTGATCGTGACTGGCAGCCCCGAGCAGCTGAACACTGCAAGCGGCCCCGACCGACCGACCGGGAACAGGTCCTCGGCGATCGCGTTTTCGGCCGGCGTAGCGCCGAGTTCTTCGACGCCAAGCGTGCCTTCGAGCGTGCGCGTGACGACCGTCCCGGCCGGCGAGCCGGCGGTCGCGCACGACGCTTCGAACGCGGAGCATTTGGTGAACGTCACGACGACGTTGCCGACCGTTTTGTTGCCCGTGTACTGGCCGCCGCTGCTGACGCCTTCGCACGTCATCTGCGTTTTCGTGACCGTTTCGAGCGTCGAGACGGTTGCTTCTTTGAGCGCGATCGAGAACGAAGCTTTTTCAAGCGGCGCGCTGCCGCCGAACGCGGGGTGCCATTCGTAGCTGCCCGACGCCCCGGCGACTTTCGTGCAGCCGGAGTCTTCGAATTCGCCGCCGGCCACTTTCAGGCACCGTCCGAATTCTGGTGGGCTGCCGACATTCGGCGTCAAGCCCAGCGGCTGAACGTTGTGCTCGACGAGCGTCGCCGCCTGTGCCGACGTAACTCCGGCGAGGAGCCCGAACACGACGAACGAGAGCGTCACCGAACAGCGCAGCTTCTTCATGCGGCCCCTCCTCCAACGTGGACGAATGCGTACATCCGAATACTAAACTGCCAGCCAGATAACAGAATTCGTCTGGCTCGCAGCATCCGTAGTCTTCGGGCATGAGCCCGCTTCCCCTGCGTCGCTATCGCGCCGAGCGGTTGCTGGGAGAGCAGTTCGAGCAACTGCGTGCGGGCGTGATCGCAGGCGTCGCCGCGCGGCTGCGAGCGGTCGGCGTGCGGCTCGACGACGGAGATATCGAGGCGAGCTATTCACAGGCCTGGCAGGGGCTCTACGCCTCCGTGCTCGAAGGCGCCGAGGTCGCGAATCCGGAAGCGTGGCTCGCGCTCGTGACCTATCGTCGCGCGCTCGACGAGCATCGTGCACGAGTCCGCGTCAAGCGTGTGCCGGTCGATCCAGCAGGCAACCGAGTTGACGCGGCGCTCGCAGCCAGCGCGTGTTTCGGACGCGACCTCGCCGACGAGCTCGACGATCGTGTTCGGCTGCGCCAGCTGTTCGAGGGCTTGCGTGCCCGATTGAACACGCGCGAGCAGCAGGCCGCGACGCTCTGCTACCTGCACGGGCTCTCGCGTGCCGAGGCCGCCTCGCGCATGGGCGTCAGCGAGGCGCGGATGCAAAAGCTGATGGACGGGCGCGGCGGACACGCTCCCGGCGTCGCGCGCAAGGTCGGCGCGCTCGTCGAGACGATCGGCGCCGGCAGGTGGTGCGACGAGCAGGGCTCGCTGATGCGCGGCTTTGCCTACGGCGTCCTCGACCCGTCCGGCGAGCGCTATCGGCTCGCCGAGCTGCACCACGCCGAGTGCCCGGCGTGCCGCGCCTATGTGCTTTCGCTGCGCGGTCTCGCCGCCGTGCTGCCGCCGTTTCCATCGCTGCTGGCGCCGCTGCTCGGCTCCGGCGTCGTCGGAGCCGCGGCCGCGAGCGGTTCGGGCGCCGCCGGTTCGGCGACGAGCGCCGGCGGCGCGCAGCTCGGCTCGGGTGCAAGCGCGAGCGCCCTGTCGGCGTCCGGCGCCGCCGGCGCAGGTGCGGCAGGCGCTACCGGCGGTGGCTGGTGGCTCGCCGGATCGCTCGGCGCGAAGCTTGCCGCCGGGTGCCTGGTCGCGCTCGGCGTCGGCGCCGGATGCGTCGCGCTCGGCGGCCGCGCGCACGACGGCGGTGGGCATCGACACCGACATTCGTCGATCGTTTCGCCGACGGCCGCGCGCGAGCGCGCGAGCGCCGCCGCGACGAGCACGATCGGTGAGGAAACGAGTGTGCGCGAGCCAGGCACGGACGCGCAGACGCAAGCGACGGCCGCGCCTGTCGCACCGTCGGCGCAGGCTGCGCGCGAGTTCGGCCCCGAGCAGGCCGCCGGCGCTAGCGGCGGCGGCTCGGACCCTGGGACTGGCGCGGGTCGTGCGGCCGCGCGCTCGCCGGCGCGGCCGACCAGTGTCGGCGACGAACCCGTGGCGACGAGCGCCCGAGCATCAGCCGGCGCCGACTCCGAACGCGCAGCCTCTGACGGCGCCTCGGCAGCCGAGCGCGAGTTTGCGCCCGGCTAGCAGCAGACGATCGGCAGATCGCTCAGCCGCGCGGAAACACCTTCGTCAGCTTCGCCAACGCGAACGGGTTGCCGCGCGGGCGCAGCCGGCCGGTCGCGACCGCGCGCAGCGGGTCGAGGCGTTCGCCGATGATGTCGACCCAGTCCTGGTAGGAGATCCGCACGCGCAGGTCCGGATCGCTCGTCTCGCCCTGCGCGACCGTGCTCGAGCCGTTGTCGACCGTCAGGTGCCACGGCGGCACGTCGGCATCGGTGAATTCCCACTGGAACGTCGTCGGGCGCTTCAGCCCGTGGTGCGGGTTGACCTGCCGGCGGATCGAGTCGAACAGCATCTCGAGCGTCTGCGGATCGCGCTGCGACGGACCTTCGCGCACACCGATGATGCCTGCCTTCGCCAGCGCGCGGCCGCGCTGCGCGAGCTCGAGCGGCTCGAGACCCTGTGGCAGCAGCGGCGGCCCAGGCAGCGTGTCGATCGGCATCCCGGCCGAGCGCAGCTTCGTCGTCATCGACGTCAGCCCCTCGATACTGACGGCGTCGAGCGATGAGTTGAAGATCGTCACGTAGCGTTCATCCCAGCCTGGCGGCATCAGCACCTGCGAGGTGTAGCGCATCACTTGGCGCAGCAGCTTCGCGACGGCCTTCGGCACGCCGACCGGGTCTTCGCGGTTGAGGTCGGCGAGCAGCTTGACGCCGAAGCCGATGTGGCGCTGCTCGTCGGCGGCGATGTTCTCCATGCCCTCGCGGAACGCCGGCAGCTGGTCGCGTTCCTCGAGGTAGCTGCAGATGAAGTGCTGGCCGGGCTGCGCGAGCGACGCCTCGATCACGACGTGGTAGAGCGTCACCGCGGCCGCGAGGTTCGCCGGCGAGCGGTCGGCGCGCAGCTCGTCGGCCATCGTGTCGAGGCGGTCGAAGATCTTGCGAAAGCCCGGCGTCAGCTGCGGCTTGATCGCGGCCAGGCCGCCGGCCATCGTCCCGTCGCCGATTCCGCAAACCTCCTGCATGAAGCGCTTGAAGAAGACCGCGTGGCGCGCCTCGTCGACCTGCTGCGTCGTCAGGAAGTACTTCTGCTCCTCCAGCGGCGCCGCGTCGATGTACGGCGAGAGGTTGTCGGCGACCGCGTCCTCGCCCCAGAAGAACAGGCAGTAGTTCCACAGCGCCGCTTGGCGCTCGAACTCGGTGAAGTCCTCGCGCCACTGGCGCGCGTCCTCGGTGAAGTCGAGCTCGGTCGCCTTCCAGTTGCCGCGCTCCCAGCGCGCGTAGAGGTCGGTGTAGGAGATCGCGTCGGTCGGCAGGCTGCCGAGCGCGCTGTCGGGCACGGTCGTCGTCGGAGTGGCGCTCGCCATCACAGTGCTCCTGTCAGGTCGTTGGTCGCTGCGTTCGGCGAGCTTCGCGTGTTGCTCGTCGCGCGCGCCGGCTCATGCAGCCCAGCTCGGCGAAATCATCATATTTAAATGGATAATAGACGTTATCGTAATAGCGATCGCTCTGTCACGTAGAATATGCGGATGGGAGCCACGGACACGGCCGGCGACGCGATCGCGAGCGCATCGCCTCAGATCACGCGCCTGACGCGCGAGCAGAGCAAGGCGAACACGCGCGAGCGCTTGCTCGCCGCGGCGCGCAGCGCATTCGCGAGTGGCGGTTTCAACGGCACCTCGGTCGACGAGATCGCTTCACGCGCCGGCTTCTCGACCGGCGCGCTGTACTCGAACTTCGACGGCAAGGAGGATCTGTTCCTCGTGCTGATGGAGCGCGAGATCGACGAGCACGCACGCGAGATCGCCGAGGCCGTGCGCGAGCGCGCATCCGTCGCCGAGCGCGCGACCGGCGGCGCGCGCCAATGGATGACGATGATCGAGCGCGAGTCCGAGCTGCTGCTGCTGTTCACCGAGTTCTGGGCCTACGGCGTGCGCGACGCCGACGTTCGCCCGAAGGTCGCCGCGCGCTTCGCGCAGATCCGGCGCCTGTTGACGAAGCTGATCGAAGAAGGCGTGCGCGAGTTCGAGCTCGAGCTTGCGCTGCCAGCCGAGCAGCTGGCGATCACCGTCGACGCGCTCGCCGACGGCATCGCCCGCCAGCGCCTCGCCGACCCGAGCGCCGTGCCCGACGAGCTGATGGGCAACGTGCTCTCGCTGCTGTTCGCGGCTGCTACGCGGCCTGCTGACGCGTAGCGGCGCGCGTCGCAGTCGGGCGGCGCGCCCGCGTCCGCCTTGAGGCGTCCGGCGTCCGGCTTGCGGCATGCGGGTTGGCCGCTAGGCGTTAGGCGCGGGGATGGTGTGTTCGTTTTTTGCGCGTCGATAGCAGGTGTATGTACGGCGTATATACGTTTGCTATCGGCCTTCGCTACAGGGCGTGCCCTGGCGCGACGCACAAGCACGCGTAGTGCACCGTAAACAGCCGCCGCGCCAGCGCAGGCGCGGCGTGGTGAAGCGACGAGCGGACCGCCCACTTGACCGTGCCCTGTGCGCGCCCGCGCCCGTCGGTCGCGAAGAAGCGATGCACGCTCAGCGGCAGCGCGTCCTCCAGCTCGCACGCGATCTGCAGCCCGGCGCGTGCGACCATCGCGCGCGCCGCGTCGCGGTCGAGGCGTTGCAGGTGGCCGACCTCCGCCGCGTGCTCGCGCTTGCCCGAGCGCCGTGCTGAGACGTTCGCCTCGAGCGGCACCTCGACGAGCACCGCGCGGCAGGCGCGCGCGACCTCGGCCAGCAGCGTCGACGGGTCGGGCACATGCTCGAGCACGTGCGAGACGATGCCGAGGTCGTACGCGCCGTCGGCGTATGGCAGGTGCTCGCCGTCGTAGCGCGCGACCGACTCGATCTGCGCGCGATCGCGCGCGATCGCGACCGCCGCGTCAGTGATCTCGACGCCTGACAGCGCTCCGCCGAAGCCGCGCGCGTGCAGCTCGCAGAGCAGCGCGCCGTCGCCGCAGCCGACCTCGAGCGTGCGCTGCGGCCGCACGCCGGCGCGCTCGCACAGCGCGATCACGTGGTCGGCCTTGCCGCGAGCGCCGAGCGCCCGCCAGCGTCCTCCGGCGGCCGCCTGCGCGGGATCGGCCGTGTACGCCTCATCGTAGAAGCGGATCAAGTCGATGGGCTCCGACATGACGGTGATTATTGTGCGCTCGATGACGAGTCGGCTGATGGCGCCGCTGCGCCAGGTGCCCACGACGGCGCCGGCGCTCCTCGCCGTCGCGCTGCTCGTCATCGGTGCGACCGATCAAGCCGGCTATCCGATGACGCACTGGGCGCCGGCCGCGATCACGATCCTCGCGCTGCTCGCGATCGCCGCGGCCGTCGTGCGCGTACCGCTCGCCGAGCTCTCGCTGCCACTGAAGATCGCGCTTGGCTGCCTGGCCGCGTTCACGGCGCTGAGCTTCCTCTCGATCATCTGGGCCGACGTTCCGGGCGTCGCCTGGGAAGGCGCCAACCGCACGCTGCTCTACCTGCTCGTCTTCGCGCTGTTTGCCTGCTGGCGCCAACGCGGCGTCAACGCCGCCGTGCTGCTGTCGGTCTGGACACTCTCGATCGTCGGCCTGGCGCTGTTCGTGCTGCTGCACATCGGCGGCCTGTCCGCCGCCGGCCTGCGCTCAGAGCTGCCCGAAGGCAGACTGACGTTCCCGAGCGGCTATGCCAACGCGAACGCCGCGCTGTGGCTAATGGCCTTCTGGCCGGCGCTGCTGCTGGCACGCAGCTCGCGGCTGCCGTCGGCGCTGCGCGGCTTGCTCGCCGGCGGCGCCGTGCTGCTCGCGCTCGTCGCGCTGCTCAGCCAGAGCCGCGGCTCGCTCTACGCGATGCCGGTCATGCTCGTGCTCGTCTTCGCGCTGCTGCCAGACCGCGTCAGGACGTTCGCCGTCGGCATCCCGATCGCCGCCGGCGTCGCGCTTGCCGCGCGCCCGGTGCTGCACGTCGGCGACGACCTGACGCGGCGCGGCGCGGTCGACCCGAGCACTTTGCACAGCGCGCGTACTGACGTGCTTGCGGCCGCGATCGTCGTCGGCCTCGTCGTAGCGGCCGCTGCTGAGCTCGAGCGGCGCAGCCGGATCGGCGAGCAGGTACGCGCTCGTCTGCACCGCGCCGCCGCGGCGATCGTCGCGATCGCGCTCGTCCTCGCCGTCGCCGGCGGACTCGTCGCGGCCGGCAATCCGGTCACGCGACTCGAACACGCGTGGCACAGCTTCAAGGGCGGCTACTCCGGCGATCAGTCGCACGGCAGCAGGCTGACGAGCGGCCTCGGCAGCAATCGCTACGACTTCTATCGCGTCGCGCTCGACGAATTCGTCGCCCATCCGTTGATCGGCATCGGCGCCGACAACTTCGAGCAGCAGTACCTCGCGCGCGGGCACAGCGAAGAGACGCCGCATTACCCGCACAGCCTCGAGTTGCGCACGCTCGCGCAGACTGGCCTGCTCGGCGCGCTGCTCGCGCTCGCCGGCCTCGTAGCCGCGCTGATCGCCTGCGCTCGCGCCGTCTATGCACGCCCGCGAGTCGCGGGCTCGCGGGCGGCCGACCCGCTGGCTCCGGCCGTCGCGGCCGCTTCGCTCGCCGCGTTCGGCTACTGGACCGTGCATGGCTCGTTCGACTGGTTCTGGGAGTTCGCCGGGCTCGGTGCGCCTGCGTTCGCGCTACTCGGCCTCGCCTGCTCGCTGGCGCCGGCGCGAGCGCGAGAAGCCGGTCATCAGGTCGAGCGAGCGTCAGCGGATGGACACGACGTAGAAGTAGCCGAACGCGCCGGACGTGTGCGCGCGCGCCGTACGGTGCCCCGTGCCGCGTTGCTCGCCGCTGCGGCCGTGCTCGCGCTAGGTGCCGTCTACTCGCTCGGCGCACCGTGGCTCGCGCAGTTGCAACTGCAAGAAGCCGCGAAGATCTGGCCACAGGCTCCGCGCAAGGCCTACTCGCGCCTGCACGATGCCGCCAACCTGAACCCGCTGAGCGACGAACCGTATTTGCTCGCCGGCACGATCGCGCTTCGCTTCGGCGACCTCGCGCGCGCCGACCACGAATTCGCGCTGGCGCTGAAACGCACGCCCGGCGATGCCTATGCGACGCTCGAGCGCGGCGCAATCGCGTCGAGCAGAGGCGAGCGCCAGACGGCGCTATCGCTGCTCGCGCGAACCGTCTCGCTGACACCGCGCGAACCGCTCGCTCGCGAAGCGCTCGAGGTGGTCCGCGATGGCCGACGGCTGAACGTCGCCGAACTGAATCGCGCAATCCTGCTCAAAGCTCAGCAACTGGCTTGATCGCATGTTGCGATTTCGCTAGATCGAAGCTTTTACCTCGACAGTGACCGAACTCTGGGGTAACGTTTCGCCCGATTCCGTCGTCGCTTCGGGGTCTAGTTTGAAGCGGCGAAGATCGCTGGCGCAAGATGCGGAGGAGGGGCCCAGCTGCAGCATCGCTCGTGTCCGGCAGTTGAGCGAAAGCAAGGAAGCGTGAAACGGCATCGCACAATCATCCTGACGACCGCTCTCGTAGCGCTGATCTGCGCGACGGTGCCTCAGGTCGCGCTCGCCGGCTCATTGCTAAGCGGCTACGGCGGCCCTGGCGAGGGAAGTCAGGCGTTGATCGGAGCGACGCTCGTGAATGGTCGTGGCGGCGGCGGTTCTTCCGGTGGCTCCGGTGGCGGACGACCGAACCTCGCCGCGCCGACGGCCGCCAGCGGCTCGACGAGCTCGACAGACAGATCGGCGAGCGGGTCGAGCTCGTCCTCGGGCGGATCGAGCTCGCACGGCGCGAGCGCCGGTCGCGCGCGCGACGCCAACGGCACGAGCGGCACGGCCGCAGCGAGCCCTCAGAGCGCGAGTCAGGCGAGCCTCACCTCCTACCCGAGCTCCGAACGCGTCGTCGGAGGGTCGACGACGCTCGCCTTCGGCCTCAGCGGCGCCGACTTCGCATACGTGATCGTCGCGCTCGCCTGCCTGCTGCTGACCGGCTTGGCGACGGTACGCCTGGCGCGACGAAGCGCGCAAACAGGTGTTGGCGCTAAAGGGATCACGCCAAGTGTCCGAGGACGTCAGTAGCGACCAAGGACGACTCACCCCTTACTGCGATGGCGCGTACGCCGATAACCCAACAGACGACGACGACTCTCAACCTGCACGGCGAGCTCTCGCGCGCCGCGCCGGAGCCGCATGCGCTGGCGAACGGTGTGTTCGGCGGTCCGTTGCAGTGGGCGCTCGACGGCCTCGGCTGGCGGATCATCCGCCCGACCGTCGACCTGCTGCTGCTCTACGCCGCCGTCATCGCGGCGCTTGGCGGCGTGCACGAGACGTTGCACGTCGGCACTGGCGCCGCTCCGCTACTGATCTTCCCGTTGTTCGTGATGCTGCTGTTCGCGCTGCGCGGCCTCTACCGCACGCGGCTTCGCGCGCTGATCCTCGACAACGTCATCCCGGTGATCAGCGCCGTCTCGATTGGCGCGATGTCCTCGTCGATGCTCGGCGTCTTCGCCAACGGCTACCCGACGACGAAAGCCGTGCGCACCTGGCTGTACGCACTCGTCGCCGTCGGCGTCGGGCGGATGATCCTCTCCTCGGCGCAGCGTTGGGCGCGCGCGCACCGCCTCGTCGGCAAGCCGGTGCTGATCCTCGGCGCCGGCGTCGTCGGCGCGCAGGTTGCGCGCCGCCTGGAAGCGCACCCCGAGTACGGGCTCGCTCCGGT
>Ga0210389_10003210_pt1 | contig 12747 bp, 11 predicted proteins | sample IncBWH28OmetaG_FD_160127 | JGI IMG/M metagenome (GOLD analysis project Ga0210389, IMG submission 160127) | Forest soil microbial communities from Barre Woods Harvard Forest LTER site, Petersham, Massachusetts, United States - Inc-BW-H-28-O ...
AACGGGGCGGGTAAGTCGACGACGATGCGGATGCTGACGGCGCAGGCGCTCGCGGATGAGGGCGAGATCACGGTTCTGGGCTACACGCTGCCGGGCGAATCCAAGCGGGCGCGGATCGCGATGGGCGTGGTGCCGCAGTTGGACAACCTCGACGTGGAGCTGACGTGTCGTCAGGTGCTGGCGGTGTTCGCGCGTCTGTATCGCGTTCCCCGCGCGGCGCGCGCGGCGGCGGTGCAGCGGGCGCTCGAGATCGCGAACCTGGAAGGCCGCGCGGATACGCGCGTGGTCGAGCTCTCGGGGGGGATGCGCCGGCGCTTGCTGGTCGCGCGCGGCTTGATCCACGAGCCACGCCTGGTGCTGCTGGACGAGCCGACGGTGGGGCTCGATCCGCAGGTGCGCCAGGAGCTGTGGTCGCTGATCGACCGCCTGCGCTCGGAGGGCGTGACGGTGCTGATGTCGACGCACTACATCGAGGAGGCGGAGCGCCTGGCGGACATGGTCGCGGTGATGTCGAAGGGACGGATCGTCGCGGAAGGCACACCGGCGGAGCTGGTGCGAAAGCACGCGGGCGAGCGAGTGCTTGAGGTGTATGGACCACCGGCGGAGCTCGCGGAGGTGGACGCGCTTGCGCGCAGTCGTGGCTGGGCTAGCCGTCGCAGCGGCCCGGCGATCGCGATCCTGCGCGCGGAGGCTCTGAATGGCGAGGCTCCGGAGGGCGTGCTGCGCCCGGCGACCCTCGAGGATGCATTCGTGGTGTTGACGGGGCAGGAAATCGAATGAGCACCGCGCAAACACCCCAAGAGCGCCCGTTGCGCCGCCTGGAACCGGCGGCGTTGGTAGGGGTGATGAGCCGCGACGTGACGCTGTTCGGCCGCTACTGGAAGGCGACGACGTTCTCCTCGGTGGTGCAGCCGACGATCTATCTACTGGCGTTCGGCCTGGGGATCGGAGCGCTGGTTTCGAAAGTGAACCACATCGACTACGTCGAGTACGTGGGCACCGGCGTGGTCGCGACGGCGGTGCTGTTCTCCTCGGCGTTCCCGGGGATGTTCAATACGTTCGTGCGCTGGAAGTTCCAGCGTACCTACGACGCGATGCTGGCGGCGCCGGTGGACGTCGAGGAGCTGATCACGGCTGAGGTGCTGTGGATCTCGTTGCGCGCGGGGGTCTACGGCGTGGCCCCGATCCTCGTGGCGATGGCGTTTGGCCTGCAACCGTCGTGGGGGATGCTGCTGGTGCCAGGGATCGGCTTCCTGACGGGCTTCGGCTTCGCGTCCTTCGGCGTGGCGATCGCGGCGGTGGCGCAGACGATCGACAACTTCAACTACGTGACGAGCGCGGTGCTGACACCGCTGTTCCTGGTAGCGGGGACCTTCTTCCCGGTGTCGACGCTCCCCCCGGGAGTGCGCACGGTGGCGCAGTTCAACCCGCTGTTCCACTGCGTACAGCTGGTGCGCGATGCGGTCTTCGAACAGCTGGGGGCGGTCGACCTGTACCACGCGGGCTTCCTGCTGGTGTTCGCACTCGTGATGTGGCGCCTGGCGATCTCACAGCTCGGCCGGCGGCTGATCGACTGAGGACCGACGGGCGAGCGGGTCGCTGGCACTTACGCTCCGCGCCTTCTGCGAACATATGTTCGTGCGACGGATTTCCTCCGACTTAGCGGCTTGGCCCTGTGGCGCGGAGCGGCACCCGATCTAGACTCGCGAGGCGATGAGCGCGACCCCGACAGCCAACGGTCAGCGATCCCCCGGCAATGGCTCCTCGCCGGCCGGCGGTGGCGCGATCGCACCGCCGCACAACCTCGAGGCTGAGCAATCGGTACTCGGCGCGATCCTGCTCTCGGACCGCTCGCTGTATGCGCTGGTGATCGAGGAGGGGCTGCGTCCCGAGGATTTCTACCGCGAGCGCCACGGCCTGATCTACGAGGCGATGCTGGCGCTCTACAACGAGAGCGAGCCGGTCGACGTGCTGACGGTCACCGACCGCTTGCGCCAGCTCGGCAGGCTCGAGAACGCGGGGGGCGCGGCGACAATCGACGAGCTCACGGGCGTCGTGCCGGCCGCGGGGCACGCGCGGCGATATGCGCAGATTGTGCGCGAGAACGCGCTGCTGCGGCGTCTGCTGGCGAGCACGTACGAGATCCAAGCAAGCGTGCTCGGTCACGAGGCGCCGCCGCGCGAGCTGGTGGAGCAGGCGGAGAAGGCGATGCTGGAGGTCGCGCGCGACGATCGTCAGCAGGATTTCCGCGCGATCGAGGACGTGTTGCACGAGGAGCTCGACAAGCTGCACCGGCTCTCGATCGAAGGCACCGCGCTGACGGGGACGCCATCGGGCTTCAAAGACCTGGACGAGATCACGGGTGGCTTTCAGCCGGGCAACCTGATCATCATCGCGGCGCGGCCGGCGATGGGCAAGAGCGCGCTGGTGTGCAATATCGCGGAGAACGCGTCGGTCGATCACAAGCGCCCGGTGGCGCTGTTCTCGCTGGAGATGGCGGAGGCGGAGCTGGCACAGCGCTTCGTGGCTTCACAGGCGCGCATCAAGGGCGAGGAGCTGCGCAAGGGTCGCGTCGCGGAGCAGCGCTGGCCGAAGATCCTCTCGGCGAGCCAGCGCTTGGCGGCGGCGCCGCTGTGGGTGGATGACTCCAGCGATGTGGGGATGCTTGAGATCCGCGCGAAGGCGCGGCGCCTGCACAGCCAGTGCGAGGGGGGCCTGGGCTTGATCATCATCGACTATCTACAGCTGATGCGAACCGACAGTCGCTACGACAGTCGCGTGACGGCGGTCGGCGAGCTGAGCCGCGGCCTGAAGATCCTGGCGCGCGAGCTCAAAGTGCCGGTGATCGCGCTCTCGCAGCTGAGCCGCGCGGTGGAGACGCGCCCGGACAAGAAGCCGCAGCTCTCGGACCTGCGCGAGAGTGGAAACCTCGAGCAGGACTCCGATCTCGTGATGTTCATCTATCGAGATGAGTACTACGACGAGGACTCCGAGCGTCCGGGCGAGGCGGACTTGCTGATCGCCAAGCATCGCAACGGAGCGGTGGGGAAAGTCACGCTGACCTTCCAAAAGGAATACCCGAAGTTCATGAACTACGCGGGCGAGCGTTACGCGCAGTGAAGAGTAAGCTGTTCTCCTCCTGAGCTCTACGCCTCTCCACGATTTACCGCGGCTCTGCACTTCGTAAGGGGATCCTGTTGTGAACGGGTCGTGGCGGAACAGCGTGGGCCTCACCAGCCAACCGGGATGGAGGCTACCTCGTGATTCTCGCAAGCAGCAGTTACCCGTTCCTCGAAGTGTTCTGGACGATGCTGATCTTCTTCGTGTTCGTGATCTGGATCTGGATCCTGATCGGCGTGTTCGCCGACATCTTCCGCCGCCACGACACTTCGGGATGGGCGAAGGTGCTGTGGATCATCTTCATAGTGGTGTTGCCATATCTTGGCGTGTTCGTGTATTTGATCGCCGAGCACCGCGGCATGGCGGAACGGACGATCAAACGCCAGGAAGCGACGCAGCAACAATTCGATCAGTACGTCCAGTCGGCGGCCGCAAAGGGTGATCCGACCGAGCAGATCGCGAAGGCTAAGCAGCTGCTCGATAGCGGCACGATCGACCAAGCGGAGTTCGAAGCGCTGAAGCGCAAGGCGCTGGCCTAACAGCCTGAGAATCACCTGCGCGGCGGCGCGCCCGGCACTTGATCGGACGGCCGCCGCGCTCGGTGATGATGGCTCCGCCCCCGGGTTTCGGCGTCGCTCGCCGTAAACTCCATGCGGATATGCCGGGCATAGTGATCGTCGGCGCCCAGTGGGGCGATGAGGGCAAGGGGAAGATCGTCGATCTCCTGGCCGAACACAGCGACGCGGTCGTGCGCTTTCAGGGCGGCAACAACGCGGGGCACACGATCGTGCGCGACGGCGAGGAGTGGAAGCTGCACCTGATCCCGTCCGGCATTCTCTATCCGGGCAAGCGCTGCGTGATCGGCAACGGCGTGGTGATCGACCCGAAGGTGCTGATCGAGGAGCTCGACGGCCTGCGCGCGCGGCGCATCGACGTGAGCGGCCTGCGGATCTCGGCGAACGCGCATCTGATCATGCCCTACCACCTGCTGCTGGACTCGGCGGGTGAGGCGAAGCTGGGGCGCCTACAGATCGGGACGACGCGGCGCGGCATCGGCCCGTGCTACGCCGACAAGGCAGCGCGGCTGGGAATCCGCGTGCAGGACCTGCTCGACGAGAAGATCCTCAAGAAGAAGATCGTCGCGGCGATGGAGCCCAAGCGCCTGTCGCTGCGGCCGTTCGAGCGCGATCCGACGCTCGACCTACGCACGATGACCGAGGAGTACCTGACCTACGGGCACCGTCTGGAGCCGCACATCGCGGACACGGCGAAGCTCATGTGGGAGCTGCTGGACGCTGGGCGGCGCGTGATCTTCGAGGGCGCGCAGGCGACGATGCTCGACATCGACCACGGGACGTATCCGTTCGTGACCTCATCGAACCCGGTGGCGGGCGCGGCGTGCATCGGCGCAGGTGTCGGACCGAAGGACATCGACGAGGTCTGGGGGATCGCGAAGGCTTACACGACGCGCGTCGGCGCGGGCCCGTTCCCGACGGAGCTCAACGATGAGATGGGAGACCGCCTGCGAATCCGCGGCGGCGAGTTCGGGACGACGACGGGACGGCCGCGGCGCACCGGCTGGCTCGACCTCGTGGCGCTGCGCTACGCGGCGCGCCTGAACTCGCTTTCGGCATTAGCGATCACAAAGCTCGACGTGCTCTCGGGCCTCGACCGCATCAAGGTCGGCACCAGTTACCGCGGTGCGGAGGGCGCGGAGTTCGACAGCTTCCCCTACCACCAGACGGTGCTGCATCACACGACGGGCCAGTACACCGAGCTCGCGGGCTGGAGCGAGGACATCGGCGAGTGCCGCAGCTTCGCCGATCTGCCGCGCGCGGCGCAGGAGTACCTCGACTTCATCTCCGAGCACAGCGGCGCGCCGGTGACGCTTGTGGGCGTCGGACCGGGCCGCGATCAGGTGCTCTGGACTGACGCGGGACGCGGGACGATCGCGTCGCGCAACGGCAGCTCGCCGGGCTGAGCGGAGCGCTCGATCAGCCGCACGACGGCGTCGACGACCTGCGGGTCGAACTGGGTGCCGGCATTGGCGGAGAGCTCGGCAAGCGCCTCTCTGAGCGGCATCGCGCGGCGGTAGGAGCGGTTGGTGGTCATCGCATTGAAGGCGTCGCACGTGGAGACGATGCGGGCCTCGAGCGGGATCGCCGCGCCGCGCAATCCGTCGGGGTAGCCCCCGCCGTCCCAGCGCTCGTGGGAGGAGCGCACGATCTCGCCGACCTCGCGCATGAAGCCGCCGACCCGTTCGAGCATCTTCTGCCCCTCGATCGTGTGGGTCTTGATGATCTCCCACTCGCGCGCGTCGAGCTTGCCGGGCTTGTTGATGATCTCCTTGGGCACTGCGATCTTGCCGACGTCGTGCAGGAGGGCGCCGAACTCAACGTTGCGCCGTCGCGGAGCGTCGAGCTGGAGCTCCTCGGCGACGTCGAGCGCGAGGCGGACGACCCCCTTGCAGTGCTCGCCGGTATAAGCGTCGTCGGCCTCGACGACGTCGCCAAGCACGAGCGCGGTCCCGCGATAGGCGTCGCCGAGCTCGATCAGCTGCTCAAGGCGCGCGCGGCGCTCCTTGGAGAAGAGCCGCAGGATCGCGAATAGCGGGGCGATCAGCAGGACCGCCCAGTGGTGGTGCACGGCGGCGAGCGCGACGGCGAGACCGAGCGGCGCGAGCGCGAGATCGAGCAAGTAGACCTCGCGCACCTCGCCAGCGAGCTCGCGGATCGCGATCCCGCCGCACAGACGCTCTCTGATCGCGCTGGCGGCGAAGTCGCCGGCGAACTGCGCGAGCAGCGCGAGCAGCAGGACGAGGACGGCGGCGTCAGGCGCGGGTTCGCCTGCGAGTCTCAACACGAGCGCGGGCCCGAGCGCGAACCAGCTGTTGGCGGGCACCGTCAGCAGTCGACTTAGCGAGATACGCCGGGCGAGCACTGCGGGGAGCATGCCAAGCGCCAACGCCAGCGCGACGAGCGGTGGCGCGAGCGTGACGGGCACGGCGAAGAGCAGCGGGACGAAGATCGCCTGAGTGGGGACCGTAAAGCCGGAGCCGACGTCGATCCGGATATGTCCGGCGGCGGCGAGACCGAGGACGTAGAGAGCGGCGAGTGGCAGCGAGAGCTGGCGGCCGGTGGAGCCCGTGAGGGCGAGGGCGAGGGCGGCGCAGACGAAGCCGCCACCAACGAGCAGCTCACCGCGCCGCTCGGCGAGGCCCAGTTGCTGGCCCTGTCTTAGGAAGGAAGTCCGTGCGCGCTCGGACTCGATGATGGCGTAAGCCGACACTACTGCGTTACCCCTATCTGTGACATCGGTCTGGGCCCCTGGCCCCGATATCGCCCGTCGCTCGACGTGCCTTGAGCGTTTGGCGGACAGCTCGCGCGGATGACGCGCATTTGATTTGACTCACCGGAATTAAGGGGGTAGAGCTACGTTAAATCCGCTAACTGGAATACCAGGGTGAGGGGTGTTCATACATGCGTCCAAGCCCCCCGATCGGGCGGCTGTCGCGGGGCTAGTTTGACGAGGAAGCGGCGACCAGCAAAGCAAAACTGAAAAGGGCAAACTCGCCGCGAGGCGGGGACGCAAAGCCAGAGGTCTCCTGCGGGAGATGGCTCAGCTGCCGGTAGATCTACGGAGGCTCTTGTGTTCTCGAACCCTTTCAGACTGATGTATCCCGGACAGCTGCGACCCCGACTCTCTCGTCGCAGAGGCGCAGGTCTGTCGTTTGCAGTGCTGATGCTGATCTGCGTGCCGGCGGCGGCAGCAAGTGCCAGCACGTGTCCGAGCTCGCCGGCGAGCGAGCCGTTTGCGCAGTGGGGCGATACGAACTCCTACACGCTCGTCTCGCAGGGTAACTTCGAGGGGCCGCTTTCGCAGTGGACGCTGAGCGGCGGCGCGAGCACGGTGGCGGGAAGCGAGCCTTACGGCGTGACCGGTGCGGTTGGTGCGTTTTCGCTGGCACTGCCCGCGGGGGCTTCGGCGCAGTCGCCCTTCACGTGCGTGACGGCCAGCGATCCGACGTTCCGCTTCTTTGCGCGTAACAACACCCTGCTTTCGACGCTGGCGGTCGCGGTCGTCTACAAGACCCTCCTGGGCACGCTGACGGTGCCACTGGGAGCGGTTGCGCTGAGTGGGACGTGGCAGCCGACGCTGCCGATGCTGACCGCCTCGGTCGCGGCGGGGCTGCTGTCGGGCGGCACGGCCGAGCTCGCGCTGCGCTTCACCGCACTCACGGGCTCGTCGCGGATCGACGACGTCTTCATCGACCCACGGATGCGCTGATTAGCGACCGAGTATGCGCTGAGATAGGTTTGACGGTGTGCTAGCGAACTAGTACACTCGCGGTTATGGGCAGCTGTCTCACCGGCCTGCAACCCAACCGCAAGCGCAGGCAGGGCTCTCCACAGAGCCTGCCTGCGGGGCAGCGATGCTAGGGCCGCCGGGGTCGGCCGATCCCGAAGCATCGCCGGCCCGGTCAGCGATGAACGGGGCCGCCGAGCGGGCCCTGCTTCCGACGAGGAGCTTCTTCGAGGAAGTCGGGGACATGGTGATCCTGACGGGCCGCACGATCGTCTCGGCGCTGCGCCCGCCCTACCCCTACGGGGGCGAGTTCGTCTCCCAGTTCCTCTTCACGCTGCGGCTCTGTTGGCTGCCGCTGCTGATCTCCACGGTCTGCATCAACTACGCGGCGCCGGGCCTGCAAGCCGCCAACTTCCTCTCCTTGATCGGCGCTTTCGACCGCCTCGGTGGAATCTTCGTGCTGGCGGCGATCCGCGAAATCGGGCCCTTTCTCACTTCGATCGTGCTCGCGGGTGTTGCGGGCACGGCAATCACGGCGGACCTCGGCGCGCGCAAGATCCGCGAGGAGCTCGACGCGCTGCAGGTGCTCGGCGTGGACCCCGTCAAGAACCTCGTGGTACCGCGCTTTCTCTCGCTGATGATCGTCACCGGCCTCTTCAACATGTACGCGATCCTGTTCGGTCTGTTCGGCGGGATCCTCGTCGAGCTCGTCAACGGCCAGCCGCTGGGCCCATTCTGGGTGACGCTGTTCGCCAACGCATCGACAACGGACCTGTGGGGCTCGGAGCTCAAGGCGACGGTCTTTGGCGCGATCATCGCAATCGTCTGCTGCTACAAAGGCATGACGGCCTCGGGGGGCGCGGAGGGCGTCGGCCGGGCCGTCAACGAGGCTGTCGTTGTCGCGTTCCTGGCAATCGGGGCCTTCAACTACGCGTTTACGCAGTTTCTGCTCGCGACACACCCGCAGATCCTGGTGATCAAGTGAGCGCTCTCGCGCGAGCTAAACGTGCTTTCGCGACTCGCAGCAACAACGGCTGCGCAGCGAGGAGAGAGCGATGAACGAATTCCTCGCGCTACCGCGCGAACTGTTTTCGTCGATCGGAGAGATCAGTGGCTTCGGCAGCAATGTCGTCCGCGATGTCTACAGCCTGCGCGTCCTGCGCTTCTTCGGCGAGGCGCTGCGCCAGTCGGGGATCATGATTATCTCCTCGACGCTGATCATCTGGTCGCTGATGTTCATCATCGGGTTGCAGTGCGGAACCGTGGGTGCCTACTTCACCGAGGCGCAGGGCGCGCCAGCATACGCCGGCGTGTTCACAGCTTGGTGTGGGCTGCGCGAGTTTATTCCGTATGCGTTTGGCTACATGATGGCCGCGAAGGTCGGTACCGGGATCGTCGCTGAGCTCGGTGCGATGCGCATCAGTGATGAGATTGACGCGCTGGAGGTCATGGGCATTGACTCCGTTACGTTCCTCTGCGCCACGCGACTACTTGCTGCGTGGTTGGTGCTGCCGTTCATGTACCTCGCCGGGATCGGCGGCGCGTTCCTCGCTTCCTATCTGGCGGTGGTCCAACAGGTCGGGGTCGTTTCTTCGGGCGGGTACTTTTTGATCTTCTGGCAATTCCAGAACCCACCGGACTTCATTTTCAGTTTGATCAAGGCGATGTTCATGGCGACCGCGATCGTGCTCGTCGGCTGCTACTACGGATACAACGCCAGCGGCGGACCCGTCGGCGTCGGCACCGCAACCGCCAAGTCCATGGTCTTGAACCTGATTCTGGTACACGTCATCGGCATGCTCGGCACGCAGGTTTTCTGGGGAGCTAACCCGCGCGCACCAATCGGAGGATAAGTAGAACAGGCGCCCACGTGCGCGAGGAGGCGTGTTTCCTACTTGGACAGATAACTGCAACCCTGGGCATTGCCTGGGTTTTACAGGGATTTGTACGTAGCAGGCGATGAACAGAAGCTCGATCGAGATCGACCTTGCGATGCGAACTCTTGACGACCATCACGAAATCGGATAGGTCTATAGCGTCGCTCGATCCGGGTGTCGGACTGCTAACGGAAAGCCGTCGGCTATGGGGGGAGCACATGAGAAAGGGAAAGCAGCATGCATGTGCTGTGTCAAATAACGGTGCTGGGCGCTGTCAATCAGCCGACATCGCCGTCGACAATATCCGTACTCGGTGACGATAGGGAGCTGAAGATATGAGGCCAAGAAGGGGAATTTTGTTGTTTGTCGCGGTTATGGCTCTTACGCTCGGTGCAGCCGCCGCGGCGAGCGCCAGCCCGGCATGGAAGTTCAATGGAACTGAATTGAGCGGTTCCGAAACGCTCGTGGGAGCTGCGACCAGCAGTAGCATGACGATCCCCGGCGTGACCACGGAATGCGCGCACTTTCTCTACAACATGAAAGTCTCGAACAGCGGCGGCAAAGGCAAAGGCGAAATCACAGAACTTCCGCTGTTTGAATGCACGACGCAGACCGCACACTGCACCGTGGCGAGCATCGAAGCGAAGGGCCTTCCGTGGCCAACACATCTTGCATCGGCTTGGGGCAACAATTACCTCATCGTCGAAAATATCGATGTCGAAGTCGTGTACGGCGGATCACTGTGCGCCTATGCCGGCATTCCAATAACCGTCTACGGCAGCGCCGGTGGGGAAACCAATAACAGCACCGAAACGGCGACCTTCAATAATTCGACGATCCTCGCCACAGGCACGGGCCTCTGGGTCGGCTTCACGTGGGTCGAATGGAACGGCGTATTCCCGACGGAAGCGTTTGGAACGCACCGGGAACAGACGCTGGAAGTAGCGTAGTCCGCTGATAGCTTCGCGTGAGGGAGCCGACCTGGCCCCCTCGCGCGAGCGTTGGCCGTCCCTGACTCTTGCTCAGAGTGCACGGCCGCCTTTAGCGCGCCGGTAACTTCAGGCGATGTGAGCGAGCGATCCGCTCGGCCATCTGCCCCTCGACGCCGACTTCCTCGGCAATCGTCTGCCAGCCCGAGACGACGTCGCTGACTTCGGCGAGGATGCCCTCACCCCGGCCGCGCGGCAAGCCGGCAACCGTGGCGACGGCGCGTAGGTCGGCGACGCTGAACCCGTCGCGCTTGCCGCCCAGTGACATCTGGTGGGAGTCGAGCCAGAGGTTGCCGGGCTTCCACGCCCAGACCACGTCGTATGCCGGAGCCAGCGACCACGCCCCCTCGCGGTCCATGAGAAATGCGACGTTCTTGACGTGGTCGTCCTGATTGCGCGCGACGACGTTGAAGACCATCCGCCGGAACTGCTGCTCGACGACGGGCTTGCCGAGGCCCAGGCGACGGATCAACAGCATGAGCTGCTCGTAGCTGTAGGTGCCGGGCTCGTTGTAGCTGACGTGCTCCAGCGCGCCGACCGTTTGCATGTGCAGCTTGCCGCCGCCGTCGGGGCGGTCGAAGCGACGGGTCATGAAATGCCGGCGGCCGTTCTCCTCCAGGAGACGACACTCGGTCATCTCGATGCCGGCCGCGCGGGCCATCCTCGAGTACGCGTACTCGACCGCACCCCAACCCTGGGGGTCGGCGAGCCCGTGGTCGCCGGCACGCTTGACCCCGTCGAACTTCAGCAGCCAATGGCGAAAGCCCTCGCCGACCTCAACCTGACCGGAGCGGACCTGGCCGGTGGCGTCGTTGTATGCAATGAACGCCTTCGGTCGCGCCCCGCCGGCGGAGCTGCCAACGGCGAGCATCGCCTTCATGGCCTCCTCGTCGGGGTTCTCGCTGAGCTCGGCGACGAACTCCTCGCGCTGGGAGAGCACCTCACTGGCCAGACGCACGAGCGCCGCGACCTGGAGGTCCTCGGTGTCACTCGCAGCACTGGGCTCATGGGCGGGCTGGAACTCCAACGCGCCGACGCCGCGCGTGCCTACGTAGCAGAGTCGCTGAACGACGTCGAAGCTGGACGGCTGACGCCCCTGCGAGGCCAGCCAGGCGTTGACGAGCGCCGTGCCCCAGCGGTCGGGTAGCGAGTCCGCGAGCAAGCCGGGGAGGCCACTGAAGGCGTCCTGCGGCAAGCCCGGGAAGCTGTAAGGCTGCGCGCGCAGCGCCATGCGAAGCGGCGCGATCTCGATCCCGCTGCGGATGAACGCGGGGTCGTATTGAAAGGTCGCGTAGCGCGCCTCCTCCTCGACGGAGACCGCGGCGATCCGAGACCCCCAGAGAGTCACAGCAGCGATCGTCATCCGGGCGCGCCCGGCTCATCGCCCCACCGCCACGGCTGGGCATCGTCGTCGGGATCGCGGCGGGCGCGGGCGCGCTTGCGCTGTTTGCGCTGCTCACGTTCGAGTTTGGCGATCGGGAGGTCGATCGACTCCGGTACGGCGGCATCGAGCCCGGCGAGCAGTTCCAGCGCGCGTAGCAGCTTGACCATCGAGGTCATCTGCACCGACTCGCCCCGCTCCGCACGCTGCACGGTCGCCTGCCCGACCCCCGCCGCCGCCGCAAGCTCGGCCTGCGTCCAATTGCGCTCGAGTCGGTGGCGAGCCAGTCTGCGGCCGAGCGTGGTGAGCACCGCGGCATCGGTCAGGAGTTCGTCGATATGCATCTAATCTGATTCCTTAATAGCAATAGATGCCTTTAAACCTCGTATCTGATGTATAGAGGATAACACCAGCGCTTCTATAGGCCATCAATAACGATGCTTTAGCGGCATATATTGATATAGCACATCATAATTGATGTGGAATATCTGCCATGGCTGAGGCTGGCGAAAGAGATCGCGTGCGCGGCTCCGCTGATCATCGACCGATCAATAGGGAGGCCCGGACGACAAGGCCATCTGAACGCCTGCGCCCCCAGTGGGTCAGGCGGGCCGAGATGTTGCTCGCTCGAGGTGATCATGGACGTCGCGAGCCAGCTGCTCGCTTGCGACATAACGTGTGGCAGGCCCCCTTCCTAGCTGACTGATCAGGCCAGCATCGAGGAGGCGTCGTAGGTCGCTGCTCGCCGTGGGGGCTGATATGTCGGCCTCGGCAATGTAGGCGGTTCGGTCAGTGCCCTGGAAGAGACTCTGCTCGAGGGCGATGACGAGACGATCTGGCCAGTCGCGCTGGTCCACGAGCTTCTCGAGGTACGCCCACCGCACACCAGCCTCAGCGAGTTGCCTTCGGCGGCGACGGGCTTGCGCTACGTGTGCTTCAACGCAGAGTCTTACGAACGGCGTCGCATCGCGCTCTGGCTGAAATGATCCTCCCTGGACGGCCTGCAACGTCGCGTAGTAGGTCGATGTGTTGTTGCCTAGGTATTCCTCGATCGAGACGAACTCGGGGGCCAGCA
>Ga0210389_10003211_pt1 | contig 12745 bp, 11 predicted proteins | sample IncBWH28OmetaG_FD_160127 | JGI IMG/M metagenome (GOLD analysis project Ga0210389, IMG submission 160127) | Forest soil microbial communities from Barre Woods Harvard Forest LTER site, Petersham, Massachusetts, United States - Inc-BW-H-28-O ...
GCACCCGCGATGTTCATCGACGACGCCCACATCTTGCGGGCCTCATCCTCAACCGTCTGCGCGTGCATCTCAAAACGACCAGCCATCGCCCGCATCTCGTGCGGGTCAGTCATAAAACGTGTAGGCACTTTGATGTCTCCTTCCAAAGACTTTTCTGAATTGACGTTTCGTTACGACCTGAGCGAACAGCCCCAGTTATGTTTTGGCCGTTGCGTTTCCGTTGGTCGGGACGTAGATAACCGCCGCCTGATATCCCGGAGGCGCGTGTCCATTTGTCGGGAATGTAGCGGGCACAGGGTATTTCGCTGCCGCCGGCGGTGGCGGGCCCACCGGGACCTGCGACTCGTCGGAGTATCCAGCGGCGGGCGGGCGCGACACGAATTTGAGGCGCGACCCGTATTTCATGGCAGCAGCGCCCGCACCGACTCCGGCGCCAAGCGCCGCCGCGCGCCCCATGCCCCCCATGCCCCCGAATGGCACCGGGAAACCCAGCCCGGCGGCAACCTCGTCGCCCGCCAACGGCACACCGGCAGGAGCCAGGATCGGCAGCTCGCCGGCCCCAATCATCCCGGCCGGAGCCGCCGCGGCCCAGCCCCAGTTGGCCGGCACCGAAAGCCCGCCAACCGACGCCGCTTGACCGAGGCCCGCCAAACCGCCCAGCCCTCCGAAACCGCCTCCGTAACCTCCGGCGAACGCTGGAGCCCAGCCGCCTCCGGCGGCTGCCGCGCCCGCGGCCGCGCCCTGGCCCGCGGCATTCATGCTCATGAAGGGCAGGAAGACATCGGGATTCATCAGAGGCCCGAGCGCGCCGGTCGCCATCATCATGGTGAACCAGGCCGGCACCAGAGCGTATTCGGAGATCACACTGCTCGCGATGCCTGGGACCGACAACCCGGACGACGACAAGACGCCTCCGAACGGGCTTGTCACGGTCGCGGCCGCTGTGCTGGAAGAACCGCCGAGAAGTCCACTCATGCCCGAGCTCAACGGCGACGCGAGGGTCTGTAGCGCCCCGCTTATCGACGACATGAACTGCGACAGCGCTTGCTGGACACCCGTGCCAACCGACGACGCCACGTTCTGGGCGCTCGCGGCGCCCTGCGCGGCCAGGCCGCCCAGATTGGTGGTCTGCGGCGCCGCGGTGAACGGCGTTACCGGCGCGGTGGCCGCGGCCGAATTGGCCGCGTAGCCGTACATCGCCGCCGCGTCCTGGCTCCACATTTCGGCGTATTCGGCCTCGGTGGCCGCGATCGCCGGCGTGTTCTGACCGAAGAAGTTCGTCGCGACCAACAGCATCAGCTGAGCGCGGTTCGCGACGATCAGCGGCGGCGGCACCGTCATCGCGAACGCCTCCGCGTATGCGCCCGCCGCCATTTGGGCCTGGGCCGCCGCCAGCTCAGCCTGCCCGGCGGTGGCACCCATCCACGTCACGTAGGGCGTGGCCGCGGCGGCCATCGCCGTTGCCGATGGCCCCACCCAAGGCCCACTGATGAGCCCGGAGATCACCGAATCGTATGCGGACGCCGCGGAACGCAAATCGGCGGCCAAGCCGTCCCAGGCTGCTGCGGCGCCCACCATCGACCCCGCGCCCGGCCCGGCATACATCAACCCGGAGTTGACCTCCGGTGGAAACGCCCCGAAATCCATTCTAAAACCTCTTCGCGCTCAGAGGACCGACGCCGCGTTTGCGGCCTCGGCGGTCGCGTATGATCCGGCGCTGGTCGCCAGGGTGGTGACAAATAGTTCATGTATTGCCGTGGCTTGTGCGCTCAGCTCCTGGTAAAGGGCGCCGTGCGCGGCGAAGTGCGCCGCGGTCAGTGCCGACACCTGGTCGGCGGCCGCGGGAACGACCGCGGTAGTTGGTGTTGCCGCCGCTGCATTTCCAGCGACGACTGCAGAACCGATGCCTTGAAGCTCTCCGGCTGCCGACGCCAGCATCGCCGGCAGCGTGGTTACGAACGACATGTGCTCCTCCTCACGGAAGCGAGCCGCGGCTACCGCGGCGCCTGAGTGCATCCATAAAACTGACTATGCACCTGAACCAGTAGAATACATACCTATTGGCGTTCTGTACACGGTTTCCCAAACTCAAAGTTTCTACGGGCGCGTCGCGCCCGCACTCCCCCCGGAATACGCCCTGTACACAGACTAAGGACTCGGTTCAGGCTCCCGAACTGAGATGACGCGGTCCGAGGCGTGTACCGCGCGAGCCGCGCACACGGGGTCGACCGCGTGCAAAAACCACGACCTGCTGGGCCAGGTCGTGCCGCCCTGGGTGCCCCAAGGCGGCTCCGAGTCAGCATCCCCCCGGCGCCTGCGCGCAGCGCAGCCCCGACGGGGAGGCGGTCGCCTGCCCGTTTCATCGGGTGTGCAAGTTCTGAACGCGCCGCAGCCGGTTCCGCCAGGCGGCACAGTCGTGAGAGGCCACCGGGCGATCGGGTCGACGAATGCGACCGGGCCGATCAGGCGGATTTGTGCCGACCGCGGCTGTGGGTAATGCCAGCACGCGCGTGTGCCGGCCGGCACACGATCAAGCGGCGGGAACGCTACTGCTCGTCATCCCAGAGCTGCTCGGTCACATCGTCAAAGGTCACCAACACGAGCGGGTCGTCGCGCCGCATCAGCGACTTGCTCATCCTGGCGCGTACCGTCCAACCGTCACAATGCCGCAGTTGCACAACCAGATTCGTCAGCGCCTCAACTCCGGAAAGCGCGGCGACCTCGGCCGGCACGGTGTGAAAGACCTCGGGAAACGCCGACCCCGCCAACTCCTGCTGCAGGTAACCCACCATGTCGGCAAACGCCGAGTTTGCGAACAGGATGACGCCGTCTCGCGCCATCGCGATGGTAGGAACGGGCATCCGCTCCAACAGCACCACTGCAGGCAACCGCGTCAGGATTTCCGTCAGTGAATCGCCGGAACTCCCGGTACGCCGCCGGTCGATCCACTCACCGGTCCCCGCCGTGGGCAGGTGGTGGTGAGAGCTCCCGGCAGACAACCACCCGTTTGACGTGCACGGAAGAGACGTCAGTATCTCCGGCACTGTGGTCACGACAGACATGTGCTCCTCCTCGCAGAACCAAGCCGAACCTGCGGCGGGCCGGGTTTCCCATACGCCTGGGGTGCGACCTGTGTGTAGATACCGAAGATGTATCTGGACTAGCACGATACATACTAAATGACAGGAAGCAATCGTGTTTAACAAACTGGCAGTCTTCAAGTAAAATCAGTTCGCAGGTTAACCGTGGGGTGCTACGCCGGAGAGCAGACCGCGGTCCTACAGAAAGCCTCCGGCGACACGGTGTAGCCCCGACGCGGGCTAACACCCCCGGCGGGTCACCGCACCCTATGATCGAAGGGACTGACTCGGTGGCGGAGATGCCATGGCGCGAAGCGAACCCGCTGCTGCGTGGCGACCGCGACGAGACCGGGAGGGCGATGTCCGACGTCAGCGAACGACGGGTCGGTACTACACGCCAGCGACTCATCGCCGCCGCGTCACGCCAGTTCGCTCATCGCCCCTACAGCATGGTCAGCCTCGACGACATCTTGGCCGAGGCAGAGCTCACCAAAGGGGCAATGTACTTCCACTTCCCCTCCAAGCAAGCCCTGGCCTTAGCGATCATCGACGATCTCACCGAGATGAGCAGCGCAGCGGTCACCGAGCTGGTGGCCCGCAAAATGTCGGGACTGGAAACGCTGATCGATCTCGTCTACCTTCTGGCCGTTCAAGACACCCAAGACGAGGTGGCCCGAGCCGGCGTCCGACTGCTCGAGACCCTGGATAACACCACCGACCTGCCTACCGCGCTGTGGCACTCCTGGATCGAGCTGGTCACCAACCTCATCCACAAGGCGATTGACGAAGGTGACGTCATCGACCACCTCGATCCCGACGACATCGCCAAAATGCTGGTGGCGCTGTGGGCCGGTATCCGCCGAATCAGCGATCCCGATCAACCCGAGCAACGCCTCACTAACCTCCGAATAACCTGGACTCTGGCACTGTCGAGCTTCACCAACCCGGAGCGAATCGAATACTTCACCCAGTTCATCAAGCGGCGCCATGCACTGGCCGCCAAAAAAGTCTCCGCCGAGGCCGTTTCACTGGACTGCCACACCACCGCGGCCGCCTCGGCGCACAAAGATTCTTAACCCACCGCCGCTGCCCGCGGCGGGCATAGCAACCTAGGTAGCACCGAGTGGTCACCACGCCAACACCCCTCCCCCGCGCTCCGGAGATCTAAGAACATGGCGCTCCAAGCGCGGTCGGAGACCACCCGTCAAAAAATCCTCGACGCGGCAGTAGAGATCTTCAGCGAGGTCGGGTACGCGGCCGCAGGGCTTGGCGAGATCATCGAGCGTGCGGGAATGACCAAAGGCGCCCTCTACCACCACTTCGACTCCAAAGAAGCGCTGGCGACTGCCGTCATCGAACAAGGCACCAATCTGACCCAGGACGCATTCCGCCATCAATGTGAGACATCCTCGCCCGCACTCGAGAACCTGATCCACGGCGTCTTCGTCGTCACTGACCTTCTTGTCTCCGACAAGGCGGCATCCGCGGCCGAACAACTCACCCGCGTACTGGCCGAGTTCAACAGCGCAGCTTCCCAAGTCTGGAGCAGCCGACTGGACGCGTTGACAACGCAGGCCCGCCTCGCCAGCGCCGAAGGCGACCTCAATGAAGACCTCGATCCCGCAATGGTCAGTGAATCAATTCTCAACGCCATGCTCGGCGCTCAACTGCTCTCCAAGACAACACATGGCAACGACCACAACAAGCGATTAACCCGGTCCCTGGAACTTCTACTCCCGACCATCGTCGCCACCACTTCGCTGGCCTATTTTCGCGAGTTTCTCGCCCGCGAGGCACTCCGCCACGGACCCGGCCCCGGGTCTAACGACTGAACACGGTGCCGGTGCTCGTCTAGTCAAAGCAACGGGCCGATGGCGCCGCACCACGGACTTGCCCAGCTTGGCGCGCACCCGTCCGGCCCCCAAAATGCCGCAACCCCACCAGATTCCGATCCGAACCCGCCGTCCGCCCTGGTCCAGCGGATCTGGTCATCGCTGTCTGCGCGGTTGCGTGGGCGAGCCCGATCCACGGCACGTCCGCCCCGGTGTCTACTCGGCTGCGGGCAGGTCAGCTTGCTGACGAGGATCAGACCAGATCGATCGGAGTTTAACGGAAAGCACAACGTTGACAGCTATGAGACCGAGAAATATGGCTATGATTGCAGCGATAAACGGCACGATCACGCCCGTCACTATTTTCATGATCTCGATCCAATTCCTTTCTCGTCGTTGAATTCCCGCTAGTTATATCCCTATTGGGAAAGGCGCCCCGCTAGAAAGGCACACACTCAAGCTCGCTGTAGAGGTAGTCGATCTGCTCGGGTTCCAGGCTGGCACTGCGGTACATCTTGGGCCAGGAATTCACCAGGAACGCCAGAGGCGGCTTGCGCTTGATCATCCGCAGCTCGGCCAGGGTCGACACCAGACGATGACGAACCAGCAGATGACGGGTCAGCGGGATCAGCGCACGATGAAACAGGTCAGGATTGCTGACGTGCAGGACGACCGCCAGCAGCGGCGCATCCTTGTACCGGAACTCCCGAAACATGACGTGGCACGAGTCCTGTCCCCGGATGAGCACCAGGTGATGCGTCCCGAGGGCTGATGCGTGGTCGCGATAGATCTCGAGGTCCGTTCCGGTGAGCGTCCTTTCGATCACGTTCTGGTCGGCACTGATCCGCGTTCGCCCCGGAACGGTAGGCCACGGCAGATTGGGAATGAGGGCCGCAGACGTGTCGAGGAACCGGAACTTCAGCCAGTCGAGTATCTCCAGCGGCCCCTTGTCGGGCGTCAGCACGGTGAAGTGGTAGCCCTTTTGCGCCAGCACCGCCGTGAGCAGCGACATGCTCCGGGACCGGTAATCAGGCAGCACATACCACGTTCCGAGGTTGCAGAACCGCTCCACCTGTCCTGCCACCAGTCGCTCGGAGTAGAGGGTCAATAGAGCGCCGACCACGCGCTGCTCGTCCCGCAGCATGAATCCAAAATTCGGTGCCTCTACCTTCCATGGCACCACGGAGCATGCTTGAGCCCACGGAATCCGGTCATTGAAGTTGTCGTGCAGGAAGTCCGCCACCGCAGCCATGTCCGTCTCCATGATCGGAGTCACCTCGGCGGTCATCGCACGCATCTTTCCGGCCCGCATGACCGACGTCGGCGCCACGGGGGTCGGCTGGGCTGGGTGTCACGGCGTGCCAGCCGCCGGCCCCCGACGTCTCCATACGCATCGCCCATTCCCCGCTCGTCCCCTTTCTGGGAGCTTGCCGCTCCCCCGGCATGCTGGCGTCCAGCGGGTGATTCCCGCCATGCGTGCACGTCGGCGCCCGGCTCCGGGTAAGGCGTTCCCGCTCTGGACGACCCGATAGGCGATCGCGACGGGCGCTTTCTTCTTCGCGGCTAAATATAGAGGATCTGAACTGCATAGACAGTGGTCCGCGATACCCGGGCCGATACCGGTAGCTACCGGACCATGCACCAAACGCTTGCCAGGGCCTCGACGTTGCAAGCGCAACGACCGCGATTCGAGATCATCGCCCTCGTCATCGGCGACGGCGAATTGCTATGCCACGACCCCTGTTTGAGCAGACCGGTGACCGCTGCGGAATGACGCGGTGATGCTGCCTGCGGCACTGGCCGCCGGCAGCATCACTCAGGGCGTGCCTGCGGTCAAACCGATTCCTGGCCGCCGTTGGCGCCCGCAGCGGCACCGTACCGGTCAGGCACGGTGCCGCCGTCGGAGGCGAGCGTAACCGATTCGACCGAAAGCGCTGCGTCACACGGCAGGTGGCTATTCTCCCGCCACCACGCCTGGCCCGACGCCGGCAGAGTGTCAATCGGGTCGTAGAAGGGATAGACGCGGTTCAGGGCGTCGTCGTCGGCTCCGTCCAAACCGGTCCGGTAATTCTTGGTCCAGTACGAGATGCCGAGGTTCCGGTCGTAACGCGCCACCTGATGGACCCACCGCTTGCCCACATAGGGAACGTCGCACACGATGCGCGGGGTCGCGAAACCGGGCAGATAACCCATGATCGAAAGCTGCAGCTGCTGCGCCTGCCACAGCGGGGTCCGCCAGTGTTCGGCGTTGGGGATCATGTCGCACATATAGAAGTAGTACGGCAGGATGTTCGCTTCGCCCTGCAGCGCGAAGCACAAGTCGAGCAGGTCGTCGGCGGTGGCGTTCACCCCGCGCATCAACACCCCTTGGTTGCGTACGTCCCGCAAGCCTGCGTCGATCAGCGCTCGCGCCGCCGATGCAACCAGTGGAGTCACCGACTGCACGTGGTTGACGTGAGTGTGCAGCGCCAGGTTGACCCGACGGGCGGCGGCGATCTGCGCCACCCGGCCGACTCCCTCGACTACCTTCTCCTGCAGCCAGTGCTGCGGCAGAGCGGCAAGCGCCTTCGTCGCCAGGCGGATGTCGCGGATGGTCTCAATCTCGAGCAACTGCGTGAGGAACGACTCCAGCCGCGGCCAGGGGATGTTCGCCAAATCTCCGCCGGACACCACGACGTCGCGCACCGACGGTGTGGCGCGCAGATAGTCCAGCATCCGGTCGTGCCGGTCGGCCGGCTGCAGGTTCAGCCTGGTCTTGCTGACCGTTGGTGTCGAATTGCCGATCAGATCCATCCGCGTGCAGTGCCCGCAATATTGCGGGCACGTCGAGAGCATTTCGGCGAGAACCTTGGTCGGGTAGCGATGGGTCAGCCCCTCCACCACCCACATCTCGCTCTCGTGCAACGAGTCGCGCTCGGCGTAGGGGTGTGAGCCCCATTCCGGCTCGCGATCGCTCAAGACCGGCAGCATGTAACGCCGGATCGGATCGGCGTAAAAGGCCTCGGTAAACGTGCGTTGTTCCGGCGCGCAGTGGGGCGCCATGGTGTTCAGCATCTGCGGCGGCAGCAGCATCGACATCGTGGCGCGCTGCTGTTGATCGTCGGCCAGGTCGGCGTAGAACCGCTCGTCGAGCAGATCCCCTGCCACCGCTCGCAGCTGCCGAATGTTCTTGATGGAGTGCGCCCGCTGCCATTGCGCATCCTGCCACTCGGACTCCGTGACCGTCGCCCAGCCCGGGTAACGACGCCAATCCGGCTCGCACAACTCTTTGCGTACATAGGTGTATGGCTGATCGACAGCAGCAGTGAACCCGGTACGTGCGGGTTCGCTGATTTCGGTGAGTAATGTCATCGCGCCACTACCTTTCAGGAAACGGTCGCCGGTCCGGCGCCGTGGATCAATTCAGTCGCGACGCGTTGGCCCGACCTGATCGCGCCCTCCATCAGCCCGAAGAACTCCAGGCTGGTTTCGGTGCCGGCCCAGTGGACACGGCCATGAGCTTCGGTCAACGTCGGCCCAAGCCGTAGCCAGTCACCGGGGCCGAACAGGGCGGCGTAGCACCCCTTGCTGTATTCCTCGGCCAGCCAGTCGGTCACCGAGCATTGCGTCGGAGCCGGTAGCTGTGGAAAGAGCCGGCCGATATGGGCCAGGGCCGCTTCGCGCTGCTCGTCCGGCGACAGCGCGCTGAAGGCCGATGCCGCCGCTCCGGTGACGAATCCCGTGAGCACGCCGGCGGATTGATCCGGCGGAGAGTCGTCGACCGTAGAAAGCAGCGGTCCATGCGCGCTCACCGACCACCCCGACTGGCCCTCCTTGCGCCAGATCGGAGCCGGATAGCTCAGGTGAACTTTGATTGCGCAACCCTTGCCGGTGACCGCCGTCGCCCGTGGCGCGGGCAAGCCGGGCCGGAACTCGATCCGCTGCGCCAGCAGCGGCGGTACGGCGACGACGACCTGGTCGGCCCGAAACTCAGAAGGTGTGCCATCGGTGGCCGAAACGCAGTGCACCACAACCCCGTCGGCGTCCTGATCAATCGCAGAAACGGGGCGACCCAACAGCACCCGGTCGCCGAGCCGGTCGGCGAGCGCCTCGCATAGCTGGTGCGAGCCGCCGTCGACCCGCCACTGCTGGGCCCCGCCCTCGAAGGCGTTGAGGTAGCGGATCCCGCCGCCGGAACGCAGATAGAAGGCCATGTGCAGAACAGAGATCGCCGCCGGATCGGCAGCCATCATCTCGCCGATGAACAGCGGGAAGAAGGTCCGCGCGTCCGGATGCTTGACCTCGTCGGCAAGCCACTGCGCGGCCGTCAACTGGTCCAGATATTCCGCGCGTGGGCTCTCCCACGGGGCGTCGGCCCGCACCTCGTCGACCAGATCCTCGAGCCGATCGAACAGATCGCCGAGCGCGACCGCGTCCAGCGGGGGCACCCGCGTCGCTGTCGTCCTCCGCTCATCCGATACCAGGAAGGTGCTCTCCCCCTCCATCGCCGTGGAGGCGAGCTCGAGTCCGTGCTCCCGCAACAGTGCGAGCAGTTCGGTGTGCCGCACGCCCAGGTAGGCAGCGCCTCCATCCGCGACGACACCCGCGGACACCCCGACGCCGTGCATCCGGCCGCCCACCCGGTCACGCGCTTCCAGCACCGTGACCTCCGCGCCCGCCGCGGCCAAGTCGACCGCGGCGGTCAGTCCGGCCAGACCGGCACCGACGACGACGACGCGCATGCCTGCCCCAGTCATGCCGCTGCGGCGGCGACTTTAGCGAACAGCCCTTCCGCCGAAGGGCTTTCGACAAAGTCCTCGTACAACAACTCGGTCCCGAAGTCCCGTGCGATCGCGCTGAGCACCCGGGTAGCCAGCAACGAATCGCCGCCGAGTTCGAAGAAGTCGGAACTCGCATCCACCTCGCTGGTGGCGAGCACTCTACGGAAGATCTGGACAATGTGGTCGGGGCTCATCGGCCTGCTCCTTTGCTGTCGTAGTCTGCTGCGGCACGCTGGGTTGCCGCCCGATCAACTTTGCCGCTCGGCGTGTAAGCCAGCGCGGCAACGAATTTCACGCGGCTGGGCACGAATTGGCCCGGTAGCCGCTCACTGAGGTAACGCCTCAGCTCAGCCGGAGTAGTCGTCGCGGTCGCAACAACGTACGCCGTCAACGACGTGTGCCCAACCAGTCGCTCGCCGACCACGACGGCGCCCGCGACCGCTGGGTGAGTGTTCAGCTGGGCCTCCACCTCGGCCGGATGTACGCGCACACCACGGACTTTCACCTGTTCGTCGGCGCGCCCCCGCGGATACACCAGCCCGCGTTCGCCGCGGGTGACCACGTCTCCGGTGCGGAACCATCGGGTGGGTCCGGAGCCGTAATCGGCGACCGGGAAACCCTTCGCGGTGACTTCCGGCATCCCGAGGTATCCGGTGGCGATCGACGGCCCCGAGATCAGCAGTTCGCCCTCATCGGTGACGTGATCGCGCACATGGGGCAGCGGACGCCCCAAGGGCGCGTCGACCTGGGCCGCGAGTTCTGGCTCGGTGCCGGGCCCGGCCAGCTGCACCGCATGGGTGATCATCGTCGTCTCAGTGCACCCGTAGGTGTTGAGCAACCTCACGTGCCCGGTCCCGAGATCACGCCACTGCCGCAATCGGGTCGGATCGACCCGCTCACCGCCGATCACCACCAGGCGGACGCTGGCCGGCAGTGCCGCGCGCTCCTCGTCCAGGTAAAGCACCAATTCGTGCCAGAAGGCGGTCGGCAGGTCGAGCATGGTGATTTCCCGCTCCGCCAGCATGCGGACGAAACGCGGCATCGAGCCGGAATGGGCTTCGTCGTCGAAAACCAATGTCGCGCCGGCAGTCAGCGCCGGCAAGATCTCCTCCAAGCAGGTGTCCCAGCCGAGCGAGGCGAATTGCAGCACGCGGTCCTCGGGGGTGAGCGCGAAGAGGTCGCGCAGTGCGCGCACCGTGGCGGTTAGGGCATGCCGCGAGACCACCACCGGCTTCGGCGCACCGGTCGAACCCGAGGTGCATAGCACGTAGGCCGGATCGCTGCGGTGCCACAGAGGCTGCAGCAGGTCGCTGTCCGCAGCCACGTCGGCCTGGTCCAGGGTCTCAATCCGCAGGGTCGACTGTCCGCCCTGATCCGGGGCCGTCGCATACAGCCGGTCCAGGCCAAGCACCACGGCGAGGGCCTGCTTGCGGGCGTCGGGAAGAGCGGCGTCGATCGGGCAGTAGGCGGCGCGGGCTTGGAGTATGCCAAGCAGGTGCTCCACCACGGCGGGGGTGTGCGAGACCAACACGCCGATCAGACCGGATGTCCCATCGCCGTCGAATCGGCGTGCGCGGTAGCTCGCCGCCGCGAGGCTGACCCGGTCCGCGAGGTCTTCATAGGAGACCGGCATCCCGTTGTGCACGATGGCAGGACGGCCAGCCCAATCTTGGGCCGCAGCGGTGAAGTCCGCCACCACGTCACCGAGGTCATCAGCGTCGAGGACGCTGATGTCGGTGTCGGGAGAGGCTATGTGCGCCATGGTTTCCTAGTGGTTTGTAGGTCGTCTAGTAGATCGTGGCTACGGCGGCGCCGCGGGCGAGACGCCCGGTGACCCCTTTGGTCGAGCTCACGCCGCGGGCCAAACGAGCAACCGCACGGACGTCGGGATCCCCGGCTCTGTGGTCACAATCGACATGCGCCCCTCCTATCGGAAGCAGCCCGAGCCGAGTGCGACCGCGTTCCCGCGGCACCTCGGTGTGACCGCATATACCGGCTATACACCTGAATGAGGAGTATACATACCTATTGGTATGTAGTAAACGCTTTAACAAACTAGCAGTCTTTTTTGCGAGGGGAAGCGCCCACGGGCAGGGAATGCCAGGTAGAGAGCGGGCCGTGGACAAACCGAACACCCTGACAGACGGGTCACCACCGAGCGAGGCGTCGGTCTTCTGTGCGCTCTTGGAGGGGATCGACGGCGGTTATCGTGGCGAGACTGCCCCTGGCGCCGCTACGGGCTGGGCGCGACTGACCCCGCTGGGGCGTGGGGGCCGCGATGAAATACGGAAGGGGCTACACGCCGGCGATCGCGCCGGCTGGTCCGTGGGATGTCGACTCCAGAGCAACCACATCGGCCGGTATCACCGACCGGCTGTCGTGAGTTTCTAAGCCGCGAGACGGGCGAATTCGCCAGGGTAGCGACCGAGCACAGCAACCTTGCTAGTGCTCGTCCACCCAGAGCCGCTCCGTCAAGTTCTCGAATGTCACCAGAACGACGGGATCATCGCGCCGCATCAGCGACTTGCTCATCCTGGCGCGCACCGTCCACCCCTCGCAGTGCCGCAACTCGACAACCAGATTCGCCAGCGCCTCGACCCCGGAAAGCGCGGCGACCTCGGCCGGCAGGGTGTGAAAGATCTCGGGAAACGCCAAGCCCGCCAACGTGTCCTGCTGGTAGCCCACCATGTCGGCAAACGCCGTGTTGGCAAACAAGATCATGCCGTCCCGTGCCATGGCGAGCGTAGGAACCGGGACCCGCTCCAACACCACCACAGCGGGCAATCGCGTCAGGATGTCCGTCGGCGATTCGCCGGACCTCCCATTACGCCGCCGTTCGATCCGTTGACTGTCATCCACACCAGCGCCGTCGCGTGGCTGGCTGTGAGAGCCCCCCGCAAGTAACCGCGCATCCACCATGGATGGCACAGTAGCAACGAGACCCGGTCAAAACCTAAAAATAGCGAAATCCGCCGAGTGTCGGACATCCGACTTCAGCTGAAGTTCGTGTTGCAGATGGGCACTTATGGCTACGGGACGCGACTGATTCTCCAGCTCGCCTGGCCGCTGTTCA
>Ga0210389_10003212_pt1 | contig 12744 bp, 11 predicted proteins | sample IncBWH28OmetaG_FD_160127 | JGI IMG/M metagenome (GOLD analysis project Ga0210389, IMG submission 160127) | Forest soil microbial communities from Barre Woods Harvard Forest LTER site, Petersham, Massachusetts, United States - Inc-BW-H-28-O ...
CTCTTTTAAACTCTCAGCGCGCCAAGAGGAGGGGCTCCGTTCGTATGTCGAACCGATTTTGGCTCTAAGACAAATGGAAAAAGATGGCGTCCAGCTTTCGGTCTTGATTTCTGAGGCGATTGAGAGAACGCGGTACTTAGACTATTTAAAAGAAGATCCTCAAACGTATGAAGAGAGGCGCAGCAACTTGGCCGAGCTTGTGACGAAAGCTGCCGAATCAGAAAAGCCTTTGAGCCAGTTTTTGGAAGAGCTAACTCTAAGATCGGCAGCAGAAGAGAGTGCACCCGCAGAAGAGGCTGTCAAATTGATGACCCTTCACAGCAGTAAAGGGCTAGAGTTTACCGTCGTTTTCTTGGTCGGCATGGAGGAAGACCTCTTTCCTCACATCAATGTTAAAGACGATCCCGAGACGCTCGAAGAGGAGCGCAGGCTCTGCTATGTCGGCATGACACGCGCAAAAGAATACCTTTATCTGACGGCTGCGCGTAGCCGGTTTTTGTGGGGGACGCCGCGCCTGATGCGTCCCAGCCGTTTCTTAAGCGAAATTCCTTCCGAATATCTCCAATCGTATTCTACGACTGTGCAAGAGAGTGAAGAAGAGAGCCCTGTCGCTTTAGGGGATACCGTTTATCACCGAGATTTTGGCATGGGCATTGTTCAAAAAAGTTACACGACTTCTCTGGGATTAACATACGACGTCTTTTTTCCTAAGACGTGTCAGGTCCGCTCGCTCGTTGCCAAATACGCAAAGCTCCTCAAAGCTGAGCAAGACTTTTCTGACTGAGATCCCGCGCTGCCAATGTTCATCGCGCCACCGCATCCCTTTGACATTGGGGAGCCAAGGGACAGGCAGGCAGATTTTTCCCGGAGACCAAGCCGGCCTCCAAAAGTTGGCCGTCCTTTCGTTGCGGCACAAAGTGACCGTCGGTAGGCCCAAACAAGAGGCCAAGTGCCCCACACCCGAATCGTTGCCGATCATATAACCCGATTCACAGACGAACGTCACCAGATCGGCAAGCGTGGCAAAAGCCGGAGCTTCGGGCCAGTCACACCGCTCTTTGGGGGAGACGGTGAAGGCAGGCTCAAACCCCTCTTTTTTCAACTTTTCGGCCAGTTTTAAAAACTTTTCCCGCGTCCAATTTTTTCCAGGGCGAGAGCTGGTAGGATGAATGACGACCCTTTTGGGGTATTTGTGCGGAGTCACGCCTTTGGGTACGGTGATTCCATTATTTTTTGTTGCCTTCGACAGCCCAAGGACATTGCGGCAGTAAAAAAGGAGGTTTTCAGCGAAAGGGCGGTTGCCATCGAAGCGCCCCTCTTCCCAATAGGCATAGTCGGTGTTGGGTGTCGCAATCGGGTTAAGAACGGTCGTCTGAGTGCGGTGCCGCTCCAAACACTCTTTCAACACGGCCTGCATCCACTCCGACTTTTCGTAAATGATAAAATACCGATTAAACACTTCTATTTTGGGAGGAAAGGGTTGGATTGGCAGATGGGGAAACCACGCTTGAAGCTGGCTCAAAAAAGGATGAAATGTGGTGACTTTATGCCCATGTAAATAAAGATTGTGGGAGAGAACTAAAGCAATCAAACCATCTCCCAGACCTAAACAACTACAAACTGCTGCGTTCATAAAAATACCATAATTCTATAAGAAGAAATAATATGGATCTAGTTTTAAGACCCAGGCCGGAACAGAAACTGGCCATGACTCTTGGACTCAAGCAAGCGTTGCAGGTGCTGCAAATGCCTGTGATGGAGCTAGCCGAATGGATCAAAATCCAGATCGAGCACAACCCTCTTCTTGAGTATCAAGAAGTTAGAAAAGCTTGTCCCGAGTCTGAGACAGTCCAAGAAATCGACTTTGACAAAAGAAATTTTTCCGTTTTAGACGAGCTCGATGAACTCTTTCGCGGGGCCGTTTTCCCAGAAGAGAGAGCAAAAAAATCGGACCCTTCTTTACCTTACTGCACATCTCTATTCGACCATTTGATGCACCAAGCAAAAGAGGTATTTTCTTCCCAAGACGATCTTCAAAAAGCCGAACAGATCATTGGAAGCTTAGATGAGCGAGGATTTCTCGGTGAGGGAAGTTTTGATTCCAACATTTTGTCCACCATTCAGACCTTCGACCCTCCTGGTGTCGCAGCTCGCGATCTGCGCGATTCGCTGCTGATCCAACTCCGGCTATTGGGAAAAGAAGAGACACCTGCCTATAGAGCTATTCGCGACCATTTGGATGCGCCGGCTGAACTCAAAAAATTCCAACGCGAGCTTTTAAATCTCAATTTTTATCCCGCACGCCGCTTCCACCACACCCCTACACCCTTTCTCATTCCCGACGTCATCGTCGAAAGAAGAGGAGAGGGTTGGCATATCGAGATCAACGAAGAGCCGCTGCCCCTTTTTCGACTCAGCTCGATCTCTTCTTCCAATGCATCTGATCAAACGTATATTCGCCACCATTTGGCCGAAGGGAAGTGGCTTTTGCGGATCTTGCGGCGGCGCCACCTAACTTTAAAGTCGATTGTTCTCTACCTCCTCAAAAAACAGGAGCCTTTTTTTCAGGGTCAGCTGCAAAAACTCCACCCTTTGACACTCCATGAAGTCTCTCAAGATTTAGGGCTGCATGAGTCGACCGTAGCACGTGCTGTGGGAAGTAAAGTCGTTGCTTGTCCTCATGGAGTCTTTTCCCTGCGCACATTTTTTTCCAGCGGGCTATCCACAATGTCAGGGAAAAAAATCTCCAGCAGGACCGTCAAAACATTGATTGCCGAGATGATCGCTCGGGAAGATAAAGCCGCGCCCCTCTCAGATGGAGCCATCGCCTCTCAACTCTCAAAGCAAGGAATCTATATTGCCAGACGGACCATCGCCAAATACCGGCACCAACTCCGCCTCGGCCCCACTTTAGAAAGAAAATTAGCTTCCATTTCTGTTACAGTGAATTAGTCGATGCATTTTATCTTTTATACCGAAACAACTTGAAAAATCGGTTTTTGACTGTGTCGGGTTTTTCTCAAAATTCTCGTTTTCACGCGCGCCTTGCCTATCGGCAATGATCGCTTGCTCCAAACAAAAGTTTTGAGGATCCTCCTTGCCAAATTCCCGATTTTTCAAGTTGTTTCGGTATAACTCTTCAATAACAATCTGAGATACCGGCAGCTCTGGAACAAGAGGACCGAGCCATTGATCCCATGTTAAGGATCATGGAGCAGAAAATCTTTCAATAGCGAGACGAGCAGTACAAAATATGATAAAGCTAGAAAAAACAAAAAAGCTAAGCGGCAATAAGAAGCGAACTCTGGCAGCAATGAATCCAGACTACAGAATCAAGCTGCTGAACGCAACGGTGAGTATATAAAAAAATCTTCATGCGATTGTCCTGGATTACTTCCCTTCGTCCTTATATTGAAAGGCTGTCTCACTGGCAGGTATTTGTCGTACATGTCTACCAACAAGAAAACGTTGTTGAGTAGGCTCTTCCGAAGAAGAAAAAAAGCAAGGACACAAAAATTTGAATAAACTTTGGCGTTGAGGCATTATAGCAAGAACATCATAAAAACCGTGTGAATACTCCATCCTTAAATAAGCTCCCATCATAACTCTTCCTCCTTCATTTACAAAAATCCCAAAATCTTCACAAACATACGTAAAGAAAAATTTTTCTACACGCCCGTGTTCCAGATTAGTATAAATATTTGCCTTTTTAAAGATTTTGTATAGGGTTATATTTTTAAGCTTTTAAAAATTGCCTCTCGTTTTTCTCCTCTGTCTAGCAAGTACCTTGCAACTTTGGCGTATATCATCTTTAAACCTGAACAAAAAACAGAAGAATTTGCAAAATGATTTTTTTTACTATATCGATTTAAAACATCTCCTCCACAGCATTGGTTTTGCCAACAGCACTGCCGACAATCAGGGGGAAGCTTTTCCAATGCATTTTCAAGGCTTTGAAAGAATGGTGAACATAAAATTTGAGCAAGATCTACATGTTGATCTTTTATAGAACCTAATTTTGTCATTAAACTTGAGTCAGCATTACGCAACGTATCTACAGGGCCTATTTCTCCATTAGAAGCAATCGTCAAAACAGCACAACTTTTGCTAGCTCCACCTTTTCCATAAAACATGGGCGGCTGTCCAAGCATTACTCCCATAACTGAATCTAGAAAACGAATAGTAACAGCAGGATTATTTTCAGCTGTCCATAAATCAAAAAGCGTACAGATATATTCCCCATACTCCTCAGCCGTATGCTTCTGGAAAGAAAAGGTATCATGAGTATAATCTGGAAAAAGAAAATCTATGAATTTTATCCCTAGGTCATGCACAAAATGGTTGTATAGAACCTTAGGATTTCGCGCTGGATTGATCACGCAGAGAAGGCCGACCTGTCCATTCATCTTTGCATTTTGGAGCAGTTTAAGTCCTTGTACTGTCTGTTTGTATGACCCTTTTCCATGATGATCAACTCTAAATTCATCATTAATCTCTTCTGGTCCGTCTAAACTAATAGAGACCGATACACGATGCTTTTCTAACAGTTGAATCCACTCTTGGGTAACTAATGTCGCATTTGTCTGCATACAGAAATGCAACTTGAAATATCCTTGAAGAGATTCCTTCAGATTCTGACACATAGCATCAAATTGATGCTTCGGTTGTAACATGGGCTCTCCCCCATGAAAATCTAAACGAACATACTCCAGGTTAGGGCAAGATTCTTTAGATCTTTTTAGAAATTGAATCAAATCCTGGACCGTTGCTTGAGATACAAAAGCTGGATGAGATTTATAGCTTTTATCGGAAAGATTAAAAAAATAACAATAAGTGCAATTTAAATTACATCTTTCAGATATTTTTACGATGATATCAATATACTTTACATGATCAACAGCCGATGATTTTTCATGAACAATTGCTAACTGACTCATAATTTTCCTTTATTTCCAAATCCTATGCTTTGCTCACAGAGCTCCGAACACCACCCTCATTTTGAGGGTGGTTTCACTGAGATTGTCAGCAATCACTACTTAAGTTAACATTCTCGCCCATCCATTATCCCTCCAGGCGAGTCTATCTTCAGGAGCTAAACAATTTTTTCTAACAGCTTCAATGAGTCGGTTCTGTTCAGAATTAGGCTCTTTAGCAGCAGAACGATCTTCTCCTTCTGCGCGACCTATTTGATCATAAAAATCTTTTTGCAGAACTCCAATGCTTGGATCTAGTTTCATAAACACTCCTTATGTTAAATTTTCATAAAACTCATGTTTAGATGAACTTCTCTTTGTCACCCATGCAACCTTTATGTCGCACTAAAAATTTAGTCGATAAAAATATTTTTTTGCAATTTTATTTTATCTAATCAGTCAAAAGCGTTTTTTAGCCGAAGGCAAATCGAGTGATTAAGCGGCGAGTAAGATTAGCGGCGTTGTTCTCAAACAAAGAGTCAGAGCTCCAGTTGATAACAGGTGTAATCCAAGAAGTCCATGAGGAATGAATAAGTGGAAGACAGTATTTGGGCATGATAACATTCCCAAAAAATAATTTCATAAATTCGCCCAAGTCCGCGTGCAGAGTTTTCTGATTACTCCTAGCTGTCTTACAAATTGATTCCAGGCTTCACATACACACGTCACGATATCGTCATAATCTGCAAAAGACCGATTAGCCAGACTAGCTGCCTCCATAGCTGTTCAAGTTGGATTGAGTTCTGGAGACGCTGGCGGCAAGTGTAGCAGAATGATTTTATCACTACCAGGTCAGCTTTTTTCAGAGTGTTGTACACACTGCTCGTAGACGGATCGATTCCAAACTTTTTCTGCATTAACTTCAAGACTTCTCGTCCTTTAATTCTTCCTCCATTTTTCCTATCTTGCAGTTCTAATGCCAGGGAAGAGAAACTATAAAGCTTGAACAAAACCCAGGCCTCATTGAGAATATACCACTCACAGTGAGATGCACCGGTAGCTCAGCTGGATAGAGTACCCGGCTACGAACCGGGAGGTCAGAGGTTCGAATCCTCTCCGGTGCGATGCTATTTCAAGTTTTTTCTTGCGGACTGCTGGCCACAAATATGATTTTTTTTGGCTGCGAGATCACAAAGAAAGCGGCCGTTGTTGATGCCCCTGCAGAAAGTCTTGCCTTGATAGAAAAAATGGTGCGCCAACACGGGTTTCAGCTCGAGGCCCTCCTTTTGACACATTCTCACTGGGACCATATTGCCGAAACTGCTGCGATCCAAGAAAAATTTAAAATCCCTATCTATGTTCATCCCGACGATGTCGGCAATCTCAAACAACCCGGCTCCGATGGCCTTCCCCTCTATTTCTCTATCACGGGCACACAGCCCGACCACCTGCTGCACGATGGGCAGCTTTTGCAGATTGGCAATCTGGAAGTGCGCGTGATCACCACTCCTGGCCACACGCCGGGAGGTGTCTGTTTTTGGCTTCCCCAGGAGAAACTGTTGTTTTCTGGCGACACACTTTTTAAGGGTGCGATAGGGAATTTAAGCTTTACAACGGCAGAGCCAGACAAGATGTGGGAGTCGCTGCGCAAGCTGGGAAAACTGCCTCCTGAGACGCGCGTGATCCCAGGTCATGGGCCAGCAACTACGATTGGAGCCGAAAAAAAACTCCTACAGAGTTAAGTAGTCGTAGAGATCTTTCTCTGACAGGACAAGACAAGCTTGGTGGAGAAAGCAGAGAGGGTGGACGGCGTCTAAAATCGTCTTGTCACCCACGCCAGGTAAACAGATGGCAAAGAGTGGGGTGGGGAGCGCGTTCTTCTGCAACCACTGAAACCCTCCCAGATAGTCTAACATCGAAAATCCTTCCTCTTCCACACGGAAATAGATCAAGCGCCTGCGGTAAAGGAGAGTTTGGATTCCATAGGAGATCCCTTGACTCCCCTCAGGAGGAGTCCCCAGCTGATCTAAAAGGTGTTCCAAAGAGGCGCACATCCAAGGCGTGGTATAAGCTCCACGCTCAGCCTCTCCAAATACGACGATGCTCATACTCCTTCTAATAGACTTATATAAAAATTATTTTAAAGTTTATTTTGAAAACTGAGATCGGGTAATTTTAAGATATGAACCTGAATTTTGTTCTTGTGCTCCTGTCGATTTCGGGGATTCTTTTTTCTTCGGAGATCCCTCAAGAGGCGAACCTTGTACAGACGCAGCTGTCCAATGGAGTTGTTGTATGGGCACGGCAGCAGAATGTGCCCAAAGGAATGGTCGCATTTCGGGTCGTATGGGAACAAGAGAAGGTGACGCACACCCAGGCGATTGACACGTTGTTTGGAGATGACGATGAAGTCGCCACCTTTTTCGAGATGTGCAAGGAGACCGTTCAAGGAGGAGCGTCCCATGTTGGCGTTATTGCCGTAGGGGACTTTTCTCCTGAAGCCGTCTTAAAAACAGTTGCTCACCACATGTCGGATCTCACCCTGCAGGGCCCTCCTCAGCAAGAGAAGCAGATCGAGATTGTCCAATCTCCAGAGAGTTCCAAAGTAAACTTGAGCCTGGCCTATCCGACGCCTCGGATCCTGCTAAGAGAAGTCGAAGACTTGAGAAAGCAGTGGTTGACACTCTTTCTCCAAGCTGTTGTTCAGAGCCGGATGATGCAGCTTTCAAAAAGCACGGGCGGCGTATGGGTGGAGGCAGCCGACTCCCACTTTTTACTTCCCGAAAATTTCTGTAAAGCCAAAGTCGAATGCCAGCCAGTGAACTGTTTGGATGTTTTGGGCAGCTTTTTAGTGGCGGTACAAGAGATCCGTAAAGGGGGCTTCACCGAGGAAGAGTTTGAAGCGATCAAAGGAAGAGTACAAAAATCGCTCATCGGAGGGTATCGGCGCTCTCCCGACAGTGCCACGCTTGCCAACTACTACGCCGAGCAGTTTGCATTTGGACAAGGGTGTCCCGCCTACGATTTTTTCATGCAGACGTCTCTCAGTTTAATTCCCCAGTTCACCCGTCGAGATCTGCATGAGCTCGTCGTCAACTCTCTAAAAGATGAGTATCGGCATGTCAAACTTGTCGGCCCTCGCCAGTTGAATATCGATGAAGCTAAAGTTAAAAAAGTTTTAGACCTGTTTCAGGCCGACACCTTTGTTTTGGCTCTGGGTACGGTTGACGGTGAGGAAGATGTAAGTCCGACCGTCGGTGGAAGCGATCCTTATACACGCCTTCCGATCACAGAAGGGGAGGCGCAGATCATCTGGGAAATTATCGATACGCTGGCAGAGAAAAGCATCATCCAACTCGGATTTATGCAAGGGGAAATGAAGAGGAAGGGGCAGCTTGTCAACCACGTTCATCCTCTAAAATTCTTGGGGACGATCTTTACAAATCCCCATCTGAAAACGTGTATGAAAGAGGTGAGAACGAGCTATCTCAAATGGACTGGGTTTTTGGGAGGCCTTTCTGGTCGTCTAGAACAAGAGTACAAGCGCGGCAACCTCATGTCTCATGTGCCTGGCTTTTGCGTGGCAACCCACGCCAATCCCGACCAAGTCGCCGCTTTTTTGCAGAAAAAAGAGTGGGAAAAGCTCGTCAAATACCTTCTCAAGCTCGAATAATAAGTTTTTAACCCATTCTAAATAAGCGTATTAAGTTGAGTTTGTGAAAAGTGCTACCGCAAATAGCATTTTCCAATGTAAAATGCTATTTATGACAGCAAATAGCCAATATATTCCCAGATTGGTACTTCCCCCAAAAGAGAGTTACTTCCTTTTAGGGCCTCGAGGTACAGGAAAATCAACTTGGCTACGTCACCATTATCCTGATGCGCTAAGAATTGACCTTTTGCTGGGAGAAGAGGAAAGACGGCTCAGCGCTTATCCAGAGAGGATTCGAGAAATTGCCAACCATTTATCCCCTGGCTCGACACTGATTTTGGATGAAGTTCAAAGAGTTCCAAGGCTCTTGCCTGAGATTCACGCTTTGATTGAGTCCAAGCGCGATGTTCAATATATTTTAACAGGAAGTAGCGCGCGAAAATTAAGAAAATCTGTGAGCGATCTTCTAGGTGGCAGAGCTCTGTTGAGGCAGATGGGGCCATTTGTGGCAAGCGAGCTAGGATCTGATTTTTCTTTAGAAAAAGCTTTAAAAACAGGTCTTATTCCACTGATATGGGAGTCGGCCGACCCTGAGGAGCGTCTTAGAAACTATCTACATCTTTATTTAAAAGAAGAGGTTCAAGCAGAAAGTCTTGTGCGGCAAATCGGGGATTTTGCGCGTTTTTTAGAGGTTGCAAGTTTTTCTTACGGTGGACTTTGGACGTCGACAGATATTGGTCGTGAGTCGAGCATTAAGCGTGCTACTGTCGACAACTACTTACAGATTCTCGAAGATTTATTTCTGGCTTTTTCTCTTCCTGTGTTTACAAGAAGGGCAAAACGGCGTTTGATCGCGCATCGGAAATTTTACTTCTTTGATGTTGGGATTTATCGCCTGCTACGGCCTCAAGGAATTTTGGACAGTATTCCAGAAGTCGAGGGAGTTGCCCTCGAAGGTTTAGTGGCGCAACATCTCCATTTTTGGGTATCGGCTCAAAAGCAGCCCCATACGCTCTCTTTTTGGCGCACGCAGACAGGATTAGAAGTCGATTTTGTCATCTATGGTCCCAAGGGATTTTGGGCCATTGAAGTTAAGCGGTCACCCCATTTAGGTCCAGATGATGCCAGGAGCCTTCTCGCTTTTAAGGAAGAGTATCCCGAGGCTACATGCCTTTTTTTAACCATGGGAAAACATCCCGAAAGCTATAAAGGTTTTCCCGTTCTACCGATCGACTCTTTTGTACGATCGATCACCCCAGAGCATTCTCTTCTTTCTTGACCAAATATATTATTCCCCCTAAACGAAGAGTATGGGAAAGCAAAATAACAGCCTTAACTATATCTATTTTGCTGTTCTTTTTCTTTGCCTCTCTTTTTTACACGTCTACCAGATTTTTCTAATCGATGATCGCGCGTATCTACATCGGACCTTCTATATCATCTATGCAATTGGGCAATGCTTCTTAGAGGTGGGTGTCCTGGCTTTGGTGGGCAATTTTTTGGTCACACGGTATCCGAGAAGTCTCAATCCCGTCTTTATCGGGTGCACGGTCGTTTTATTTATCATCCATATTCTCGATTTTCCGGTTGTGCGGATGATGAACGTCTCTGTCTGGTATTGGATCGATCTGATCTCGTCGGAGAGCTTCGAAAACTTTGTCGAGATGCTCTATGCCAGCAACATTTCGATCAAAATCTGGGTGATCGCCGCTCTCGTCGCTTTGATACTGCCAATTTTGGGGATTGTTTTTTTTCGTCTGACAGATGGGATTGTCAAGAAGAGGCCACTCAACTTCTCGTACACAACAACGGCCCTCTCTCTGATGGCCATTGTCCTCTTTCTTTCGATGTTCGATTTTAAAACGGGGCAGTTGGCAGCTCCCGCCAATGAAAGCCGCTATCTCAATGCACTCCCTTGGAAGACAACTCTTTTCAGTCATAACTACCTCATCCTTCCTCTCAAAGGAACTCTCCCACCCCTTCCCCCACAAGAAGAGCTTGCACAAAAGCTTGCCACAACAGGTCATCCTCTCCACCGACCTAACATTTTCCTATTTGTCATCGAATCGCTGCGCGAAGACTATATTATTCCAGAAAATGCTCCCGCTTTCTCAAAATTTAAGCACGACAACGTCGCCTTCCCCATCTCGCTCTCGTCGGCCAACTGCACGCAAGATTCGTGGTTTTCGATTTTCCACTCCCACTATCCGTTTTACCGCAACTTTTCTGGAAAAACAGGAAGCTTTCCTCTCCAAGTTTTAAAGAAAGCAGGCTACCAGGTCCACGTCTACTCCTCAGCCCGATTTAATTATTACCATATGGACGAAGTTTTGTTCGGCAAAGAGCACGCTTTGGCCGACACGTTCCATCTGTTTGCCCACGACGGGATCCAAGAGAGCCATGAAAGCGATGGCAACTGCATCGCGCGGCTCATGGACGATATGCACCGTCTGCGAGGTGAGGATGGCCACATCTTTTTAATCTTTCTCGACGCCACGCACTTCGACTATAGTTGGCCGAGGCGCGATGTTCTCCAATTTACGCCGATTGTCGAACAGGTCGACTATTTTAAAGTCGCCTTTTCCCAAGAGAATATCGAAGGGATTAAAAACCGATACCGGAACGCGATCTTTTATCTCGACACGCTGTTCGGACAGTTTCATAAAAAACTCGAAACGATGGCTGATGAAGACCGGTCGGTCGTTGTTCTCACCGGCGATCACGGCGAGTCGTTTTTTGAAGATGGCCACATCTTCCACGCGTCGAACTTGAGCAAAGTTCAAACCCATGTTCCGATCTATTACCGGTTGGGGAAAGAGTCTTTCCTTCCGATCCCTGCTCAAACCCAGCTCACATCCCATCTCGATATTTTCCCAACCATTCTCAATTATGTTTTCGGTGTCGATCTCTTCCCCGAGCTCTTTGATGGAGAGTCGATCTTTCAAGAAAAAAAACGGCCGTTTGCTGTTGCTGCACGGTATAATGCGAGCCGCGCTCCCTTTGAATTTTTTATCCACAATGGTAAAGATAAGCTGGTTGCCAGATTTTCAAATCAGCGCGACATCTTTAAGTCGCGTGCGCTGCAAATCCTCGGCAAAAGAAACGACCAAGATGAGCCACAAAGTTATGACATTTCCCTCCTCGAAGCAGAGTTCGGAACAGCCATCAACGCACTCTTTTCTAAGAAATAGAGTTTTAAAAACGCTAGACGCGTTTTTAAGCCTCTCGTGGCGTCCATCCTCTGATCCTGTGCACCCGTTTCTTGCGCGGCATGGCTACTTCTCTTCCCATCCTCTTGTGGGATATGCCACCGAGTCGGAAACAGATATTCAGATTGCAGCGAAGTTCATGGCGTCCTTGTCAGACGTCGCTCTTTTAGAGTTTCTGGCCAAAGTCATCGCTTACCGCGCATTGAAAAAAGGGATGGAGCTTCCCCATTTTTTGGTGAAAGATGTTTTCGATCTAGCTCCTGGATTTCCAACTTTTGTTCTCAAAGGAAAAGAAGGGATCGTTGTTCTTTTTAGAGGGACAGATCTGAGATGGAAGGGAAAAGCATCGATTTGGGCCGATCTCGATCTTAAAGGGCCTGGCCTCTCTCTTTATTTCAAGAGAAGGCACCAGCTCACACCTTGGCTCAAACAGCCCCAAAGCGTCGCTGTGGGCTACAGCTTGGGAGGAGCGCTTGCGACGTACGCTGCTCTTTTTGATCACACTCCTGCAGTGGTCTTTAATAGCCCGGGAATTTACAAACGGACACTGAAAGAGTGGGAAGTGATTCCGCACAAAGTGCGGGTCGAACACTACACGACCTCTTCAGATCCCATCTCCAAAATGGGCCAACTTGTCGGAAAGGTCCACTGTGCCAACTTAAATCCCAAGCTGAGGCCGATCGAGGCCCACACGGGATGCATATTTTGGTGATCCTAAACATGTAATGCTGGCACCTGCTCGCGGAGGACACCGCAGATCGCCGTCCTGCGCTTCACATGCGCAGAGCACGACCTATTTAGGACTACCCATATTTTGCTAGAGGGCCCAGCTCCTCTTCGATCTCGAGAAGGCGGTTGTATTTGGCGATGCGCTCAGAGCGCGAAAGCGATCCTGTTTTGATCTGTCCAGCACCTGTGGCTACGGCCAGATCGGCGATTGTCGTATCTTCAGTCTCTCCCGACCGGTGCG
>Ga0210389_10003213_pt1 | contig 12742 bp, 12 predicted proteins | sample IncBWH28OmetaG_FD_160127 | JGI IMG/M metagenome (GOLD analysis project Ga0210389, IMG submission 160127) | Forest soil microbial communities from Barre Woods Harvard Forest LTER site, Petersham, Massachusetts, United States - Inc-BW-H-28-O ...
GGCGGAGGGTAATCCCATGGCGCTGATCGAGCTGGCGAAGGTCATCGCCGCCGATCCCGCCGCCAGCCGCCGCTGGGCCGCCGAGCCCCTGCCGCTGTCTGACCGGCTGAGCACCGTTATCACCGCCAGGTTCGCCGCCTTGCCAGAGCGGACGCGGGAAGCCCTGCTGCTGGCCGCGGTGGCCGATGGCCCGGACCTGAATGTGAACAGCCTCGCTGCTGGGGCAGATGCGCGGGCCCTCGCGCCAGCCGAGCGGGCGGGTCTTGTCACGGTCGGCCGGGCCGGGCTGCAGTTCTCTCATCCTCTCGTCCGTTCCGCCATCTACCACTCCGCGCCCTTCGCGCAGCGCGCCGCGGCGCACCGCCAGCTCGCCGAGGCCCTGCACGACCAGCCAGACCGCCGAGCCTGGCACCTGGCGACCGCGGCCCTGCAGCCTGATGAGCATGTGGCCTGGCTGCTCGAGGCCACCGCCACCCAGGCGCAACACCGTGGCGGCGCCGCGGCCGCGGCGCTCGCCATGGAACGCGCCGCCGAACTCAGCCCCGATCCTGAGGACCAGGCACGCAGGCTGGTAGCCGCGGCCTCGGCCGCCGTTCCCACCGGCCAGGCTGACTGGGTCCAGGATCTCGCCACCCGCGCCCTCGCTGTCACCTCGGATCCCGGGCTACGGCTGACAGCCCGCCATGACGCGGGATGGGCGCTGGCCTACTCAGGCCGGCCTTCAGCCGCGCTGGAGACCCTTATCTCCGTCGCCGAAGAGGCAGCGCGTGACCTGCCGGCCCTCGCCTGGGAGGCCCTCGCGGATGCGGCTACCGTCGTCTACCACGCTGGCTCGCCCGGCAGCTGCCAGGCCGTACGCCGTGTTCTCGGGCTCCTGGAAACTCAGGGATCCGCCGGCCATGGCCCGCGCGTTGATGTCGGCCCGCGCAGGCTCTGGATACAGGCGTGCACCGACCCGTTCGGCGATAGAAGCGAGCTCATCAGGTACCTGCACCGGAGCAGCCACTCTCCTCTTGATGAGCCCGCGCTGTGGCGGATCGGTTCCGCCGCATGGCTGCTAGACGAATCCCACCTGGCGATCACCTTGCTGCGGGATGCAATGCGGCGGCTTCAGGCTCCCGGCACGCAGGGCACCAGCGGCCCTGGCCTGACCGCGCTCGGATGGGCATACATCGACACCGGACGCTGGGACGAGGCCCAGGGAGCTGCCGCCGAAGCCGCCGACCTGGCTGAGGCGAACCAGATGAAACTCGTCGCCGCGTCCGCCGACTTGATCGAGGCCACCGTCCGCGCCATGCGCGGCGACTCCGACATGGCACGGAGGCATGCCGACAGGGCGCTCGTCACCGTAGATCCAGCAGAAAGCGGGCTGGCAGCCGCCCGGGCACGGCGGGCCCTCGGCATCGCCGCCCTCGCCGACGGCAGTCACCTGCTTGCCTTCACGCAGCTCCGTCAGCTGTTCGACGAGAAAGGCGCGCCCGTCCACAACATCTTCTCCTACCTGGGGGTGGCCGATTTCGCCATGGCCGCGGTCCGCGCTGACCGGCGGATGGAAGGACAAGAAGTCCTCGAGGGCGCGCTCAGCCAGGTAGACGCAACGGCTTCGCCCCGGCTTGAGCAGCTCATCGCCCGGGCACGCGGCATCCTCGATACCCCCGACAGGGCCGAAGCCCACTTCGAGACCGCGCTCGCCGACCCGGCCGGGGACCAGTGGCCCTTCGAGCGGGCGCAGCTTCGCCTCGACTACGCGGAGTGGCTGCGGCGGCGCCGCCGGATCAACGAGGCCAAGCCGGTACTGACGCAGGCCCTGGCATCCTTCCAGCGACTAGGGGCCCGGTCCTGGGTCCAGCGAGCAGAAGCCGAGCTGCGAGCGTGCGGGGTGGCAGTCACCGGCGGGCCCAGCGAACCCGATGCCCTGTGGGAGCTAACCCCCCAGCAGCGCCAGATCGTCCGGCTGGCTAGCGAAGGCCTGACCAACCGTGAGATCGGCGACCGGCTGTTCCTCTCACCTCGCACGGTCAGCTCACACCTTTACCGGTCCTATCCCAAGCTCGGGGTCGCCGACCGTCACCAGCTACGCGACGTCATCGCCCGCGCCAGCACCCCCGCGCCGTGAACTCAGTCGTGACGTAAGCGCCCCGCAGAGCGGCGATACGGCTACCTGCAATCTCACCGCAGTGCCCAGCTGCAGAGATCCGAGTACGGCAAGGTGCGAGCGGCGCGCTCCACCGGGACATCCGACCGTCACAACGTGGAGGTGTCGGGCTTGCTCATCCCCGGCGCGCTCCTTGAGGTCGACGTCCTGGCCATCGGCACGACGACTCCGTAACGGGCTTGCGCCGTGTGCAGTCATGCGACGGATACCCCGGCGGGCCCGGCGTCCTCCATGGTTGAGGAGAACCAGATCCGCCAGATAAGTCACATCAACGGAAAGACGAGAGATGAACGAGCAGCAGGACCTCGAGGGCTTTACTGCCCTGGTCACCGGGGCCACTTCGGGCATCGGCAAGGCAGCGGCCCAAGAGCTCGGCCGACACGGTGCCGAGGTTATCGTGCACGGCCGGGACCCCGTTCGCGGCTCGCAGGTGGTCGCCACGATCAGAGCGGATGGCGGCACGGCCCGGTTCATGGCTACCGATCTCAGCGACCCAGCCGAGCTGGATGACCTGGCCGGGCGCGCGGGCACGGTCGACGTGCTGGTCAACAACGCCGGGTTCTCCTGGTTCGGGCCGACCGCGGACCTCGACGTGGCGACCTTTGACCGGCTGTTCGCGGCCAACGTGCGGGCGCCGTACTTCCTGGTTGCCGCGCTGGCGCCGAAGATGGCAGCCCGGGGCAGCGGCAGCATCATCAACATTGCCAGCATGGCCGGCCAGATCGGCTTGGCCGGTGGCGCCGCCTACGGCGCCACCAAGGCCACCTTGGCGTCGATGACCCGGTCCTGGGCCGCCGAGTTCAGTCCCGCCGGGGTCCGGGTCAACGCGATCGCTGCCGGACCGGTGCTGACCGAGGGGGCCGCGCCCGAACGCAGCGAGGCCCTCGGCGCTACGACCTTGCTCTCCCGTGCCGCCCGGCCCGCCGAGATCGCTGAGTGCATTGCCTTCCTTGCGTCCCCCAAGGCCAGCTACGTCACCGGCGCCGTCATCGCCGCGGACGGCGGCCGCACCGCCACCTGATCTCCGGCGACCCGACGGGAATAGCGCGGAATGGCGGCCCCGTCGGCCCACACCCGGGCGGGGGCGTAGGAGAGTTGCCGAGATGACCACTGTGGTGAGCGGTACTGGTGCTCCTGGTGCCCCGCCGCTCCGCTTGTTCATCTTCACCCGGCACGACCCGGCACGCTGAGTAGGCGGCGAACGCCGACGGTGTGCTGAGCACCGACCCTTCCCGGTCGGCTGTGCTGACAGAGCAGGGACGAGCGCAGGCGCACGCCCTCGGCGCGCAACTCGCCAACGTGCCCATCAACCTGGCCGTCTGCTCACGCCTGTCGCGTACCCGGGAAACGATCACCATCGCGCTGGACGGTCGGCCGGTCCCAGTCCTGACTGAACCCGGATTCGACGAGATCCAAGTCGGAGACATGGACGGAAAGCCGATCCATGCAGTCACGCGGCGGATACCCAAGCGGGTCCGGCGTCGTCCATGGTTAAGGTATTCAGCCGGAAGGACACGACATGGACGAACAGCGAGACCTTGAGGGCCTGAGCGCTCTGGTCACCGGCGCGACCTCAGGCATAGGCAAGGCAGCGGCCGAGGAACTGGGCCGCCGCGGCGCCGAAGTCATCGTGCACGGACGCGACGCCGTCCGCGGCGCGGCGGTAGCCGACACCATCACCAGCGAGGGCGGCAAGGCCCGCTTCGCCGCCGCCGACCTCAGTGACCCAGCCCGGCTGGACGACCTCGTTGAGCAGGCCGGCACCGTCGACATTCTGGTCAACAACGCCGGGATCTCCTGGCCCGGGCCGACCGCGGACCTCGACGTGGCGACCTTCGACCGGCTTTTCGCCGCTAACGTCCGGGCGCCGTACTTCCTAGTCGCCGCGCTGGCACCGAAGATGGCAGCCCGGGGAAACGGCAGCATCATCAACATCGGCAGCCAGGCCGGCCAGATCGGCATGCCCCGGCTCGCCGCCTACAGCGCCACCAAGGGGGCACTCGCGTCGATGACCCGTTCCTGGGCGGCCGAGTTCAGCCCCGCCGGAGTCCGGGTCAATGCCGTCGCCGCCGGGCCCGTCTATACGCCCATCCAGCCGCCCGAAGCAGCCGAGGCCGTCGGAGCCACCACCATTATGGCGCGGGTCGCCCAGCCTGAGGAGATCGCCAGCGTGATCGCGTTCCTTGCCTCACCCAAGGCCAGCTATATCACCGGCGCGGTGGTCGCCGCCGACGGCGGCCGCACGGCAATCTGACCTGAGGAGCGGGTCGGCGCGAACCCGGCACATGGCTCCGAGCAGCCGCACGCGGACGGGACGGCGCACCTCAGCATCCCCAGACCAGGCCGGCACGTCCGCTCACATAAGGGCACAAGGCCGCGCCGCCGGGAATGTCGCGATATCCCCGGCGGCGCGGCTGCCGTGGCTGCTTCAGCTCACGGCTTCCGGGGCTGCCATGAGGCCGAGTTGTTCGAGGATCTCGAGCTGGTCGTACATCAGGCTGGAATAGATGCTCTTGCCGTCACGGAAGCGGTGCACCTCGATGTAGTCGGCTGTGAGGCGGCGTCCGGTCGGTGGGATGTCGCCGGCCGGGAGGTGCAGGACGCCATCGTGGGTTCCGGTGAAGGTGCCCTCCTCGACAGCGACATCGCCGGTGATGTGCACGGCGCGGACCGCGACATGCGCGTCGGGGAAGCCGCCAAGCAATCCCGCGAAGAACTGGGCGCAGGCATCCCTTCCAATACCGCCTATCCCCCCTGGAGCACGGAACACGACGTCGTCCGCGAGCGTGCTGGCGAACTCGTCGATGTCATGGGCGTTGAAGGCTGCCGTCGCCTTATCGAACGCCTCCCGTACCGTCATGGTCATCAGGATCCCCCTGGTAGATGGTTTTTCACCGACCACTCCCGTCGCCGGTCGGTGCGTCCGCAAACCGTATTGTGCCCGTGTGGCTTCCGTATGGAGGCCGTGTGCAGGCCGCGTGGAGAGGGTTCGGACTGCCGCCCGTCATTCCAGGGCGTCGATGAGGGCCTTGGTGACGTCTTTGGTGGAGGCCGTGCCGCCCAGGTCACGGGTGAGGACACCTGTCGCGGTGACGGTCTCGATGGCCCTGTTGAGCCGAGCGGCCTCGGCGGGCAGGCCGAGGTGCTCGAGCATCAGTGCGGCGCTGCCGACGGCGCCGATGGGGTTGGCGATGCCCAGGCCGGCGATGTCCGGAGCGGAGCCGTGCACCGGCTCGAACATGCTTGGGTAGCGCCGCTCCGGGTTCAGGTTGGCGCTGGCGGCCAGGCCGAGGCTCCCGGCGAGCGCGCTGCCGAGGTCGGAGAGGATGTCGGCGTGCAGGTTGGAGGCGACGACGACGGACAGGTCCTCCGGGCGCAGCACGAACTTCGCGGCCATCGCGTCGACCAGCACGCTCTCGGTCTCCACGTCGGGGTATTCGTCGGCGACACGCCTGAAGACGTCGTCCCACAGCACCATGCCGTACTGCTGTGCGTTGCTCTTGGTGACGCTGGAGACCTTGCGCCGGCTCCGGGTGCGAGCCAGTTCGAAGGCGAACCGCATCACTCGTTCGCAGCCGGCCTCGGTGAACACGGCGGACTGGACGGCTACCTCGCTGCCCGGACCGCGTCCGGTGAAGTTGCGGCCGCCGAAGCCGGTGTACTCACCCTCGCTGTTCTCCCGGACGACTACCCAGTCCAGATTGGCCTCATCGGCCTTGCGGAGCGGACTGCGCACGCCCGGCAGGAAACGCACGGGGCGGACGTTGGCCCATTGGTCGAAATTCTGGCAGATGGCCAGCCGCAGGCCCCACAGGCTGACGTGGTCTGGCACGCTGGGCCAGCCGACTGCGCCGAAGTAGATGGCGTCGAAGCCGGTGAGCGCCTCTAGTCCGTTGGCGGCCATCATCCGCCCGGTGCGCGCATAGTAGTCGCTGCCCCAGTCGAATTCCTGCCAGTCGAACGCCAGCCCGCCGCCGCTGCCTGCCGCCAGCGCGTCCAGCACCTCACGGCCTGCCGCGACCACTTCCGCGCCGACGCCGTCCCCGGGAATCACCGCGATACGGAATCCGCGTGCCGCATTCACCATGCCACTCCATCCTGTCGTCCTCCCACGATTCAACTTCGTCGGACAGGCCGGTGTCCAAGACCGGTGGAGAACCAGGGTGTAACTGGCGAGACGGACGTGCCGAGCGCCAGTGCCAGATCTTGCGCTGCGTGCTGAGGCCAGCGGCGCCGACCGCTATGAGCAGCAGGACGTTGAGCAGCAGTTGCAGCGCTGCCCCGCCGGCATCGCTCCAGCTTGAGTACGCGATCGACACGCCCACCGACGCGGCGGCGGGGATGGTGGTGACGGAGATGAATACGCCGATGAGCGCGTTGGCGCGGGCTTCGGTCAGGGACACCACGCCGACGATCCCGGCCAGCACGGCAACGATGACTGAGAACTCGTCGGGTTTGTTGATGAAGTCGGCGACCGGCCTGACACCGGCCAGGAACGCGGACGGGGTGTTGCCTGATCCCCGGACGGCAAGGCCGAACAGCAGGGTGACGGCAATGGTAGCCAGGAATCCCCACAGCAGGACGAACAGGCCGTCCTTCGCCGCGCGGGAGTCGCGCTGGCTGATGCCGGACGCCACGCCTATGATCGCGCTGTACTCCGGGCCTACGACCATGGCGGCCACGATGAGGACCTGCGAGTTGGTGATGAGCCCGACAGCGCCGATCAGCCCGGCGATCGCCAGCAGGATGTAGAAAGTCGGAGTGTATGCCTGCTGGCCGTGGATGGCAGCATCCACCATTTCCCACACCGGAACCGCCTGCCGCCGTAGCATGCCATGTTTTCCGTCGTGCAAGGCCCGGTCTGTTAGCGCGGCGTCTACCCGCTCGACGCAGATCCCGCCGACGCGGTCGAGGCCCATGTCGCGCAGTACCGCAAACACCGGATTGGCGGTCTCGTCGCCGACATCGAACTGGACGGCGTCACCATCCGGTCGGCGGGCGAGCCCAGCCTGTATCACCACATTGTGTACGCCGGGAATGGCGGTCAGCCTGTCGGATAGCTGCCCGGTGAGAGTCGCCGGGCTTACCAGTCGGACATACAGCATCAGGAAACACCTCCAGAGCCGCGCGGTCGGAGGAGGATCTCATTCCCGGTACGAGGTACGGCCACGCGGTGACCATGCCACCGGGCCGGAGTCGGCAGGAATCAGGTGGCGACCTGGTGGCCATTCCCGTCAACCTGGCGATGCCCGCCGAGGATGCCGTCGCGGAACCCAGGGGAGTAGGTCAGGTGAAACCCACGGGTGGGCACGGTCGCGCCTAGCTGTGAGAAAAGTCCAGCGGCCGAGAGCGTCGCCCGCCAGACGAGCGCGTATTCGCGTGGCGGCGTCAGTTTCCGCAGCGCGGGGGCGAAGCGCGGTTCGGTGAAGTGGGTCATGAGCCCGCGGAGCCAGGGCCGCGAGTAGGTGAAGCTCTCGTCGGCTGCCGTGGCGACGATGGGGTGCAGCAGCTCGACAACCAGGCGCGGGTCCGGCTCCAGGTCTTGGGTAAGCGCGCCGACCTGGCGGGCCAGCCGCACCGCCATCGGCCCGTCGCCCGCGAGCACCGCCGCGGACAGCCGTCCAAACGGCGCCGGGATGCCGCCAGGCACGGCGGCGACCGCGCCGAAGTCCAGCATGCCGAGCCCGCCGCCCGGCAGCAGCAGGAAGTTGCCCGGGTGCAGATCAGCGTGCATCCAGCCGGTGCATGCCGCGGGCGCGTAAATGGCGTGCCCGAGCAGCCGGGCTGCCACGTCTGCCGCGTCGCCGGGGCTGAGGTCGCGCCAGCCCGCCGGAAGCAGGTCCATGCGCCCATCAAGCAGCGTGGACAGGCTCACTCCGTCCAACCACGCGGTGATGAGCACTCGTGGTGTCGCTGCGTACACGGCGGGGACCGTGATCCTCGTCCGGCCCTCCGGCTCACGGACGCCTGCGGCGCGGGCTTCGGCGAGTGGCTGCGGGGCGCGGCTGGTGAACGCGGCCGCGACCTCATGCTGGATACGCCCCTCGCGCACGTAGTCCAGCTCCTCCACAACCCGCATCGCGAGCTCGTCAGCTAGTCCGGACACGTTCAGGCCGGTGAGTCGTGCCATCATCCGCGCCAGCAGCCGGGCCTGCCGCAGGTCAGAGCGCAGTGCCTGGCCCACACCCGGGTATTGCACCTTGACCGCCACCTCGACGATCCGGCCACGGTCGTCGCGCCACCGCGCGCGGTGCACCTGGCCGATCGAGGCCGCGGCGAGCGGGATGTCGTCGAAATCCACCAGCCGCTCCCGCCAGTCCGGCCCGAAGGCGGCGCCTAGATCGGACATGATGACCCGGCGTGCGGCGTCGGCCGGCATCGGCGGCACCGCGTCGGTGAGCCGCCGGAGCGCCGTCCGGTATGGCGCGGCCACCTCCTCCGGCATCGCCGCCTCGAATACCGACATCGCCTGCCCGAGCTTCGCCGCCCCGCCCTTAAGCTCCCCGAGCGTGCCGAACAGTTGCTCAGCGGTGCGGGCAGCAACCTGGTCGGCGGCCCAGGACAGCCCGGTAGCGGCGACTGCGGTGCGCGCGGCATGCCGCAGCGGCACCGCAGCCAGCCGGGTGGCGCGCCGGATCCCCCCGGCCGGGAGGACCGGCCGTTCCTCGTGCTGAACTGCTGTCCACGGTGGCCGCAGGTGCCCCTGGGTCATCTCGGCCTCCCAGCGGAGGGTTGCCCGTTGGATGCTGGGCTGGTGCCCGCGGTAATTCCTGCATGTCGCACGGATGGCTCCCAACTAATTGCCTGTTGTCTACTAACACGGATAGTAGATATGAGGTGTTCATCGTTGGAGGCCGGTTATCTGGCGGGGTGATTCCTGGCCGCCTGCGACCGAGATCTCGAGTTTGCCGGCCAACTGGAACCGGGTCTGCTAAGTGGCCGGAACCCGTCCGAGTGCGAGCGCCACCACGGCCGGGGTCAGCGCGAGCAGCACCGGGGTGAGCGCGAGCGCGCCGGCTCCGGCGCGCAGCAACTGGCGGCGGACCCGGTCTAGTGGTTCGGTCGGGTTGAGTAGCCGTTGTATCCGCTGCACCGCGTCGGTGGCGGCCGCGGCGAGCCCGGGCACCGGACTGGTGGTGCTGGCCAGCGCGACCAGCGCGGTGGCCAGCACCTCGCCGTCGCGCGCGCCTGTCGCCGCGTCGTCGGCGTGCATCTCGATCAGCCGCGCTACCTGGGTGGCCGTGTCCCGCGTCAGTGGAATGAACGGAAGCACCTGGGATGCGATCCTGGCGATGGCCAGCAGCCTGTGGTGGTGGTAGGCCAGGTGCGCTCGTTCGTGCGCCAACACGGCGTCTAGCTGGCCGGGATCCAGTGCCTGCATTGCGCCGGTGGTCACGATCACAGTCGGCTGCGGGCCCGCGACGCAGTAGGCGGCTGGCTGCGCGTGGTCGACCAGGACGGCGCCCAGGGTTGACTCGCGGTGCCCCACCAGGCGGGCGGCTTCCGCGTGCTGGAGCGCATGGCGGCGGACGGCGCGCAGGTGCGTGATCGCGGCGACCGCGGTACGGGCCACTACCGCTCCGGTGAGGGTGAGGCCGAGCCCGGCGACGGTGGCGCCACCCGGAGTGGCGTAGGCGTCGCGCAGTCGCAGCACGCAGGCGCCGATCAGGCCGCTAAGCCCGCCGGCCAGGGCGGTCGCATGGATCGCCAGGGTCAGGCCGGCCAGCCCGAGCGCGGCAGCGACCGACCAGGCGGCGGCCAGGTAAGTGACGATCGCCAGCAGCGGCGCCCGGCGGGGCCAGGTGGCCCGACCGAGCATCCGCGAGCCAAGCGTGCCGACGCAGGCCGCGTACAGGACGAGTACGGCGGCGACGGTCACGGGGGTCCGCCCTCCTCGCGCGCGCTGCGCGCCTGATCGAGTGCCTGCTCCAGGAGTGCGGCGTCGTGCGGACTCATCTGCAGCACGAAATGGGCCAGTGCGGTGCGCCGGTCCGTGCTGGTATCCAGCGCGTCGCTCATCAGCGACGCGGTGTATCCCGAACGCGAGCCGGTCGGCTCGTAGCGCCAGGCACGGCCATCCCGGTGCCGGCGCAGCCACCCCTTGCGGTACAGGTTCTCCATCACCGTCATCACGGTCGTGTAGGCGATCGCCCTGTCCTTACGCAGGTCATCGACCAGCTCCCGGACCAGCGCGGGCTTGCCCCACTCCCATAGCCGGTCCATGATCACGGCTTCGAGGTCACCGAACTGACGCATCTTCGACTCCCGGACATGCCTTCGCTCAGCGGCGTTCACCACTGCTTACTATCACGGATAGAACATGCGGCTGGTTCACGCTGGCCGACACGCATCTCAGCAGGAACGATGCTGGCAACTCCGGTGAACAACCATGCTCTACTATACGTGTTAGTAATTATGCTAGCCATTCAGAACGCGGCCCGCGACGAGTCAGCCCGTACGGCCGATGCCGAGGTCCGCCAGTTGTACGCGCGTCATGCCGTGGCCCTGCACGGATACGTCGCACGGTTCTGTCCCGACCGGGCCAGCGCCGACGACATCGTGCAGGAAACGTTCATCCGGGCCTGGCGGCACCTGCCGCAGCTGGGCGCCGACGGCAGGCCAGTCCGGCCATGGCTGTTCCGGGTCGCCCGTAACCTGCTCATCGACGCCGACCGGGCGGCCCGATCGCGGCCGGCCACCGTGCAAGCCGAGTCCGTCGAAGAGGGCTGCGACGACACGGGACTGGAGCAGGTCCTGAACCGGCAGCTGGTTGCCGACGCCCTCAGGCAGCTGTCGCCCGCGCACCGCGCCGTGCTGGTGGAGGTCTTCTACGGCGGGGACAGCGTCACGAGGGCCGCCCGCCAGCTCGGGATACCGCACGGCACGGCCAGATCACGGCTGCACTATGCGTTGCAGGCGCTCCGCGGCCAGCTAGACGCTCATGAAGCGGCCGGCTGCTGAGAACGGCTGTCTACCGGGGGATGCCCTCGCGGCTGCCGCTGACAGTGCGGCGGGACCGATCGCGAACAGGCTGCCCACCCGGCACGTGACCGCCGTGCTGCTGCTCGCCGCGGCTGCCCTGGACCTGACCCGGTGCGGCCTCGTCGCGGCGACCGTCAGGCAGGCGGGGGAAGCCGCCATGCCGATGTCGGCCGGCCTTGCCGCCGCCGCGGTGAGCATCTGGACCGCACGTGGCTGCCAGCGTGGCGCGCGCTGGTCTGGCTGGTCCGCCTTTCTTATCGGTGCGGCGTCAGCCCCGCAAGCCTCCGCATCCGGTTTCAGTGCCGCCTACACGATCCCCGACGGGGTGACTGCCGCCCTTGGAGTGCTGGTGGCGGTGGGTGTCTTGGCTACCGCGGGCCGCGCCGGGCAACCGGGGTCCTCGAAAAGCCAGTCGCCCTGAGCGGGGCGCCTGTGCCACTGAACACCCGTCACTACGAAACGTATTAGTAGCTGAGAACGCAATTACTGCTGCCTGGCCCGGGCAACGCCGCCGGGCGCAGTCCGACAGATGGAGAACAAGGATGCTTGATCGTCTTGGCCGATCGCAGCCAGCCCCGGACACCGACATGATCACGCGCGCCGCGGCCGTACAGGCGCTGGCCGCGCTGGCGGTGATCCACGTCCTCGACCTGCCGGGCACCCTGGGCCCGGAGCCGCTGGTCGGGATCGGGTATTTCGGCATCATCGCTGGCGCGATCATGGCTGGCGGAGCGATAATCGCCCGTTCTCACTGGCTCGCCTGGGCGGCCGCTGGCGGACTGGCCGCCGCCGCCATGGCCGGTTACCTGCTGACCCGTGCCCTGCCCGGGGGTTTCCTCGACGACCACGGCGATGTCGGCAACTGGCGCTGCTCGCTGGGCATCGCGGCGCTCAGCGTGGAGGCACTGATCATTCTGCTCGCAGCGGGCTGGGCCTGGCAGGCGCGAGCCCGCACCACCAATCGGGCCGCGAAGACCCGGACCGCCGAATCCCGTGCCCCCGAGTACAGCCGTCCCCGCTGACCAACCTCCCACCTCAAAGCCGGGCCGCTGGCCGCCGGACCCCGAAGGAGCACCGCAATGCGCACCGACCGACCTGGCCCCCGGGGCCAGACAACCGCGGCCACCTGGCGGCGGTGGCTGCTGCCACTGGGCGCCACGGCCGGCATCCTGGTCCTTTTGGCCCTCCCGCAGGGCAGCCCGCCGGGCCCGCCGCTGAGTTACTCCCAGTTCCTGGCTAAGGTCAGCTCCGGAGCGGTCCGCGCGGTGACCATCGGCCCGGCGGGCCAGGTAACCGGCACCCTGGCCACCGGACGGCCGTTCACCACCACGATTCCGGTCGCCCTTGATGACCGCACAATCGCCGGGCGGCTAGCCGCGCACCATGTCCAGATCAGCGCGACCGCCGCCACGTCATCCTCCCTGGTGCCGGTGCTGATTGGGCTCCTCCTGCTGCTGTTGCTCGGCGCCCTGTTCGTCGCGGCGGTCCGCGGCGCCCGCCGGCGGACTGAGGACCTGGGCCAGCTGACTCAGGCGGGCACGGTGACCAAGACGAACGCTCGGATTATTGACGCTGAGCAGTCGGGCACCCGGTTCGTCGACGTGG
>Ga0210389_10003214_pt1 | contig 12741 bp, 14 predicted proteins | sample IncBWH28OmetaG_FD_160127 | JGI IMG/M metagenome (GOLD analysis project Ga0210389, IMG submission 160127) | Forest soil microbial communities from Barre Woods Harvard Forest LTER site, Petersham, Massachusetts, United States - Inc-BW-H-28-O ...
TACCTTAAAACTCGACCAGGCACAATACCGCGAGCTGGAAGCATTCTCCAAATTCGGATCGGACCTGGACGCATCAACCAAGAGCGTTTTGGACAAAGGCGCCCGTAACGTTGAGGTGCTGAAACAAGGCCAATATGCGCCGGTAACCGTTGAAAAACAAGTGGCTATTATTTATTTAGGCACTAAAAACCTGATGCGTAATGTGCCCGTGAACAAGATTAGGGAATTTGAAAGCGAATTTACCAGCCAGCTGGAAGCACGTCACCCCGAGGTATTATCTTCCCTGAAAGCGGGTAAGCTTGATGACCAGATCAGGGGTGTGCTGGAAACGATGGCTAAGGAAATGACAGGAAAATATTAATTAGATATGAGATATTAGATGTGAGATTTGAGACAGAATTTTGCATCTATATTTAAAAGAAATTGAGCCAAGAGTAAGAGAAGGAGTATATCTCATGTCTCATATCTCAAATCTCACATCTCAAAAAGAATGGCTAACTTAAAAGAAGTAAGAAACAGGATTAAGTCGGTAACGTCGACGCAGCAGATCACCAAGGCCATGAAGATGGTTTCGGCGGCGAAGCTGAAGCGGGCTACCAACGCTATCGTACAATTGCGGCCTTATGCTAATAAGCTGAAAGAGTTGCTGGCCAACCTTTCGGCAAGTCTTGAAGATGGTTCATCGCCATTTTTGGTAGAGCGTGAGCCTAAAAAGGTGTTGGTGATCGTAGTAACCTCAAACCGGGGCCTTGCCGGGGCTTTTAATGCCAATGCAATTAAGACCGCAAATAACCTGATCGCTGAAAAATACAGCAACCAGTTGAAAGCAGGCAATGTATCTATCGTTGCTATTGGTAAAAAAAGCCAGGAATATTACGAGCGGCGCAAATACAACGTGATCGGTAATAATAACGACCTGTATCTCGATCTGAACTTTGAAAATACTTCCAAAATAACAGAAAGCATTATGGCGGGCTTTTTGAAAGGTGATTTTGACCGCGTTGAACTGGTTTATAATCAATTTAAAAATGCGGCGATGCAGATATTGATGGCCGAGCAACTGATACCGGTGCCGAAGCCTGAAGTAAAAAAACAAGAGAAAAAAGAGCCGGATGGCATGCTGATCGACTATATTTTGGAGCCATCCCAGGAAAAGATAGTTGAGGAACTAATCCCCAAAAACATCAAAATACAGGTGTACAAAGCGGTGCTGGACTCCAACGCTTCCGAGCATGGCGCACGTATGACTGCGATGGATAAGGCAACCGATAATGCCGGCGAGTTGTTGAAAGCGCTGAAACTTTCGTACAACCAGGCAAGGCAGGCAGCTATCACCACCGAGCTTACCGAAATTGTGAGCGGTGCAGCAGCGCTGTCGACGTAATCTGAACCGTTGATTTAGCTGATTGGGATGATTTATTTGATTCCTGTCGGCGGAGAAAATTTAAGGAATAGGGCTTCACGATAGTGAGGCCTTTTTTATCACAGATTTTTGGGAGTGATTAAGTTGATTTCACAGATTTCTTGCAGCGTTAATCATTTCAATCAGTTCAATCAACGGTTCAGATTATAACACGCAACGTTTGCACTACTTTCGTGGTCATTTAGTAGCTTTATTCATCTCAATTAGCCCAACAAACCATGAAACAATTTTTGACCCTGCTGCTTATCGTTACCGGACTGACCGGCTGTGCACAAACATTGCCTGCAAATTTGCAAACCGGGATCGACTCAATTTTTAAGGATTTTGCGAAGCCTGATGCGCCGGGTGTTGTGGTTTTGATCGTAAAGGATGGTAAGGTGGCGTTTGAAAAAGGCTATGGCATGGCTAACCTGGAGTATGGTATGCCTATCACGCCGACCTCGGTATTTGATATTGCATCGGTTTCCAAGCAATTTACGGGGTATGCGATTTCGACCCTGATACAGGAAGGGAAGATTTCGCCTGGTGATGATATCCATAAATATTTACCCGATATACCTGATTTTGGTAAGAAAATAACCATTCATAACCTGATTCATCACACCAGCGGCTTGCGCGATTGGCCGGAAGGGCTTCATGCTGCAGGCTGGCGCTGGGATGAGTCATTTACCTATGACGACATTATGGGCATGGTAAGCAAGCAGCATGATTTGGATTTTGACCCGGGTTCGAAATATCAATATTCAAATACAGGATATAATTTGCTGGCGGCGATTGTGGCGAAAGTGAGCGGTAAAACTTTCCCTGAATGGACGGCGGAGCATATTTTTAAGCCGCTCGGCATGCAGGCGACCCTGGTGTCGGATGATTACTCGAAAGTTATCCCGCACCTGGCTACCTCTTACTACCAAAACGGTAACGAGTTTCACAAAGCTACCGACCAGCTGACCGCCTTTGGGTCCAGTTCAATTTATACGACAGTTGAAGACCTGTCCAAATGGGTAATCCGTTTTCAACGCGGCCTGGCCGATAAAGACCCGGTTTATTTGCGAATGATACAAACAGATACGCTTAACGATGGTAAGCCTAATAATTATGCTTATGGGTTGGTGATCGATAGCCACAATGGCGTGAAGGAAGTTTCGCATGATGGCGGCTGGGCGGCCTATGCTACTAATATCTCCAACTTCCCCGATCAAAAAGTTGGTATTATATTGTTAAGCAATTCGGGTAATTTTAATGCGGATGGTGAATCCGATGCGGTGGCCCGGTTGGTATTAAACCTTAAGGCCGGATCGGAACAAAAACGCGAAGATTTGAGCAAACTGCCAACGGTTAAGGTGGACAGTAACATTCTAAAAAAGTACCTCGGCACTTACCAATTGGGGCCAGGTTGGTTTGTTACGTTTACGCTGGAAGACGGCCAGCTGATGACGCAAGCGACGGGCGAAGATAAATTCCCGACAGAATTGAAATCCGACACAACGCTTTGGGTGCCAGCGTATAATTCATCTGTTAAGTTTGTGCAGATCACGGACAAAGCTAATGCTATAGTCTACCATGGCAAGGTTTCAAACCGGGTGACGCCAATAAAAGTTGATCCCTCGCAGCTTGCACAGTTTGCGGGTTCGTACTACAGTAAGGAACTGGAGGCTACATACCGCATTACCCTGGAAAAGGGCAGATTGGTTGGCCATCATATGCGCCTGGGCGACTTTAACCTGAGCCCGGATATGATCACTGCAGATACATTTGGCAGCGCCGCCGGGGGCAGCATGGCCTTTTACCGGGATGGACAGCATAAAGTGGCGGGATTTAAGCTTTCGGGGGGAAGGATCAGGAATATCGTGTTTGAGAGGGTGTCAGAACTATGATTTTTAGGATTCAAAGATTTTTAAGATTTTTACGCGCGCTAATCCTGCAATCCTCCTAATCCTAAAAATCCTAGTCCCGGTTTATCCCTGCCGAATTAAACTGCAGGTCGTACAGCTTGCGGTAATACCCATTTTCGATCTTTAACAATTCCTGGTGGGTGCCCATTTCCTTGATCTCACCATGATCAAGCACAATGATCTTATCGGCATTTTGGATGGTAGACAAGCGGTGAGCGATCACAATCGCTGTACGGCCCTGCATCAGCTTGCTGATGGCATTTTGTATCAGGTGTTCAGTTTCGGTATCAACTGATGAAGTGGCCTCGTCCAGTACCAGGATAGTGGGGTTGTAAACCAGCGCCCGGATAAACGAGATGAGTTGTGCCTGGCCAGCCGACAGCGTTGCGCCGCGTTCCATTACATTGTATTTGTAGCCGCCGGGCAGCCGTTCTATAAATTCGTGCGCGCCTACGTCTTTTGCGGCCGAGATTACCTGCTCAAGTGTAATTTCAGGATTGTTCAGGGTGATGTTATTCTCGATGGTATCGGTAAATAAAAATACATCCTGTATAACGGTTGCGATATGGGAGCGCAGGTAGCTTACATCATAGTCGCGGATATCTACGCCGTCGATTTTTACGCTGCCTTTGCCGATCTCATAAAAACGGTTAAGGATGTTTATGGTCGACGATTTGCCCGCGCCTGTCGCGCCAACGAGCGCCAATGTTTTGCCGGGGCTTACATGGAAACTGATGTCTTTTAGCACCCAGTTTTCTTCGTTATAGGCAAACCATACTTGTTTAAATTCAATGTCGCCGGTTAGTTCTTTGGGGGTTAAGGTGCCTTCGTTTGTGGCTATTTCGTCGGTATCCAGTACACGGAATATCCGGTCAGCGCCTACCATGCCCATCTGCAGTGTGTTGAATTTATCAGCCAGCTGGCGGATAGGGCGGAAGAGCATGTTCAATAAAGCAATAAACGCAGTTAGTACGCCCGGCGTAATGGGTTTTCCATGGGCCGAAAGCGCGGCCAGCTGGCCATCCGTTAAAATGCGTTTGCAGCCATACCAAACCAGCAAACCCATGCAAACGGCAAACAGTATTTCAACAACAGGGAAAAAGATAGAGTAGTACCAGTTGGAACGGATATTGGCATCGCGGTATTTGGTGTTTACGGCTTTGAATTTGCGCATTTCCTGGTCCTCGCGAGAGAAGTACTGGATAATGCTGACGCCAGAAATATGCTCAGCTAAAAAAGTATTTAAATGCGCTACCTGTGTTCGTACTTCCTGGAATGACGATTTTATCGCTTCTTTAAAAATGTAGGTAGACAGTAACAGCAGCGGCATCGGGATCAGCGTTATCAGCGCCAGCTTCCAGTCGACATAAATCATATAACCTATTACGGCGATCACCAGCAGCATATCACCCATGATGGAGATTAACCCTTCGGAGAATATATCGGCGATGGTTTCCAAATCGGACACCGTGCGCGTAATCAAAACCCCAATGGGTGTGCGGTCGAAATATTTGAGGCGCAGGCTGGTGATATGGTTAAAAACATCCACCCGTAGGTCGCGGATGACAGACTCGCCCAGCCAGTTGGTGATATAGGTTTGGTAATATTGTGCGATGGTTTGGATGATCAACTGGCCCAGCATCAACTCGACCATAAACAGCAGGCCGTCGTAATTATCCTGCATGATGTAGTTGTCGAGTGTCCTTTGTATCAGGATCGGCTGCACAATGGCATTAGCCGCCAAAAAGATTGTTAAAAATACCGCTATGATAAACGTACTGCGAAAAGGTCTGACATAATGCATCACCCTGCCCAGCAGTTTCCAATCAAGCGCTTTACCGGTTACAGCGTCAGCCATTTGTTTTAATTTCGGATTTCGGATTTTCGATTTCGGATTGAATTTTTTAGTGTGATATCGAAAATGTTCCTTCGTTTACAATGTTATAAATTCTAAAATAAATCTTCGCCACCTTTTTGTAAATCCGACATCGAAAATCCGACATCCGAAATCAATAAAGAACTTCCGTCAGATACAACCCGCAGGCCGGTACAGAAGTTCCCGCATTACTGCGGTTTTTGCTTTCGATGATGTGACGTACATCTTCCGGTTCAATTTCCTTACGGCCAACCATCATAAGCGTGCCAACAATGGCTCTTACCATATTGCGTAAAAAGCGGTCGGCAGAGATGCGGAAGACGATGCCGTTTTCTGTTTCAAACCATTCAGCCACGCTTATTTTGCAGTTATTCGTTTTTACCTGGGTGTTTGATTTGCTGAAGCAACTGAAATCGGTGTACGCAGTCATTATTTCTGCCGCTGCGTTCATTAGGTTAATATCAGGACGATCCCTCAGCTCCCAGGAATAGCCTTGTTTAAAAGGGTCTTTACTAAAATGGATATGGTATTCGTAAGTGCGCAAGGTAGCATCAAACCGGGCGTGCGCTTTTTCAGCCACCGGGAATACTCTTTTTACGGCAATGTCTTTTGGGAGAACGGCATTTATACTTCTAACGATATTCTCTTTTTCGTCCATGGTCCATAGTCTATGGTCCGTGTACCTCTCCATATCGAAATGTGCAAAAAACTGTTTAGCATGTACGCCGGTATCCGTGCGCCCGCAGCCGGTAGTTTCGATGGGTTGCCGGAGGATGATGGAAAGGCGATCATTCAGGATTTCCTGGACGCTTACGGCGTTCTTCTGAATCTGCCAGCCATGATAATTTGTACCGTTGTAGGAGAGTTGGATAAAGTAGCGTTGTTTGCCATTCACAAAACAAAGGTAATAATCCCTGGCTTATTGCTGAATATGTTATATCGGAAGCTGTATCGGCTTCAGACGGGTAACGTGTAATTTTTCGGCTAAATAAAGAATCAGTGTATATTCTTCAATAGTCGTCGGCCTTACCTTTTGTGTAATTGCGTAGTTGCCTTCCGGCCCACAACATTTCGTTCCGTTAGAAATTTCCGGATCGACATCAATGACTTCAAGAAGGGTTTGTTTATCTGAAATAGCTTTAAACCGGAACGCAAATGAACAAGAGAATAAAAAAGCCTTATTGTTATGAAAGTACAATGGAGAGTTCCAATAACTTCCCATAGAGAATAAAAACAAATCACCGGAGCTCCCGGCTCTTTTGAAATAGTCCTTACCAAAAACGGGGCCGTCGGCGGTTTCGCAAGAAAAATTAACCGGAAAGCTACTATCTTTTAATATTCTATCAATAAAAACGGATGCCAAAACAGGGTCATTTATTTGTGATGAAGTACCAAATAGTTTAATCACCGTGTCACGCAGTTTATTGAGCGATACATTAAAAACAACGCTTGTTGGGTTGGGATGAATTAATTTTTTTGTTTCAACACGGGATGGTCTATCAGTGCAGCCTATCTGTATCAAAACAAATAGAAATAACATAAAGTAGCGTCGTTTGCAATTCACGCCGCAAAGGTAACGATTGTTGCAATGTTGTAAGGTTGAAAAGTTGTAATGTTATCTGAAAAAGCGTTTATACAACCTTGCAACTTTACAACATTCCAACAAAGGCTCAATTAATATACTCCTTGTAAATCGCCTCGAATAAGATGCGGTTTTCAACAGCAAGGTCAAAAGGCTGATCGAGGAAGGAATTGCTGTAGCCTATGGCTTTGGCCAGGTTTTTTAAAACTTTGTAATAGGTGATTTCAATCCCTTCGATTTGCTGCAAGTAAAAAAGGATGAAGACATCCCGCTCGAGCCTGTTCCGGCCCTTGCGAATGGCTGCAAGGTAACCTTCCAGCATGGTTGCCTTGATGCTGAGGGTGTTGGTTTTCGATGCGGTTTCTTTAATTGCAGCGTAAATTTCCTCCAGCTGTTGCAATTGGTTATTTGCATCTTCGGAACATTCGCTGATAGCCTGCTTTAAAACGTTTAAGGTGGCTATCTGTTCAACTTCTGCAAAAAAGCTAATCAGTTGCTGCTTGCCGAAATAAATGTAATTCAGGTGCTCCAAAAAGGTTTTTTTGAGCAGTTCGTCGTCAAGTTGAACGTCCTTTGGCTGTAATGAGGCAAGTGTGTCGATCATGGCTATGTATATTTAGTTAGGTAGTAAATATCCAAAGGGTTTCTTTCAACCCAATTTATTGTAACGGTTTAAACAATCACCAACTATAGACAAAACTATTTTATCTTTGTTTTCAATAATTAAATAAAATGCTGCAACGAATACAAAGCATCTGGCTGTTACTGGCATCGCTTTCGCTTTATGCCCTGTTTATTTTCCCGCTCGTACATAATGTTTATGTTGACGGTAAACCTTTAACGATAATGGTTAACGGCGTTTTCCAGGATGCCAACGGGCAGCTTACGCATACCCAATTTTTTACCGCGCTTACCATTATGACAGCGGTTATCGGCATCATCCCCCTGATCATTATTTTCCTGTATAAAAACCGCAAACAGCAGGTGGCGCTTTGTTACAGCACTATGCTGGTAATCATCGGCCTTTCTTTTTGGACAGAGAAAAGTGTGGAAGGTGTTACCAACGGTGCGCAGCTCGCACTGGCAAACTTCGGTATCGGCGCACTGCTTTCGTCAATCAGCATACTGCTGCTGGTATTGGCCGTAAAGAGCATTAATCGTGACGAAAAGCTCGTGAAATCGGCGGACAGGCTTCGTTGATTTTGGATTTCGTCCCGCACGTGCGGGATCGATTTCGGTTTTTTTTTGACGTTATAATAAGAGACAAAGCAATTTGGCTTATTGCCATTTCGAAGGCTTTTGTCGCGCGCCGCGTATATTCACTATTTCAATCTCCTTTTTTAATAGCTTCACTCTATAAGTGACGATTGTTAACGGGTTTAATGGTCCGCGGTGTAAGTTTTTATTTTTGGCTGATGGTTTAAGAATATCAGGATGGGTTGACAAAACTTCGAGAAATCTATCAGTTTCATCAATGAAATTGGTAACCTCCCGGTCGGTCCAGTTTTCCGCGATGTAAGCGATTATCTTGTCAAATCCTGTGATTGCGCGCGGCAACAAGATTATTTTGAACGCCATTTGTCGTATTTAGCTATAAACTCCTGGTGAGATATACCCTCACCACGATCTGCTTCTGCAAGGCCTTCTTCTATTTCAGCTCGCTCTTCATCATCAATCAAATCCCACCAGTCTGTTTGCTGATCGTTCTTCAATGCAATTAATTTTTGCAAAACTGCCGGCTCTTCTATGTCTGTTAACCACTTTATCAGATCGAGTTTTTCTGCCTGGATGTCCATATCGTTAATGTCTTAATCAAATTTAAGGAATAAATATTGAATAAGTTGGTAACGTTAACTTATAACCTACTACAAACTTTAAAACTAAAACTTATTCAACCTAATCAACCACTCATCTAATCAACTGACTTCAATCAAATCTTCCAAATTTTTCAATTTTCCTGAACGGCTGCGCAAAAAAGTCGCTTACTACCTGGTTAAACTGATCCTTTTTGAAGACGGGTGTTGAATGGCCGGAGTTGGGGATGATCCACAAATAACTGTTCGGTATGTTATGGGCGATGAGCATGGTGTGCTCAGGTTTCAATACGTCATGGTCGCCGCCAATGACCAGGGTAGGGCAGGTGATGGTGTGCAGCTGCGCGATGGTGATGTGCGGCTCGTAGGATAACAGGCGATATAGCTTAGCCTCTGTTTTTAGCTCTGGCGACGGTGTTTTTGTTTTTTTGAGGGAATCCTGGATGGTTTTATTGGCGCCCATGGCCCATTGATATACCCACGGGTCGACTGCGGTAGTATCAGGCGTGAGGTTGGCGCCAGTAACGGCCAGTTTTTTTACCTTATCGGGGTGACGGATGGCCAGCAGCAGCCCGTTGATGCCGCCATCGCTCCAGCCGATCACGTAGCACTGTTTTAAATTCAGCTTGTCCAGCAGGGCGCTCAGGTCGTCGGTCATCATCTCGTAGCTGAGGGAATCTTTGTCGTCAATAGATTTGCCCTGTGCGCGGCTGTCGGCAAGGATGACCTGGTAATTTTTGGCGAAATAGGGTATCTGGTACACAAAGTTATTGATAGAGCCGCCATTGCCATGAATGATGAGCAGTGGCTCGCCTTTGCCATAGGTTTCATAATACATTTTAAAGCCGCGGATATCGGCGTATTTGCCTACGGCGGGGTTGCGGCCGTATAGGGTGGTATCGAAGGGATGGCCTTGTGCAAAGACAAATTGGGTGATTGCGGATAGCAAGATGATTACAATGAGAAGGCGTTTCATGGGCTGTAAATTTTTTGTTTTCCCGAAGATAAGCAAATTCGTATGATAAGCCTTAGGGACTCGTTTGAAGCAGCCTTTTACTCCATTTAAAAACAAACCAAATCAAAATAGAGAGAATAGCATTGTTGACGAGTGTTAAAATGATAATCCACGGTGTAAAAGAGCTGTCCGTGAAAAAAGGGAATCGCGGACTAATAAAGCAAAGCGGGAAGCTTAAAATATGCCGGATGATCCAGTCAAATGTATGAAGAACCGGTTGCGGGTTTATGTCGTCCATTGGAATGGAGAATATGATGATAAATACCAACACGTCGATGCCGAGGATGATGAAGAAAATACGAATAAAGCTCTTTAGCATAAAGTGAAGATAGCTATCTATAGAACAAATCCTACTATTCGTTCAGCCGATATTTCTCACGCGTTTCCAGAATTATATCCCTGGCAGGTCTAAAAAGTCCTTCTTCGGCCTGCCTGATACTTTGTTCAAGCCGTTCTTTTCGAACTGGTGAGATGGCGTCCCATTCGCTTAACGTTTGTTTGCCGTTGAAGTAATTTGTCAGTAAACCATAGATTTCTTTAAGCTGTTCACCGTCAGCATGGTCTATCCTTTCATGGAGTTCGGTTTTTATAATTGCGTCTTCCATAGTTTCAATTTTTGGATTATTTCAAATTTACAAATATTATTGATTCGATAGTTAGAAACAATCATGGTAATCCTTTAATCCTATAAATCACGGTTCAGACAAATGCGTTAGTGATGGAAGCGGATACCGGCCAATGCGCATAAGGCCTGCAGGCGTATGAGCGGACAGCACGGCCGAAGGCAACGCCCAAATTCAGCAGGGGCTGAAAATTTTCAGCCCGTACAGGCAGTAAAAAATTATAATCCTGTTCATCCATAAAATTCGCCAATCGTGTTCGGATCAGCAAGTGGGAGACGCGAAGTATCGCGTCTCTACGAAGAAAAACCTCTTCAAATCGCTCCAAACGGTGTTTTAAATGTCATAAAAACCGTTTCTTCTGCCCCTATTTGAATTGCCATAAATTAACCGTACCTTTGCGCCCGATTTGGCGATGTTGCCAGATATGTTATTTTATTTCATGAACAACCCATTTATTGAACTGGGGATCCGTCATGATATTGTTAATGCCATCACTGAGTTAGGGTTTGAAACCCCTACTCCAATCCAGGAACAGTCAATCCCGGTATTGCTTACAGGCAGCAACGATTTTGTCGGATTAGCCCAAACCGGGACCGGTAAAACTGCTGCTTTTGGCTTACCATTATTGGAGCTGCTGGATTTCGAGAAGAACCACCCACAGGCACTTATTCTGTGCCCCACACGCGAACTTTGTATACAAATTACGAGGGATATTGCTAACTACGCCAAAAACATGGCGAACGTTAACCTGGTAGCCGTTTATGGCGGCGCCAGCATTGTGGACCAACTGCGCCAGATAAAACGCGGCGTACAGATCGTTGTCGCAACCCCCGGCCGTATGCTGGATATTCTCAATCGTAAAGCGATTGATTTTTCGGCCGTTAAGTTTGTAGTATTGGATGAAGCTGATGAAATGTTGAACATGGGTTTCCAGGAAGACATTGACAGTATCCTATCCACTACGCCTACGGATAAAAAGACCTGGCTGTTTTCGGCCACCATGCCCTCAGAGGTTCGCAGGATCGCGAAAAAATATATGATCGATCCGTACGAGCTGACCATGGGTACCAAGAATACCGGCAACGAGAATATCGAGCACGAATACTACATCGTTCGGGCACGCGACAAGTATGCGGCGTTTAAGCGCATCGTTGATTTTAACCCGGACATTTTTGGTATCGTATTTTGCCGTACCAAAATTGAAACGCAGGAAATTGCCGAGGCGCTGATTAAAGACGGCTACAATGCCGACTCGCTGCACGGCGACCTTAGCCAGCAGCAGCGCGACAAGGTGATGAAACGTTACCGCGAGCGTAACCTGCAGCTTTTAATTGCTACCGATGTGGCAGCACGCGGTATTGACGTTAACGATGTTACGCACGTAATCAACTACTCATTGCCTGATGAGATTGAAAATTACACCCACCGCAGCGGGCGTACCGCACGTGCGGGTAAAACCGGTGTGTCAATCTCTATCATCAATGGCAAGGAGCTTGGCAAAATACGCCAGATAGAAAAAACGCTGGGTAAAAGGTTTGTTAAAATGGAGATCCCCGGCGGCTTTGACGTTGTGGAGAAACAATTGTTTGCCCTGGTGCATAAAGTGCATAATGTTGAGGTGAACGAGGAGCAGATGGAACAGTACCTGCCGCGCATTTTGGACGAGTTTAAGGATATCAGCAAGGAAGACATTATTAAACGTTTCGCCTCGCTGGAGTTTAACCTTATATTGGATTATTACCAGAACGCGCCCGACCTGAATGCTCATTTTGAGGAAGGCCGCGCCACGGAACGCAGCGGCGAAAGGTCGTCATCTTTCCGCGGCGGTAAATCGGAGTATACCCGGTTGTTTATCAACCTGGGTTCGGTAGATGATTTTACCCGCGGCGACCTGTTGAGCTTTATTTGCAACAACAGCAAGATCAGCGGCCGCAACATCGGCAAAATCGATGTAAAAGGCGTTTACAGCTTTTTTGAGGTAATGCACGACGATGTGGACAAGGTGACCAACGGCTTTAAAGGCATTGACTTTAAAGGTCGCCCGGTACGCATTGAGCCGGCCGGCGAAGGCGAAAGCCGGGCAGGCGGCAGTGGCGGCGGTTACCCAAAACGCGACGGCGGTTACCGTAGCGGCGAGCGCAACGGCAGCGGCGACAGGCGCCCCAATGGCTACGCTGGCAACCGCAATGGCGGCGAACGCACCGGCAGCGGCGAACGTGCCGGCGGCGGCGAACGCAGCTACAGCGGCGGCGGCAGTGGTTTCCGCGATTTTTCGGGCAAAACCCGCGAAGACCGTGGCGAACGCCGCAGAAGATTTTAGCAGTTTAGTTTAGTTTTCATATATAGTTTAGTTTAGTTTGGTAACCCTCATCCGCGTAGCGGATGGGGGTTTTTTGGTGCGCCCGGCACGGGCGCAAACTATAGGGTGCAAGTCCCGAACGCGCCTTGATAGTGGGAAGCGTTAACCAAAGGCAAGGGTGTCCTCCGTGAGGAGGAATCTGAAGGAAGCCGGCGGT
>Ga0210389_10003217_pt1 | contig 12738 bp, 10 predicted proteins | sample IncBWH28OmetaG_FD_160127 | JGI IMG/M metagenome (GOLD analysis project Ga0210389, IMG submission 160127) | Forest soil microbial communities from Barre Woods Harvard Forest LTER site, Petersham, Massachusetts, United States - Inc-BW-H-28-O ...
CTCGCTGCGGCAGCGGTCGATCGTATAGGGGCAACGGGTATGAAACCGGCAACCCGGCGGCGGATCGATCGGGCTCGGCATCTCGCCTTCGAGCACCATGCGGCTCCGTTTGGACTGCGGTTTCGGCACCGGGATGGCCGACAGCAGCGCCCGGCTATAGGGGTGGCGTGGCGAGGTGAACAGCGTCTCGGCGGCTGCGGTCTCGACGATGTTGCCGAGGTTCATCACCGCGACCCGGTCGGCGATGTGTTTGACCACCGCAAGATCGTGTGAGACGAAGATGTAGGCGAGCCCGAGCCTCCGTTGCAGATCGCCAAGCAGATTGAGAATCTGCGAGCGGATCGAGACATCCAATGCCGAGACCGGCTCGTCGCAGATGATCAGCTTCGGTTCGACCGCGAGCGCGCGCGCAATCGCGATGCGTTGGCGCTGTCCGCCGGAGAATTCGTGCGCATAGCGGCGGGCGGAGCGCGGCTCGAGCCCAACCAGCCGCAGCAGTTCCTCGACCCGTTCGCGGCGGCGGGCCTGCGGCACCAGATCGTGCAGGACAAGCGGCTCGGCCAGCATCTGGCCGACCGCCATTCGCGGATTGAGCGAGGCATAAGGATCCTGGAAAATGATCTGCGCGTCGCGGCGGAAGGCGCGCAATTCGTTCGCTTTCATCGCCAGCAGATCGCGGCCTTCGAAGCGGATTTCACCATGATCCGGCTCGATCAGGCGCAATACCAGCCGGCTGACGGTGGATTTTCCGCACCCGGATTCCCCGACCAGCGCCAGCGTCTCGCCGCCATCAACGGTGAAGCTGACGCCATCGACCGCCTTGACGAAAGCCGTCGGCCGTCCAAACGCCGAGCGCGAGGCGACGAAATGCTTGATGAGATTTTTGACCTCGAGCAGGGCCGCCATCACGACACCAGCCTTTGCAGCGGCGCGCGGATGCAGCGCGACCAATGATTCGGACTGATCTCGGCAAGCGGTGGCGGAGCCATCGTGCAGGCTGTCTCGACAAAAGGGCATCGCGCCGCGAAACGGCAGCCGCTCGGCGGAGCGGTCATGTTGGGAACCATGCCCTCGATGGAAGCAAGATGCGCGGTGCGGCGATCCAGCCGCGGAATCGAACCCAGAAGCCCGACCGTGTAGGGATGTTGCGGCGTTGCGAACAACGCATCGACATCTGCGCGCTCCACGACCTCGCCGGCATACATCACCGCGACCTCGTCACAGACTTCGGCGACGACGCCGAGGTCGTGGGTGATCAGGATGATCGCGGCGCCGCTTTCTCCCTTCAGTTCGCGCATCAGGTCGAGAATCTGGGCCTGCAAGGTCACGTCGAGCGCGGTGGTGGGCTCATCAGCGATCAAGAGACGGGGATCGCAGGCCAGCGCCATCGCGATCATCACGCGCTGACGCATGCCACCGGAAAGCTTGTGCGGATATTCGTCGATACGCCGCTCGGGGGAGGGAATGTGCACCCGCCGCAGCAATTCGATCGCGCGCTTGCGGGCGGCGCTTCGGCTGCCGCCGCGATGGCGGAGAATGGATTCGACGATCTGTTCGCCGATGGTAAAGCTCGGATTGAGCGAGGTCATCGGCTCCTGGAAGATCATGGCGAGCCGGTTGCCGCGCAGATCGCGCCGGATCTTGTCGGACACGTTGAGGAGGTCGAAGCCGTCGAATTGAATCGACCCCGTCACTTCGGCCGACTGCTTCGGCAGCAGGCCCATGACGGCGAGCGAGGTGACGCTCTTGCCGCAGCCGGATTCGCCGACCAGCCCGAGCGTGGCGCCCTGGGCGACGGCAAGATCGACGGCGTCGACCGCATGCGTGGTTCTGCCGTCGTCGCCATGAAAGACGACGCGCAAATTCTGAATCTCGATCAGCGGCGTAGCGGTCATTGCTCGCTTCCGACCGCGGTAGCGATCCCTGCATCGATGACTGCGCGATCGGTGATCCCCGCCGGATTCTTTCGGCTCGGCAGGTATTTCCGGAAATGCACCCAGCGCTCGCGGCTCACCGCTTCCAGCCGTTCCAGTTCGCTCAAGGGATCGACATGGTCGTCGACCCTCAAGTCGAGATCGGACCATTCCTCTACGCCGTAGATCAGAAGTGCGGCCGATTGTCTGCCGCGCTTGTCGCCGCCCGCGGCTTCGCCGGCGCGCATCGCGGCGATCAGGCGCCGCGCAAACGGCATGCCGGCATCGGCGAGATAGGCTTTGGCAGTATCGTCCAGAACACGGCCGCCGGTGAGCATATTGCCGGCAATTGAAAAGCCGTCGCCTTTGAGGTGTCCGCACCAGTCGACACAGTCCTTGCCGGTATAGGCTGCGATCCGGCCCTGGGCGTCCAAGATATGGAGCTGCCGGCTGGCGTGTCCGGCGTCGGCCGCAATCAGGATTTCGACGATGTCGTGTGGTGTGCGACCCTCGCGGAGCAGCCTCAGGCCGTCGATGCCGTAATAGGGATTCACCAGTGCCTGCGTGGCGATGCCGCCGATCGCGGGCCCGATATGGGGCACGCGCGCGCCGACGGCAAAGAACTTTGTCGCGACTGCTATTCCGATCTGGCCGGTGGCATTGTCCTTGGCAATGATCGACCAGGTCATGGGCCTAGAGCTCCGATTCCGAAGTTCGCAAACTATCGCGGCGACCTCTGATGCGAACTTCGGAATCAAAGGAGCTCTAGCAACTTGTTATTTCTAGTGCGGCTTTGAATTTGAAGTTCCTATCACGAACTTGCCACGACACTGATAGGAACTTCAAATTCGCCGCACTAGCGTCCGGCCGCGTAGCCCTGCATGCCGCGGGCGTTGGCGGCAGCGCGGCGTCGGCGGCCGATTTTGGAAGCGGCGGTCAAGCGGCCCTCGGACCAGTCCGGACCGATCTCGACGATGTGTCCGCGGCTCCGCAGGGCTTCGATGGTCGCCTTGGGAACGCGGTTCTCGACCACCATCACGCCGGGGCGCGAGGTGCGCGGCCAGAACGAGATCGGGAAATGCTCGGAGTGCCACGCCGGCGCGTCGATCGCTTCCTGCAAATTCATTTTCGCATGGACGTGACGCAGGAAGAACTGCGTGATCCATTGATCCTGCTGATCGCCGCCGGGTGAACCCCAGGACAGGTACGGCTCGCCGTCGCGCAGCGCCATGGTCGGGGACAGCGTGGTGCGCGGACGTTTGCCCGGGGCCAGCGATGCCGGATGGTTCTCCTCGAGCCAGAACATCTGCGCGCGGCTGCCGAGGCAAAAGCCGAGTTCCGGGATAACCGGCGAGGATTGCAGCCAGCCGCCGGAAGGCGTGGCCGAGATCATGTTGCCGGCCTGGTCGATGATGTCGAAGTGCACGGTGTCGCCGTTGACCTCGCCGAAGCGACCGACAGTGGGCTCGCCCGCGCCCATGGCGCCGACCGCCTCGCGCTGGCCTACCTGATGGCGCACCTTCACCACCCCGCCAAAGCCTTCGACCGAACCGGGTGTGAATTCGAGCGATGCCTTGTCCGAGATCAGCTTGCGCCGTTCGTCATTGTAGGAATCCGATAGCAGCGTCGCGATCGGGATTTCCGTGAACTTCGGATCGCCGTAGAACTTCTCGCGATCGGCATAGGCCAATTTGGCGCATTCGATTTGCGTGTGGATGAATTCGGGTCCCGCGGGGTCGAGCCCGTCGAGCTGAAAGCCCTTCAGCAACGCAAGCTGCTGCAGCATCACCGGCCCCTGGCTCCAGACGCCGGCCTTGCACACGGTGTAACGGCCGTAGTCATAGGTGAGAGGCGCTTCAACGGTTGGCTGCCAGCGCGCCATGTCGTCGGCGCGCAGCACGCCGCGATGCGGCGATCCGCTGACATCCATCACTTCCTGCGTGCGGCAGAACTTGTCGATGGCTTCCGCCACAAAGCCTTTGGACCATGCTTTGCGCGCGCCCTCGATCTGGGCGACGCGGTCGCCGCCCGCGCTTTCGGCCTCTCTCAGGATGCGCGTGTAGGTTTCCGCGAGCTTGGCGTTCGTGAAGATCGACCCGGGTTTTGGCACTTCATTGTTGGGCAAATAGACCGCGGCCGAGGTCGCCCAATATTTCCGGAACAGCTGCTCGACGGTTTTGACGGTGGCCGCGGCGCGCTCCAGGAATGGATATCCATCGCGCGCATAGGCGATCGCCGGTTCCAGCACGTCGCGCAACCGCATGGTGCCGTAGTCGCGGAGCAGCAGCATCCAGGATTCGAAGGTGCCGGGGATGCAGGCTGCGAGCAGGCCGGTTCCGGGCACCATCTCGAGCCCCTCGCTCTTGTAGTGCGCGATGGTGGCGCCCGCGGGCGCGGGACCCTGGCCGCAGATCACCTCAGTGCGGGCGCGTTTGACGTCGTGCACGATGATCGGCACGTCGCCGCCGGGGCCATTCAGATGCGGCTCGACCACCTGCAAGGTGAAGGCGGTGGCGACCCCGGCGTCGAAGGCGTTGCCGCCTTTCTCCAGGATGCCCATGCCGACGGCGGTGGCGATCCAGTGGGTGGAGGTGACCACCCCGAACATGCCCTCGATTTCGGGCCGGGTGGTGAAGGGGTCTGGGTTGATGTGGCTCATGGGTGCCCGCGATTTAGCGTTTTTTCGGATGGTGCGTGGAGGCCGCGCAATTGACCACAGGTAGAGCGCCCTGCCAACTGGTGTCCTTCGCGCCGGCTTCCGAAGTTGCGATCATACGCCTATCGCAGCTTCGGCGGGATTGTTGACGGCATGACAGGCGACGCCGCCGATCAGCTCGGGCGTCTCGCGGCGGCAGAGATCGAAGGCGAGCGGGCAGCGCGGATTGAAGGAACAGCCCGCGGGTGGGTTGATCGGATTCGGAATCTCGCCTTTCACCGGAATGCGCTGGCGGCCCGACATGGCGAGATCAGGCACCGCGCCGAGCAGCATCTTGGTGTAGGGCATGCGCGGCTCATCGAAGAGCTGGCGGGCTTCGGCGATCTCAACGATGCGGCCGAGATACATCACGCCGATGCGTTTTGCCATATGCCGGACCACGGCGAGGTTGTGGCTGATGAAGAGATAGGTGAGGCCGAACTTGTCTTGCAGATCGCGCATCAAGTTGAGGATCTGCGCCTGTACGGAGACGTCGAGCGCGGAAGTCGGCTCGTCGCAGACGATAAGCTCGGCCTCCGAGGCCAGCGCGCGGGCAATCGCGATGCGCTGGCGCTGGCCGCCGGAAAATTCATGCGGGTATTTCCAGCCGTCATCGGCATGGAGGCCGACCAGGCCGAGCAATTCGCCGACGCGGGCGCGAATGTTAGCTTCGCCCTGGATCAGGTCGAAAGCGCGGATCGGCTCGGCGACAATGGCGTCGACGCGGAGCCGGGGATTGAGGCTCGCATAGGGGTCCTGGAAAATCATCTGGATGCGGCGGCGCAACTTCCGGCGTGCCTGCGCCTGGCGGGGGTCGATCATCGAAACGCCGTCGATGATGACGTCGCCGGAGGTCGGCGGCAACAATCCGACCACCATCCGCGCCACGGTGGTTTTTCCGGATCCGGATTCGCCGACCAGCGCAAAAGTCTCGCCTTTGGCGATGTCGAAACTGATGTCGTCGACCGCCTTGAGGAACTCGAGGTGCCCGCCTTCGAGAACACGATTGAGCCACGGCTTGGAAACATCGAAGACGCGGCGCAGGTTTTTCACCTCGACAAAGGGTTTTGGCGTCATGCCGCGGTGTCCTTTACGGCGGCATCATAGAGATGACAGGCGACCGCCTGTGTGCCCTGCACGATGAGTTCGGGCCGCTCGGAGCGGCAACGGTCGAAGACGAAGGCACAGCGCGGGTTGAACGGGCAACCCGGCGGAATCGACGAAAGCCGCGGCATCGTACCAGGGATCTGGACCAGGCGCGCCGCGTCGCTCGCCAGCGTCGGGATCGCGCCCATCAGGCCCTTGGCATAGGGATGCAGGGGATTTTGCACGACATCCCGCACTGGACCGATTTCGGCGATGCGGCCGGAATACATCACCGCGACGCGGTCGGAGGTCTCCGCGATCACACCCATATCGTGGGTCACGAGCATGACCGCGGTGCCGTGATCGCGCCCGAGCCGCTTGATCAATGAGATGATCTGGGCCTGCACCGAGACGTCAAGCGCGGTGGTCGGCTCATCGGCGATGATCAGTTCCGGCTCGGCACAAATCGCGAGCGCAATGACGACGCGCTGGCGCATGCCGCCGGAGAACTCGTGCGGGTAAGCATCGATGCGCTTGTCGGGCGCGGGGATGCCCACCTCGGCGAGCAGATCGATGGCGCGCCGCCGTGCCGCCTGTTTGGAAAGATTGGTGTGGGTGCGGATGGTCTCGATCAGTTGATCGCCGATCCGATAGAGCGGGTTGAGGCTCGTGAGCGGATCCTGGAAAATCATTCCGATCCGCTTGCCCCGGATCCTTCGCATCTCCTCCGGCGGCAGATTGTCGATCCGCGACCCCGACAGATGGATTTCCCCGCCTGCGATGCGGCCGGGCCGGTCGATCAGCCCGATCACCGCAAGTCCCGTCACGGATTTTCCGGCGCCGGATTCGCCGACCACGCCCAGCACCTCGCCCTTGGCGATGTCAAACGAAATGCCGTCGATCGCGTGCAGCACGCTGTGGCGGGTCACGAATTCGACCCGCAGGTTGCGCACGGAAAGAACCGGTTTACTCATACGCCCTCACTTCCTATCGAAGTTTTGGGTTGAGCGCGTCGCGCAACCAGTCGCCGAGCAGGTTGATGGACAGGATCAGTGCTGCAAGAGCGATGCCGGGGAAGGCTACGATCCACCATTCGCCGGCGAACAGGTAGTTGTTGCCGATCCGGATCAAGGTGCCGAGCGACGGCATGGTGTCGGGCATGCCGGCACCCAGAAACGACAGGGTCGCTTCCGTGATGATCGCAAGCGCGAGATTGATCGTCGCAATCACCAGAATCGGCCCCATCGCATTGGGCAAAACGTGCCGGAGCATGATCACGGGCGCGGGCAGGCCGATCAGCTGCGCCGCCGCGACGTAATCCTTACTCTTTTCCACCATCACGGAGCTGCGCACGGTGCGCGCATATTGCACCCAGAAGCTCAGGCCGATCGCGAAGACTAACACCGCGAGCGTGCTCATCGCGTCCAGCCGGTTGCCGAACAACGACTTGGCGACCCCGTTGACGAGCAGCGCAATCAGGATGGCGGGAAAGGTGAGCTGCACGTCGGCGATGCGCATGATGAGGCCGTCGATCGCGCCACCGAAATAGCCTGCGATCAGTCCCAGCACGATGCCGAGCGCTCCCGAAAACAGAACACCGAGGATGCCGACAACAAGCGAAATGCGGAGGCCGTAAAGGATCGCGGAAAAGACGTCGCGGCCTTGCTCATCGGTGCCGAGCAGGAATGGACTCTGGCCGTCGGCCATCCAAAGCGGCTCAATCCGCGAATTCATGAGCTGGAGCTGCGCCGGATCGAATGGATTCTGGACCGCGAGAAAGGGCGCGGCGATTGCAACCAGAAAGAACAACAGCGTCACCGCACCCGCCACCATGGTGAGCCTGGAGCGGCGGAATGAATAGAATATGTCGCTGTTGAATGCGCGGCGAAGCCAGTTGCTAGCATGCGCTGGCGCCGTGTTCGAATTGGCCTTGTCGGAGAGGGCGGCGTCGGACACTGCAAACCTCGCAAGCTTCACGCCGGGCGGTCGACGGTCGCGCGCAAGCGCGGATCGACCACCGTATAGAGAATGTCCACCACGAGATTGATGGTGACGAAGATCAGCGACACCATCAGCAAATAGGCCGCCATGATCGGGATATCGACATTCTGCACCGCCTGCACGAACAGGAGTCCCATACCGGGCCACTGGAAAACGGTTTCGGTGATGATCGCGAATGCAATAACCGAGCCAAATTGCAGGCCCGCCACGGTAATGACGGGCACCAGGGTATTTTTAAGGGCATGGCCGAAATGGATGGCGCGGGTCGTCAATCCGCGCGCGCGGGCAAAACGGATATAGTCGGTGCGCAAGACCTCTAACATCTCGGCCCGCACCAGCCGCATGATCAGCGTCATCTGGAACAGGCCGAGCGTGATCGCAGGCATGATCAGGGCCTTGAGGCCTGAGACCGTCAGCAGCCCGGTGGTCCACCAGCCCAATCGCACGACCTCGCCGCGACCGAACGAGGGCAACCAGCCGAGCGTCACCGAGAACAGGTAGATCAGGAGAATGCCGATCAGAAAGGTCGGCAGCGAAATGCCGATCAGCGAAACCGCCTGAAAAATCCGGGCAAGGAATGTGTCGCGTCGGAGTGCGGAATAAACTCCCATCAGGATGCCGAAGACCAACGCAAGAATGGTGGCGCAGGTTGCGAGCTCCAGCGTCGCCGGCATCCGTTCCTTCAGGAGATCGGCAACCGGCAGGCGAAACTGATAGGAGACGCCGAACTTGAACTGTGCAGCGTTGGCGAAATAGCGGACGAATTGCACCGGGAAGGGATCGTCTAGTCCGAGCGATTTTCTGATTTCGGCCCGTTCGGCCGCTGATGTATCGATGGAGACGATCTGGCTCACTGGATCGCCGGCAAAGCGGAACATCGCGAACGCGATGATCCCGACGGCGATCATGACACCGATCGCCTGGATTGCCCGGCGCAGCGTGAAAGCGAGCATCTCTTTACTTCATTTTCATCGGCTACCAAAGGGTGCGTATCAGATCACTACGCTGAAACGACAAATCCCGGAAGCCGAACTTACTTCCGGGATATTATGCCGCCTGTCTTGCTATTCCTGTTTGGTCGCCCAGTAAAACAGGACCTGATTGTCCGCACGCTGGGTCATTTTCACTTTTTTCGAAACACCCCACGCCAGCGCCTGCTGATGCACCGGGATGTAGCCATAATCCTTGATCCCGATTTCGAAGGCCTGCTTGATCATCTGGTCGCGCTTGGCGAGGTCGGCCTCGACCAGGATCTTGTCAGCCAGCGCATCGAGCTCCTTGTTGCAATAGCCGCCGAGATTGGCTTCGCCGCGGGTGGGTTCCTTGGGATCGTGGCAGCCCATGATATCGTACAGCACGTTGTGGGAATCCATCGAGGCCGGTGTCCAGCCCAGCAGATAGAACGACGTCTGGTAGCCGCCCGGCTTGAGCACCTTGCCGAAATACTGCGCCTTGGGCTGTGCCAGTAGATTCACCTTGACCCCGATCCGCGCGAGCATGCCGACCACCGCCTGGCAAATATCCGCGTCATTGACATAGCGGTCGTTGGGGCAATCCATCGTGACTTCGAAGCCGTCGGGATAGCCCGCCTCGACCATGAGTTTCTTTGCGGCGTCCGGATCGGCCTTCGGCCGGGTGAAGTCCTTTGAGAGCGGAAATAGTTGCGGCGCAACCATCAGCGCCGACGGCGTCGAAAGGCCGCGCATCACGCGGTTCTTGATCAGATCGACGTCAATTGCCTTGTAGAAGGCTTCGCGAACGCGGATGTCCTTGAACGGGTTCTTGCCCTTGATGTTAGAATAGAGGAGTTCGTTACGCTCCTGGTCCATGCCGAGGAAGATCGTGCGGACTTCCGGTCCGGCCAGAACCGTGGCGTTGCCGCCGGCATTGACCCGCTGGATATCCTGTGTCGGAACCGGCTCGATCACATCGACTTCGCCTGACAGCAGCGCTGCAACCCGCGTTGCGGCCGATCCGATCGAGGTGAATACGATTTCCTTTAAATTATGCTCCGGTTTGCCCCACCAGTTGGGATTGACCTTGAATACGGTCTTCACGCCCGGCTGGTGGCTTTCGATGATGAACGGGCCGGTGCCGTTTTCATGCAGCGCGGCGTAGCTCGGCGTCGTCGCGGACGCCGGCGTTGGTGCGGCCGAGTTGTTTTCCTCGCACCATTTCTTGTCCATGATGAACCAGCCGTCCCATTGCGAAATCAGAATGGGATTGGGCGAGTCGAGCTTCACGTCGACGGTGTAGTCGTCCACCTTGACGAATTTGGCGTCGGCGGGAACGTTGGTCAGGAAGTTCGAACCCTTGGCGCGGACGCGATCGGCGGAAAAAAGTACATCGTCGGCGGTGAAGGGATCGCCATTGTGGAACTTGACGCCTTTGCGCAGATGGAAACGCCAGCGCGTGGGCTCCAGAATTTCCCAGCTCTCGGCGAGTGCCGGGGCGATCTTCAGCTCCTTGTCGCGGGTGACCAGACCCTCATAGACATGGGCGTGATGGGCGATGGTCGTGGTTTCCTTGAGCGTATAGGGATCGAGCGATTTGAGCTCTCCCTGATTGGCGTAGCGCAAGGTTTGGCTGGAAGCCGGCGCGGCAAAAGCGACGATCGAAGTGAGGGTCGCTGCAAACAGGATTTGACGTACCGGCATTGGTAAACGCTCTCCACAGGTGGCCTATAACTGGGCTATTGCGATATCAACAGCCGATCCATGTTGCCAGAGTTTAGCTGTGGTGCAAGGGCGATTCCTGCAGCAACAATGGTTTGCGGGGCACCGCAGTCCTACCTAGGTTCAACGCTGGCGGCTTTGTGGTTTGCGCCAAATTGACGGGAGTACCTGATGGCGGAACCGAAGGCTGATGTCCTCGTACTGGGTGCGGGGATGGTCGGCGTCAGTGCGGCGCTTCATCTGCAAAGATTGGGTCGTGACGTCATTCTGGTCGATCGCCATGAACATGCCGGCGAAGAGACCAGCTACGGAAATGCGGGGGTGATCGAATGCGCCTCTGTCTTTCCCTACATGTTTCCCCGTGACTTCAAGCAAATTGTTCAATACGCGCTGAACCGCTCACCGCAGGTGCGCTACCGCATTTTGGATTTTCCCGATTTTCTACCTTGGATACTGCGTTATTACCTTGCGTCTTCGCCGGCGCGGGCGATGCACAGCGCAATGGCCGTTTTGCCGCTGATCCAGCAGAGCCTCGTCGAGCACGAAGCACTGATCGCGGAAGCCGGGGTTCCCGAGCTGTTGCGCCGCATCGGTTGGCTCAAGTTGTTTCGTTCCGAGGCGAGCCTTGCCAAGGCTGCGCGCGAGGCCGAACGCGCCAGGCAATATGGCGTCCCCAGCGAAATTTTGGACAGCCAATCGATCCTCGCGCGGGAGCCGAATCTGACCGGCGATTTTGCCGGCGCGATCCATTTTCCGACGCCGGGATTCGTTGCCGATCCAGGGGCGCTCGCCAAGGCCTATGCGGCGTTATTCGTTCGCAAGGGCGGACGCTTCGCTGTGGCGGATGCGCGAACGCTGACGCAGGAGGCTGGCGGATGGCGCGTCAACGGCGCGGCCGCGCGCGAGGTCGTGGTGGCGCTAGGGCCTTGGTCCGATCTGGTATTTCGGCCGCTCGGCTATTCGATCCCGCTCGGCATCAAGCGCGGCTATCATTTGCATTTGAAGCCGAGTGGCAATGCCGTGCTCAATCATCCCGTTCTGGATTCGGATCTTGGCTATTTGCTGGCACCGATGAACCAGGGCATTCGTCTGGCCACCGGCGCGGAGTTTGCACGCCGCGATGCGCCGGCGAGGCCCACCCAGGTCGAACTGGCGCTGCCGCGGGCGCGAACCTTGTTCCCGCTGGGAGAAGCGATCGAGACGAAACCCTGGATGGGCGCCCGTCCATGCCTGCCGGACATGCTGCCGGTCATAGGGCAGGCGCCTCGTCATCCCGGACTTTGGTTCGATTTCGGCCACCAGCATCACGGGCTGACGCTGGGGCCCGTGACCGGCCGTCTGCTGGCGGAAATGATGACCGGTGTGACGCCGTTTGCCGATCCACTCCCGTTTGCCGCCGATCGCTTCGGCTGATCACATCCTGCTTTTGCCTTTCGGACGGCTTGCTTCCCGTGCCATGTCGCGGCGATACTGGCCGATGTGGTCAAGGCAGCCAGGGAGTGCACATGAAGGTTAACGTGGAGATCGACTGCACGCCGCAGGAGGCGCGGCAGTTTTTCGGGCTTCCGGATGTGCAGCCGATGCAGACGGCCGTGATGGAAAAGCTCCAGCACCAGATGATGGACAATATCCAGAAGGTCTCGCCTGAAGCGCTGATGCAAAGCTGGCTCTCGTTCGATCCGAAGTTTGCCGAGCGCTTTAGCGACATGTTCGCGGCGATGACCGGGCTTGGCGGCACGCGCGCGCCCGACAAGAAATGACGCCGCCCGACGGAGGCGAAACATCTGCGAGAGGCCGGCTTCGTCCGCCGGGTCTCGGACTGCTGCTCGCCGAGATGCGGGGCATATTCGAATTCAACGCCAGCCTGCTGCTGTCGCCACTGCTCTTGCGCGCGCCGAAAGGCGACGGCCACCCGGTGCTGGCGCTGCCGGGCTTCCTCGCCAGCGATCTCTCGATGGCGCCGATGCGCCGCTATCTGAAAGAACTCGGGTATGACGCGCATGCCTGGCAGATGGGGCGCAATCTTGGCGGCCTTTCGCGCGTACGGGCGGTGTTGCGCGAGCGGCTTGCGGAAATCCACGCGAGCTCCGGCCGCAAGGTCAGCATCGTCGGTTGGAGTCTGGGCGGCGTCTATGCGCGTGACCTGGCGCTGCATGCGCCGGACATGGTGCGCTATGTCGTGACGCTCGGGAGTCCTTTTGCGAACGACGTACGCGCGACGAACGCGACCCGGCTCTACGAGGCGCTATCCGGCGAAACGGTCGGCAACGATCCGGAGCTTGTAGAGGCGCTCGCGGGCGAGTTGCCGGTTCCCGCGACGTCGATCTTTTCGCGCGCAGACGGCGTGGTGAATTGGCAGACCTGCCTG
>Ga0210389_10003218_pt1 | contig 12738 bp, 18 predicted proteins | sample IncBWH28OmetaG_FD_160127 | JGI IMG/M metagenome (GOLD analysis project Ga0210389, IMG submission 160127) | Forest soil microbial communities from Barre Woods Harvard Forest LTER site, Petersham, Massachusetts, United States - Inc-BW-H-28-O ...
TGTGCTGGAAGCGATCCGCGTATTCACATTCCATTCAGTCACCAGGTTCGCTCCAGTGGTCGCGTTGAAATTCCCCGTGCTTACGAAGATCCGGTCCGTGGTGCCGTCAAAAAAATCAAGCAATGGAGAACACGTGCCCACCGGGTTGCTGGCGCCATTAATATTCCGGTTGTCGGACATGGCCGGCGTGCTGTTCATCAAACCGTTCGGCGACGAAAAAGATAGCGCGTACAAGCTGGGTCTGTTTGAACTGCTGGCTTGAGTACCGCAAGCATACAGCGTCCCGGCGCCGGCTTTGGGACCAGTCGTGAAGTATTCGTTATCGAAGTCGCCGTCCAAAATGAATTCGTTTGCGGCGATCGCATCCGGACCAATCGCAGCCGTGACCTGCGAAGTAAGCGCCGGGTTCATCTGAGATACGATCGCATTCGTATTGCCCATGTTAGTCGCCGAAAACACATAGACGAATCCGTTCGTGGAATCTACGATTGGCGAAAGTACGATCGGATCCGCGCTCGCATTGCCCGCAACCGCAATCGATCCACCAGTGGTAAACCCGCTGGCTCCCGGAGTAAACGAGTACACCGAGAAACCGTCCGACACGAACACCTGATTGCTGACCTGATCGTAGACCGGGGAAGTCAATTGCGCATTGGCATTGACCGTTACGCAATACGCGACGGTTGGGGTACCTTTAAATACTCCTGTGATGCGGTAGAGCTTCCCGTTGTCGGCGCCAATATAGGCAACGTCATTGGTGTAATCAATGTATGGGGATGAATTGCTGTTGGGTTTGTTGTTGGTGCTGCAACCGCTAAGTCCGCTGTTGGCGTAGTTCAATCGCACCACGGAAGAGCCACCCGTGCCAGGCTTCACCGGGTGAGTCGCGTCGGTTCCTTGTCCCGCCGCCCAAGTCAGCACGTCAAACATTGGCGGAGTAGCGTTTTCGATGAAGGCGACCTTAGTCCCGTCCAGTGAAAGCGTAGGAGAAAGATACGACGGTGCCGTGCCCACTTCGTAAGACCACATAAACGTGGGCTGTTTGTAGTCGGTGGTCGGCGGGGTCTGCGGCCCATTCGGACAAGAAGACGAACCCGTGCCCGTATACAAATTGTTAAATGCGACGATATTAGCCTGACTAGCGCTCGGCGCCGCCGCAATCGTGTATACCACGAAGTCGTTCGTGCAACTGTAAGTCCCGGTGGTGCTGAAGCTGTATTTGGCCGGACTCTCGGCGATCGGCATTCCGCCGGTTGGCCCCAGCGACATCGCCCAATCTATCTTGTTCTGTCTTCTCTGCGGGGGCGGGAACGGACGTGGGCGCTGCTCAGGACCTCGTGCCTTCGGAAACACGTATGAGCTTCGCTGATTCCAGTTGATCCAGCTGCGAGGATCTCTCGCGGCCTTCGCAGCGACCTCCGGAGAAGCCCCGTTGGTGAATAGGATGTGCCGCGTGCTCCAATCGAGAGGCACGCCGACGTGGCCTTCTCGGGATTCCTGAGCCAGCAAGAGTTCTGCAGCACACAAAAGAATCAAAATCAGGCAGACGAGGGCCCGACGAACGTCCGTTGGATGGCTCAACTGCAAAGCATTTCTCACTACCATAAGTTTCATCTTGATCGCGCCTAAGCCGCCGAGGCATAGGCTGGGCCAAGCCAAGCGTCTCGTGCCATTCTTAATCTTCACTCATAATGTAGGAATCTAGAGCCTTACTTTCGTAACCGAATGTGGCCAGCCGGAATCCCGCATGGTGACCGACGTGCTTGGCCACTCTCCCCATAAGCGTTTCTATGAGAAGGTCATAAAAGTCAAGGCCGACGTGGCGGCCGTCCTTAATTGTTTTTTCAATTGTTTTTTCCCGAGCTGCATAGACCTCGGGTGAGTGACTTGGGGAGCTGTCAAGGGCGCCGCCGAAACGGGGCGTTCATCTTGACCCTTGACAGCTCCCCAAGTCACTTACAATCGAGCTCGGAACGAAACGAAACGCAGTTCAGTTGAGCTTCGTTCCTTGGTGGAGTGGGTTTCGCTTTTTCTCGAGCGCCCTGGTCGGCAGCCATACTCCACCGCCGGGGCGAAAACCTCAGGACACTTGCGAGTGGCTAGCCGTTTTTCCGCTCATCGGCTATGATCTCAGCCTTGCCCACGGACACAAAACCAGCAACTCTTCTGGTCATGCTGTCGTTGTTGCTCTCCGTTTTCGCTCCGTCGTTGTCGAGCGCATCGGACGGCAACCATCCCTCCGGCACCGCTGCCCAGGCTCAGTTCTCCGCCGACGACTTCGACTGGCGCGAAATCGTTCTCTATCTTTTCACGGCCGCCTCCCTGCCCGGAGAGCAAGGCATCCAGGCAGTGCTCGAAAACTCCAATGTGTTTCGTGCCTATGTCGGCAATGAGCTTCGAACCGAGTGTAAGCCGGACAGGAACCCGTGCGCCGCCAAGGGCGACGGCGCTTTACCGCAGGAGGAAGTGACCAAGAGGATCGGCGCGATCGTTCAGCAAGGAATTTTCCATAAGCACAAGACGGCCATCCTGGACTATCAACTGACGCGCCAGCCTTTTCCGTTCTCCGAAATTGCGGCGGTCAAAAGCGAGAAACACCCGGACGCCTATTTCATGCTCGCGTTTGCCGACCGCAGCTACACCGCTGCGCAGGTGCAGGCCAAATACGGTGCTCCCGATGACACCAGCATTTCTCAGTGGTACAGCGTTTTCACATACCGGCTGGATAGCCCACATTACACCAGCAAGGCCGTCTTCGAGATTGATCCTGTAGACGGCGCGGTGATCAAGGTCGCGATCAGCCTGAAACTCAAGACTCCCAAGAACCGTCACTAGCCTTCAGGCGCTTCAGCTCTGGTAGGTTCTGTGTGCATGATCCTAATCAGACAATAATTACTGAGGCCGAAATCGGCTACCTCATCGTGATTGAAATCCAGCTTGTAGTGGTGATTCTGCGTGATGACATGGTGGGTGGAAGTGTAGATAATTTTTCCTTGCGCAGGCTTCGCCAACGCTAGTACACCCACTCCGGCGGCAGTAGCCGCGAACGCGTACATGTTGAGCTGCTGGTGGATTGACTCGGAAAGGTTGGCGGTCTTACGGGGCCGGGAAGGTCTGTTCATAAATCTCCTAGGTTGAAATAAACCGAATCTCTTTCACGGCTGAATAACTCTTTGCGTTTCTTTCCGCCGCCACAGCGGGACACCCTGAGCACCGAGAGCAAGCATGCCGAGCGATGCGGGTTGCGGAGTTTCGGGAATGGGACTGATCAGAGAAGCACCGGGGCCAGGATCATTCTGTTGTTCGACGCTGTCGTCGTCTGGCCCCTTTGTCTTTCCGGTGATGATGGGCTTATTGGGAATCGTTTCGTAGGCCTAACCGGTAAGAACGGCGATAATTGCGTGTCCCTTGTCATGCACCGTCAGACGTGCCCAGACAAAATGGGTTTTTGCCGCGAATGATGAAGCTAACTCCGAGATTGCGGTCGGTGACGTCGTGCCACTTACTTGTACGCCTGCGGTAATGGATGGAGGGAAAACTGAAGACGTCCAACATTGCGCATCCGAATTCGCCGCCTTGGACGAAAGGCGCTCGCGGGCCGATGGTTCCCGGATGCAAAAGAAAGGCGGAGAAAAAGGAAGATGAATGGCCGCGGACTTTCTTGCCCTCGACCCCGTTGCCCGTCGAGAAGGCGTCGAGATTTACGAGGCACTCAGAAGTGCAAGAATTGTGCGAAGTCGCGATCGCGAGATCAGATATGCCGTCGTGATTGAGATCGATGTAGAACAAATTTGTTCCGCCGTGTCCGATTACCACGTGGGCAGGCGTATATATAATTTTCGCGTCGCACGGTGGGGTCAAGCGCAGCAAGCTGACTCCGGCTGCTCCTGCCGCGAGCGTATACATGTTGAGCCGCTGATGAACTGACTCAGAAAGGTTGGCTGTCTTACGGGGCCCGGAAGAACGTTTCACGAGGCCTCCTTGAAAGAGGACGTAATTATAACTCTATGCGCGGGAAACAAGCGTGTTTCACTAAAGAGGGTGCCCTACCCTTCTCCGCGTCCTTTGCGGAGAGGGGTGGGCGCGAGATTCCCAATTCGGAACCGGCTCCGCAGGCCGTCCACTTTCTCCTGGACCTCTTGCCTTCATAACCGATAACATAATAACAAATTGATTATCTGTAAGATAACCTACGCTCTTGGACAATCTGACCCTACTCGGGTCGGGATAGAGCTCGGGCGCGCCGGCTGTAAGGTGAGGGGTTACCGTGCTCGCTCTTTCGATTGCGAGGCGGGTTCACAATCCCACCATAGCCACGTTTCCCGAGGCCCCCCTACAATCCCGGAAGGTCGGATTTCCCGATTCCGGTTTTCGCCTTGGCTTTCCCCGAGAGGCCTTTCCAAGATGTCTGAAGCTTAAGCGCTCGCACGCGTGCGCCCCAGCCCATTCGGTTTGCCTCCCAGCTCGTCCTTAAAATCACGGCTCCTGCGACTTCCGTCGTTGACCATGCCAGGACCGCCAAGTGCTCAGAGCTCCTTTGCCAGTCACAAGCGTTACTCATGACTGAGTGGCATCAAGCACCACCTCGAAGGGCGTTACCCTTCTTCGTAGCTCATACGAGCTCATGCGCCAAACCAGCTCCCTCCTCCGGAATTCGTGTTTCCACACTTATCTCCCGAGGTCTTTGCAGGTTGCTGCGAACCCCTGCTGGGAACTGGTTCTTCCCGACGTTATTCTGCAAGTCTTTCCCAGGATGCTTGAGCCATGATCCCGTCGGGTTGTAGGGTGCCTCCACCTGTTGCTTCCCCTACATCAGCGGCCTTCCCCAAGAGTTCGGTGGGTCGACTTCCCCGATGCTTCCCCGCAAAGAGACTTTATGCGGGATGCGTTTCGAGATCGTCGCTATTCCTTACGTTCAGGCCTCCCGGTTTGTTCGCCACCCAGGTCTCCCCTGCCGCTGCGTCCTAACAGGCTCGCAGGACAGCCGTGACTTTTACACCCGAGCAGATCACGCATCGTCCCCAATGCGCGCATCGGGCATGCTAGTCGTCTGACAGGCAATTGACGGCGGAAGGACTTTCACCTTCCCAGACTTGTAGCCCTGTCGGCCGCTACCAGCGTCTGGCCGCATCCAGATGCGAAGCCCATAAAGCGAAAACTGCGCTCCGGATTCTAGCAGGCTGCGGAAAAATGCGCTTTCCGAATCCTTGCGGTTATTATCGAGTTTTTGGAGCCCGCGATGGGAGCGGATTTCCCACTGCTATCCGACGAGATTCTGTTGCCGAACTTGGTATTTTTCCGCAGCCTGCTAGAGGGCAGTTCCAAAACGGAACTGCTGGCAGTCAGCACGACCATAACTTCAATGTTTCCAAGATTTTGCCTGTAACTACCTGAAGAATCATAGAGCTAGGAGGCAAGAAAAATTCCGGCCCTTTGTTTTCTAGATTTTGCGCAAAAAAGAGAGTTTTTTCGGCTGAATTCTGCACCGGAATGTGTGCGTCGGAACCAGCATCTCGGCGTCAGGGTGGAGAAGATAGAGAACCCTACGGAGTCCGAGCTACGCTAACGACGCTGCCTGGATTTGAATCAACGGAACCGCAGAACTTCCTCGCGACCGCAGCAACATGTTCGCCGACGGGATACCCGTCCTCTGAAAGGACTTCTCACAATCGGCGGTGGATGGCCCACGCATGTTCCCCTCCATGTACGCCAGACCGGGACAACGAGTACACGTTCCCACGTGGGCGCAGCTCGAACAAGTTGGGAGATCCCGGGCCCGGATTGAGCGGACTTCGTTCAATTGCGGCGAGTTTTGCCAGATTTCAGCGAACTTCTGCGTCCGGAGATTCCCGCTGGGAAGAGGGAACTGGACGCAAGGGAAGACGTCGCCGTAAGGAGTAATGTAACAAGCGGTGTGGCCGGCGCTGCACGGGAAACCGTCCATGATGTCTTCACCCGGCGCCGGCGGAGGTGCGCAGAACTCTTCCACGTTGCCGACAAGTTCCTGACTACGGAAGACCTGCTTGAGCTCAGACCCAGGAATGCGCAGCGCGAGAACGGATGTGTCTCCATCCATTTTCGGCGTAATGGTGGGATCGAGCGTGTAGGAAACTCCCAACTGCTTCGCCAACGCCATCACTCCGGTATTATCGAACAGATTGCCGGCCATGAGCACGTTGGCGATCACAACCTTGAGGCCTTGCGATTTGAGAAATCGGATCGCGTCGATGGTCCGCTTCAGCGATCCGGGCAATTTGGTGATGGCGTCGTGGATTTCCGGACGGTGTGAGTAAACGCTGATCTGCACCTGCTCCACACCCAGCTCGCGAATGCGCCGGGCCTCGGGCTCGCGGATCATCACCCCATTGGTCTTGACCTTCACGTTGAACAGCAGGCGGCGCGCATACTCCACGATCTCGAAGAAGTCGCCGCGCATGAGAACTTCTCCGCCGCTAAGCGTAAGGAAGAAGACTCCAGAGTCCGAGAGCTGATTCAGGACGTCTTCGATCTCGGCCGTGGTCATCTCGCCGTGGTCGTCGTGATCCAGATAGCAGTGAACACAACGCTCGTTGCAACGGTAGGTGATGTCGAGATGCACGCTGATCGGGATACCGAGCCCCAGCGCCTTCTGATTCATCTCCGCCAGAAGGCTCATCGCGCCTCCGGCGGCGAAGCGATAGGTTGTTCTGAGACTAGAAGGATGCCGTGCAGAGATAGATCGTTGACGAACTGCTCCGCATCGTGCCCGGCCTCGGCCGGATCCACTTCGAACTCCCGGCAGATTTTGCGGGCCACGATATCGGACAACGGGGTGCGGCCGTCCGCCGCCTGCCAAATCACGGTGGCGATTTCGTTGAGAGTGAAAAACGTGGAGTCTACCGCCGACATAATCATCATTTCGCCCCCGATCAGGCGGGCTGCGATGGCAGAACTGCGCGCGATGTACTTCTCGGCGATGACCTTCTCTCCAGCGGCTAGCGTATCATTTCCCAGACTCGCTCATCGGGAACAAATATCAATCGGCGCACAGGTACCCGTTCTACAAACTCGCACGCGGAGCGGAAGACGAGATTCACCAGTTCCGGGTCCTCAGCGAAAAACAGAATGTTCCTCAACAGCAGCCGAACGGCCTCAGATTCGCACACTGGCTCGATGCGGTTTTCCCGTCCCTTCTCCAGCAAGAAAAGTGCACTCAAGGGTGCTGATTGGTTTTCACCCACTCTGGCCAACTCTCCGGCGAAGGGAGTGCCCCAGGCCTCGTAATTTTTGTCTCCACATCGTACATAGGAAATTTCGTCAGTGAGCAACGTGGCGTCCGATGGAGCGAGACGGGAAATCGTAGTCTTGCCCGCGCCCGAAACGCCGGCGAACAGGAACGCGCGCCCGCCGCGAATGGCACTGGCGGCATGGACGAGGAACCCGCCCTGCCTGGCCAGAATCAGAGTGTGAACGATGCGGAGCACGGAGTCGATGGCATAAGGATTGCGCGACTGACGAATGTCACCGCGGCCAGCCGCCGAATCCCAACGGGCGCCGAAGTCGCCGCGCTGAAGCAACCACTGACCGCCTTGCAGCCGTACTTGTACATCGTCATCAGCGTGCTTTGCTTCCGAGGGATCGAGCGAGTCCGAGGGCTCGAGAAGATCGATGTCGAACTCGAATTGAGGATTTTGAATCGGGGAGCACTTTATAAAACCTGCGTACCGTCGCTTCAGCAGTTCGCGAAACGCGGGGTCTTCGGTGCGCAGCACGATTGTCATCGCGCCGATCTCGATGGCAACCGAGTCACTCGCCGCAACCTGAGAAGCATGGCTCATCGCAGTTCTTGTCGCGCCGACATTTTGCCGGCTGTCGCGAGGGCATCTTGCCCTCGCAGGTGGGGGCGAGGACGCCCCCTCGATAGCGGCCGGGACGGCGGCGCTACAAGGATGTCATACGCGCCACCACTCCAGAATGAATGAGTGCGCAGGGAAACGTTCCGAAACAAGTCCCATCGGCACACCATCCAGGCAAGCGCCCGGCCAAAAACCGAGAGTCGCGGTTTTGGAACGATATCCCCAGTCTTTCGATGGATCAGCGAAACTTTGCCCAGTACCTGCGCCTCGGCAACCGGAGGATCGTTCTGGGGCAGAGAATCGCCTCGTGTAATCCACTCGTCGTCGTCCTTCTCGATCAGGCGATGAACGAAGAACCGGGCGTCGCGCGCAACCAGCACGATGTCGCCCGGAACCATGTCTTTGCCAGGCGCGTGCTCGATGCTGAGAAGATCGGCGGGCCAGACCGACGGAAGCATGCTGGTTCCGAGTGCCTGCAAGCGGATAGCGCCGCCAGAGCGGAGAACTTCAGTCGCAAGCTCAAGCTTATGATCCTCGCGAGCCTCTGTCATAACCGGCATGAGCAACTGAAACTACGAAGTCTTCCGATTGAAGCGGCACTGAAATTCGGTGGGGCTTACCTTGCCACAGGACAAGGCCATGGTCTCGAAAACCCGCTCGTACCGGAACTCAGGCTTTTGATATGGTTTCTTCCCCGGCGGACGATTCTTGCTTACGTTGTTCTTATCAGCACTCGCGTCTTTTTGCATAAAAGTCCGCGCGTCCTCGACCGGCTGTGGGGGCAGCTCGCGTGACCGCCTGAGAATACGTTTGTCGTCAGTTTACAAGAAGATAGCAAAGAAGTGGTTACGATTGTTGGTTCCGGTTCACTATCCCGGTCCATCCACAAAACCCTACTTTGCGGTCGGCTGTTTTGATAACAAGGTCACGCGATCGATCACCTTCTGTCCTTTTTCCATGCCTCCGATGAGTACCAGACCTTCATGCGTCACCAGCAATCCTCGATGATCCATGGTTGGGTCCGGCGTATTCTCGTTCAGCGTCTCCCATTTTTCCGTGTGTAAGTTGAAGTCGAAGGTCACGGGAGACGGCTCGGAAGGCTTGCCATCGTAGCCAATGCCATTGTAATCGTGGGGGTTATCGCTTCCACCGGCGAAATAAATCTTCTCGTCCTTCTCCGAGCCACCGCCGGCGATGCGGAAGCGCGCCGTGCCCGGGTGATTCGGCAACTTGGTCCATTGAATCTTGTGGGGATCGTGATGGTCGACCTTGCCCATCCAGCATTCGTCCGAGGCAACATATCTTGGGGAGTTGCCCGACGGATTCTTGCGGGCTCCATCTACGTAAACAATGGTCCCATTGACCATTGCGCCGGCATGGCCGAAAACCGGCGTCCCCGGAATCGGCGTGGCTTGCGACCACTTATCCTTCTCAGCGTCGTACACTTGAAGGCTGTTTACCACGCCACCGTTGGAGCGGCCTCCGACCAGATAAACGAAGCGATCTCGATAGACGCCGATCACCGAGTCGCCCACCGCGAGGGGGATGTCGGCGCCGCGCAACCAACGATCTCTTAACGGCTCGTACATTCCAACGTCGGGGAGGGCCATTGCACCCTGGGTATCCTCTACGTAGCCGCCGAAGACGAACAACTGATCACGCACCCCAGCAGCCATCGCGCCAATCCGCCCTGCGGTTCCGGGAACGGCATGTATCGCAGACCACTTTCCTTCCCGCGTATCCACGGAAAATGCCGTATTGGTGATTGCGTCCGGAGTCTTCTTCGCACCGATTCCCATGAAGGAAAACAGCAAGAGCTGTCCATGGACCTTGAGCTCGGCGACAGCATTATTAGAGACGGGGTCAGGAAGCGCGTCGACCCCGGATTGGGCAGCAGCAGAAAGCAATCCCCCGAAAAAGAGCAACCAAACACACGCAAAAAGTTTCTTCATGGTCTCCCGATGATATTTGTGGTTCAACCCGAAAATACCACGGTCCGAGAACATTGTCAGGTGGGTTTCCCCGGTTGTGCTCTTGCACGTGGCCGCTATCCGCGACAATTCGACAGCCGTTCGAAACTTGCGGTTAGAACGCAGACGTGAAACTGCTGACTAATCGTCTCACCTTGCAGTGGTCCGTGCAGGCCGCCTCTGTTCTGGTTTGCTGCGGTTTCTGGTGCTGGGCAAGCACTATTCTCGTCCCCTCCAACGTCGTTTTTGTCAAAACCAAAAGAATTCCCATCGGGAATAACTCCGACCTTTCTCCGTGCTGGTTGGGTGCGCGCGAGGCACTGCTCCATAACCGGGATCCTTACAGCGCAGCAGTGACCCGTGAGATCCAACTGGGCTTCTATGGACGACAAATTGACCCAAACAATCCTTCCGATCCAAAGGATCAGGTCTTTCTGTTCTGGCCGACCACCGCTCTGCCCTTTCACACCGTTCTCCGGATGTTCCAGTGCCTTGCGTCCTCTCTGGCCAAGTTAACCGCAGGGCTGTTGGTAGGCATTCTCTCTGTACTGTGCTGGCGGTGGAGAAACGCTCCCGCCGCCACCCGTCAATTTAGCTGGGCCCTAGCCTGGGTGGCCTCGGTAACCCTGGTCATTATTCCAAAGCTGGCCGCTCACAACCAACCTCTCCTCATACCCGCATTGCTGGTTCTACTGGCTCACCGTGAGGAGATCGGGAAAGCGCGCCTCTGCTCACGTGCCTTGGCAAAAGGACCCTCCGTGGGCTTGTTCTGGCAGTGGGCGACCGCTGTCATACTCTCGTTGCGTTCACTGCTGATCCCAGCGTCACAGCTTCAGCCAGCAGCGGGAGTCTCGGAGTAAACCTTGCTCGCTCTGCCTCCGGTAGAGATCCTGGCAGTGGCGGTCACGACGTTGACGTTGTTTTTCGCAGATGCGATCAGTCGAACTCCACCTGCCAATTTGCCTATTCCACCAATCCCTGCCGCACGGCGTGAATGAAATCGGTATAGGGAGGAGTGAATCCTGCGGCACGCATATCCGTGGCAATCTGGCCACGATGATAGGCCGAATGCATAACCACGTGCAGCAGGATATCTTGCTTCTGGCTGCTGAAGCTTTCACCCTTGGTGTTCTTGTAAGTTAGAGAGCGGGTAAGGCCTGCCTCGCCGAGCGCCGTCAGGTAGTTCTTCCAAAGCATCGGGAGTTGGTCGACTTGCAATTTGCACTGCGCGAGCGTAAACATGGGCCAAACCGGCAGGGTCTGCTTCTGGACGAGCAACCGTTGGAGCCACAACCTTTCGGCGGAAACGACATGAGCCAGCAGCTTTACCGAACGCTCTGGCGGGGCATTCAGAGCCCGTAGCGAACCCAGCACTTCGCGATTGGCCCAGTCGTCATAAGAGAAAAGGCTGGCAATATGTTCGAGCATGGTCACGGGATCTCTCCGTTATGTTTACTTTAGGTCGGAAAGGGTCGTTCGGACAACTTCCCGCGAGGATTCGGGTTATAGCTTGCGCAGCTTGCGGAAAAACTTGCAACGTTGGAGTTTTGAAAGCGCACGGCTTCCTGGCCGTGCCGTAAGTCTTTGAAAACGATCTACGGCGAGGCTCGAAGCCGCGCCCTTTCAAGGCTCCCGTTGCCGGTGTTGAGGTTTTTCGGCATGCTGTGCAAGCCTTCATCTTCTACTGTCGCAGGAGAATCGTGTGTCGAAAACAAGCATTAAACTCCTTTTCGTGTTGCTGGTGGGTCTGGCGGGTTTGTTGCTAGCGGGATGCCCTCCCCGGGAGAGCATCGCCAAGATTAACCAGGATCCTGGCCGGTTCGCCGGCAAGGAGATCTCGATTGCGGGACAGGTTACCGATTCCTTCGGAGCGGCTGGAACCGGAGTTTTCCAACTCGACGACGGCACCGGAACCATGTGGGTGTTTAGCAAGAACTACGGCGTTCCGGGAAGCGGAGCCAAATTGGCGGTCACCGGACGCATCCAGCAAGCATTCGCCTTCGGAGGACGTAACTTCGCCACCATCCTGTTCGAGACCGAGCGTCGGCACTGACGGCGGGGCGCTGTCTGGAGGTTCAGGCGAGTTTCACGGCTACCTTATCCCATTCCGCACTCGTCATCCCGAGCAAAGCGAGGGATCTGGGTGTTTGCCCGTGCCGATGACACTGGTATTGCGGGCAAGAACCTAGATCCCTCGCTTTGTTCGGGATGACGAGTGTGTCCTGGTCCACGGCGCGTCCGACGACGGGCCAGTTTGCAGTTGATTTCGGAGCGTGGGAAGAGCGCCGGAAAATCCCTAAGCTCTAGGCTCCGGCTTCGCGGATTTCAAGACGCGATTGGCGGAGGTTAGTGGCCTCTACGGGATCCATCCCCGCTTTCAAGTCGGTCTTTTCGAGGAAGTAGCGCCAGCCGATGTGGCGATCCTCGGAGGTCTGGCTCTGTTCGAACTGCTTGAGAACGACCTCGGCGCTTTCACGGCCTTTGATGACAGCCATAACGCCGCCGGACTCATAAGTGCGTAAGTTGTAGCGGATAACAGCGAATGAACCCTTTGACTCAGCCTGCATTCGGAGGACTCCATCCCGGAGTTCGGATTATTTTCTGTAGAACGTGCCCGCCCCTTGTTGCGGTTGACGGGCACGAATTTGGTTAAAACGTCGCCACCTTACAGAGGACGAACGTTCTCAGCTTGCCAGCCCTTTGGCCCTTTGGTGACCTCGAACTCTACGCTCTGACCCTCCTGCAGGCTGCGAAAACCACCAGCCTGGATGGCCGAGAAATGCACAAACACATCCTCGCCAGTCTGACGGCTGATGAAGCCGTAGCCCTTGGCGTCGTTAAACCACTTTACTGTTCCTTGTTCTGCCATTTTGTTGCTTGTATCCTTTTCAGATTATTTACGTTGGTGCGAGTCGGAGGTACTGAGGGCAGGA
>Ga0210389_10003219_pt1 | contig 12737 bp, 10 predicted proteins | sample IncBWH28OmetaG_FD_160127 | JGI IMG/M metagenome (GOLD analysis project Ga0210389, IMG submission 160127) | Forest soil microbial communities from Barre Woods Harvard Forest LTER site, Petersham, Massachusetts, United States - Inc-BW-H-28-O ...
CGCGCGATCCGCAGGACTATGAGCTGTGGCTGCAGCTGGTGGCCATCTTCCACCTAGTCACCGAGGGCGTGCTTGCAATGACCAGCCAGCGGGCGATCATTCGCTCGCTCGCCGCTCGCCGCCTGTTCCCGGGCATGCAGGCGGGCTTCGCGGCGCTGGCGCGTGACGAGGGTCGGCACGTAGCCTTCGGCGTCCACGCACTGCGCGAGGGTGTCGCAGAAGGCCACGGCGAGGCGATCTGGGACGCCGTCGAGCGAGTCGCCGCGGCGGCGGTGACGGTCGACTTCGCCCCCGACGCCGGCCGCTTGGAGCGCTCGCTCGCCCGACGCGCCGGGCAGCAGCTGATCGACGCGCTCGCGCGGCGGCTGCGCGGCGTCGGCGCCGAGCAGCGCTTCATCGCGCACATCCGTAGCAGTGGCGCGAAGGCGCTCGCGGACGCGCTTGCTCTAGCCGAAGACGCGCCTGGGGGCGCGCGATGAGCCGACACGGCCCAGGTCGCCTCGTCGGCTCGCTGTTCCTCGTCGAGCTGGTGAACGCGATGATGTTCGTCGCGCTGCCACTGCTGATGGTCGAGCGCTACGGGCTCGGCGTCCGAACCGGCGCGGTGCTGGCGCTGGCGCTGGCGCCTCAGCTGCTGCTCGCGGGCCTCGTCCGCGCCGCGATCCGCCGCTCCGACGCCAGGGACGTCGCGATCGCCAGCGCGCTGGTCGGCGCGGTGGCGGTGGCGTGTTTCCCGTTGACCGGCAGCGTCCTGGAGGCCGGCGTGCTCGCGTTCGCGACCGGGAGCGCGTTCGTGTTTGGAGTGCCCGCGCGCATGGCGCTGCGCTCGCGCGTGATGCTCGCCGGCAGCGAGGTCCGCGGCAACAGCCTGATCGTCGGCGGGGAACGTCTGGCGATGACGCTTGGGCCAGTGCTCGGCGCGGCGCTCGTCAGCCTGGCCGGCGTCGGCGCTCCGTTCTACTTCGAGGGCGCCGCACTGGTCGCGGCCGCGACGATCCTGCTGGGCATCGCAGAGATCGAGGCACTCGACCCGGCGGCCTTCGACGCGGCGCCGGCGCGGGCCGACTCATGGGCGCAGCGACTGCTGATCGGCCCGATCAGGGAGCTCCGGGAGACGCTACGCGGCGAGCCGCTGGTCGCGGCGCTGACCGTCACCGCGTTCGGCTACGTGACCGCCGTCGGCGCGAGCAGGCTGCTGCTCGCCAGTCGCGCGAAGACGCTGTTCGGCACGACCTCCTCGCTTGGCCTGCTGGTCGCGGCGATGGCCGCCGGCGGCGTGGCGGGAGCGATCCTCGGCGGTCGTATCGGACAGTTGCCGAGAGGACGCCTCTACATAGCAGGCAACCTGTGCGAGGCCATGTGCTGGCCGGCGGTCGCGCTCGTGCAGTCAAAGGCCGTCGTGCTCGCCGTCATGTTCGTGGCGGGCGTGTGCGAGTCGATTCCGACGGTCCTCTACTTCGCCGAGGTGCAGATCCGCCTGTCGCCGCTGGCCGTCGGCAGCTACTACGCGCTGCTGACGTCGGCGACGCAGATCTGCGCGATGCTCGGCGTGCTCGGGGGCAGCGCCGTGCTTGCCCTCGGCGGAGCGTTTCCGCTGTCGCTCGCGATGGCGTGTCTGATCGCCGTGCCGGTGCTTGCGCGCGCGCCGGCCCTGGCCCGCTCGGGCGGCGGTGAGCCCGGCGAGGAGCGATACGCGCGGGAGCGAGCGGCGTGAGGGCGGGCGCGCCGCTGTACGCAGACCGACGCGGCGACGTGCTCGCGGCATGCGTGGGCGAGGTCGTCGGGGCCGCGCTCCGCCAGCTGGAGTCCGTGGAGGTCCTCGACCCGACGGTGGTGCTCGCGGCGGGAGGACACTGCACGCTCGAGTTGGACAGGCTGATCGCGCGCGCTCGCCAGGATCGAGCGCGACTGCGGATCGGCGACTCGCTGAGGATCGAGGCCTCACGACTGCTCGAGGGGCCCGCGCACAATCGCCCCGTTGGCCTGGACGCGCGCGTGCTCGCCTCGGCCGGCGACGACAGCGCATGGCTACAGGCGTGTCAGCTGGCGCTGGCCTCGCTCGACGCCGGCGAGACGCAGGGGGCGGTCGCGTGCGCCGTGTGTGGCCACGTCGTGTGCGCCTTCGCGATCGCCGACGACGAGCATGACGCCAATGTGAACGCCGGCGCCGAGGTCGGCGACGCGCAGCCAGGAGTCTCCGCGCCCGTGGCCGACACGCACGTCACGGTCTCGTGGCTCTGTCAAGCGCTCGACGACGTCATCGCCGCGTCGTGGGCGGCAGGTGGACCCGTACACGCGCACCGAAGCGACGCGCACGTGCGTGTCGCCGACCTAAACGACGAGCCTCCTCGGCAGCGCCGACGGAGCTCGACGTGAGCGCGAGCTGGGCATACGTGGCCGAGCTGCTCGCCGAAGCCGGCTGTGAGCTCGTCACCGGCCTGCCGGCAGACGAGCCCGGGCTGCTCGACGCCGCCGCAGACACCCCGGCGCTGCGCGTGCTGGCCGCGCGCGACGAGCGCGTCGCGGCGTGTGTGGCCGCCGGGCACGCCCTGCTCTCACGGCGCCCCGCCGTGCTGGCGCTCACCACCGGCCCCGCGTTCACCAACGCGATCGGCGGGCTCATGGAGGCGGCGTCGCTGTGCGCCCCGATCGTCGTCGTCACGACCCGAGTGGCGGTCGGCGAGCGCGGGCGCGGCGCCTTCCAGGAGGTCGACCAGCACGGCCTCGCAGCGACCTTCGCCAAGTGGCAGACGAGCGTGGAGCATCCCGAGCGCTTGCCGTGGGCGCTTCGTCGCGGCGTCGCTCAGGCGATCGACGGGCGGGCCGGCGTGAGCGTGCTCGAGCTCGCCCCCGAATGCCTCGCGCAGGCGCCGCCGCCACGTCCGCGCCGCGGCGGGCCGGTCATGCGTGCGCTGTCGGTGGCGCCCGCGGGCGAGCTCGATCGCGCGGCCCGAGTGCTCGCCCGGGCGCGTGCGCCCGTCGTCGTGCTCGGTGGCGGCGCCCGCGACGCTGAGGCCCGGCGGTCGGTCGCACAGCTCGCCGACAGCTTCACAGCGGCGTACGTCACGACGGCCTCCGGTCGCGGCGCGATCGACGAAGGGCATCCGCTGGCGTGCGGCAGCGTGGGGCTGTACGCAAGCGCGCCGGTCGATCGGCTGCTGGCCGAGACGGACGCGGTGCTCGCCGTCGGCACCCAGCTCGAGGAGACGATGCGCATGCACTGGCCGAGCCTGCCGGCCGCCGAGCTGATCCACGCTGACTGCGATCCGGAGGTGCTCGGGCGGGCGCTGGAGCCGACGGTCGGGCTGCTCGGCGACGCGGGCGCATCGTGCACGGGCCTGGCGGAGCGGCTCGCTGCGCCGCACGAAGGCGCATCCAGGGCCCGCTGGCGCGCACGAATCGCGCAGGCACGAGCGCAGGCGATCGCGCAGAGCGAGTGGCTGGATTTCGAGTCGCACCCCGTGTGCGCGGCTCTGCGGGCGGTGAGCGACGCCTTCCCAAACGCCGTGCTCGTCCAGGAAAACGGCTTGCAGGACATGTGGGGCTATCACTATCCGGGCGCCCAGCTCGGCACAGGGCACGTCTTCATCGTCCCGGGCGAGCAGACGATGATGGGCTTCGCGGTCGGCGCGGCCATCGGGGCAGCGCTGGCCGCACCCGATCGTCCGGTGGTGGTGAGCTGTGGCGACGGGGCGCTCGGGATGAGCCTCGCGGCGCTGCCCACCGCGGCAAGCTGCGGCGGGCAGCTGCTGTTCGTGATGTGGGACAACCGCGGCTTCGGCTGGTCGCGCCTGGCGCGCGCCGGCGCTGCGAGCCGCCCCCAGCTGACGGACTTCACTAACGCTCCGCCCGCGCTGCAGGCGGTTCGGGCGCTCGGGGGCGAGGCGATCGCAGTCGCCAGCCAGGAGGAGCTCGATGCTGGCGTACGGCTCGCCGGGGAGGCGCTCGCGGCCGGTCGGCTGGCGTTGCTCAGCATCGCGATCGGCGGCGACGCGCTGCCGCCGGCCGCGCGCAGGATCGCGGAGGCTGCGACGGCCGCTACGGCATGAGCCCCCTCGCGCTGTCGATCGACGGCTGGCGCGTGCCGCGGCGAGTGCTGGATCGCCTGCTCGTCGAAGGCAGGCGCAGCGCCAGCGCGCTCGGACTCGCGCCCGGATCGGGGATCCAGGTCGCAGCGGACGATCCGCTGGGGACGGTTGTGGGCGCCGCGCTAGCCGAAGAGCTCGGTGTCGCCCTGGTGCTCTCGCAGCGCCCCGGCAAGGCGTTGGCCGCGCCGGACGGGCGCTGGGCCTCGCTGATCACACGCGGGCAGGGAGCCGGCCTCGAGCTCGCGCCCGCGCGCCAGCTCGAAGCGCCGGCGCTGCCGGACGGGGCGGGGGCGCTCCTGCGCACGTCGGGCAGCACGCGTGCGCACGCACGGTCGTGCTCTCGCGCGCAGGGCTCGAGCACAACGCGCTGGCGAGCGCCGAGCGCCTCGGCCTGGACGGGGCGGCCGAGCTGCTGCTGCCGCTGTCGATCCACCATGCGTATGGGTTCAGCGTGGTCGAGATCGCGCGTAGAGGGGGCGCCCATCTGCGTCTGGAGAGCTCGCTCAGCGCACGGCGGGTCCTGCGCCGTCTGCGCGCCCGACCGGCCACGACCCTGGACGGCGTTCCCTCGCTCTACCGGCAACTGCTTGCGATCGTGCGCTCCGAGCCGGCGCTCGCCGCCCTGCTGCGCGGGCTGCGCGTCGTCGGCTGCGGCGGCGATCTGCTGAGGAGCGCGATCGCCGACGAGTTCGAGGCCGTGATCGGGAGCCCCCTGTGCGACGGCTACGGGCTGACCGAGGCAGGCCCGAACGTGGCGCTCAGCGCACCGGAGGGTCACCGACTCGGCACCGTCGGGCCGCCGCTACGAGGAGTCGAGCTGCGGCTCGCCGATGACCACGAGCTGCTGGTCAAAAGCCCGAGCGTGATGCTGGGCTACCTCGACGATCCCGCCGCAAGCGCCGCCGCGATCGACCGGGACGGCTGGCTGCGGACGGGCGATCTCGCCGAGCTCGACGGCGACGGCCACGTGCGGGTGATCGGGCGCAAGAAGCATGTGATCGTGGTGCACGGGCAATGCAGCTCCCCGAGGATCGTCGAGGACGCGGCGCTGGCCGTCGCAGGGGTCGAGGAGGCGATCGCCGTCGGCGTGCCTCACGGTAGCCCGCGCGGCGATCGGATCGTCCTGTTCGTCAAGCCGGCGGCCCGAGTCGTGGCCGGTGCGATCGGCGCGCGCGTGGCTGCGGGCTGTCGCGCGCGGCTGCCGGTGCACCTGCGCCCTGACTCGATCGTGGTGCTGGACGCGCTCCCCAGCCTCACAGCGGGGAAGCCCGATCGCGACGCGCTGCGCTGCCGCGCGGCCCGCCGATGAGCAGCGAGGTGGTGTGCACGGGCGCAGGGCTCTCGACCTGGCTCGGGGACGGCGCCGAGCACTTCTGGCGGGGTCTGCTGGCAGACGACGGGGTGCTGGCACAGCCGCCCGCCGGGCTGCGCGACGACTCCGGCGAGCTGCTCGCCTCATGCCGACGCGAGCTGATGGACCACGTCGTCGCCGAGGCCCTGAAGGAGGCTGGGGTGACGGCGGACGGGGCCCGCTGGCTCGTGCTGCTCGTCGCGCAAGCCGATCATCGCGAGCGCCGGGCGGCGCGACTCGCGCCGCTGTTCAGTCACGTGCTGGTTCCAGAGCAGGCGGAGGTGATGGTCGTCTCGCACGCGTGTGCCAGCGTCGGCTTCGCCGTCGCCAGCGCGCGCACGCTGCTGCGCAGCGGCCGTTGCGACCGGGCGCTGGTCCTCGGAAGCTGCGTCCCGACCGACTACGACATACGGGGCATGGCGGTCACGCGTGCGCTCGCGCGGGGCGCATGCCGGCCCTTCGACGTGGCGCGCGACGGCACGACGATCGGCTGTGGTGCGGGGGCGCTCCTGCTGGAGCGTGCCGAGGACGCACGGCGCCGCGGGGCGGCGGCGCTCGCGCGGATAGCCGGAGTCGCGTGCCGCGTCGGCGCCGGCAGTCGCGCGGGCCTCGACCGCGACGCGGCCCGTCACTGCATCGAGCTGGCCGTCGCCGACGCCGCGACGGTGTCGATCGACTACGTGCACGCGCACGCCACCGGCACGCGCGCCGGCGACGAGGCCGAGCTCGCCGTGCTGGCCGAGGTGGGCGCGCGAGGAGGCCTTCAGTCCGTGCCGGTGAGCTCGCACAAGGGCAGAGTCGGCCACCTGCTGCACTGCTCGATGTTCCCCGGGGTGGTCGTGGCGCTGCGCGCGCTGCGCGACGGGATCGTGCCCGGCACGCCCGGGCTGCGATGCCCGATCCGTGGGTACGGCCTGAGCCCGCTGCTCTCCGCGCGGCGCGTGGCGCACGTGCGCGCGGTGCTCGTGAACGGCTTCGGCTTCTGTGACAACAACGCCGCGCTCGTGCTCGCACGGGAGCGCCCTGTGTGTGACGGCGAAGAGCTCCAGGCGGGCCGGTAGCTCATGCTTCGCGCAGCCCGCGCTCGCTCAGCTCCAGCGTGCGGGTGCTGGCGAAGCGGTCGATCAGACGCCGATCGTGAGTGATCAGCAGCACGGTTCCAGGGAAGGTTGCCAGCGCCGACTCGAGCTGCTCGATCCCCTCGTGGTCGAGATGATTGGTCGGCTCGTCGAGCGCCAGACAAGGGGCACGACTGGCCTGGAGCAGCGCCAGCGCCGCTCGCGTGCGCTCCCCCGGCGACAACGATCGTGCCGGGCGCAGCACGTCGTCGTCGAGCAGGTTGAAGTGTCCGAGCAGGGTTCGCGCCTCGGTCTCGTCGAGGTGCGAGTGCGCACGCAGGACGTCGACCAGCGCCGTCGGCGTGTCGAACCGCTCGCGCTGCTGATCGAGTGTGGCGATGCTCACGCGCGGCCCCACCCAGCGCGTGCCGCCAGTCAACGGCAGCGTTCCGAGCAGCATTCGCAGCAGGGTGGACTTGCCCGAGCCGTTCGGGCCGGTCAGGAGGACCCGCTCGCGCCAGCCGATCGTCAGCTCGACCGGCCCCAGCCGGAAGCGATCGCGTTCACCGACCGCATCCTGGAGGCGCACCAGCGTCTCGCCGGTGCGCCCATCGTGTACGAGCGCCATGCGCAGCTCCCAGGCGCGCCACGGCTTCTCGACGCGCTCGCGCTCGAGGTGCGTGAGCGCGCGATCGGCCGCGCGCACCTTCGACGCCACCGCATGCGTGCCGCGGCGAGACGTCTGCCCGCCGGCCGCACGCGCCTCGGAGCGACGGACGTCGCGCAGCCGTCGAAAGCGATCGCGGTCGTTCGCCCAGCGGCGATAGCGCTCTTCGGCGCTCGCGCGCTCGCTCGCCGAGCGGCGCTCGAACTCCGCGAAGCCGCAGTCGTATTCGCTGCTCACGCCCGTCTCCTTCGCGAACGCCAGAACTCGCGTGGCGGTCGCCTCGAGGAAGGCGCGATCGTGCGAGACGACCACCACCGCGCCGGGCGCGTCACGCACGAGCCGCTCGAGTCGCGCGAGACCGTCGAAGTCAAGGTCGTTGGTCGGCTCGTCGAGCAGCAGCACGTCGAAGCGGGCGAGCATGGCCGTCGCGAGCCTGACCCGTGCGAGCTGACCGCCCGAGACCACTTCCAAGGGACGCGCTGGGTCCACCGTCAGCCCGAGTGAGCGGCAGACGCTCCGGCAGCGGGAGTCGAACGCGTCGCCCCCGAACAGCGCGAGCCGATCGAGCGCCCGCGAGTAGGCGTCCCCGAGCTCTGGGCTCTGCGCCAGCCGCGCCGCCAACGACTCGACCGCGAGCTCCGCGTCGCGCACGCCGGACCGTCGCGCCAGGTAGTCACGCAGCGTCTCGAGCGGCTCCGGCTCGGGCTCCTGGGGGATGTGGCCGACGCGTGCGCCGTCGGCCACCACCAGCTTCCCCCGATCGGGACGCTCGAGTCCGGCCATGACCCGAAGCAGCGTCGACTTGCCGATCCCGTTCGGTCCCACCACGGCGATGCGATCCCCATCGCAGACGCGCAGCGAGGTCGGGCGGAGCGCCGGCGCGACCCCGTAGAACTTCGAGACGCCATGGGCAGAGAGAACCTGCACGATTCACCCCCGCCACTCCTCGAGCGCTCGGCACAAGCGAGCCTCGTTCGAGGCCAGCAGCGGTCGTGCGACCGACGTGCCACCGCACACGACGCTGCTGGAGCGCATGCCGAAGCCGCCGAACGGGAGGTTCCCGTCCTCGGCGTCGAGCGCCGTGCGCCCGCGACACACCGCGCTCGTGCCGATCGTCTCGCCCGCGAGCGAAGGCTCGTCGTAGACCGACACGTACATGCCCCGTTCGAGCTCGATCGGCGAGCACAGCCACCGCTCGACCTGGGCGGCGCTGAGATAGCGCACGACGCAGAACACGGGTGCGAACAGCTCAGGTGGATGGAAGGCGCAGTCGAAGGGAATCGCCACCACCGTCGGCGAGACCGTCGCGTCCTCGACGTTCACGCTCCCGCCGTAGATCACCCGTTCGGCGTGCTCGGCGAGAAACGCATGGGCGCCCGCCAGCGCGTCCGCGTACACGAGCGGCGCCACGAGCGTGTCCGGGTCGCGGCGGTCGCCGAGCGGGACCTCGAGGAGCGCGTCGAGGAGGCAGGCCACGAAGTCCTCATGGACGCGATCGTGCACGAAGATCACATCTGGGCAGAGGCAGTCCTGGCCCGCGTTGTAGAGTCGCGCGGCAACCACGTCGCGGACTGTGCGCTCCAGCTCGGCGCCCTCGCCGACCACGACCGGGTTGGGACCCGAGCCGAAGCGCAGCAGACGTGCGTCGCGGTCGAGCGCCGCTGCGATCGCGAACGAGTTCTCGTAGCGACCGGTGAAGATCACCAGGTCGGCGTCGCTGCACTGCTGTGAGAAGGATCGCTGGCTGGCGTCGCTCAACGTGGGCGAGCGCCCGTCGGGCAACGCGCACGCCTCGCTCAGCAGACGATGCACGCGGGCGGTGGTGCGAGAGACGCGCGAGGACGCTCGCACGATCACCTGGTCTGAGTAGAGCAACGGGATCAGGGCGTACAGCACATAGGAGTAGAGCACATTGTTCGAGGGCATGAACACGCCCACCTTGCCCAGCTGGGGAGGGCGCCAGCGAGCGATCTCCCAGTCGCTGCGCGCGAGGGCGGCGACGGCGCGCGCGAGCTCATCGCTGGCGCTCGCGTAGGTAGCGACCGAGACCAGCGCATCGAGCACTGCTGGCGCGGCGTCGGCCAGCAGGCCAGCGAGTCGCACGCCGCCGCCGGGCGGGCAGGCTCGTGCGCTCCCGCGTTCACCGCGCTGCTCGACTCGGGGCGAGCGTTCAGTCACATGTCACTCCTCGCGTGAGTCCCAGGGGGCGGATTATGCTCGCACTCCTCGCTCGCTTCGAAAAGGGTAAAGCGCATGCGCAGTCAGACGATCGCAGGACGTCGCTGATGTGGGTCCTGGGCATCAACTGCCCACCCGCGGGCTGGCACGACAGCGCGGCCTGCCTGGTGAACGGGAGCGGAGAGGTCGTCGCCTTCTCCGAGGAGGAGCGCTTCAGCCGCCGGCGACATTCACTGTTCAAAGGCCCGTCGCAGGCCGCGAGCTTCTGTCTGGAGACGGCCGGGATCGGACCGCCGGACCTCGATGCGGTGGCGGTGGGATGGGACATGCCGCGCCTGCTGGGAGACAAGGCGCTCGACGGTCGCGGCCTGCTTCGTGCGGCGCTCGGCTGGCCGGACGGCGAGCCGACGCCGGAGCTCGTGTTCGTAGCGCACCACCTCGCGCACGCGCGCTGCGCGTTTCACGCCTCGTCGTTCGACGACGCCGCGGTGCTGGTGATCGACGGCAGCGGCGAGCGCGAGGCGACCAGCATCTGGCGTCTGCGCGCGGGAGCGGCGCCGGTGCTCGAGCGCAGCTGGCCGCTTGCGGCGTCGCTCGGGCACGCCTACGCGGGCGCCTCGCGGTGGCTCGGCTTCTCACCGTTCGAGGCGGGCAAGACCATGGGGCTGGCGGCCTTCGGCCGGGCTGAGCGCCTGGCGGTCCCGTCGCTCGTGGACGTCTCCGCGGGCGACTACCGCCTCGACGTGTCCCTCCCACACGCGCCCGGAGGGGCCTCGCCGTTTCACGTGCTTGGCCGTCAGAGCCGCCTCGTGGGTCGGCGCTGGCGCGAGCGCTTCGCGCAGCTCGCCGGCGCGCCGCGCTCGAGCACCGCGACCGACGCGCTTCACGCCGACCCGTGCGCGGTGAGCGTCGCCTACGCGGCGCAGCGGATGGTCGAGACGAGCGTCACGTGGCTCGCCGCGGAGGCGCGTGCGCTCACCGGGCGGGCGTCGCTGTGCCTGGCCGGTGGCGTTGCGCTCAACTGCTCGGCCAACGGCTTGATTCCACAGCCCCTGTATGTTCCGCCCGTGCCGCACGACGCCGGCGTCGCGCTTGGCGCCGCCTGGGAGGTGTGTCCGCCCGCGCCCAACGGCGAGCCGCTGACGCCGTACCTCGGCGCCACGCTGGGGCGTGCGGTCGCGGAGGCCGAGCTGCGCGCGCGCGGGCTTGCGAGTCGTCCACTGGACTTCGAGCGGGTCGCCGAGCTGCTGCTGGACGGCGACGTCGGGGCGCTCGCGGTCGGCCGTGCCGAGATCGGTCCGCGCGCGCTCTGTCACCGCTCGATCCTGGCGCTGCCGCGACCGGGCACGCGCAGCGATCGAGTGAACGCGATCAAGCACCGCGAGCCGTGGCGGCCGTTCGGGCCGGTCGCCTTCGCGGACGTGGGCGAAGAGCTGTGGGAGGACCCTGGGAATCTGGGCCGCTACATGCTCGGGGCGACGCGCGTGAGCGACGCCTGCCGCGGTGTCGCGCCAGCCGCCGTACACGTCGACGGCACGACGCGTCCGCAGACGATCGACCGCGGTGCCCGGTCGGCGATCGGCGCAATCCTGGGGGCGCTCGAGCGCAGCGGCGTGCCACCGGCCCTGATCAACACGTCGTTCAACGACAGAGGTCAGCCGATCGCCAACGACGCGCGCCAGGCGCTCGACGCGTTTGGCGCAATGGACCTCTCGTTCCTGGTGCTCGATGATCGCATGGTGCTCAAGCCATGACCCACGTACCTGACACCACGAACATCCTCCTGGCGATTCGCGCGGAGCTGGAGGCGATCGGCGTCGAGACCGCCATGAGCTTCGATCCCGCCTCGCCGTGGAACGAGATCGACGTCGACTCGATCGAAGTGGTCGAGCTGGTGGCGGCGCTCGAAGAGCTGTACGAGGTGGACATGACAGACGACGACTTCAACGAGATGAAGACGCCTGAGACGCTCGCGCGGCGGGTCGCGCAACTCGCCGGCGAGCTGGCGCCCGAGAGATCCCTGTGAGCGATCTCGCGTCGCGAGCTCATGACGGCCGAGCGGGCGAGTCCTCGCTGCAGCCGTCGGCGGACTTCGACGATCTCGTTCTCGGGCAGTGCTTCCGCAGTGGCGGGCGTGCCGTCAGCGAGGCCGAGGTGATCGCGTTTTGCACGCTCACCGGTGACTGGCATCCCGTCCACCACGATCCGGAGTGGGCGGCGAGGAGCATCTTCGGCGAGCGGGTCGCGCACGGGATGCTGATCCTGTCGCTTGCGGTCGGCCTCGTGCCGCTCGACCCCGCGCGCGTGCTCGCGCTGCGACGTGTGAGCGACGTCGTGTTCAAGCGGCCGGTCCGCCTGGGGGACGTCATCGACGTGGAGGCCACGCTCACCGGGCGTCGCCCGCTCGACGAGCGGCTGGGGCTCGTCGAGCTTCGCTGGAGGATTCGCAACCAGGACGGCGCGCTGGTGTGCCGCGCGGACGTGCTGGTGTTGTGGCGCAGAGGCGCCACGGACACTCCGGCGGCATCGCTGGGACTCGGGCTCTAGCAGTCGCACCAGCTTCGACGAACTTGGACGCGGCGGGCGGTCTCGGTGAACATTGACCGGGCACATGGGACACGAGATCGCGATCACCGGGGTTGGCGCCGTCACCCCGATCGGCGTTGGCGCCGAGGCGTCGTTCAACGCGTGGAGGAACGGGCGCTGTGGCGTCAGCGACGGCGTCGCGAGCTGTGAGGAATTCAAGCCAGAGGACTTCCTATCTGTGAAAGAGGCGCGCAGGACCGCCCGCTTCACACAGCTCGCGATCCGGGCGGCGGACGAGGCGCTGGCGATGGCAGGGTGGGGCGGCGACGGCGAGAGGCGTTGGGCCGAGCTCCCGTACGCCCCAGATCGGATCGGATGCGTGATCGGGACGGGGACCGGCGGCATGGCCACTTTGGTAGATCAGTTCGAACGCTTCCGCACCAGGGGTCCGCGCAGCATCTGGCCTCTGACGATCCCGGTTCTGATCGGCAACGCCGCGGCCGGAACGCTCGCCATGCGCTACGGCCTTCAGGGCTACAGCGCTGCCGTGATGTCGGCCTGCGCCTCCGGTGCCGACGCGGTGGTGGCCGGCTGCCGGTTGATTCGCAGCGGGGAGCTGGACGCAGTCGTGGCCGGCGGCGCGGAGGCGGTTCTCGACCCGTTCGTGCGATCGGCCTTCGACGTCATGGGAGCGACCTCGAAGCTCGGCATATCCCGCCCCTGCGACGCGCGTCGCGACGGGTTCGTGATGGGCGAGGGGGCGGGAGTCCTCGTGCTCGAGCGCCTGCAGCCGCAGATGCGCGTCGACGCGCTGGCCAGGCTCGTTGGGATTGGCACCTCCTCGGATTCGTTTCATCTGACCGTCCCCG
>Ga0210389_10003220_pt1 | contig 12737 bp, 10 predicted proteins | sample IncBWH28OmetaG_FD_160127 | JGI IMG/M metagenome (GOLD analysis project Ga0210389, IMG submission 160127) | Forest soil microbial communities from Barre Woods Harvard Forest LTER site, Petersham, Massachusetts, United States - Inc-BW-H-28-O ...
TTACCGCGGTCAACCCTGAACTCCGCCAGAGCGTCCATGTCCGGGGTGATAGCATTGTTGCCGTTGAAGACGTCCAAATTCGGCACGCCATCGATAGTCCAGTTGTTGGCGTTATTCCGCACACCATTCACCGAAACCGTGAGAGAACTCAGCGAACCGTACCCCGGCTCGCTGCCAATGTCGCTTGAGACTCCCGGAGCCAGCTCGACGAGTTGAATGAAGTTGCGCTCGACCAGCGGTATAGACTGCATTTCTTCTGCCCCCACGACATCGCCAACGTTGCCGGACTCCGTATCCACCCGAACCGCGTCACTGCTGACCTGAACAGTCTCAGTCGTGGTTCCTAGCCGGAGGGTGAAATTCGTTCTCAACTCATCTCCGGCATTCAGAACGATAAAATTGACCTGCTCGACGCTAAAACCCACCTTCTGAGCAGAAAGTGTGTAGCTGCCTACAGGAAGATTCGGAAAAACGTAGGCTCCGGTCGCGTCGGTGACAGTCTTCCATTGCACATTCGTCTTTGCCTGGATCGCCAACACCGTCGCTTGGGGAAGCATAGCGCCGGAGGCGTCAAGTACCTGGCCCGCAATCGAGCCTGCGCTTGTGACTTGTGCCTGACCAATTCGAAGACAAAGTGCAACTAGCGAAATACACGTTAGCGCACGAATCTTAAACCACATGATGCAGCCTCCTCTTTCCTATCCCTGATCCAGCGTTCGCACCTAGAGACTGCCATCTTCAGCTGAAAGCGGGGGTTGTTTGATTTCAGGTATCTGTATAACCGTATGGTTGTATATACTACTTGAAACAATCGATGTCAAGCTTCATGTTTTTGACTCTTTGAGTTGCTGAGTCGCCGTCATTTTTGTTGTTTCATCAGGACAGGGAAAGAGGAAAGCGCTCGACCTGATACGAAGCTATTTACTTGAACGGATAAAGGAAGGCCCTACCACCGAAGAATTATTCGGGGTGCAACGCGTGTGCTTGGAATCCGGAAACCATTCGCAAGTGAGGTTTGTCTTCGTTCCCGCGCATTTTTGTCGCGCGCAAGCGGCGTAGCGCCGAACCTCTGGATTACTCCATTTCCGTGGCTGGAATGCGCAACACTGCACGGTAGCGATCGCCGCGATACACCGAATCCGCCGTCTCAACGGGAAGCCCATCCGTGCTCCAAAGCGTGCGCGAAATTGCGAGCAGACTCGATCGCACCTGGATACTAAGTAATTCAGCCTCGCGCCGGTTTGCCGATCTGGCCTCCAGAATCTCATCTGCACGGCTGACCCGAATCTCATATCGGTCGCGAAGGGTCTGATAGAGGGAAAGCTTCGAAAAATCCAGCTTTTCAACTCCAGGAAACCGGTTGTGGGGAAGACGAATCTCTTCAATCGCCACCGGTAGCTCGGCTGCCAGGCGCAAGCGGAGCAATCGATAGACGGGAGCATTCACAGAAATACCGAGCCGTGATGCAATTTCCGCAGTTGCCGGGGATACCTCCTGGTCCAGCACCTTGGATGTTGCTCTTATGCCCAGGGCGCGCATCTCCGCTGTGAACCCGCACAGATGCGTTATATCCTTCTCCACGCGTGGTTGGCTGACAAAGCTTCCCTGCCCCTTCTGGCGGGAGACAAATCCTTTGCTCTTTAGTACCTGAAGTGCCTGGCGAGATGTCATTCGGCTGACGCCGCAGATCCGGCTAAGTTCCTCTTCACTCGGCAGTGCATCTCCGGCACGCAATCGTCCCGATTCGATCATCTTGAGAAGTTGCGACTGGATCTGAAAGTACATCGGTGTGAAACTATTCTTGTCCAAGGGTTCGAAATCCCATGTACTATCGGTAGCTGCCTTGAGTGCCGATACTTGCCCGTATTGCGTTTTCTTCCTTTGCATCGAAACCCTTTCGAGAGCCTTAGGCCCATGCACGGCATGGATTGTCATTTGTCGGCATTCGCACGATCTGCGTCCAGCCGATATCTTGTGCACTTATGGTCTGCTTCAATCCGGCGGATCAGTGCAACGCACCAGCTTTGGATCCTCCAGCCCGGTTTTCGCCTCCACGTTGGCGGTTCTCGAACTAAAGCAATCAAGATGACGACCTCAGAAGCTTACCCTGCTCAACAGAATAACGGCGACCAGCAATACCAAAATACCTGAATACATCCAGGCACGCGCACGCTCCGACGCTTGCCTCCATTCACCTAGAGCGATCCCAATCAGGTTAGCCAGGAGCAGCCCCACAGCGAGGCTCAGCGGCCACCCGATCGAAGTTCCCAACGAACCGAGCCTAGGAACGGACGCACCATAGACAAAGATGCTCCCTCCCCAAAGCAATGCCATCACGACCGACAAACTGTAGAGACGAATTCGACCTGGCTGTAGAAACTTTTTGAGGCTGCAGTTCTTGCGAAACAGATATGAGCAGAAGCCAAGATTGGCTACCGCTCCGGCCGATAGCATGATCCACCAGATGAGATTCGCGCTGGAAAACTGGCTCAGGCCGGCTGCGCGTCCATAGTCGGCGATGGGCTGTGCCAACGAGAATCCAATATTGAAAACAGCCGAAAGCACACCTGCCCCCAAAGCCATCAGGATCGCCACTCTGACCGGTCGCGCACGTCCCACCATATTTCCGCGCTCAGTGCCGGTTCCAGATTCCAGTTCTCGCTGCCGTCCGGCCCAGCCGCACAGTCCGATGCCGACCAGTTCCACAATGATGCAGCCAAGAATTTTTGCTCCAGAGGGCCTTAGCAGGCTTTGCGGTTTCAGGAGCACGATGGGCAACAAGGATCCTAGAGCAGAACTGATGGCTAACACGAGTGTATTGGCCAATGAGATGCCTATCGCACTGACACTCTGGCCGAATAACACCGCCCCAAATCCCCACGCAAATCCGGTCAGAACCGCAATCCAGACTGCGTATGCGGGCGCCTGGGCCAGAATTATCCAGCTCTGTGGCGCGGTCACGCTCACAATCAGCGCCGGCATCAAAATACATGAGACCACAATGAAAAGGGACCACACGTTTTCCCATTCCCACTGCCCCAAGAATCGCATCGGCAGGGTGAAGCTTCCATTCATCAGCCCGGATAGAATCGCCAGTAAAGCTCCGCCTAGAATCACGTCGTTCATTCGTGTATCCGCCTCCGCACTCGAGGTTGGCCGTCCTACCCCAACGTTGCCTGAGAGCGAGTACTCTCACACCGCTCATAGGGATATAGACTTGTCTCACTGCACCATAGTAGACTATACAACAATACAATCTAACGAAGGGCAGGATTCTGTACCTTTTGCCCATTCAAGAGTAGGAGACCCATGTTCGAGATTTTTGGGCAGTTGAAAGGAAAGTTGGTCGTCTCCTGTCAGGCGGCCGCTGGCGATCCTCTGGACAGCCCTGACACTATTTGCCGCATGGCGCTTGCTGCTGTAGGTGGAGGCGCGGCGGGTCTCCGCATTAATAGCGCAGAACATATCGCCCATCTACGGAGGCACACGAATGTGCCCATTATTGGTATCCACAAACAGTATGGTCCTGCTGGATTGCGCATCACACCCACTTTCGTAGCCGCCTCTGCTTTGGCCGCTGCCGGTGCCTCCATGATCGCCCTCGACTGCACGAATCGCGTCTGGCCCGATGGCGACCCCTGGCAGACCCTCATTCCACTGATTCATCAGCAACTGCACTTGCCGGTCATGGCGGACGTCGCCACCCTGGATGAGGCCCACGCCGCCGCAGCCTCTGGGGCAGACTGCGTGGGCACAACTCTGAACGGATACACGGAACTGACTCGCCAAGAGCAGACTTTCAATTGGAACCTGCTTGTACAGATGGCACAGGATCTCCGCGTTCCCATAATGGCCGAAGGACATATCTCCACTCCAGAAGAAGCTCGCCGTGCGTTGAACAGTGGCGCCTGGTGCGTCATCGTCGGGTCGGCAATCACGCGCCCAGGTGTCATCACTGCCAGCTTCGTGCACGCTATGGAACCACAGGCTTTCGGAGCGCCTGCGATCGGTGTGGATATCGGCGGTACTTCAATCAAGGCAGCCCTGGTGCGGCGCAGTGGTGAAACGCGCCTCTCCGCGCAGGTGCCAACCAATGCAGTAAAGGGGCGCGATGCAATCTTCGCTGCACTAATTCAGGTGATCGAGCAGGTGCTCTCGGCCGCTCACGAGGAGCATTTTGAACCGGTGGGCCTAGGTATCGCCACGGCGGGCGCGGTTGATCAACGCGACGGAAGCATTTTTGCGGCAACAGAGAATCTACCTGGGTGGACGGGCTTCGCGTTGCGCGCTTTTGTAGAGGAACGCTTCCAACTCCCAGCCTTTGTCGTAAACGATGCGCATGCAGCCGTTCTCTCCGAACAATATTTCGGCCTTGGACGCGGGCTATCCGACTTCGTAGTCATCACCGTTGGCACGGGGATTGGAGGAGGTATCGTTTCAGCGGGAAAACTCCTGCGCGGCCAGCATGGCTTTGCCGGAACTATTGGTCACAGTGTGATTCGGACAGGCGGCCAGCTTTGCAACTGTGGCCGTGCTGGCTGCCTGGAAGCCTATGTCTCGACGGCCGCCCTGATCAGGGAATATCGCAGACTCGGCGGGATCGTGCCGGAAGGTAGGATCGACGATGCCGCTATTGCGCTGAGAATCAACCAACTCGCGCATCGTGGAGATGCCGTTTCTCAACAGGCTTACGCAGTGTTGTCTGAATACTTGTCTGAGGCAATCGCCAATATTTTCAATCTGCTCGATCCGCAGATTGTCCTTCTTTCGGGCGGACTCATCGAGGACCAGACGCAGTTCGTTACCGACGTTGAACGGCAGGTCCGGGAACGCTTGCACTTCGGAACAAGGCGCCAACCTCAGGTGTGCATGGCATGCGCTGGTCGTTATGCAGGCGTTCAGGGAGCGGGTGCCCTGGTGTTCGAATCTAGCCGCTAGCAGCCATTCGAGGGTGGACGGGACAGTCAACTATCGGGGCTCAAGAGGACACTCCGACGCCGATCGTCGAATAATAACTTCAGGCCTTTTGTGGCGCCGATCGTTTTGTTGCCGATGAAGAGGGGAGCCGCATGGAAACAGGCGGTTCCCCTTGGTGATAGGCACATAACCATTACAGCGAGCTAAGCCATTTCAGCAACTGTTGATCGTCACGCCATGCTTTCGTTGGGTGAGGTGATTCCGAAGTTCCGGTTGGAGGGAGGCAAGCCTCCACAGCAGCCTGCTTCGTCTTCAAGGTGATTTCGACATAACGGTTGGTGGTCTCTAAGCTGACATGTCCCAGCCAGGCTCGAATGACATTGACGTCTACGCCTTGCTCCAGCAGGCCAACCGCCGTGGAGTGCCTGAAAACGTGCGGAGAGACACTCCGGCGCCTCTTATCCGGAGTGGTGGGAGACAAGCTGGAGGTGTGCCTCTTGACGATTTTGTAAATGCCGAATCGCGTCAGAGGCTTTCGCTGCCGAGACATGAACAAGGGGGCGGCCTGATTTCCACGCATATCGGCTGCGAGCTTCTTCAACAGATCAGCGGTTTCAGGCCAGAGCGGACAACTTCGCCATTTGTCGCCCTTCCCGTGAAGGCGCACGCGCAATGGCCCATCGAGATCAACATCTTCGACTCTCAAGTCGGCCACTTCCTGCGCTCGCGCGCCGGTGTTGTAAAGCACCATGAAGAGAGCCCGATCGCGCAGCGCAAGCATGCCGTTGCGTGGCAAGCTCCTGAAGAGGGCTTCGATTTCGTCGTGTTCCAGGAACAGTGTGTGGGGAGGCGCGGTGCGTTTGACAGGAATTGCCTCCACTTGCTGGGCTTCAGCCAGCATCTCGGGATGCCGGAGAGCGAGAAATCGGTAGAAGGTATGCAAGGCGGCTAGCCGCTGATTGCGTGTACTCACACGATTGCCACGCGTGGATTCCACGGTGCTGAGGAAATCACGCACGCGCAGTGCTGACAGGTCGGCAAGCGATAATCGGGTGATGGGCCGCCGGCAACTGGCGGCGACATAAGCAAGGAAGAGTTTCATTGTGTCCCGGTAACTTCGCACCGAACCGGGCCGAAGCCCCTTCTGCGTCTTGAGGTGATCTTCAAAAAAAGCGAACAGCACTTGCCCCACTCCGATCATTGCGCACCTCCTTTCGGGGCTAGCCCCTGGAAGCGTTGGGCGGCTAAGTTGAGAAGCTCTTCGGTGATCGTCAGATACACAGAGGTAGAAGTGGGATCGACGTGGCCGAGGAAAGTGGAGAGGTGCATCAGCCGGCAGTTAGGGTCGATGCCTTGCCGATACCATCGAAGCAGCGTGGCAACAGCAAACGAGTGGCGGAGGTCATGGAGTCGCGGCGGCGACACGCCCGGTGGGATATGCAGTTGCAGCTTGGGCAAAAGGGCATGAAACGTAATGCTGATTGTCCCTTCATCGACGCTGCCACGCTTGGAGTTGAAGGTGAACATTGGTAGTTCAGAAGCTGGCGTGCATCCTGTGCTAGACGAGGTCCCATCGGTACATATCGGCTTTTGGCGAATTTCGTCTCCCGGATGAACAGCAGATTGCGCATGAAATCGGCATCGCTCATCTTCAGTCTTGACACTTCGCCTACCCGCAATCCCAGGCCATAAAGCAGGGCGAAAATCGTCTCGTACACAAGGCCTCGATAAGGCGCACGGGATCTCTCCGGCAGTTTTCGTGCTTCTGCCATGAGACGTCTCGCGGTATCGAGATCGAATAAGTATGGAATCCGGCTGCCGGTAATGCGGCGGGGACTAGCGGTCACAGGATTCCGCTGCGTCCACTGCTGCATAATTGCAAAGGCAAAGAACCGGCGCACTGCATACAGAATGAGGTTGTATCTCTTTGGCCCGACTTTAGGACGGGACGCCAGGAAATCATCGACTACAGCGCTATCGATGGCGTGCCAGTCGGCGATGTCGTGGTTGCAGAGATACCGGTCGAACAGGCGCAACGTATGCGCATCGTTTAAGTACTTGCGGTTCAGTGCACGCTTGTATTGCACGAACTGATGGAGGTGCGGCGCCAGGAAGCTCTGGAAATATGGAGTGTTCATAGAGCCTCCCCATCACCCATGGCAACCTCGCGCAGGGCTTCGATAGCGACTTTCGTATAGATGCGTGTGGACTCCGGCGAACGATGCCCCACGTAATCGCCAATGGTCTTCAGTGGAAATTCGGCGTCGACCAGACGTTGCACACAGGTATGCCGCAGCGTGTGCGATCCACCTTTGCGCACTTGGATTCCCGCATTCTGGAGATAAAACGCCACACTTGATGACACTGTGGCGGGAGTGATTGGGGAACGTGGAGCCACAACACGGAAGAAAAGATGGCGATCCTCAGTCTCAGGTCTACCTCGTTTGAGATAGTCGATCAAAGCCTCTGCCACTACTCCGGCAAGCGGATACGCAGTCGCATGGCCAGCCTTGCGTTCCGGTACCTGGAATCGCTCGCGTTTCCAGTCGATATCTTCCAGCGTGAGTTTGGCGACCTCGTGGGCGCGCAGCCCGTAGGTCACAAGAAAAAGCAAGATGGCATAGTCTCGCCGACCTCGGATTGTCCTTCGGTCCACCGCTTCCAAGGTGCGACGGACCTCGTCCCACGTGATTGACCGGGGAACATCGGCCAGACGGTATACCTGCGGCATACCGACCGCACCGCGGAGATCCCGGTCGGTGATTCCTTCGCGATGGCAGAACCGCAGCAGCACTTTCAGATGGCAACAGAGATCGCGGCGCGTGCAGGGAGCCATTCCCGGCGCGCATTCGACGATGAAAGATGCCAGAAGCGCGGGCGACAGGGCGCCGAACGAAGTGATGCCGGCTTTTCGGAGGTACTGTCCAAATTCGTGCAGATGATGACGGTACCCCTGAATCGTGCTCTCCATCAGTCCGCATTCAATGCGCAAATACTCCTCGAACCCGGGAACCTCTGATTCAAGTGGAAATGGGCGGCGGTGACGATTATGCCTTACTTGGCTACCACTGGCCAGCCGCAGCATCTGACGTATAGCATTCCCAACATCAATTGCATGCTTGCGTAGCGACGCTGATGTTTTTGCTTCCGCTCCGTGCTGGACCAACCATTCGGATACAAATTCCTCGACGAGAGCAAAGGCAGAAGTAACATCTGTGCAGCCCCTCGTCTGCGCAAACTCCGCAAAGCAGAATAGCCGGGGCAACCGGCGAAAGACGGTGCGGGAAGAATAGCCGTTCGCTTCCATCCATCCCACGTAGTCATCAATTTGAGAGCCAAGCCAACTATTACGAATTCGGTCGATGGTTGAAGGTTTGACGTAGTAGTGTTCGAGCATGACACCCTCCAATCGGAAATATCCGATGGAAATGATCATGCTCCTGAAGTTTCCGACAGCAATAACGCACGAAGAGCTGGTGCTGGCACTGACGCGGTCGCCAACCCAGCAACTATGTCGTCGCAAAGCGCGTATAGTCTGTCCACGGAGCGAATTCGCGATCGCAGGTGCTGAAAGGACGTGGAAGCATGCGGCTCCCGCTCTTGATTGTCCACATTCTTGCTGGCACCGTCGGCTTGCTGTCCGGCACATTCGCTATTGCCGTGCGCAAAGGTAGCCGCTTACATCGCGCCTCCGGAAACCTCTTCACCGTCGCGATGCTTACATTGGCCTCCAGCGCCCTCTGCCTCGCCATCATGAAGTCGCAGCATGGCAACGTCGTCGGCAGCATTCTCACCTTCTACATGATCTCCACGGCGTGGCTCGCCGGCCGCCGCCGGGGTGTAGGCCGGCTTGACCTTGTCGCGCTTGTCGTCGGCACCGGCGGTGCTACCGCCATCATCGCGCTCGGCGTCTGGACCCTCCACCACCCGGACGTAAACGCCCCAGCTGCCATGTGCTTTTTCATGGCAGCCGTTCTTCTGCTCGCCGCCGCCGGAGACATCCGCATGCTCGCTCGCGGTGGCATTTCCGGAAGAGCGCGGATCACGCGTCACCTATGGCGCATGTGCTTTGGACTTTTCATTGCAACGGGATCTTTCTTCCTTGGCCAGCAACAGGTCTTTCCTTCTTTCCTGCGCGGCTCCATCTTACTGACCGTACTCGCCGTCCTGCCATTCCCTTTGATGATCTATTGGCTCATTCGCGTCCGCTTCAGCAAGGCCTACAAGGCACAACCGCCGCCCATACAGGTGCCCACGACTCCTTGAGGCGTCCGACACTTTCCGCAATCGCTTGCGCGTTTATCCTCTTCAGGTGAAGCTTCGCTCCAGTGAGCGAATCCAACACCAATGGAAGCACATTGGCCGTACAACTAGTGGTCTGGAGCGGCAGGTTCACCTGCGTTGAGTCGACCAACTCTCTCCAGCAGTTAGCGTGTGACAGACTACAGAGATTGAGCGACCTTATAGATCACTCCTCATAAAGTGCCTATGTTGCGATTGGATCCCGTTCATCCGTTATGTACCCTTTGGAAAGTGGACCGTCTGCTTCTGTGCGGTTTTGGGTGTCCTCGGCCACAAAACGGTGAATGGCACAAAAGGCCGATTTTGTTCCCGGGAACAAAATCGGCCAATGTACTGATTGAGCGCGGGTCTCACGGATTCTCAGGATTACTCCCCTGAAACGCCATAGCATCCGCGAGTCTGTCCATTCCTCGCAATCTGCTGTACTTTTTCGGGTCATAGCTTCATCTGGCGCCTGCAATGGGGCGCACAACTGGCACACGGGCGCCGGGGAGAGCAGGTTTCATTGGAGGTTGAGAGTGGAGTTATTGATCGGCGACTCAGTAGCAACAACCCGATCGGGGATGGATTTGGCCAATACCGTTTACACCACTCGCAGGTGCAATTTCGACCCGCTTGGAGCTAGGCAGCCCGCATAGGGATGACCTCGCCGAACGGGGCCTTCTGGCTTCCTGTCGAAGCCCACAGGACGGGATAGGCAGGACCCGTTGGTGGGAATGACCCGTAGAGGTCGGTCAGAAAGACTAGAGTCTGAGGCCGAATGCGCCGGTCGTCGAGCCATTCGAAGCACCGACCAAACTCCGTTCCTCCTCCGCCGACCGGGTTGAGATCAATGCGTTGTCCGGATTCGTACGTTTCAACCTTGTGCACCACTGCGTCGAAGTAGAGAACGTAAACGCGCTCCGGCCGTTGGCCTTCGAGAATCGAACGCACTTCGGCTTCAAAGAGCCGCAGTTGGCGCGCGCTCACCGAGCCGGAACAGTCGACGGCAATCGCGACCTCACCCAAACCCTCGCGCACAACTCCCGGCAGGTAGAGCCCTGTCCAGAGGTGGCGGCGGTTGGGGCGCATCCAGCTATAGTCCGCTGGAGTGGTCTCCGACCAGAACCGCCGCAACAGTTCGCGCCAGTCCAAAGCGGCCTTTGCCGCTCCCTCCAGAGTCCGGTTGAGTCCGGCTGGAATCTTACCCGCATGTCTGGCAATCGTTGTCGCCTGGTTGACCGCTATATCCCACTCCCTCGCCTGTTCCTCAATGGTCGGAATTTCCTCGTCGGGCAGAGGCGCGTCGAGGACTTGGCCGATTCCGCCTTCGGTCGTAGGAGCGGACGGTTCATTCGCATCGCCGGTGGACGACTGCTCGGCGTTCGATTTATCCGCTCCTAACTCACCCTCTTCGTCCTCATTACCGGAATCTTGCGATGATGCCACTTCAATGAGGTTGTAGATCTGCTCGGCACTCATTCCGCGAAAGCGGTTGTCGAGAAGCACCCCCTCGGGCAGGTTGAGTCCTGCGTCAACAAGCAAAGGGTTGATGGCGAAATCGCATGCCATATTCCATTGCTTTGGATCGCGCCCCGAGCGGCGCACATGATGGTGCAGCGCCGGATGCATGACCTCATGAGCTAGTGTCCCGGCCAGGGTCGCCGTGTTGAGCGTTTCCACAAAGTCTGGGTTGTAGTAGAGCGACACGCCGTCGGTGGCCATCGTTTGAATTGACCGGGACTCGAAATCCTTCAATCGAAAGAGCAGCGAGCCGAAGAAGGGGTGATCGAGCACTAGAGCGGTGCGCGCCTTCTGAATCCGGCGCGAAGTCGGTGTATCAATTCTCATACCGCTGCGGGCGCCTCCATGAACGCGGACATCCGGGTGAAAATATCGTCGGCGGTCGGGCCAACAACAGTTTCCGCAGCTTCTCGGCCGCGCAACACATCGTCCATCTGGGCAACGATATTGGCAGCGTCGTCCGCCGTAGTGATCCGCAGGAGGTCGTGTTTCTTGAGGTCCTGCGCAGAGTGGTTGCAAAGCCGCTGATTGATCTGGTCCGCGAAGCGGTTCAGGTCGGCGTCGCCATTGACGTTGAGTCTGGGCAATATCTCAACGATGTCCAGTACGTTGGTGACCAGCGAGTTGTGGAAGCGCGACTCGGGTTCGTTCAGCCGGTCGACCATGTGCGCGACTGCTTCCCGAACTCGCCTCCACAAATCCTCGGTCCCGCGTGTCAGTGACTCCCGGACACTCGCATCAATCTCGCGCGAGACTCGCGCCTGTTCTTCCGCCGACATCTGAACGCGGAAGTCCGCACCGGTCGGGATGGGCAGGATCTCCACTTTCAAGCCAAACTTCGTCCGCAGCTTTTCCGCGCTCGGATAGTCTTCCTCCCGGAAGAGGCCGTTCAACTCCGGCCTCACCTGCTGAATGTATTGTGGATAGACCTGAAGAAAACTCTCTACTCCCTGCTCGAAGCTCGCTTCGAACTCACGCGTCCGTGCCATGAGATCGAAATAGAAGTTCGCCGGCAAAAGACGAAAACCTTCGTCCGACCAGGGTAGGGTGATCTTGTAGAAATACTGCCGGATCCGCCCGGCGAGCATGCGAAGTTCGTCCAGCTTGTCGGCGCCGCGCAATAGCTGCTTGTTATAGCGGCCCGCGCCCTGCTGCGCCCCATGTTGATCCGCCACATCGCGGCTAACCTTTCGGTCGTGTTTGACGGCAGTCCAAATACTGATGTGGACGGCGGCAAGCATTGCCTTTTCCGTAATCATTGGATGACCTCCCGGTATTCCACCCCGAAACGAACGAACTCCGGAGTATGGGTGATCGCGGTGTCCCGCGCCGCCGCATCGCGCACGGCCATCACGCGCATCTCGATCGGCATCCGGTCGAGATACGTGAGTCCTCTGCCTACTGAGCTGTCGCTCAACACTCTGCCAAGAGCGGTTGCGATCGCGATTTGCGCAGACGGCTCGTCGGGGACTGTTGCCGTCGCAGGATTCAGCAGAATTTCGTCGATCGACGGAAGCTGGCGAATCAATCGGAGGAATGCGACAAGCTCCGAGGCCGCTGCCGGTCCCACGGTTCCATCCAGGAGCTGCGCCTCAAACTCGCTGGTTCCTGACAGCAGCTGCGTCTTCTGGTGGCGGGCGATGCCGCAAAGTACCTGCGAGGCCATCTCCCAGGAACGCGGAGTGGGCCACGCGTTTGCGTCCACCGTCGCGTCTGCCGTATGCAGAAGCTCAGGTTTGAAGCGCAGGAAGGCAATGATCTCGGGACGGACCTGAGCCTTGACCGCCCACCTGCACCAGTCGTCAAGATCCGGTTCAAGGTCCAGATGCACGAAACGGTTGCGCAACGGGCGAGGCATCGCGAAGTGAACTCCGCGTTCCGACGCCGGATTGCCGGCGGCGATGACGACCCAGTCATCGGGCAGCGTATATTCGCCGAGCTTCCGGTCGAGCACCAACTGGTAGCAACCCGCCTGGGTCATCTGCGGCGCAGACGTCAATTCATCGAGGAAGAGG
>Ga0210389_10003221_pt1 | contig 12731 bp, 9 predicted proteins | sample IncBWH28OmetaG_FD_160127 | JGI IMG/M metagenome (GOLD analysis project Ga0210389, IMG submission 160127) | Forest soil microbial communities from Barre Woods Harvard Forest LTER site, Petersham, Massachusetts, United States - Inc-BW-H-28-O ...
TCAGCACGGGGTGAGTCCGCGTTGGCTTCGTTGCTGAGGGCAGCCGAAAGGACCGGTATTCTCGTGTCGATCGCGAACCGTAGGCTGACGGCCGCGCAGGCCCGACGGATAGCCGTTGCGGCCCAAGGATTTAGCGAGCCACGCCCCAGCGGCAAGGTTACCCGTGCGCACCTGCGCCAGCTGATATCCCGCATCCAAGTGCTGCAGCTGGATTCGGTGTCGGTGGCGGTGCGCGCCCACTACGCGCCGGTGTTCAGTCGGCTCGGCCCCTATGACCGCGACGTGCTGGACAGCGCGGCTTGGGGTCCGGCGCCGATGCCGGCCGGGGACCGGCCCGAGGAGAAGCCGGACTCGACTGGCCGAAGTCCGGCGCCGACGCGGCTGCTGGCCGAATACTGGGCGCACGAGGCCGCGCTGATGGCCGTCGATGACTGGCCGCTGCTGCGGTGGCGGATGCGCGAGTACCGGCATGGCCGCTGGGGCACCCACATCGTCAAGGCCAATCCGCAGCTCGCCGAGGACATCGTCGCCGCTGTCGCCGAACTTGGGCCCAGCACGGCCGGGCAGATCGAAGCGCATCTGGCCACCGAGCCCGGGGGGCCAAGGGGAAGCTGGTGGGGCAGTCGCACCGACACCAAGTGGGTCGCCGAGGCGCTGTTCGCTTCCGGCGTGCTCACCACCGCCACCCGGGTCGGTTTCGCTCGCCACTACGACCTGGTGGAGCGGGTGCTGCCGGCGAGCGTGCTGGCTCGCGAGGTCGACGACGACGAGGCCATCCGCGAGCTCACGCTGCGCGCCGCCACCGCGCTGGGCCTGGGCACCGAGGCCGACATCCGCGATTACTTCCGGCTGTCGGCCCAACAGGTCAAACCCGCTCTTGCCGAGCTGCTGGCCGCCGGTGAGATCGAGCGGGTCGAGGTCGACGGCTGGTCCGCGCCGGCGTATCTGTGCGCCGGCCGGACGGTGCCACGCCGCGACCGCGGCACCGCGCTGCTGTGCCCGTTCGACCCGCTGATCTTCTTCCGGCCCCGAGTCGAGCGACTGTTCGGATTTCACTACCGCATCGAGATCTACACCCCGGCGGCCAAGCGCCAATACGGCTACTACGTGTGGCCGCTGCTGATGGACGGCCGGCTGGTCGCGCGGGTTGACCTCAAGGCCGACCGGGCCGCCAACTCGCTGCGCGTCGTCGGCGCATTCGGCGAGCCGGACGTGCCCCGAGCGCAGGTTGCCGCGGCGCTGGCCAGTGAGCTGGAGTCGATGGCGTCCTGGCTCGGCCTGGGCGGCTTCAGCGTGTCGGGTCGGGGTGATTTGGCGCCAGAGCTACGCGCGGTCACCAAGCGGGCCGGCTGATGGCCCCGTCGACGACGAAAGAGCTCAAGGCCACGCTGTGGAAGGCGGCCGAAAAGCTGCGCGGATCCCTCTCGGCCGGACAGTACAAGGACGTGGTCCTCGGGCTGGTGTTCCTGAAGTACGTCGCCGAACCGCATTGGAAACCCTTGGTGGACAATGCAACAGCTCCCAACATCGGTCGGCTCGTCGACGAGGCCATGAGTGCCGTGATGACGGCGAACCCCGCGCTGGCCGGAATGCTGCCGCAGCTCTACGAAAACCTGGACCAGCGCCGGCTCGGGGAACTGGTGCTCGTGCTCGACAGTGCGCGATTCAGCCGGCAGGGCAGGCACCGCGCGCGAGACCTGATGGGGGAGGTGTACGAGTACTTCCTGGGCAGTTTCGCCCGTGCGGAGGGCAGGCGGGGCGGCGAATTCTTCACCCCGCCCAGCGTTGTTCGGGTGATCGTCGAGGTCCTCGAACCGTCGGGCGGACGGGTGTACGACCCGTGCTGCGGATCGGGCGGAATGTTCGTACAGACAGAGCATTTCATCGACGAGCACGACGGTGATCCCAAGGGCGTCTCGATCTACGGCCAGGAGAGTGTCGAGCAGACCTGGCGGATGGCCAAGATGAACCTCGCCGTCCACGGCATCGACGCCACAGGCCTGGGCCCGGCCTGTGGCGACACGTTCGTCAACGATCAACACGCGGGCGTCCAAATGGACTACGTGATGGCCAATCCGCCGTTCAACATCAAGGACTGGGCCCGCGACGAAAGAGACCCGCGCTGGTGCTTCGGTGTTCCGCCTGCCACCAATGCGAACTACGCCTGGATCCAGCACATTCTGTCCAAGCTGGCCCCGGGCGGACGGGCCGGGGTGGTGATGGCCAACGGCTCGATGTCATCGAACTCGAGCGGGGAAGGCGACATTCGTGCGCGGATCGTCGAGGCTGACCTGGTGTCCTGCGTCGTCGCGCTGCCCGGGCAGCTGTTTCGCAGCACCGGAATTCCGGTGTGTCTGTGGTTCTTCGCGACGGACAAGACGGCTGGCATCGACCGGTCGGGTCAGCTGCTGTTCATCGATGCCCGCAGGCTCGGCTACCTGGTGGATCGCGCCGAGCGCGCACTGACCGACGAGGAGATCGTCCGGATCGGCGACACCTTCCGCGCATGGTCCGGATCGGCGTCGGCCACCGCCAAAGGCCTTACCTACCAAGATCTTCCGGGATTCTGCAAATCCGCGTCGCTGGACGATGTCAGGGCCGCGGACTACGCGCTCACGCCCGGCCGGTATGTCGGTGCGCCTGCCATCGAGGACGACGGGGAGCCGGTCGATGAGAAGGTCGCGCGGCTGACCAAAGACCTGCTGACGGCGCTCGACGAGTCCGCCCGACTCGAAGAGGTTGTGCGCGACCAACTGGACCGCCTGCGGTGAAGGTCAGGCTGGGTGACCATCTCGACTTCAGCAACGGAAGCAGCCTGCCGAGGCGAGCGTCGGACGGGTGCTTTCGCGTCTACGGCGCCAACGGGGCGATCGGTTACGCGGCACGCCACAACGCGAGCGGTCCGCTGATCGTCGTCGGGCGCGTCGGAACGTACTGCGGCAGCCTGCGGTATTGCGATTCGGATGTCTGGGTCACCGACAACGCGCTGGTGTGCCGGGCCAAGGACCCGCAAGAGACGCGATATTGGTATTACGCGCTGCAGACCTGCGGGCTCAACGAACACCGAGCGGGATCGGGGCAGTCCCTGCTCAACCAGAGAATTCTTCGTGACGTGTCGGTTTGCACCGTCGCAGCACACGAACGCCGCCGGATCGCCGAGTCGCTCGGTGCCCTCGACGACAAAATTGCCGCCAACGAGCGCGTCATCGCGGCCGCTGAGAGCTTGATGATCGCCATCGTGGAGTCTGTCTCCGAGTGTGCGCCGCTGTCCACGCTGGCCGGCCGGTCGACGACGCTTCTGCGGCCGCGGGAGTTCGACGACGTGGTAGCACACTTCAGCCTTCCGGCGTTCGACGACGGAGCGAAGCCCCGACTCGTCGCCGCCGGATCCGTGAAGAGCGGAAAGTTCCTCTTGACCGGGCCGTGCGTATTGGTCGCCAAGCTGAATCCCAGGATTCCGCGCATCTGGGATGTGGCGAGCCTGCCGCCACAAATGGCATTGGCCAGCACGGAGTTCGTGGTGCTGAGGCCGATCGGTCTCGATACATCGGCGCTGTGGTCAGCGCTGCGGCAACCTGATGTCGTGGAGACACTGCAGCAGTGGGTCGCCGGCACCTCGGGGAGTCACCAGCGGGTGCAGCCGCGGGACCTGCTTCAGCTTCGCGTCCGGGATGTCCGGCGTCTGGGTGCCGCGGAGTCGCGGACGATCGCCGGCCTGGGTGCGTTGTGTCATGCGCGTCGCGCCGAATGCGTGCGGCTGTCCGCGTTCCGCGATGCCCTGCTCCCGCTGCTGATATCGGGAAGGGCTCGGGTCGCGCGCTGAGACTGCGCTCACGGGCTGCGTGCCCGGCTCCTCAGCGTGGCCCGCTCGGAGTTTTAGGGTCGCCGGGCTGGGTGGGATTGCCCGGCTCCTCAGCGTGGCCCGCTCGGAGGTTTAGGGTCGCCGGGCTGGGTGGGATTGCCCGGCTCCTCAGCGTGGCCCGCATCGTCGCCGGGCTAAGGTGAGCGCCGTGGCCGAGACCGCGCCGCTGCGCGTGCAGCTGATCGCCAAAACCGAGTTCCTGGCGCCGCCGGATGTGCCGTGGACGACCGACGCCGACGGCGGCGCCGCGCTCGTCGAGTTCGCTGGCCGGGCCTGCTATCAGAGCTGGTCAAAGCCCAATCCCAAGACCGCGACCAACGCCGGCTACATCAAGCACATCATCGACGTCGGTCACTTTTCGGTGCTGGAGCATGCGAGCGTGTCGTTCTACATCACCGGCATCTCGCGATCCTGCACACACGAGCTGATCCGGCATCGGCATTTCTCGTATTCGCAGCTGTCGCAACGCTATGTGCCGGAGGGGAACTCGCAGGTCGTCGTCCCACCGGGCATGGAGGACGACCCAGAACTGCAGCAGATCCTGATGGCGGCCGCCGACGCCAGCCGCGCCAGCTACACCGAGCTGCTGGCCAAGCTGGAAGCCAAGTTCGCTGACCAACCTAACGCCGTGTTGCGCCGCAAGCAGGCGCGTCAAGCCGCCCGCGCGGTGCTGCCCAACGCCACCGAAACGCGCATCGTCGTGACCGGCAACTACCGGGCGTGGCGGCACTTCATCGCCATGCGTGCCAGCGAGCACGCCGACGTGGAAATCCGGCGCCTGGCCATCGAGTGTCTGCGCCAGCTCTCGGGCGTCGCGCCCACGGTGTTCGCCGACTTCGAGGTCTCCACGCTGGCCGACGGGACCGAGGTCGCCACCAGTCCTTTGGCTACGGAGGCCTGAACCGCGAGCGTGCCCGGATGCACGGGCTTCTCGGCGTGTCGCGGTGCCAACACGCACGCTCGGCGGCTGCCAAATGCCCTTGCCCCGCCAGGTAACCTGTGAACCGTGACCACCGTCGGATTCGACGCCCCCGCCCGCCTGGGAACCCTGCTGACTGCGATGGTGACACCGTTCGGCGCAGATGGCTCCCTGGACACCACCGCCGCGGCGCGGCTGGCGAAGCACCTCGTGGACGGGGGGTGCGACGGCCTAGTGGTCTCGGGGACCACCGGTGAGTCGCCGACCACCAGCGACGACGAGAAGCGCGAGCTGGTGCGCGTCGTGCTGGAGGCGGTCGGCGACCGGGCCCGCGTCATCGCCGGCGCCGGCACCTACGACACCGCCCACAGCATCCGGCTTGCCAAGGCCGCTGCGGCCGAGGGCGCGCACGGTCTGCTCCTGGTCACCCCGTACTACTCCAAGCCGCCGCAGAGCGGGTTGCGCGCACACTTCACGGCTGTCGCCGACGCGACCGAGCTGCCGGTACTGCTGTACGACATCCCGGGACGGTCGGGAACAGCGATCGAGCCCGACACGATCCGCGCGCTGGCGTCGCATCCGAACATCGTCGGCGTGAAGGAGGCCAAAGCCGACCTGCACAACAGCGCGCAGATCATCGCCGAGACGGGGCTGGCCTATTACTCGGGCGACGACGCCCTGAACCTGCCGTGGCTCGCGATGGGTGCTACTGGCTTCATCAGCGTGATCGCTCATCTGGCGTCGGGTCAGCTACGGGAACTGTTGTCCGCCTTCAATTCCGGCGATATCGGCACCGCCCGGAAGATCAACGTCGCGGTGGCCCCGCTGTGCAACGCGATGGCCCGCCTGGGCGGGGTGACGATGTCGAAGGCGGGTCTGCGCCTGCAAGGCATCGACGTCGGCGATCCTCGGCTGCCGCAAATGCCCGCGACGCGGGAGCAAATCGACGCACTGGCCGCCGACATGCGCGCGGCCTCGGTGCTGCGGTGAGCCAGAGGGTGAGCCGGACGTGAACGAAGACCTCGCCCCGCCAGGTCCTCTGGCGCCAGGCGGGTTGCGGGTCACCGCGCTGGGCGGGATCAGCGAAATCGGCCGCAACATGACGGTTTTCGAGCACCTCGGTCGCCTGCTGATCATCGACTGCGGAGTGATGTTCCCCACCCACGACGAGCCGGGCGTCGACCTGATCTTGCCGGACCTGCGCCATATCGAGGATCGACTCGACGACGTCGAGGCCCTGGTGCTCACTCATGCGCACGAGGACCACATCGGGGCGATCCCCTTCTTGCTCAGGCTGCGGCCGGACATCCCGGTCGTCGGCTCGAGGTTCACCCTGGCGCTCGTCGCCGCGAAATGCCGCGAGTACCGCATCAAGCCGGTGTTCGTTCAGGTCGCCGAGGGACAACACAGCACGCACGGCGTGTTCCAGTGCGAATACTTCGCCGTCAACCACTCGATTCCGGACGCGCTGGCCATCGCGGTCCACACGGGCGCGGGAACCGTTTTGCACACCGGCGACATCAAGCTCGACCAGCTTCCGCCCGACGGCCGGCCCACCGACCTGCCCGGCATGTCGCGGCTCGGCAACGCGGGTGTGGATCTGTTCCTGTGCGACTCGACCAATTCCGAGATCCCCGGTGTCGGGCCGTCGGAAAGCGAAGTCGGTCCGAGTTTGCACCGGCTGATCCGCGGCGCCGACGGTCGCGTCATCGTGGCGTGTTTCGCCTCCAATGTCGACCGGGTGCAACAGATCATCGACGCAGCAGTGGCATTGGGCCGCCGAGTGTCGTTCGTCGGGCGGTCCATGGTGCGCAACATGGGCATCGCCCGGGAACTGGGTTTCCTGCGGGTGGACGATTCCGACCTCATCGACATCTCCGCCGCCGAGATGATGGCACCCGATCAGGTGGTGCTGATCACCACCGGCACCCAGGGGGAGCCGATGGCGGCGTTGTCACGGATGTCGCGCGGCGAACACCGCAGCATCACGCTGACGGCGGAGGATCTGGTGATCCTGTCGTCGTCGCTGATACCCGGCAACGAGGAAGCGGTATATGGGATCATCGACTCGCTGGCCAAGGTCGGGGCCCGCATCGTCACCAACCAACAAGTGCGCGTTCATGTTTCGGGTCACGCATACGCGGGCGAGCTGCTTTTCCTCTACAACGGGGTGCGGCCACGCAACGTGATGCCCGTTCACGGCACCTGGCGGATGCTGCGCGCCAACGCCAAGCTGGCCGCGCGCGCCGGGGTGCCGGAGGACTCAATCCTGTTGGCCGAGAACGGTGTCAGCGTCGACCTGGTCGCCGGCAAGGCCGCCATCGCCGGGGCGGTGCCGGTCGGCAAGATGTTCGTCGACGGACTGATCACCGGCGACGTCGGCGATATCACCCTGGGGGAGCGGCTCATCTTGTCGTCGGGTTTCGTCGCGGTGACCGTGGTGGTCAAGCGTGGCACCGGCCGCCCGGCCGTTGTGCCGCAACTGCTTTCACGCGGCTTCTCCGAAGACCCCAAAGCACTCGAGCCGGCCGTGCGCAAGGTCGAGGCGGAGCTGGAGCAGCTGGCCGCCGCGGGCGTCACCGATCCGGTGCGCATCGCACAGGGCGTGCGCCGCACTGTCGGCAAGTGGGTCGGCGAAACCTATCGCAGGCAGCCGATGATCGTGCCGACTGTCTTGGAAGTCTGAGTCGCTAGATCTTCTCCGCGTAAGCCGACCATTCCAGCTGCGAGCCTTTGAGTTTGCGGCCGGTGGGCGCGACGTAGCGGCGCATGAGTTCGTCGGGATCGGGTTGCTCCACCAGCCGCCAGCCGTATTGGGCGAGGAACTCCGCGACCTCGTCGGGCTGTAACCCGAAGTGCCACAGTTGGTGGCGCTGGCGAACATCGCGGTACAGCGTGCGGGTGCCGTACCGATTCGTCCCGTCGATGAAATCCCTACGGACGTAGGTGAACGACAGCCGGCTGCCGGGGGCGGCCGCCCGCAATCCGCCCAACGTCCTCCGGACGGTTTTCTCGGACAGGTATTGGGTCAGGCCCTCGCAGATGAAGAAGGTTCGGTAATCAGTGTGATAGCCGTGCTCGGTCAACGAGGTCAGCAAGTCGTCGCGCTCGAAGTCCAGCGCCACCAACCGAACCGACAGCGGCGCCCCACCCAGCACCCGCCGGACGGTCTTGGCCTTGCGGGCGATGTTGACCGGCAGGTCTACTTCGAAGATCGGCATGCGGACTTGGCGCGTCAGCAGGTACGCACGGGTGTCCAATCCCGCACCGAGGATGACGACCGAGTCGATGTCTCCGATCGCTTCTTCGAGCTTGTCGGCGATGAAACGCTTGCGACAGGCCAGGCTTGCCCACAGCCCGCGGCCCGACCACTCCGACGCGCGGATCATCAGGTTGCGAACCGGTGCCGAACGGGTGGCGGCGACCAGCCCTCGCAGCGGGGCCGGCAGGAACAGCTCGGCGAGGTCGTCGTCCACCAGGCGGCGCCCGGGTGGCTCGTTTCGTTCAACCGCGGCCAACACCATCGGGCCAAAGGCGGTCTGTGCAACGGGATTTCGTGCCATGAGTTATTTCTTGTTCAGAAAGCCCGCATCGACCGGCAAGGTGACGCCGGTGATGTAGCGAGCCTGATCGGACACCAGCCATGCCACCGCGTTGGCGATGTCATCGGATTGCATAACCTGTACCGGCAACGCGTTGCCCATGTCGGGCGGTGAATCGGACTCGGCGACCAACTGGGCGAGCCACTGCCGGGTGAACTCGTTGTTGATCATCGGGGTGTCGACACCGGACGGATGTATCGAGTTGACCCGGATGCTGTGTCGCGCAAGCAGATTCGCGTACACGCGCATCAACCCGACCACCCCGTGTTTGGCGGCTGCATAGCCGACGGAGCCGGCGTCGGCGCTGCCGACGCCGGCCAGTCCCGCGGCCGAACTGATCAGGACGATCGAGCCGCCACTGCCTTGCGAGACCATGGTCGGTATCGCCGCCTCCACGGTGTGGAACACGCCGGTCAGGTTGACGTCGATGACGTCGCGCCAGCCGTCGGGCCCCGACTGCATGGGTGCGATACCGGCGTTGGCCACGACGATGTCGAGCCGGCCGAACTCGTCGAGGCCCGCCTGCAACGCGGCCGCCAGCGACGCGCGATCGCGCACGTCGGCCTGTCTGGCCAGGATGGGCGAACCGGTGTCCTCGACGAGCTTGACCGTGGCCGCCAGGTCGTCGGGCGTGGCCAGTGGATAGGGCACGCTGGCGATCTGCTCGCACAGGTCGACCGCGATCACGCTGGCGCCGTCGGCGGCCAGTCGCACCGCGTGTGCGCGGCCCTGGCCGCGCGCGGCGCCGGTGATGAGCGCGACTTTGCCGTTCAGGGGCCGGCCCATTAGGCGCGCAGCTGTCCCTTGTCCGGATCGCCCGCGGGAACTGGCTGCAGCATCTTGATGTCCGGAGCCCCGGCCAGGTGCTCGCCCGCCGCCGCGAACATCTTGGTGATCGCCGGGGCGCCGCTGTGGGTCTTGAGCGCTTCGGGGTCGGCCCATTGCTCGACGAAGACGAAGGTGTCGCCCGTTTGATGCAGCGAGTACAGCTGGCAGCCCGGTTCGTCGTGCACTTCCTCGACCGCGCGAGTGAGGATGTCACGGACGGTGTCGACCGATTCGGGTTTGACGGTCAGGGTGGCGACGACGACGACGGGCATGCTAGGGCCTCCTGGGAACTCCGGGGATGGGTGACGGCGTGACGTTCGTCACCCGTTGCCACCCTACTCACGCTCGGTTGCGATCGATCGGTCACGTAGTCCCTCTGGGCCCCTCCAGCCGTGCGTTGCCAGTGTGGCGGGTGGTGTAGATGATGTATTTGCGACTACCCTTGCCCTTATGCCCAGTAAGACCGCCGCCCGCTCCGGAACCCGAACGAGCAGGTCAAAGGCCACTTCGCGCGGAGGCTCCCGAGGTACACGACCGGCGCCACCCCGCAGGAGGGCGGGCGGGCCCGCCAGGCGCCGCAAGCGGTCGCTGCTGGTCGCCGCCGGGCTGACCTGCGGCCGGGCCATGCGCGCGACCTGGCTGATGGCGGCGCGGGGCACCGGGGGGGCGGCCCGGTCGATCGGGCGGGCCCGCGACATCGAGCCCCGACATCGCCGCGACGGAATCGCGCTGGTTCTGCTCGGTCTTGCCGTGGTGGTCGCCGCGAGCTCGTGGTTCGACGCGGCCCGGCCGGTCGGGGCGTGGGTCGACGTTTTGCTGCGGACATTCATCGGCTCGGCCGTGCTGGTGCTGCCGCTGGTCCTGGCCGGGGTGGCGGTGGTGCTGATGCGGACCCAGCCCAACCCGGAAGCGCGGCCCAGGCTGATCCTCGGCGCGAGCTTGATCGCCCTGCCGGTCCTCGGCCTGCGCCACCTGTGGTCCGGTTCCCCGGAAGACCCGGAATTGCGGCGTCGCGCCGGAGGATTCCTGGGCTTTGCCATCGGCGGGCCGTTGTCGGACGGGTTGACGCCCTGGATCGCCGCGCCGCTGTTGTTCATCGGCGCGGTGTTCGGGCTGCTGTTGCTGACCGGGACCGCGATCCGCGAGGTGCCCGACGCGGTGCGTGCCATGTTCGGCACCCGGTTGTTCCAGCGTGAATACGACGACCAGGACGGGCCTGAGTACGACGACACAGACGAGTTCACCGATGACGCGGACGCCCCTGCGCGCGAAGACTTTTCCGACGGTTACTACGACGACGCGTCCAGTAGCCCGGAAAACGAGCCGCAGGCGTGGCCGTCGGCCGACTCTTCTCAGCTCCTCGAGGACGACATCCCCACCATTCCCGAACCTGCCGTCACCCGGGGCCGCCGGCGCGGCCGGTCCGCCGCGAAAGGGGACACCCACGAGCTGGACCGGGTCGTCGAGGGTCCCTACACGCTGCCGTCGCTAAGCCTGCTGGTTGCCGGCGATCCACCCAAGAAACGCAGCGCCGCCAACACCGTGATGTCCGACGCGATCAGCGAGGTGCTCAACCAGTTCAAGGTCGACGCGGCAGTCACCGGGTGCACCCGGGGGCCGACCGTCACCCGCTACGAGGTCGAGCTGGGGCCCGGCGTCAAGGTGGAGAAGATCACCGCGCTGCAGAAGAACATCGCTTATGCGGTGGCCACCGAGAGCGTGCGCATGTTGGCCCCGATCCCCGGCAAGTCGGCCGTCGGCATCGAGGTGCCCAACACCGACCGGGAAATGGTGCGGCTGGCCGACGTGCTGACCGCGTCGTCGACCCGCCGCGACCACCACCCGCTGGTGATCGGGCTGGGCAAGGACATCGAAGGGGATTTCATCTCGGCCAACCTGGCCAAGATGCCGCACCTGCTGGTCGCCGGCTCCACCGGATCCGGCAAGTCCAGCTTCGTCAACTCGATGCTGGTGTCGCTGCTGACCCGGGCCACCCCGGAAGAGGTCAGGATGATCCTGATCGACCCGAAGATGGTGGAACTGACGCCCTATGAAGGCATTCCCCATCTGATCACCCCGATCATCACCCAGCCGAAGAAGGCGGCCGCGGCCCTGACGTGGCTGGTCGACGAGATGGAACAGCGCTACCAGGACATGCAGGCTTCCCGGGTGCGTCACATCGACGACTTCAACGCCAAGGTGCGATCCGGTGCCATCACGGCGCCGCTGGGCAGCCAGCGGGAGTACCGGCCCTACCCGTACGTGGTGGCGATCGTCGACGAGTTGGCCGACCTGATGATGACCGCGCCGCGCGACGTCGAGGATGCGATCGTGCGGATCACCCAGAAGGCCCGCGCCGCGGGCATCCACCTGGTGCTGGCCACCCAGCGCCCGTCGGTGGACGTCGTGACCGGGCTGATCAAGACCAACGTGCCGTCCCGGCTGGCGTTCGCGACGTCGTCGCTCATCGACAGCCGGGTGATCCTGGACCAGGCCGGGGCCGAAAAGCTGATCGGCATGGGCGACGGCCTGTTCCTGCCGATGGGTGCGAGCAAGCCGGTTCGGTTGCAGGGCGCCTACATCACCGACGAGGAGATTCAGGCTGTCGTCGCGGCGTGTAAGGACCAGGCCGAACCCGAATACACCGAGGGCGTCACCACCGCCAAGCCCACCGGGGAACGCACCGACGTCGACCCTGACATCGGCGACGACATGGATGTGTTCCTGCAGGCCGTGGAGCTGGTGGTGTCCAGCCAATTCGGGTCCACCTCGATGTTGCAGCGCAAGCTGCGGGTGGGCTTCGCCAAGGCCGGCCGTTTGATGGATTTGATGGAGACCCGCGGCATCGTCGGGCCCAGCGAGGGCTCCAAGGCGCGCGAGGTGCTGGTCAAGCCCGACGAGCTGGCCGGAACTCTGGCACTGATCCGCGGCGGGGCCGGCGCCGACGGCGCGGATGCCGAGTAGCGCCGAACGTGCACTAAGGGCCTAACGGCGACTCACAAAACCAGCAACATCCGGGAGTTGCCCAGGATGTTCGGCTTGATGTAGCTCAGATCGAGGAACTCGGCAACGCCGATGTCGTAGGAGCGGCACATCTCCTCGTACACCTCGGCCGTGACGGGCGTGCCCTCGATCTCGGTGAACCCGTGCTTGCCGAAGAACTCGGTCTCGAAGGTCAACACGAACAGCCGCTTCAACTGCAGCTCGCGGGCCACGTCCAGCAGCTGATTGACGATCGCGTGGCCGATACCGCGGCCGGTCACGGCCGGGTCGACCGCGACGGTACGAACCTCGCCGAGATCGGACCACAACACGTGCAGCGCCCCGCAACCGATCACCCTGCCTGGAATATCCGGGTGTTCGGCCACCCAGAACTCCTGGACCGCCTCGTACAGCGTGACGAGGTTCTTCTCCAGCAGGATCCGGCCGGCATACGTGTCGACGAGTTGCTTGATCGCCGCGACATCCGAGGTTCGCGCACGCCGCACCACTGGCCGGTAATCCCGTGAACTTTCGGTCA
>Ga0210389_10003222_pt1 | contig 12729 bp, 9 predicted proteins | sample IncBWH28OmetaG_FD_160127 | JGI IMG/M metagenome (GOLD analysis project Ga0210389, IMG submission 160127) | Forest soil microbial communities from Barre Woods Harvard Forest LTER site, Petersham, Massachusetts, United States - Inc-BW-H-28-O ...
CTTCTCGCGCGCGACACCGGCAGCGGCCAGGCGATCGGCTCCCGCCTGCGAGTTGCACACCACCGCATCGCACCACCGAAAAGCGAGGGCCTGCGCGCGGAATTGGGATGGAGTCAGCAAATCTCCCAGTTGGCGATGACTGCCGATGACAACAGGCACGCGTGCAAAACACGCAGCGGGAATCATCGTCAGGTTGGCGTAGAAATCAAAGGCGTGCGCCACCTGAACATGGTTCTGGCGCAGATGCCGAGCGAGCGCAAAGCGCGAGCGCAGCGACCTCCAGCCAAACAAGCTTCCGCCCAGCGGAAATTGCGCAAACTTTCCGAACTGTGCGGCTAGCGGGCCGCGAGGATTCACACATCCCACGTGAACGTCGAATTTTGATGGGCTGGCATTCTGCGCGAGCAGCGCGCACTGTCGCTCCGATCCGCCCGTTTCAAAGGTGTTGACCATCAGAAACAGGCCGATTCGCCCGGAGGCCGAAGATCGCTTCGTCAAATCGCCTGCGTCAGCGGCGGCCAACTGGCTACGCTCCAGGCACGCGGGCAGGGGCGCCCGCGCCACACAGTACTGAGGCGCTTGGCACTTTTCTGCGCGAGTCGGCGACGACCGGCAGTGTGAACAGGCCAGCGGGCTTGACGAATTTCTCGAGGAAATTGCGGTGCCAGAGTTCGAACATCAGTAGCCGCCAGATGCGCCCGGTCATGGTTTTACCGCGCACCAGATGATCGTCCATCAGCCGGCGTATGCCGCTCGCCTGAAAGTATCCGCGATCGAGCGTGCGCGGTTCGAGCAGAATCATCAGCATGTCTTTCAGTTCGTGCCGCATCCAGTGCACGAGCGGCAGTGAGAAGCCGCGTTTCTCGCGATAAATCGCCTCGCGCGGGACGCCAACGCGTTCGGCAAGTTTACGCAAAATATATTTTTGCGTCTTGCCGCGCAACTTCCACTCCGGCGGCAGGCTCGTAACAAACTCGACAAATCCATGGTCGAGAAGCGGAGCGCGCGTTTCAAGCGAGTTCAACATGCTCATGCGATCGACCTTGGCCAGAATGTCGTCGACCATATAAGTTTTGGTGTCGACATAGAGCATCTCGCTGATCGGATCTTTCGCGGGCGCGGCGGCAAAGCGGCGGCGCAAAACGTTGGCGGGATCGTCGCTGCGCTGGACGATGGCGCGGAAATCGTCGGACAGGAGCGGCATGTCACGCTCGAAACTTGGGAGAAACGCAAGCCCATCGATGTAGCGCTCCTGCCAGGGGAGCGTGACGTTGTAGCTGAGGCGGCGGCCATTCATCTTGTTGGGCAGCAGAGGAAATACCGTGTTTCGATAAAAGTTGCGCGCCCATCCCGGAATGCGCTCGAAGACCTGGCGGCCCGCCTGAATGCGATAGCGATCGTAGCCCGCAAATATCTCGTCTCCGCCATCGCCAGAGAGCGCAACCGTCACATGCTGGCGCGCCATCTGCGATACATAATAAGTCGGCAGCATCGAGGAGTCGCCAAACGGCTCTTCCATCGACGAAGTCAAATACTCGACGGTTTGGACGACATCAGGTTCGAGAATCATCTCGTGATGCTCAGTGCCGAACTTCTGCGCGACCATGCGCGCGTATTGGGCCTCGTCGAAGTCGTCTTTCTTGAAGCCGATGGAAAATGTCTTGACCGGGCCGGCGCTGGCGCGCGCCATGAGCGCGACCACGGTGGATGAATCGATGCCGCCGCTCAGAAACGCGCCCAGCGGCACATCGGAGATCAGACGCATTTTCGTCGCTTCAAAGAGCCGGTGCTCCAGTTCTTCGAGACACTCCTCTTCGCTCTTTGCTGTGAGAACCCTGGGCGTATGCGTGTTGTATTCGGGCAGATCCCAGTATTGGCGAACGCGGACTTGGCCGTTTTCAAATTCGAGCAGATGCCCCGCCGGCAACTTCTGAATTCCAGTGAATGCCGTGATCGGCTCGGGCACATAACCGAAGTAGAGATATTCGAGCAGCGCTTGCGAGTTGACTTCCGCCAACTCCGGGGCGACCGCCAAAATTGATTTGATCTCCGAACCGAAGTAGAGATTGCCGTCGTGCAGGGCGTAGTGCATCGGCTTTTTGCCGAAGCGGTCGCGGGCGATAGTCAGCTTGCGCTTAGGCTTGTCATAGATCGCGAACGTGAACATCCCGCGTAGCTTTTGCACGCACTCAGAGCCCATGTCTTCGTAGAGATGAAGGATGCATTCCGTGTCAGTCTTGGTCGTGAAGCGATGGCCGCGGCGCGCGAGGTCGGGACGAAGCTCGGGAAAATTGTAGATTTCGCCGTTGAAGACGATCCAGGCGCTTCGGTCTTCATTGAAGATGGGTTGGTGGCCGGTGGAGAGATCTATGATCGAAAGCCGTCGCATTCCAAGGCCCGCGCCGTCAGCCACGTAGATGCCTTCATCGTCCGGGCCGCGATGGCGGATCGCGTCGCACATGTGGCGCACGAGAGCTTCGGTAATATTGCTCTCGCGCGTTGCGCTGACGACTCCGGCAATTCCGCACATGATCCGTCTATCCTCTCGCTCTACCTTCTCACACTGACTTCAGGCTGTGAAAGTGGACGCGCTTGTTCTGGTGCTTGTCCCTGGGATGCTTCTGGCGATTTTGCCGGCAGCGACGCCACCGTCAGGCGTTTGAAACGATAATCGCGATACTCACCGGGGTTGCCATCGCGTCCGTCGCAGGCGGCGAGAAGAATGTTGACCATCTCGCGCGCGGTGACGAAGTGCAGCGTCTCTTTTCTTTCGGCGGCGCCGTTGACGAGTTGCTCGAGAAAACCGCGAAACGCTTCACCGATTACCTCTTCGCGCTGGGTCGGATCCATGGAGTGGCAATGCAGTTTGATAAAGAGCCAGTCCGGACGCCCGGCCACAAGCACCTGAGCCTTCTTCCAGAACGCAAGACGACGGAGAGACATGGGCGTGAAGCCGGTGATCGCGCCATTCTCGACTACAGGCTTTGCGCTACGCAGCGAGCCCGCAAAATCGGTTAGCAGCGGCCCTTGCACGATCAAAGGCCAGGTCCTGGGCGCGCGCCCGACGGTGAGGTCGCGTCCTTTCCTCTGCGGCGCGACCTGATCGAGTGGCAACTCGCACTCGTAAACTGAATTCACTTTCGCCGTCTGCGCTGGATGCCACAGTGCCGCCGGCATCGTAAGGTCGGCGTAGCAGCCGGTTTCGGCGAGGATCTGCATCTCGGAATCGACGCCGCAGAAGAGTCCTCCGGCAGAATTGGCGAGCGCAAAATTTCCGTGCACGAAGGCGTAGCGAGGCTCGATCGACCCCTCTTCCGTCGAAAGGCAGCGATGCCGGAAGGCAAGCTGGTCGCGGAATTCGGTCAACTGACGCCGCGTATTTTCGGCCGTGTCGGGCTCGTGCATTCCGTGATGCAGATGAACTTCAGTCTCGCCCCATCCCGCGTGGCAGTGTTCGGCGAGCATCTCGATAAGCTCTTCATCGTATTGTTCGGCCGGATAAAAATAGGTGTGAACCAACGCCCGCCCGTCGTGATCGCGCAGACCGTCGATCACTTTCGGATATTCGCGGAACCAGGCTTCTTCGCGCCGCACCTGCTCGGGCCGTGGCACGCGTTTGTAACCACTGGTCGGATCGAAGGCCGGCTCAAAATGATCGGCGAGGGCGAGGATGAGGTGAACCGGGCCGGACGCAGGGGAACGCAGCGCATGGCGCGTAATCGTGGGCAGCACTCTTTTCGCGTACGGAAGTTTTTTCTTGAATCCCATGCACTTGTTACGACTGCAAAAGAAACGGCGCGGACATTTTTGCCCGCCCAGGCAGTTTACTCGCCGCACGCACGCGGACACGAGTGTCCGCGCCACACAAACATTCGACGGACTGCCGCGCGCTCACTTCGCCCGCAGTGGCTTCCTTCCTCGCACCGCGATCGCGAACTCTCCAATGTGCATGTCTTCCATGCCCATCGCTTCATACCAGCGAAAAACCTGCTCATACGTATGCTTCGATTGATACTTCGGCGAATACCAGTCAAAGGTATCGAGCGTCCGCTTCTCGGCAGTCTTCTGCCGGTTCACAGGAAAGATGTGATGTACCAGGCCCGCCGCCCGGTTGCCGACCAGCGGCACTTTCTTCAGAACCTGCTGCGTGTTGTAGGAAACCGGCACCACTACTTTCAGGATGCTGTGCAACGTCTCCGGCTTCATGCGGCTGGTATAGCGGCGCCAAAAATCGCTGAAGCGGTACCACTTGTTGTATCCGCTATAGAGCCATACGGCGAGAATGCCGCCCGGCTTCAGATACTTGTCGAGCGCTTTGACCGCGGCTTCGCAGTCGGGCGTATGGTGCAACACGCCAACGCTGTAGATGATGTCAAAACTCTCGGGCGCAAACGGCAGCGCGAAAACATCAGCCTGCATGGCGACGAAGTCGCGGTCGGCCAGATTTTTTGCCGCCACTTCCGCGGCCGCGCTCAAATCGATCCCAACCACGCGCGCTCCCCAGGTCGTCGCGACCTCGGCAAAGCGTCCCATGCCGCAGCCCACGTCGAGCACCAGCTTTCCCTTGAGCTCCTCCGGCCGCAATGCGGTCTTCCAGCGAAAGTTTTCGTCGGATTCGCGAATCTCGTCATGGTCGAGCTGCGTTTTCTGATAGCGATGCCACTGGAAACCGAAGCTTGCGGCGTAGTGCTGCGCATCGACGAAGCGCGCAATGCCATTCACGTTCGGGTAAACGCGCTTGCAGGACGGGCAGGAGTAGCCGCCGGCATTCTCGCCCGCGTTTTCGCTCTCAAGCCGCGAGCCGCAGTTCAAGCATCGCAGAATTGACCGCAAATCAGCGGACAGGGCTGACTGCATCTGGTCTTCCGAAATCATAAGCCTCCAGGAAATGACGTCCCCGCCTCGGCGGAGGAAGGGCCGGGCCAGCCCCTGTACTTTTTTCTTGATCCATTTCTTTGATCGTCTGTACCAAAGCCGCGGTAAACCCGACCGCGAAATAGGGGAAGTATTGAAATGTTTCCGGAGCAAAGAGCGCTCCCACGGTGAATCCGACGAGAGAACTGGTGAGTGCGCCCACGAACAGCGTCGTGTTCGGATCGAGATCCTTCCGCTTGCGCAATATTTTCAAATTCTGAAAGCCGCGCCGGAAGAACATCAGGTAAATCACGAGGATGGGAATACCTCCTTCCGCGCCAGCCTGGAGATACGTCATGTGGACGTCGCGCCAGATTCCGGAGTAAGTCGGGAAGTTGCGCGCGCCGATGCCAAAAATGGGATAGTGCTCAATGGCGTCGACCGCGCGAACCATCAGGTACATGCGGTCCTGATAAGAGCCGTAGGCGGATTTCTCAGTCGTGCTGCCGCCTTCGAGGGCCTCGAAACGGTCGTAGAGTTTTCCGCCCACCGTGGCTGCAATCAATATGGCGGTAAAAACCGTGCCCACGAGCAGGTAAGGTCGTTTGCCCTTGATCGCGAAGAACCAGAGCGTGACTGTGCCCGAAATCACCAGGTCAATAAAGCCGGCGCGCGAAGCGGTCAAGAAGATCGTGAACAGCATAAGCAGCATGCCGCCCATCCAAAGCGCTTTCGCAATAAAGCTCTTGCTGATCACCATGAACAGCAGCGCGAAGGGCAGCGCCAGCACGACCGCGAAAGCGAGGTCATTCGGATTCGAATAAATGCCGCCGAGAACGCCGTTCAAGCGCTCTACATTGTGACCTTTGGCAATGACGGCCGCGCATGCCACCACCACCGAAATTGCCTGAATGAAAATGATGCGGCGCAGGCGGTCAAAGGTAGTGATAAGGAGAAAGATCAGCGACCAGGCGATGATGATCTTGGAAAATTCTATGGATTTGGTGACCGCGCCGCCCTTCCAGACGGGCGACAGGAATCCGCCGATGAGAAACAGCATCACCATGGCGAACAACAGGCGGCCTTCCTTGGGCATGTCTTTCAAGGTGCGCTTGGTGCGCCCCAAGCTGTTGAACAGCCCCCACATTGCGAGGATGCCGCTGATCTTGGCGAGCGGAATATAACCGAGAAAAGGGACGTAGTCTCCGGGGCGTGCGCAATAGACCACGAAGAATACGCTAAGCCAGAAGAACGCGGATTTGGTGGGATCCGCAGCCCCAAGGTTCAGCCGCCTGCCCACTCGATCTACTTGCGTCTCCGTCATGTTGTCGCCGATTGCCACAAATTCCTCTTCTCTTTTCTTGTGCTCTACGTTCTTGCGCCTTTACGTTCTTATTTCTTTACGCCTTATGCCTCTGCCGATTTTCTCTATGCCGAGCGAACTGAAACCGCCCGAACGCCCCGTTCAAGCTCCGCTTGGGCGGGGTTTCTCGCGTCCGATTTCTTTCCCGCCACCGCCTCCAGCGTTTCGCTGAAGCGTTCTCCGATCGCTGGCCAGTCGTAGAGCGCGGCCGTCTCGGCTGCAGCTTTCTCATACCGACGCCGCAACTCGCGATCGCGTAACAGCATGACCACGGCCTGAGAAAAGGCACGCGAGTCGTCGGCCAGAATAATGTCGCCGCCGTTATGAACGTCGAGTCCTTCCGCGCCCACCGTCGTCGACACCACGGCTTTCGCGGCCGCCATCGCTTCGTAAATTTTGAGGCGTGTGCCGCCGCCGACGCGCAGAGGCACGATCACCACCGCCGACTCGCGCAGATGCTCAATCACCGAAGGAACGCGTCCGGTAACTTCGATCGAATCCGAAGCCCATTTTTCCACGCGGCGAACCGGATTGCGTCCCACTATCCGGAAGCGTGCACCCGGAACTTCTTTCTGGATTGCCGGCCAGACCTCGCTGCAGAAATATTCGACACCGTCGACATTCGGCTCCCAGTCCATGGCGCCGACAAAAGTAACCAGTGACTCGGGCTCCGCCGAATTCGCATCCTGCGTGTACACAGCCGGTTTGTACTGGCCAAGATCGACGCCCGTGGGAACAACCGTTACGCGATCCCCGTCCACCCACTGCGTCATCAGCAAGCGATCGTTTTCGGAAACGGCGATCACATGCTGAAACTTGCGAACAGTCGCCTGTTCGTAGCGCAGCATCTTCCTGAATTCCAAGCCGTAAAGCGCTTTGCGGACAGGATTCCCCGCCGTTTCCGCGTGCCGGCGCCAGATCTCGCTCTCCACGTTGTGCTGGAAGAGCACGCTTGGAATATTCAGGCGCTCGGGAAAATTCACCGCGCCATCCAGAAAATCGCACACCGCAACGTCGAAGCGCTCTTCACGAAACCAGCCTGCTAATTGCCCGCGCACGCCGTCATCGGCAAAACGACTCACGGCATAAGGCGCGGCTGCGCCGAGATGCGCTACATAATCAAACGCGCGCGCCACTCCCGAAAGCTCGTTCTTCCCCGTACAAACCGCAACCGATCCAGGAATCTGCCGCTGAAGTTCGCGTTCATACTCGGCGTCGGGCTTGCCCGCGTAATACGAGTAGAACGTCAGCTGATGCCGCGTCGCAAGATAGCGCAGCACGTGATACGTGCGGATATTGCCGCCATTCTCGACCGGCAGAAGCTTATCGGCTTTGACCCAGAGGATTCTCATGGCGCGCACCGGAAAGCCTACCGGATCCAGACCGCCTTCCTGCCCGTCACAAAATTCACGAACGCAACGAGGGCGGCCGAGTTCAATACCACGAAAGTCCGCGCCGGATCGGCGATACGTGAGAGCGGCCCAATCTTCATGCCGCCGAGCGCGATCAGGCTAAGGCCATAAAACGCAAGCTGGGCGAACAAAGCAGCGCGATAGAAAGGTGCGGTCAGAAACAGCGATGACACGAGCAGTGCGACCAGGGCAAACGGCACAACCAGGCGCGACAGCTTGTGGCTGATGAACTCGAATCGAATCGCGTTCCCGGAACCGAGCAGCCAAGGGGCGAGTTGCAGAAGCTGATAGTTTCCACTCAAGGTGCGAACCTTGCGCGCGAACTCGCGGCTCGACCCAAGATCGGGTGAATCCCACGCCCGCGCGCGAGAGTCGAAGATCACGCGCGACCCGCGCCGCACCACCTGCATCGGCAAGAGCACATCGTCGAGAATGGTTCCCTCCGGCAGCGGATCGAGCAGCTCCCGGCGCGCGCAATAGATCGCGCCCGTGGCCCCAGCGACCGAACCCGATGCCGATTCCAGCTCTCGAATCTTCTTCTCGATGCGCCAGTACAATCCCATTCCTCTTCCTGTTTCTCCACTCGCCGGATCGCCCAGCATCAGTTCCCCGCTCGCGGCTCCGACTTCCGGGTCGCTGAAATTCTCGATCAGCAACCGCAAGGCGTTCGGCTCGATCGGCTGGCGAGCGTCGGTAAAAAGGAGCACATCTCCGCGCGCCGCAGCAATCGCATCATTCAGTCCAGCCGCCTTGCCACGCGATTCCGGCTTGATTATCATCCGCACGCGCGCGTCATTCTTCTGGAACTCGGAAACTACCGCAACCGTCCCGTCCGTCGACCCATCGGACACGATGACGACTTCAAGCGGCTCCGGGGGATAGTCGAGCGTCAGCAGATTGCGCAGCTTTTGCCCGATCACCGCTTCCTCGTTGCGCACGACCATCACCGCCGAAACCGCCGGCGTTGCCGCACCGCGCATCACCGGCCGCGGCGACCACCAACTCCTTACCCACAAAAGCAGCGGATACCCCACGTAGGCATAGGCGATCACCATCGCCGACACCCAGAACACCCACTTCATGTTTACTGCGCTCCCCGCTTCAGCAAGACCGTCTTCACGGTCTGGAACATGATCAGCAAGTCCAGCCCAATCGAGGCGTTCTTGATGTAAAACAGGTCGTACTGCAATTTCTCGCGCGCATCCTGGACCGTGCTGCCGTACTTATATTTCACCTGCGCCCACCCGGTGAGCCCAGGCCGCACCATGTGCCGCACGCCGTAGTACGGAATTTCCTTGGACAGCCACTCCACGAATTCCGGACGCTCCGGCCTCGGGCCCACGAAGGCCATCTCGCCCTTGAGCACGCACCAGAGCTGCGGAATCTCATCGAGGCGCGAGGTGCGCAAAAACCTTCCGATGCGCGTCACCCGCGGATCGTTGTTGCCCGCCCACTGCGGCCCTGCCTTTTCGGCATCCTGCCGCATGGTTCGGAACTTGATAACGTCAAACGTCTTGCCGCCTTTGCCCACGCGTCTCTGGCGGTAAAGCACCGGGCCCTTGGAATCGAGCCGGATGGCCAGCACGATCAGCGGAAGAAGCGGAAGAGAAAGGACCAGACCGACCAGCGCAATTACGATTGAGACTACCCGCCGCACCAAGCGGAATAGCGTGCTGCGACGGAATCCATCGCCGAACACCAGCCAGCTTGGGTAGAGATTTTCGACTTCGATCTTCCCCGAGATTCTCTCCAGCCAGGTCGCCGCCTCTTCGATCTTCACTCCCTGCATGCGCAGTTCGAGCAATTCCTGCATGGGAATGGTGCCGCGACGGTCTGGCATGGCGACGATCACGCGATGCACTTTTTGCCGCTTCACCACGTCCAGCAAATGCACCGCAACCGCTTCCTTCGTGACCGCGCCTTCCAGCTTGCCCGTCCAGCTCGCAACCTCGACTCCAATATCCGGATTCTTTCGCAGTCCGAGCACCAGGCGCTGGGCGCGCTCTCCGGTTCCGAGAACGTACACGCGTTCGATGAGAATCGGCAGCTGGATCAGCCACGTAAAGCCAATCCGCCACCCAAACAAAGCCACGGTCAGGATCAACAGCCCGACGGCCGAGGATCCGTTGCCGAGCAGGAACGTCGGCCTGAAGTAAGCTACGCCCGCCAGCACGAACGCCAGGAGGCCCGGAACCATGAGGAGGCGAAAATATAATTCGCCCTTGGTATTGAGGCGCGCCGTGTCATAAAGGTCGAACAAGTGGGAACACAGCAAAACCAGCAGCGTAACGGCGCAGATTTTTTCCCAACCGTGCTCGTAGTTCAGCTCGATGTAGGTGTCATCACCCCACGCGTAAAATGCGCCCAGCAGAAAGGAGGTCCATACAATCAGGGCCTCGCCAATCAGCAGGACCAGCGTGCGCACCGGGTAATAGACATTGAAAAGCCGGATCAACTTCCCCTCGCTCAGTTCTGGTCAGGCCTAGGTCGTAGCCACGGCCTCGCCATAGTAGTACTTCGACTGATGCATCTTTTCGGTGGACGTTCCGTTGAGCACGACGCCCAAGAGAAGTTTGTCGGGAAATTCTTCGCGCGCCCGCTTTGCCAGCGGCGAAGGCGTCACATTCGAGCGCACCACCATCAGCACGCCATCGCAGACGCCGGCGACAATCGTCGAATCCGAAACCGGAATCACCGGCGCGGAGTCGAGAATGATCCAGTCAAACAGCGGTTCAACGCGTTGCAGGAACATCTTGAGCCGGCCATTGGATAAAAGCTCGGCTGCTCCCGCGACCACCCGCCCTGCCGGCATGAAGAACAGGTTCTCCATCGTCCCGCGTTGTAAGGCGGCGAATTCATCGCATTCGCCCATCAGATATTCGGACAGTCCGGGTGTCCCCGACGTCCCAAGATGGCGATGCAATCCGGGGTTGCGGAGGTCGGCGTCCACAATCAGCGTGCGCCGTCCGTGTTGCCGCACCAGAACTTGTGCGAGGTTCGCGGCGACGAATGACTTGCCTTCTTTCGGCAGCGCGCTTGTTACCAGCAACCGCTTGAGCGGCATTTTCTCGCGGATCTGGTAGAGCCGGGAGCGCAGGGTGCGGAACTCTTCCGCGCCCAGACGGGTTTCGTCGCTCTGGAAGAAGAGCATGGTGGTCGGATCCGGATTCCAGGCAACCGCCTGGCTCCGCGCCAGCAGTGTCTCGTAGTTAAGATCCGAAGCCATCGGCATCCCGGAGGATGACGGGCTGTGCATCGGTGGCATCGGCATCTGTTCCGCCGCCTGCTGCTCGAATGAGGGCTCGACGTGCGTCCCCAGGGACGTTGCTCTTTCTTGTTCGGCGCGTTTTAAAGCGTCATGGATACGGCTCATAGTTTCCCTTCCTTGGGGAGATCTTGTCGTTCGGATTCGCGCAACCGGTCAGCCAGCGTCGCGAGCGTGCGTAAAGCTTCTACCAGGTCAAACTTGTCCGATGAAGGCGGCGGCGCGGGCATCATGGCCCCCGCGGTTCCATCCGCCAGATCAAAGTCGCGGGCCACCGAGTCGACGATTTCCTGCGTCACCACTTTTTTCTGATCGACAAACGCGCTCACCAGGCAATGCTCGCAAAGCAGGTTGATCACGCGCGGAATGCCCAGTGAATACTTGAAGATCGCGGCCGCCGCTTCATCGCTGAAAATCGGATCGCCATTCGACCCCGCAATCCGCAGCCGCTGAACAATGTAAGACTTCGCTTCCTCCAGGTTGAAGGCATGCGTCTTGGCACGCAGCGTCAGGCGCTGGCGCAACTGCCGCAATTGCGGCTGCTTTAAGCGCTGCTCCAGTTCCGGCTGTCCGACAAGAACGATTTGCAGCAATTTCTCGGTAAAGGTCTCGAGATTCGTCAGCATGCGAATCTCTTCCAGCACTTCGTCCGAAAGATTCTGCGATTCGTCGATGATCAGCACCGCCGTCTCGCCGGCCCGGTAACGATCGAGCAGCCAGTTGTAGAGCCGTTGCAGGACGGCGCTCTTCGACTTGGTGTCGCAGGGAATGCCGAAGTCCGCCATCATGAAGTCGAGCAGTTGGGGCACATCCATGCGCGAGTTGAAGATGAAGGCCGTCGCCACTTGTTGCAAGCGCAGCCATTCCATCAGCTTGTTGATGAGCGTCGTCTTGCCGGTACCCACCTCGCCCGTCAGCAACACAAACCCTTTGCGGCTTTGAATACCGTAGGTCAAACAAGCCAGCGCCTCTTCCGTATGCCGCGTCAGAAACAGATAACGCGGATCGGGATTGACGTTGAACGGGTTGGCCCGCAGTCCAAAAAACTCTTTATACATACGCTCGCCTTACACCCCTACCTTTTCGTCACTGTGATCCGGAGTGCGGCCCCAGAATCGTCGCCGGCCATTGCCATTGCCGTTGCCATTGAAGGCGAGCTCCTCTTCCGGACCAACCCACGGCACGGAAATCAGAAGCGGCAGATCCATCGCCACCGCCGCATCCCGTTCGGTGCGGATCGACTTGTCGCTGAACTCGAGGAAGATCGCGATCAGCAGGCCAATGCCGAGGCCCGCGCCCAGACCACCCGCGGCAAACAAGGGGCGAGCCGGGAAGGCCGGCTGTTGCGGACGATTGGCGCTTTGCAGAACCGTCATCTGCTCGCCTTGCTGCTGGCTTTCCATGTTGGTGCCGAGGTCAGCCTGGCTCTTCTTCGCGAGCAGATCGCGGTAGACGGCCTGCGCATTGTCATAGTCACGGCTCAGCTGCTTGTACTGCTGCTCGACATCGGGACTCATCTCGGTCCGTCTGGTGTAGTCGTTGATCGCCGCCTGCAGTTTTTTCTGATCTGCGGCATACTGCTCGATGAACTGCTGATACTGGTGAAGCTTGAGGCGGTTCGCAGTGATCTCGGCAGGCTCGTTCGCGCTCGCCTTCTCGCTCGCCGCACCCGGATTGCTGGCCGCCTTGTTGATCTCGTCCAATCTCGACTGGATTTTCGCAATGTCGGCCTTGGTCTTGGCGACATCCGGATAGTCGTCGGTATAGCGAGCCTGCAATTGCAGCAATTGCGACTGGAGCACGGCCAACTGCTGCTCCAGCGTCTGAGGACTGCT
>Ga0210389_10003224_pt1 | contig 12728 bp, 9 predicted proteins | sample IncBWH28OmetaG_FD_160127 | JGI IMG/M metagenome (GOLD analysis project Ga0210389, IMG submission 160127) | Forest soil microbial communities from Barre Woods Harvard Forest LTER site, Petersham, Massachusetts, United States - Inc-BW-H-28-O ...
CGCGACGGGCACCAGGTCGGGCTCGGGGAAGTAGCGGTAGTCGTGCGCCTCCTCCTTGGAGCGCAGCGAGGTGATGCGCTCGGAGGCGGGGTCGAAGTGCAGCGTCTCCTGCACAACCTGGCCACCGTCGCGCAGGATCGCTTCCTGGCGGGCGATCTCGGCGCGAATCCCGCGTTCGATGAAGCGAAAGGAATTCATGTTCTTGAGCTCCGTCTTGACGCCGAGCTCGCTGGCGCCGGCGGGGCGCAGGGAGATGTTGGCGTCGCAGCGCAGCGAGCCCTCCTCCATGTTTACGTCGCTGACGCCGAGCTGGCGCATCGTCGTGCGCAGCAGCCGCAGCCACTCGCCGGCCTGCTCGGCCGAGCGCACGTCGGGCTCGGTGACGATCTCCGCCAGCGGCGTGCCGCCGCGGTTGAAGTCGACGATGCTCGCGTCCGAGCCGTGGATGCGCCCGCTGGCGCCGACGTGGACGAGCTTGGCGGCGTCCTCCTCGAGGTGCACGCGATGGATGCGGATCTCCCCGAGCGAGCCACCGCTGCAAAGCGGTTCGTCGTACTGGGAGATCTGATAGCCCTTGGGCAGGTCGGGATAGAAATAGTTCTTGCGGTGAAAGATCGAGCGCGGCGCGAGCTCGGAGCCGAGTGCGAGCCCGATCATCAGCCCGAAGTGCACCGCGCGCGCGTTGGCGACCGGCAGGCTGCCGGGCAGGCCGAGGCAGACGGGACAGGTGCGCGTGTTGGGCGGCTCGCCGAAGGACAGCTCGCAGCCACAGAACATCTTTGTCGCGGTCGCGAGCTGGATGTGGATCTCCAGGCCGATGACCGGCTCGTACTCGACGGCGCTCACGCGCGCGCCACCGATCCGTCGAAGCCGAGTGCCTGCTCCAGCGCGTAGGCGGCGTTCAGCAGACGGTTCTCGCTGAACACCGGCCCGGCGATCTGAAAGCCGACGGGCAAGCCCGCCCCGCCTGGGCCGAGGCCAGCGTCGGCGGCGCTGAGGCCGCAGGGGATCGAGATCGCGGGGATCCCGGCCAGTGACATCGGGACGGTGCAGAAGTCGTTGATGTACATCGACCACGGGTCCCCGGTCTTCTCGCCCAAGCCAAACGCGACGCTGGGGCTGGTCGGGGTGACGATGAAGTCGACCTGCGCGAAGGCGGCGTCGAAGTCGTGCACGATCTTGGTGCGCACGCGCTGCGCGCGACCGTAATAGGCGTCGTAGTAGCCGGAGGAGAGCGCGTAGGTGCCGAGCATGATCCGTCGCTTGACCTCGGCGCCGAAGCCGTCATGGCGGGTGCGCGTGTACATGTCGAGCAGGTCCGCCGGATTCTCAACGCGGCGCCCGTAGCGCACGCCGTCAAAGCGCGCGAGGTTCGAGGAGCACTCGGCGGGCGCGAGCACGTAGTAGGCGGAGAGCGCGTGCGGCGCGTGCGGCAGGCGCACCTCTTGGATGCTCGCCCCCAGCTCCTGCGCGCGGGTGAGCGTGGCGCGGAAGGCGGCGAGCACGCCCGGCTCGACGCCTTCGCCGGTGAGCTCGGCGGGCACGCCCAGCCGCACTCCGTCCAGGCGCTCGGCGCTCGGCGGCGCGATCGGCTCGGGGAAGGCGAGCGAGGTCGCGTCGCACGGGTCCTGGCCGACCATATGGGAGAGCAGCAGCGCGGCATCAGACACGTCGCGCGTCAGTGGCCCGGCCTGATCGAGCGAGGAGGCGAAGGCGATCATCCCGTAGCGCGAGACCGCACCGTAGGTCGGTTTCAGGCCGACGATCCCGCACAGTGCGGCGGGCTGGCGGATCGACCCGCCGGTGTCGGTGCCGAGCGCCCACGGCGCGAGGCCGGCGGCGACCGCGGCGGCGCTGCCGCCGGAGGACCCGCCGGGCACACGCGTGCGATCCCAGGGGTTCAGCACGGGGCCGTAGGCGGAGTTCTCGTTGGAGGAGCCCATCGCGAACTCGTCCTGGTTGGTCTTGCCCAGCAGCGGCGCGCCGGCCGCGGCGAGCCGCACGACGGCGGTCGCGGTGTACGGCGGGCGGTAACCCTCGAGGATGCGCGAGCCGGACTGGCTGGGCACACCAGCCGTGCAGAAGAGGTCCTTGACGGCGAGCGGCACGCCGCGCAACGGGGCTGACGCAGACGCGGAGCCGCCGGGCGTCGCGGCCTCGGCGTCGGCGACCCAGGTGAAGCAGTTCAGCTCGTCGGCGGCGGCACGCGCGCGGTAGGCCGCGAAGAGCTCCTCGGGCGAGAGCCGCGCGGCCTTGATCTCGGCGATGGCGCCGGCGGCGGTGAGCGCGATGACGTCGGAGTCGACCATGGTGCGTGCGCTGGACTCCCGCTAGGCCTGTGGGCTGGGTACGAGGAAGCCGTCGTCCTGCACCGCGGGTGCCTGCGCGAGCACGACCTCGCGCGGTAGGCACGGCCGCGGCTCGTCGGCGCGCAGTCGGCCGGTCACCTCGACGACGTGCGTCGTCGGCGGTACGTCATCGAGCTCTAGCTCGCCGATGCGCGCAATGTGGTCGAGCACAGCCGACAGCTCGCCGGCCATCGCCTCGACCTCGCTCTCGTCGAGCTCCAGCCGAGCCAGCCGGGCAACGTGCAGCACCTCGTCGCGATCGATCACGGCGGGGATTCTATGCCGGCGGCGTCGGCTGCACCGGCGGCTCGGCCGGTGTGTAGAGGCCGGGCCGTTCGTCGCGCATCGACTGCCAGCAGCCGACGGCGACGAGCAGCGCGCCCGCGAACGCGATCCAGGTGCCGGCGCACAGCGCGGTCGCGTGGTCGGGTCGCTCGAGCAAGCGGATCACAGCGGCGATGACGCCGATGACGCCGAGCAACGTCCCCCAGACGGCGGCGGCGACGGGCAGCGCGGTGGTGCGCTCGGTAACCGTCGCCAGCGCCAGCGCCAGTCCACCGGCGGCGGCGAGCATCAGCAGAACGATCGTCGGTCCGAAGGTATCCCAGGCGTCGAGATTGCCCTGCGGAGTGACGTACCAGCTTCGCGTGAGCGCGACGATGATCGCGATCGCGCCGAGCAGCGCGAGTAGCTCGCCGGAGCGCAGACGACGCAGGCTCACGCGGGCGCTCCGGCGGTCAGCGCGGCCTCGGCGGCCTGCAGCGTGTTGCGCAGCAGCAGCGCGATCGTCATCGGCCCGACGCCGCCGGGCACCGGCGTGATCGCCGCGGCGACTGGCGCGACGGCGGTGTAATCGACGTCGCCGACGAGTCCGCTTTTGTTGCCGGCCTCCGCGGGTGTGAGGCGGTTCATGCCGACGTCGATCACGACCGCGCCGGGCTTGACGAAATCAGCTGCGATCAGCCGCGGGCGCCCGACTGCGGCGATGAGGACGTCGGCGCGGGCGCAGACGGCGCGCAGGTCGCGCGTGCGCGAGTGGCAGATGGTGACGGTCGCGTTGGCCTCCAAGAGCAGTTGCGCCATCGGCTTGCCGAACAGGTTGGAGCGACCGACGATGACGGCCTCGGCCCCTTCGAGCTGCGCGTCGACGCTCGCCAGCAGCTCCATGACCCCCAGCGGCGTGCACGGCCGCAGCCCGGGACGCCCGAGTGAGAGCCGCCCGGCGTTGACGGGCGTGAGACCGTCAACGTCCTTGCCGGGGTCGATCATGCCGGTCAGCGTCGGCCCGTCGAGGTGCGCGGGGACCGGCAGCTGCAGCAGCATGCCGCTGACGTTCTCGTCGGCGTTCAGCTCGGTCAGCAGCTCCGCGACGCGCTCGAACGAGGCGTCGGCGGGCAACCGCCGGTCGAACGGCGTCATTCCGACCTCGGCGCAGGCACGCTGCTTGCCGCCGACGTAAACCGCCGAGGCGGGGTCCTCGCCGACGAGCACCGTCGCCAGGCCCGGCGCACGTCCGTGACGTGCGGTGAAGACGGCGACATCTTCGGCGATTTGCGCGCGCACGCGCGCGGCGATCGCCTTGCCGTCGATGATCTTGGCGCTCATCGACCGGATCGTACGGCGCGCGGCGGGCAGATGCGCCCGCGCCCGCACGGGTGCCGCCGACCGGTGACTCAACGGCTCGTCTCAGCCGACGCGCAGCGCGCTATGTCCGACGACGATCGGCTTCCCACCGGACGGGAGCTCCAGCAATGTCAGCCGGTAGTGCCCGGCCTTGAGGCGCCGGAGCGTCAACCGCAGCCTGCGATCGCGAATCGTTCCGGTGCCGACGATCTCGCTCCTGCCATCGACCTCCGCGACGGCCTCCGCATGTGCTCGAGTAGCCAGCGCCGCGGTCGCCCCGTAGATGTAGGTCGCCGTGCAGGTCGTCCCTTTCGATTTTGCGCTCGTGCACTTGATCGTCGACTTCTTCGGGCTCGGGCCGGCCGGCCCAGCTGGACCCGCGCTCCCAGCCGGCCCAGCGGGACCGGCCGCGCCGTTGGTGCCATCGGTCCCAGGAGGACCCTGTGGTCCTGCTGCTCCGCCGCTCGCGGCCCCGACGGTGAACGCGGCGTAGATGTAGTTCTGCACGTCGACGACGCCTTTGCATTCGGCGGAGACGAAGTAGGGACCTTCAGGAGTGCTGGCGGGCACCGTGAGCGTTCCGGCCCAGTCCTCGGAGCTATCGGTGAGCTTGGCGGTAGCGCTCGCGACGACGGTCCCGGCGGAGTTGTGCAGCGCAAGCGGCACGCTGGTGGTTTCGCCGACCGGACAGGGGGTGACCGAGGTGACACCGATGCTCGTGTTCGCCGGCCCCGAGGAGGGCGCGATCAACAGTGCCCCAGCCGGTGGCTCCATGCCGACCCCGGTGAGCGTGATCGCCGCCACCGCAGGGCAGCTGCCGGTGCTCGTGGGGCACTCCAAAGGAGTGAACGAGAAGCTGCGCGTACCCAACAGGGCTGGTGTAAAGGTGACGGTGATTTCACATGTGGCTGGGCCTTTGACGTCTTCACATGCGTTCATATCGATGTTGAATTCATTGATCGCGCTCTGGTTCGACCCCGGTATGTAACCCTCGAACTCATAGCCCGAGTCGATCGTGATTGTCGCGGTCTGACTCGCGCTGGTGGTCCCGGGCACGCGGTTGCCGAAGTTGAGCGTGAGCGGAGCGGGAATCGCCGATGCACTCGCGGCAAGCCCCAGCGTCGCACCGGCCGCAATCATCAGCAGCGTGACCGTAGCCCGTGCCCGAGCTCGTGGGAGAAAACGGTCTCTCAAGCGCATTGCGGCGGGAGCGTAACAGGCGCCTCGGCGACTCTAGAAACGTCTAAGAGCGCCGGCTGACCGGCGCGAGCTCGGCCATCAGCTTGCGCTCGGCGCCGTCGCCGGCGAAGCGTACGACGATCACGCCGTGGGGCTCAAGCGCGGTGACGACGCCCTCGCCGAAAGCGGCGTGGACGACGTCCTCGCCGAGTCTGAACGACGTCTGCGCACCGCCGCCACGAGCGGAGCGATCGGCACTCGCCCCACCACCACTCCCACCGGACCAGCTGGTTGCGCGCGCATAGGCGAGCTCGCGTGCCGCGGCGGACCCGGTACCCGCGCCGGCGAGTGCGGCGCTGCGCACGATCACGGGCTCGTCTTCGCGGTCGGTGAGCGCGGCGGGGATCTCGGCGAGGAAGCGGCTCGGCAGGCCGTAGGTCTGCGCGCCGAAGACCGCGCGGCGGCGCGCGCGGGTGAGGTAGAGCAGGCGCATGGCGCGCGTGATGCCGACGTAGAACAGGCGCCGCTCCTCCTCCAGGCCGCCCTCGTCGAGCGCGCGCGAGTGCGGGAAGACGCCGTCCTCGCAGCCGACGATGAAGACCGTGGGGTACTCGAGGCCCTTGGCGTTGTGCAGCGTCATCAGCGTCACGAGACCCTCGTCGTCGCTGCGCGTGTCGGCGTCGGCGACAAGCGCGATCTGCTGCAGGAAGACATCGAGTGTGTCTTGCGCGGCTTCGGCGGTGGCGTCGAACTCGTGCCCGACCTCGACGAGCTGCTCGAGGTTCTCGATGCGCCCCTGCGCCTCGATCGTGCGCTCGGCCTCGAGCGCCTCGACATAGCCGGTCTGTGCGAGCACGGCCTGCAGCAAGTCGCCGACGGGTACCCCCTGCGAGGTCTCCTCGCCGCTGTCGCGTCCGTCGGGCGCGGGCATGCCGGCGAGGACGCGCAGCTCTTCCATCGTGCCCATGAAACGCCGCAGCGCCTTGACCGCGGCGGTACCCAGGCCGGGGATCTGGTCGGGCGCAGCGGCGGCCTCCCAGACGGAGACGCCGACGGTCGCGGAGTGCGCGACGATGCGCCCCAGCGAGGTCTGACCGAGCCCGCGGCGGGGCGAATTGGCGACGCGCGTGAAGCTGACGACGTCGAAGGGGTTGGCGAGCCAGGAGAGATAGGCGACGGCGTCCTTGATCTCGGCGCGTTCGTAGAACTTGGTGCCGCCGATCACCTGGTAGGCGATCTCGCGGCGCACGAGCGTGTCCTCGAGCACGCGCGACATCGCGTTGGTGCGGTAGAGCACGGCGATCTCGGTGCGCGAGGCGCCCTCGTCGATGAGCCGCTCGATCTCGCCGACGACGAAGCGCGCCTCGGCGTGCTCGTCGTCGAGCTCGCGCACGTGGATCTGCTCGCCGGTGCCGAGCTCGCTCCACAGACGCTTGGAGATGCCGCCGCGGTTGTTGGCGATCACGGCGTTCGCGGCGGAGAGGATCGTCTCGGTCGAGCGGTAGTTCTGCTCGAGCTTGACGACGCGCGCGTCGGGGAAGTCCTGCTGGAAGTCGAGGATGTTGCGGACGTCGGCGTTGCGGAAGCTGTAGATCGACTGCGCGTCGTCGCCGACGACGGCGAGGTTGCGGTGTCCGGCCAGCTGCACGCGCTCGCCGCGCGCCGGCGCCTTGCCACCGCCGACGAGCAGCTGCAGGAAGCGGTATTGCGCGTGGTTGGTGTCCTGGTACTCGTCGACGAGGATGTGGCGGAAGCTCGCGGCGTAGCGCTCGCGGACGTCCTCAAAGAGCTCGAGCAGGTTGACGGTGCGGAACAGCAGATCGTCGAAGTCCATCGCGTTCATGCGCAGCAGGTCGCGCTCGTAGAGGCGGTAGACCTCGGCGATCATTTCCTCAAACGGCGAGCCGGCCTGCTGCCCGTAGGTTTCGGCGTCGAGCAGTTGATTCTTGGCGGCGGAGAGCTGGTTGTTGATCGCGGCGGGCGTGTAGCGCTTGGGGTCGATCCCGACGGCGTCCATGCAGCGCTTGGTCAGCCGCCGCGCGTCGGCCTGGTCGTAAATCGTGAACTGGCGCGTGTAGCCCAGACGCTCGGCCTCGGCGCGCAGGATGCGCGCGCAGGCGGAATGGAAGGTCATTAGCCACATGCCGCGCGTGCTGCGCCCGAGCAGCCGCTCGACGCGCCCGCGCATCTCACTGGCGGCCTTGTTCGTGAACGTAATCGCGAGGATCTCACCGGCCTGCGCCTGGTCGGTATAGACGAGGTAGGCGAGGCGATGCGTGAGCACGCGCGTCTTGCCGCTGCCGGCGCCGGCGAGGATCAGTAGCGGCCCCTCGCCATGCGTGACGGCCTCGCGCTGGGGCTCGTTAAGGCCCTCCAGGAGCTCCTGGAGGTGCTCGGCGTGGGGATTCGCGGACATCCGACCAGCATAGATGCGGGCTCGGTTGGCGGGATGTCCTTCGGCGACCCCGCCGCGCGCGTATGCGCGCTCACATACGCGCGCGGCGGGGCGTCTTTTCGAGGACCCCAAACGCGCGCGCCGACCGCAGTCATTGCTGCGGACCCTCGATCTGCCGTGACACGCGGACCCCCGCTCTGACGCGAATCGCCGCGCCGCGCGCGTACGTGCACGTGGCGCGCGGCGGGGCCAAAAACGTGAAACTCGATGCCCTTCGCTCTAACGTTCCCCGCAATGGCGCTGCTCGAGAAGGTCCGCAGGCACTGCGCGGAGGTCGCGGCGCGAGCGCGCTCGGTGCAGATCGACCTCGACGCGGCCGCGACCCTCGCGCCCGATCGCGCGGGCCTGCCCGAATCGCTGGACCCCGAGAGCCACTACCTAGAGGGCTCGCCGGCGGACGTCGCGGACTACCTGCTGGTGCTCGACGCGATCAACTTCGGCTCGGGCTGGTTCCCGACACTGCGCAAGCGCGCCGAGCACGGCCGGACGCTCAGCGGCTACTTCACCGTCGCGTGGGCGCTCGCCGACCACACGCGTGCGCACGGCGCGCCAACCGCGGCGTGGTTGCGCGAGGTCCAGACAGATGAGATCGCCTCGATCCTCGGCCAGCGCGCGGACCTCGAGCTGATGAGCCTCTACGCACAGGCGCTGCGCGAGCTCGGCCGCTTCCTCGGTACCCGCCGCGCGCTCGACCTCGTTGCACAATCGCAGGGCTCAGCGGAGCGCCTCGCCGAAGCGCTCGCGCGCGGCATGGCGATGTTCGACGACCGTGGCCTTTACAAGCGCGCGCAGATCGTCGCGAGCGACCTCGCGCTGGCCGGCGTGGCGAGCTTCTCCGACCTGGATGGCCTAACGATCTTCGCGGACAACCTCGTCCCCCACGTGCTGCGCTGTGAGGGCGTGCTCGTCTATGAGGAGTCGCTCGCAGCGCGGATCGACGCGGGCAAGATCCTGTCGCTCGGGGGCGCCGAGCACGAGATCCGCGCGTGCGCCGTGCAGGCCTGCGAGCAGATCTCCAAGCGCACCGGCATTCCCCCGCGGCTACTGGACGGGTGGTTGTGGAACCGCGGCCAGGCGCCGCAGTACAAGGCGCATCCACGCCACCGCTGCCGCACAGTCTTTTATTGATTGCCGGCCCGCAGGGCCGGCCCGGATGGCAAGGCAAAGTAGCGCTGGCAAGTTGCCGGCGCTGCTCCCAGCCCTACCTCCCGGACTTCTTCTTCTTACGTTTGGGCTTGGGCGCCTTGACGAGCAGCGTCGAGCTTTTGGATACCGACTGGCTGGCGCCCGTGATGGATTCGACGTCGACGGTCAGCTTCAGCGAGTGGCGCTTGGCGAGCAGCTTGGCGACCGCTGCGGGGAGCGCGATGCTCACGCTGCCGTGCGCGCCTGGCGCGACGTTGAAGGCGGCGTGCCCGGCGGGAACCGTAACGGCGATCCCTTTCGGCTTGGCGCGCGCGGAGACCGCGAGGCCGCTCGCGGTGGCGGACAGCGTCAGCCTCACAGTGCCGCGGCAGGGAGCGGCACCGGCAGGGCAGCCCACCGCGATGCGCACGTGCCCGTGCGTGTCTGCGGTGACCGTCGAGGAACCGAGACTGGCAGGCTCGAATGGCAGGATCAGTGGCAGGCTCGTGGGCGTCGCGATCGTGATCTTGCCGCTCTGCGTCGTCGAGTTCCCAGAGGCATCGGTCGAGGTGACCGACACGCTGTACGTGCCGGGGCTTGCGAAGGCGTGCGTGACCGACACGCCGCTGGCGGTCGTGCCGTCGCCGAACGCCCACGTGGTGCTCGCGACCGAGGTGATCTGGTCGGTGGGTGACACCGAGAACGTCGTCGGCGTCCCGGTCACCGCATCGCTGGGGATCGAGAGCCCGTTCAGCAGCGGGCCGGCGGCGTCGAGCAGGCTCGCGCCGGCGATGTAGTCGCCGTTGAGCGAGCGGTAACCGAACACGCCGTCGCCCTGCCCGTCGATCGCGACGTTCATCCCGAGATCGTCCTCGGCCGGATCCGGGGTGACCGCCTGCCCTGGCGGCGAGACCGCCTGAGGCGCGGTGAACAGGCCCCCGGCCGGGCGATAGCTGGCGCTCGCGGTGGTCAGCGCTCCGTCGAAATACCCCACCAGGGTGTCCCCGGCGGAGTCCTCCGCGACGGACGGGAACAGGCCCGGGAAGCCCAGCGTCATCGGAGCCCCAAACATACCCGCGGGGGTTGCGCTCGCGACTTCGACCTGGTTTTCGCGCTCCCACACGAGCGTCGAATCGCCGCGCCCGTCGATTGCGATGTCAGGAAAGCTGGCGCTGCTGCCGGAGGCCGAGATTTCTTTGGCGACGACGCCAAAGCTGGGGGAGCCTGCCGTCCGTGTGACCGCCTGGGCAATCTGATGAGAGCCGTCGTAGCGCACCCAGCCCACGGCCGTGTCGCCCTCGGCGTTCATCGCGACACGCGGCAGTTCTGCCGACTCGCCCGCTTCGGAGAGCGGCTGCGCTTTTCCGAAGTTCCCGCCCGCCGCTCGCAGCGCGGCTTCGACGAGTGTCTCTTTGCCGTCGCTGCGCTCCCAGACGACCGTCGCGTCGCCGGCCGCGTCGATCGCGACCTGCGCCTCCAGCGCGTTCTCCCCCGTTTCGGAGAGCACGACCGGTTTGCCGAAGCTGCCGCCGGCCGGTCGGAACGCGGCTTCGATGACTTCATTTTTGCCGTCTCCGCCTTGCCAGGCCACAATCGTGTCGCCGCGTTCGTTCTCGGCAATCGACGGAAATAGGTCGTCGTGCAAGCCCGGCGAGAGAGGCAGCGGCGTCGAGGGCAGGCCAGCCACGATGTTTGCGGCTTCGACGGTCACCGGCGAGGAGGTCACGTTGCTCCAGACGACGGTCGCATCGCCCGCCGCGTCCTCCGCCACCGCGGGAAATTCGCCGTCCTGTTTTTCCGGCGTCACGTTCACCGCGGGCGCAAAGGACCCGAACGGCTGGCGCACCGACACCTGGATGCGCTCATAGGTGCCGTCCGAACGCCGCCACGCCTCCGCGACGCCGCCGTTGGCCCCCATCGCGGCGGCCACGTAGACGACTTCCGAGCCGGGTTGCGAGAGGGCGCTTGGGGCTTGCCATGTCGGATTGCCCGCCGCCGTCGCCGGCAGCGCCAGCGCGATGCAGATCCCGATTGCCCCGATGAGTTGATTGCGCACGGCGCCTCCTGCGCGGCTGGTCGTTGGCTCAGCTCACGGCATGCGCGCGCCGCCTGCGCGCCGCCGGCGGTGGTGAAGGTAGCGCAGCGATCGGCGCTCGTGTGCGGCGCTGGACGATCATCGCCCCGACGCCTCAGCCGCCGGCTGGATTCTGCCCCTTGACTGGCCGCAGCGGTCGGACCTCGGCGGTCGGCTGCACGCGCCCGCCGGAGAGCTCCCCGAGCGCGCGCTCCAGCGCGCCGATGCGACTGGAGAGCCCCTGGATCGCCTCCGCGATCGGGTCCGGCAGGTGGATCCAGTCTGCGTCGGGCCCCTCGGCGCGGCGGCCGTCGATGCGCACGGGGTGCCCGGGGTTGCCGACGACGGTCGAGTTCGGCGGCACGTCGGTGATGACGACCGTGTTCGCGCCGATCTTCGCGCCGTGGCCGACCGTGATCGGGCCAAGCAGCTTCGCGCCGGAGCCGATCGTGACGTTGTCCTGCACCGTTGGGTGGCGCTTGCCCGCCGCGAAGCCGGTGCCGCCGAGCGTGACGCCCTGGTAGAGCGTCACGTCGTTGCCGATCGTCGCGGTCTCCCCCACGACGACCCCGGCGCCGTGGTCGATGAACAGGCCCTCGCCGATCTCCGCCGCCGGATGGATCTCGATCCCGGTCAGCGCGCGCGTCGCCATCGCGAGTGTCCGCGGCAGCAGCGGCACGCCGGACTCGTACAGCGCGTGCGCGACGCGGTGGGAGAGAACCGCGTGGATCCCGGGCCACGTCGCGAGAATCTCCGCCGGTCCGACGCCGCGCGCGGCCGGATCGCGGTCTCGCGCCGCCGCGACATCGCGGCGCAGCTCCTTCGCGACGCCCGCGATAGTGCCCAGCCCGAGCATGCCCCCAGGGTAGCGTCCAACCCGCGACTCTCCCGCAGCCGCGATTCTCGCCCGCAGTGACCCATCCGGGACCCCGAAGGGGTCCAATCCAAGAAGATCCGCCCGCAGGCGACCGGTGCTACGGCGCGAAGAACGCCTGTGAGACGTAGCGCTCACCGGAGTCCGGCACGATCACCACGATCCGCCGCCCCGCCGACTCCGCACGCGCCGCGACCTGCAGCGCTCCCCACAGCGCCGCGCCGCCGGAGATGCCTGCCAGCAGACCGGTGCGGCGCGCGCAGCGCCACGCGGTCTGGATCGCGTCCTCGTCGCCTACCGCGAGCACCTCGTCGAGCAGCTCGCGGTTGAGTACCGGCGGCACGAAGCCCGCGCCGATGCCCTGAATGCGGTGCGGTCCGGGCGGCTCGCCCGAGAGCACCGCCGAGCTGCGCGGCTCGACCGCGACGACCCGCAGGCGCGGGTTGCGCTCGCGCAGGTACTCGCCTGCGCCCGTGATCGTTCCGCCGGTGCCGACGCCCGCGACCAGCGCATCCACGCGACCCTCCAGCGCCCGCTCGATCTCGGGGCCCGTCGTGCGCCGGTGCGCCTCCGGATTCGCCGGGTTGGAGAACTGGTCGGGCAGGAACACGTCCTCCGAGCGCGCCAGCTCGCGCGCCGCCGCGACCGCCTCGCTCATACCGCCGAGCGACTCCGTGATCTCCACCCGCGCGCCATAGAGACGCAGCAGGCTCTCGCGCTCGCGGCTCATGCCCTGCGGCAACGTCAGCACCAGCTCGTAGCCCTTCGCCGCGCACACGAACGCGAGCGCGATCCCCGTGTTGCCGCTCGTCGCCTCCACGATCGTCGTGCGCCCCGGCTCGATCCGGCCCTCCGCCTCGGCCGCCTCGATCATCGCGACGCCGATCCTGTCCTTCACGCTGCCACCCGGGTTGCGCGACTCGAGCTTCGCGAACAGCTCCACCCCGCGCTCGCGCTCCGCCTCGCCGAGCAGTCCCGGCAGTCCGACCAGCGGCGTATCACCGACAAGCTCCGCAATGTTGATCGGGATTCCAGACATGCCACCTTCGA
>Ga0210389_10003225_pt1 | contig 12727 bp, 8 predicted proteins | sample IncBWH28OmetaG_FD_160127 | JGI IMG/M metagenome (GOLD analysis project Ga0210389, IMG submission 160127) | Forest soil microbial communities from Barre Woods Harvard Forest LTER site, Petersham, Massachusetts, United States - Inc-BW-H-28-O ...
TGTATGGAATTCGGCGAAATCCGTTCATGAGGTCAAGGCCGCGAACAGCTGAACCGGGCTCGCGTGGGTTCGAAGAGGAGCAGACGATCGCGCAGGCGCAGATACTGTCACTGCATCGTCGCGCCACCACACTGTGCACGATGTTGATAGTTGCTCATTGATGTGGTGTCATACAATGCCTCATAGGCCTAGTGCCAGCCCTCATGATCACTGGCATGGGAGTTGAACGCGCTGCAAACCGATCCGTGGATGGTCGTGCAGTGATCGAGCGCGTAAGTGCTTGATTCGCGGGGCCAGTCCGGACATGTGCCGGACTCGGCGAGTTGGGCAAAGTGCAGGAAAGCACTATCTCAGCGACCTGCCAGGCTGATCAGGACGATCTTTATCCGGCGCCGGTCGGGAACATGGACATTTGTCGCACGGGAATGTGGGTGCGCCCGGGGTCCGATCGAAAGGGATGTCGCGAACCCGGGGCGAATGATGGCATGGCGGAAATCGCGATCGCTCTGCCATAGGCGGCAAGGAGTCAGGGAATGAGTGCTGGCGTTACCGGAAAGGGGGGCTATTCGTCGGCGCTGGCCAGCACGCTCCTGCTTTTGCAGGAGATCAGCGACAGCTATCGCCCTGCAGTTCTCGCCAATGGGTTCGGTCCGGAAAGCATGGTGCTTACCGACCTGATCATGAAGCATTGTTTCGCGATCGAGATCATCACGCTCGATACCGGTCGCTTGCCCGAGGAGACCTACGAACTCGCGCAAAACGTGTTCAAGCGTTATGGGCCGACGATCCGGATGATCTCGCCGGACCCGGAGGACTTGCAGGAATGGACGCTCCAGCACGGGCCCAATGCGTTCTACCAGAGCGTCGAACGTCGCCGCGAGTGCTGCGCCATTCGCAAGGTCGCGCCGCTTCGCCGCGCGCTCGCTGGCAAGAGGGCATGGTTGACCGGACTGCGCCGCGAACAGGCGCCGACGCGGGCGCAACTCGGCGATCGCGCTTGGGACGCCGAAAACGGGATGCACAAGTTCAATCCGATGATCGACTGGACGACCGACCAGGTCTGGGCTTATATCCACGATCATTCGGTGCCGTACAACGCATTGCACGACAAGGGCTACCCGAGTGTCGGATGTGCACCCTGCACCCGTGCGGTGGGTCACGACGAGGACAGCAGGGCGGGACGCTGGTGGTGGGAGCGCGAGGCCGTCAAGGAATGCGGCCTTCACATGGATCCCGAAACCGGACGACTACAGCGCAAACCGGAAGCCGAAAGGCTGGCGAATAACAGACAGGCGGTGCCTGTGGCGGAACATGCCGTCGCAGCATCGCAATTGGGGCACGTAGCGGATTCGATCCTGGCCGCCAGGGCGGCCATCAAGGCAAACCTCATCAAGGAAAGGAGATCGGCAATGAAAGTACTGGTACTGGGCGGAGACGGCTTCTGTGGCTGGCCGACCGCACTGCACTTGTCGGCGCAGGGCCACGATGTGGCGATCGTCGACAACCTCTCGCGGCGCAACATCGACATCGAGCTGGAGTGCGAGTCGCTCACCCCGATCCGTCCGATGGGCGAGCGCCTGCGCGCCTGGAAGGAAGTCTCCGGCAAGACGATCGCGTTCCACAACTTCGACGTGGCCGTGAACTACCAGCGCCTGTTCGACCTGATCGTCGCGTGGAAGCCCAACGCCATCGTCCACTTCGCCGAGCAGCGTGCCGCGCCGTATTCGATGAAGAGCAGCCGTCACAAGCGCTACACGGTCAGCAACAACCTCAACGCGACCAACAATGTGCTCGCTGCGGTCGTCGAAAGCGGCCAGGACATCCATATCGCGCACCTGGGCACGATGGGCGTGTACGGCTACGGCACGGCCGGCATGAAAATCCCGGAGGGCTATCTCAAGGTCAAGGTGGAAGTCGAGGGCGGTCGCCTGGTCGACAACGAGATCCTGTACCCGGCCAACCCGGGCAGCATCTATCACATGACGAAGACCCAGGACCAGCTGCTGTTCCTGTACTACAACAAGAACGACAAGGTCCGCGTGACCGACCTCCACCAGGGCATCGTGTGGGGCACGCAGACCGCCGAGACGAGGATGGACGATCGCCTGATCAACCGCTTCGACTACGATGGCGACTACGGTACCGTGCTCAACCGCTTCCTGATGCAGGCGGCAGTCGGCTATCCGCTCACCGTGCACGGCACCGGCGGACAGACCCGCGCCTTCATCCATATCCAGGACACGGTCAAGTGCATCCAGCTGGCGCTGGAGAATCCGCCAGCGTCCGGCGAACGCGTGCAGATATTCAACCAGATGACCGAGACCCACCGCGTGCGCGATCTGGCGAAGATGATCTCCGACCGTACCGGCATCAAGATCGACTATGTGCCCAATCCACGCGTCGAGGCCGATGAGAACGAATTGCATGTTGCCAACGACCGTTTCCTGCACCTCGGTCTGGAGCCGATCACCTTGAACGATGGGCTGATGGAAGAAGTCACCCATATCACGCTCAAGTATGCAGATCGGTGCGATCGTTCCAAGATTCCGTGCGTCTCCTATTGGCGCAAGTCCGCCGATGCCACGCCCGCAAGGGAGGGAGAGAAGCAGGCAGAGAAATCTGCCGAGAAAGCCGCCGTCGTCTAGTTGCGACGCGTGCTCAGGCCGGAAGATCGGAACGATGATCTTCATGCTGTCGTCATGTTCTTCGGATCGAATCGCAGATTCGATCGCTGCCTGTCTACCCAGCCGGATCCATGTACCCGACGGATCCGGCAAGGGTTCGGCGTGCCGCAGTCGGCCTGCTGTGAAAGCAGTCCGCGCACCTCGCCCAGAACCTGGTCGGTTGGTGCCAGCAGCGTCGAATCGAACTGCCCAGTAGCCAGCGGGGAAAGCCCTACCGGAAAGCCCACATTGAATGCATCAACAAGACCTGCCGCGTCGAGGTGCTCGACCTCCACCTGTTCCGGATGTGGATCCGGTCGTCGATGTCATCGACGACCGACGCTGGTTGCAACCGAGAAATGCCCGCCGGAGCCGCTCGGCCGATCGGCCGCCCAGCCGATATCGCGACATTCGCGAGCAGGGCTTCTTCTCATGCTCGGTTGGTCGATCACGGCGGCGTAGTCGCAGGCGGTACACGAGATTTTTTTGGGAGATCTTATGCATCATCGCAACAGGGTATTGGTAACCGGTGGTCGCGGATTCATAGGCACCAACCTGGTGCGCGCGCTTGCGGCGACGCGGCCGGTCCGCGTGTTCGACAGTCTGGAACGTTCGTCTCCTACGGGATGGTCGGATGGAGACGTCGATTCAATTCATGCGAGCATATTGGATGACTCCGTTCTTCCATCTGCGCTCGAAGGAGTCGACTCGCTGGTGCATCTGGCGGCCTACGGCTCTGTGGTCGAGTCGGTCAAGGATCCGACAGCGAATTTTCACACCAATGTCCTGGGAACATTCAACGTGCTCCATGCGGCTGCAAACGCGGGTGTAAGACGCGTGGTATTTGCATCCACGGGTGGCGCCCTGATCGGCGACGCGACGCCGCCCGTGAACGAGGATTCGCTGCCGAAACCCATTTCGCCCTATGGCGCCAGCAAGTTGTGCGGCGAGGCCTATTGCCATGCGTTTGCCATGTCGCGTGGGCTGCGTGCAGTGTGCTTGCGCTTCGGAAACGTCTATGGCCCCCACAGTGCCCACAAGAAGGGGGCCGTCACGATGTTCATCAAGGCACTGATGCTCGATGAGCCTATTGTCATCTACGGGGACGGCTCTGCATCCCGCGACTACATCCATGTCAATGATCTATGCGCCGGAATCGAGGCAGCGCTTGACTCGCCGCTTCAGGGCGGAGAGGTGTTCCACGTTGCGTCCGGTCGCGAAACAACGGTGCTGGAACTGGCAAATATCCTGCGCGATGCGGCGGGCAAGCCAAATCATCCGATCGAGTTCAGGGCGTCCCGAGTGGGAGAGGTTGCACGCAATTTTGCGGCATACGATCTTGCCAGGCAGGTGCTGGGCTTTGAGCCGAAGCGTCGTCTGGAAGAGGGGTTGGCCGAGACATGGCAATGGTTCGCCGATCACCGGGACATCGTGTTGTCAGCCAAGACCAGCGATTCATGATTCACGTCCTGAGCATCATTCACTACCCCATCTTCGGTGGACCCCATAACCGGAATGCGAGGCTTGCGCCGATATTCGCCGAACGCGGCGTCAAGACGACGGTACTGCTGCCGGACGAACCGGGCAATGCCGCGCAACGACTCCGCGATGCCGGCCTCGATGTCGTGCTGCTGCCGTTACGACGCATTCGCGCGACAAGGAACATTTCGACTCATCTGCAGCTCATGTTCGGTTTTCCTGGCCAGGTTCGGGCGGTGCGCAAGCTCATGAAGGACCTGCGGATCGACATCGTCCAGATCAATGGGCTCGTGAATCCGCACGGTGCGATCGCAGCGCGTGCGCTGGGCATTCCTGTCGTGTGGCAGGTTCTTGATACCTATACGCCGATGTCGTTGCGGAAATTGCTGGCGCCTGTAGTACGCCGTTACGCCGACGTCGTCATGTGCACCGGTCAACAGGTCGCTGACGCGCACCCGGGGGTTGCGGACCGACCCGATCGCCTCGTCAATTTCTATCCGCCGGTGGATGTGCAACAGTTCAAGTGCAATCCGGCGATGCGCCAGGCGGCAAGGGAATCCCTGGGCCTGGACGAATCAGACTTTGTCGTTGGCACCATCGGAAACATCAATCTGCAGAAAGGACATGACAACTTCATCCGCGCCGCTGCGGCATTGAAGTCCAGGGTCGCGCACGCAAAATTCGTGATTCTGGGTGCGACCCACGAAAATCATCGCGCATATATCGACGGACTGTGGCGCTTGGCCGCTGAACTCGGGTTGGAGCTTGGGCGCGATCTCCTGTCGGCCGACCCGACCGGGAAAGTGCACGAAATGGCACAGGCCTTCGATGTGTTCTGGATGACCCCGCGACCGAATTCCGAAGGTATTCCGACTGCGATGGAAGAGGCGATGGCACTGCATCTGCCTGTCGTCAGTTTCGACGTGGGTTCAATTGGCGAGCTGGTTGAACATGGCCGCACAGGCTATTTGGTGGAAGATCAAGATCCGCTCGCGATAGCGGAACGTACGTTCCAGAACCTGCTGGACTCGGCCAGTCGGGAAAGAATGGGTGAATTCGGGCGGCTGTTCATCGAGGCGAATGCATCGCTGGAAAAATGCGCGGATACCCATGTCAGGGCCTATGAACTCGCAATCCAGTCCGGCATGGTGCATCGGCCGGGCAGGGTCAGCCGCATTGCTTGAACAAAGCAGCGCTCAAATCGGAATATTGTTGATGAATGCATCGGGAAAGCTGGCGAAACTGAGGAAATTATGGCTCATCCTTGGTAACCGGAATTACTTGAAAGCGCTGAAGTCGGGCGCGGCGGCCGGGGTCGAACATGCCCGTGTCATCGGCAACTTGGCGTGCGCAACGGTCGTCGATATAGGCGCCAACCGGGGGCAGTTTGCGCTGGTGGCGCGACGTTGCTTTCCGACCGCGGCCATTTTTTCCTTTGAACCTTTGCAGCGACCGGCGGATATTTTTCGCCGGGTGTTTGCCGGCGATACTCATGCCGAGCTCTTCCAGAGCGCCATTGGCCCGAATTCGGGTGCTGCGACCATCCACGTGTCGCAACGCGACGACTCGTCGTCTTTGCTGTCGATCACCGACAAACAGAACGAATTGTTTCCCGGTACAGCCGAGCAGAAGACCGAAACGATCAAGGTCGGTCGTTTGGGCGACTTCTTGCGGAGGGAGAGCATCAAGCGCCCTGCGTTGCTCAAGCTGGATGTCCAGGGATTCGAGCTTTCGGCATTGAAGGGAAGTGAAGAGCTTCTCGAAGAATTTTCATGGATCTACGTCGAATGCTCCTTCGTCGAGTTGTATGAAGGTCAGGCCTTGGCGGACGAGGTGATTGACTGGCTGCGCGCGCGTGGATTCCCCCTGGATGGCGTCTACAACATGGCGTACGACGCCCATGGCAGAGCCATCCAGGCGGATTTTCTTTTCAAGGCGATATCACGTAGTCAGGCATGAACATCCTGATCCGGGATTGCGCGACACCCTGGGTCGCTGGCACATGCAGGACAGACATGAAAGCCTTGTGTCGTGCTCGTACGAGTCAGTTGACCAATAACACCACTCAAAAAATCCTCCGCGAATGAAAATTCTGGTCCACGACTATTCCGGGCATCCCTTTCAGGTGCAGTTGAGTCGCGAGCTCGCACGCCGAGGGCATGGCCTGTTGCACCTTTACAACGGTTCGAATCCAACGACCCCGAAGGGGGCGGTCGACAGGCGTCCCGAAGATGCAGGACGCATCGACATCGATGGCATCAAGTTGCCTCGTGCCATCGAAAAGTCCTCCTTCGTGGATCGATGGAAATTGGAACGCCTCTACGGAAAATTGCTGTACAAGCGGATCGCAGACTTCGCCCCTGACGTGGTCGTTTCGGCAAATACACCTTTGGACGCCCTGGTGAAAGTCGACACTGCATGTCGATCCAGCAATACGCCGTGGGTTTTCTGGTTGCAGGATTTGATAGGCGAGGCGACCGATCGCATACTGAGAGAGAAACTTCCAGTGTTCGGCGGCCTCATCGGCGCACACTATCGGCGCATGGAAACGGGGCTTCTCAAGAACAGCTCTTTCATCGTGGGCATTACCGACGACTTCGCCAATGTTGCCGGTCGTGCGCGGGTGCCGGCGAATCGATATGCCACGATCCCGAACTGGGCGCCACTCGACGAAATCCTGCCGCGTCCCAAGGACAATCCCTGGGCACGCGAGCACGGTCTGGCGGATCGATTCGTTTTCCTCTACTCAGGCACTCTGGGGTTCAAGCACAACCCCAGGATTTTGCTTGAGTTGACGCGCAGCCTGAACAATGATTCGGGTGCCTGCGTCGTCGTCAATTCCCAAGGCGATGTCGCAGACTGGCTACGTGCGCAAGCAAAGGAAGCAGGATTGGCGAACTTGCATGTCAACCCGTACCAGCCCCATGAGGCAATGTCGGATGTGCTTGGCACGGCGGACGTGTTGGTGAGCATCCTCGAGCCGGATGCCGGCGTGTTTTCGGTGCCGTCGAAGGTGTTGTCATATCATTGCGCGGGCCGCCCGATGCTTCTGGCGGTGCCGGCGTCCAATCTGGCATCGCGGATCGTCACGGAGGAGGGCACGGGCAAGGCGGTTGATCCGGGGGATGTCCCTGCCTTTGTTGCCGCGGCGCACGACCTGTGGGTGGATGGCGCCGGCCGCGCGGCCATGTCGAATCGTGCACGTGCATATGCCGAGCGGACGTTCGATATCAACCGTATCGCCGATCAGTTCGAACGCATACTTTTCGAGGTTGTGCGCTAGGGAAGGTCCGGACAAGTCCGCCTCGACCACCACCAAGCGACGCACCGCTTCAATTGACACATAGCGCATTTCTTTCGATAACCCCAAGTGGAGAATCTTGTGAGCAGGAAGGTCCTTGTATGCGGAGCGGGTGGATTCATTGGCAGTCATCTGGTTCGGCGCCTGAAGACCGAAGGGTGCTGGGTCCGTGGCGTCGACCTCAAATATCCCGAATTCGACGAGACGGCAGCAGACGATTTCATAGTGGGCGACCTTCGCGACCCGCAGGTCTGCCGTGCGGCTGTCGACACGCGTTTCGACGAGGTCTACCAATTGGCCGCCGACATGGGGGGCGCCGGTTTCGTGTTCACCGGCCTCAACGACGCTGACATCATGCATAACTCGGCGATGATCAACCTCAATGTCCTGGAAGCCTGTCATCGCCGCAACGTCAAGAGAATCTTCTATTCATCCTCGGCCTGCATGTATCCTGAGTACAACCAGCTCGATCCGGGCAATCCAAAGTGTTCAGAGGATTCCGCTTATCCGGCGGCCCCCGACAGCGAATACGGCTGGGAAAAACTGTTCAGCGAACGACTGTACTTCGCATTCGGCCGCAACTACGGCATGGAGCCGAGGGTCGCGCGCTACCACAACATCTTCGGCCCGAAGGGTACCTGGCAGGGCGGCCGCGAGAAAGCGCCTGCAGCCCTGTGCCGCAAGGTATGCCAGACCCCCGACGGCGGCGTCATCGACGTCTGGGGCGACGGCAAGCAGACGCGTTCGTTCCTCTATGTCGACGAATGCGTCGAGGGAACGATCCGGCTGACTCGTTCGGAGACGTTCGCCGGCCCGGTCAACATCGGCTCCGAGGAGATGATTTCGATCAATGATTTCGCGAGGATGGTGATCGGGATTTCCGGAAAGAACATCAGCATCCGCAATATTCCCGGACCGGAAGGCGTGCGCGGACGCAACTCGGACAACCACCTCATTCGCGAGAAGCTGGGCTGGGCCCCGTCGCAAAGCCTGGAAGCGGGCATGCGTCAGACCTATGCCTGGATTTCCGAGCAGGCGACGGCCAGCCGATCGAGCTGATTCCGGATGCATGGCAGTCGGTCGACGGATCGACTGCCCGCGCGGCGCCCCGGCGGTGGTCATGCCGGGGCGTCGCCATTTCGGAGATCATGGATTCGCACGGGCTTTCGGCTACCCGTGCCGCTTCCTGGAGCCGAGTCCTGGCATGTACCGGGTTCGGCGAGTGAGGAAGTATCCAGAGCGCCTGCCCGACAACTTGCTACAGTCCCTCTGACCGGAGGATCCCACGTGGATGGCAATGCACGGATATTCGTCGCGGGACATCGCGGCCTGGTGGGAAGCGCGATTGCGCGTGGACTGGCAGCAAGCGGGTGCAATCGACTGTGCACTGCGGGCCGTGAAGAAGTCGACCTCGCCAACCAGGCCGAAGTCGAACGGTTCTTCCAGAGCGAGCGACCCGAATACGTGTTCCTTGCGGCCGCCAAGGTGGGCGGCATCCATGCGAACACCACATATCCGGCCGAGTTCATCCGCGACAACCTGCTGATCCAGGCCAACGTCATCGACGCGGCTTGGCGCTCGGGCACGAAGAAGCTCTTGTTCCTGGGCTCCTCATGCATCTACCCGAAGTACGCCGTACAACCGATGACCGAGGAGATGCTGCTCACCGGATCCCTGGAGCCGACCAACGAGTGGTACGCGGTCGCCAAGATCGCCGGGATCAAGATGTGCCAGGCCTATCGTCGCCAGTACGGCTTCGACGCGATCTGCCTGATGCCTACCAACCTGTACGGACCCGGCGACAATTTCAACCTCGAAAACTCGCACGTGTTGCCGGCCCTGATCCGCAAATTCCACGAGGCCAAGGCCGCGAACGCGCCCGAGGTCGTGATGTGGGGTACCGGGTCGCCGCGCCGCGAGTTCCTGCACGTGGACGACGTGGCCGATGCAGCCATCCATCTCATGCGCCACTACAGCGGCGAGGAGATCGTCAACGTCGGAGTGGGCGAGGACATCAGCATTCGCGAACTGGCAGCGCTGGTCAGCGAGATCGTGGGCTATGAGGGGCGGATCGTGAACGACGTGACCAAGCCAGACGGGACGCCTCGCAAGCTGCTGGATGTGTCGCATCTGAACGGACTTGGCTGGAAGGCGACGATCCCCCTTCGGGATGGTGTTGCAGGAACCTATCGCTGGTTTCTTGAACATCAAACGAACTTTCGCTCCTGAGGTTCTCTGCCCTGCAGTCGACTGCCGCTGTCCAGCTCGGCCTGCGCCGGGACGGAAAGCAGCCATTCGCAAGAGCGCCTTGAGTCCTGGGGATGACTTTCTAGACATCCTCCGCGACGACGTGCTCCGACCAGCTGATGTGCAGGATCTTGCTCATCGACCGCAGCGATACCTCATGGGCACGGCCCGAGGTGAAATGGGCCAGGGTCGGCGCGTTGGTCGAAGCCATCATGGCGGGTGCGAAAGTCGTTCCGTCCTGTCTGATGCCGACTGCTTCAAGATCGGCGTTGTCGCGAAAGAGGCAGGGCATGTGCGTCGCTCCGGCCTTGCGCAGGCCGAAGGCGCGGTGGAATCCATTGCGCAGGTAGCACCTGCCGTTGTGCCGTACGACCCGCACCAGCGGCAGGTCGATGCCGAACTTCACGCCAAGGACGCCCGGGCCAATCACGCCTGCCGATTCCAGGCGCACGTTGAGGCTGGGCGTCTTCAGCAGGATCGACTGCGGTCCGCGCGCGATCCGGGAATTTTCAGGCGCCTGCTGCAAAGGCAGGCAGATCTCAAGCAATTGTTCCATCGATGGAGGTGTGTCGAGACGGGCGTCGTGTTGCGTCGACGCGGAGGCCTTCACCGTGAATTGGAACGACAGCAGGGGATCGATCTCGACCATCGCGAAACCAAGATTCGGATTCCCGGCCAGCATTGGCGCCACTTTCGGCAGGCGTGCCACCTGGGCGATATAGGGCTGGTGCGCATCGGGAGTGGGCGAGATACCCGGCAGCCCGGCGTTCGCCACCGGCGGCCCGAGCCTGGCCGCGGCGGCCCTCCATTCGGCAATCAGCGCCGGCTCGCTCGGATCGGCTGGAACGCAGAAGTCCCGCAGGTGGTGGATTGCCTGCGCCTGATCCATGAATCCGACCAGCGACAGTCCGGGGGAGGGCATGCGGTTTCTCCTCGATCCTGCGGCCGTGCGGACCGCTGCAGAACGCGGATTTAAGCACGTCGATCTCCGTTGCGCCCCGGCGGCCCGGTCGACTTCGATTGGACCGCCGAGGTTCTGCCGACACCGACTCCGGATTCGTGAGCGCATGCGCCGACGGCAACGGGCGCACCCGGCTGCGGATCGCGAGGGAAACTCCATACGCGTGGATGCCGTCCCGTATCCGGGCAGCCGGAGATTGTGGCGCGATGGGCTGTGGATCGACCCGAAACGTCGTAACCTTGCGGCTTTGCCGTTTCCGTCTTCGTTTCCGCCTGGAGAATCCCGACGATGCGATCCATCTTCCGTCCCAACCGGCTTGCGGCGCCGATCCTGGCCGCGCTCTGCTCCTTCTCCCCGGCGTTCGCCGCCGACGCGCCGCCCGCTCCTGCGAAGCAGGACTTCCTGCAGGCGGACATGGACGCATCGGTCGATCCCCGCAAGGACTTTTTCGACTACGCGAACGGACACTGGCTCGCGGCGCATCCGATTCCCGCATCCGAATCCTCCTGGGGCATCGGCAACCTGGTCGACGAACAGATCTACGCGAGCCTGCGCAAGATCAACGAGGATGCGACGCAGGGGCCGCGGCCGTTCGGCAGCTACAAGCAGAAGGTCGCCGATTTCTGGCTGGCTGCGATGGACACCGCCAAGGCCGAACAGCTCGGCGTGCATCCGCTCGATTCGGAACTCGCGCGCATCGACGCGGTGACCACGCCGAAGGAAGCGATGATGGAGGCCTTTGTGCTGATACCGCTCGGCGTGGATGTGTTCTTCGGCGCCGGCGTGAGTCAGGACGAGAAGGACAGCGACGCGATGGCGGTGCATTTCGGGCAGGGCGGCCTCGGCCTTCCCGAGCGCGACTTCTACTTCAACACCGAAAAGGGCGTGGCGAAGATCCGCGAGGAATACGTCGCGCATATGGCGCGCACGCTGGTGCTGCTGGGCCGCGATCCGAAGCAGGCGCAGGCCGATGCCGCGCAGGTGATGGAATTCGAGACCGCGCTGGCGAAGGCTTCGCGCAAGATCGAGGACCTGCGCGATCCGGACAAGAACTACAACAAGATGACGCCCGCCGATTTCACCGCGAAGTTTTCGCCGGACATTCCGTGGAGCGACCGCCTGTTCTCATGGAACCTGCAGCCGGAGACCGTGGTGGTCGGGCAGCCCGAGTTCTTCACCGAAATGGACAAGCTCGTGCAAGGCACCAAGGTAACGGTGTTGCGCGACTACATGCGCCTGCACCTGGTCGACACCTATGCGCCATCGCTGAGCAAGGCCTTCGACGACGAGCACTTCCGTTTCTATGGCCAGGTGCTGCAGGGCCAGAAGGAACCGCGGCCGCGCTGGAAGCGCGTGCTCGACACAGAGGGCGATGCGATGGGAATGATCCTCGGCCAGGTCTTCGTCAAGGCGTATTTCCCGCCAGAGGCCAAGCAGCGCTATACCGCCATGGTCGAGGCGATCCGCTCGGCCTACCACGACCGCATCGATCGGCTCGACTGGATGAGTCCGGAAACCAAGGCCAAGGCCGAGGTCAAGCTCGCCGCAGTGACGCCCAAGGTCGGCTATCCGGACAAGTGGCGGGACTATAGTCGGATGAACATCACGAACGTCTCGTATTGCCAGAACCTGATGAGCGCCTCGCTGTGGAACTTCAACGACCGCATCGCGAAGTACGGCAAGCCCGTCGACCGCAGCGAATGGGACATGACCCCGCAGACGTACAACGCGTACTACAACCCCTCGAACAACGAGATCGTGCTGCCGGCTGCGATCTTCACCGTGCCTGACGTACCCGATGCGCAGGTGGACGACGCGGTCGCCTACGGCTACGTCGCCGCCGGCACGATCGGCCACGAGATCACCCACGGCTTCGACGACGAGGGCCGCAAGTTCGACGCCAAGGGCAACCTCACCGATTGGTGGACGGCCGACGATGCGAAGAAGTTCGATCAGCACGCGCAGTTCATGGTGGACGAGTTCAACGGTTTCGAGCCGCTGCCCGGCCTGCACATCAACGGCAAGGCCAGCCTCGGCGAGAACATCGCCGATTACGGCGGTCTGCAGCTCGGGCTG
>Ga0210389_10003226_pt1 | contig 12726 bp, 12 predicted proteins | sample IncBWH28OmetaG_FD_160127 | JGI IMG/M metagenome (GOLD analysis project Ga0210389, IMG submission 160127) | Forest soil microbial communities from Barre Woods Harvard Forest LTER site, Petersham, Massachusetts, United States - Inc-BW-H-28-O ...
ACCAGCCCGCCGACCATGGCGGCGGTGCCGTCGCGCGGCCTCGGGGGTGTCTTCTGGCTCAAGGAGCGCAACCGGCTCGCCGCCGACTGGCACGCGTTCGCCGGCACCTACCAGCAGGTGCACGGGCGTCCGCTACGCCGGGGCGAGAAGCGGATGCTGGTGCTCAACGTGGCCGTCGGCGACACGAGGGAGCAGGCCATCGCCGAAGTCCGGGACGGGCACGACGAGTTCTGGCGGTTCCTCGCCCCCTACGGCTGGGGCCGCGGCTACGTCGGGCCCAGCGGACGGCCGGCTGGCGGCGACTTCGTGCCGACGCTCGAGGACTCGATGGCCCAGGGACCGTGGGCGGTCGGCACAGCCGCCGAAGTCGCGGCGGCGATCGGCGTCCTCGACGACCTGCTTGGCCTGACCGACCTGGTGATCTTCCCGGCCATGCCCGGTGACAGTTACGAGCGCGCGAAGGAGCAGATGACGCGCTTCGCCGACGACGTTCTACCGCTACTGCCAGCAGATACCGAGGTGACCCTTGTCCCGTCTATGGACAGAACTGAGAGCTCCGGAGTTCGGTGAACTCAGCCAGGACACGATCGCGATCCTGCCGGTCGGGTCGGCCGAGCAGCACGGCCCGCACCTGCCGATTAACACCGACTTCGTGGTCGCGGACTCGCTCGCCCGCGACCTGGTGGCCGGCCACGGCGACGACCTCGGCCTGGTGCTGCTGCCGTCGATGACGGTCAGCAAGTCCAACGAGCACGCCTGGTCGCCGGGGACGCTGTGGCTGTCCGCCGCCACCCTGCTGACCGTGCTCGACGAGATCGCGCGGTGCGTGGCCACGACACCGGTCCGCAAGCTGGTCTTCCTCAACGGCCACGGCGGCAACAGCGCGCTGCTCCAGGTCGCCAGCCGGGACGTGCGGCTGGCCTACGGCCTGCGGACGTTCGTCATGCACCCGTCGGTACCGCCGGACCAGGGTGGCACTTCGCCCGCCGCCGAGCTGGGCATGGGCATCCACGCGGGCGTCGAGGAGACCTCGGTGATGCTGCACCTGCGCCCGGACCTGGTGAAGCTGGAACTCGGCCAGCGCAGCGTGCCGGAGCACCTCGCGTCCTTTGAGCGCGTCGGGTTCGGTAAGCCGGTGTCGTTCGGCTGGCTGAGCGACGACTTCGGCACCGACGGGACCCTGGGCGACCCGACCGGGGCGACCGCCGAGTACGGCAAGCAGAAGTACGAGGCGATGATCGCAACGGCTGCGCGGTCGCTGGCGGAGATCGCCCGCTTCGACCCGCGCCCGCCCCAGTGATTCAGCCCGTTGATCAGTAGGCGGGCAGCCAGCGGCCGGTTACCAGGTCGGTCCACAGGCGGCGGATAGCCAGGGAGTTGCGGTCGGCACGGGCGTGCGCGTTCAGGTGCGGCGCCAGTGGGAACGGGGTCGGCAGTGCTTCCAGCATCGAACGGTCCTCGTTCTCCACCGCCACGTCGAAGGCCAGGATGTCGGCGGCCGGCCGGTCCGCCTCGGTGTCGGTGCGCAGCACGATCTGGGCCAGTGAGCAGCGGGTGTCGTCGACCGGGGTGATCGCCTTGACCATGACGTGCCTGAGGCCGTCCGGGTAGGTGATGTGGATGTGCCCGAAGAACGGCGCGTACACCCTGGACACGGTGGTCCGAAGAGTCGCACCCGTCTCACCGGGCCGCGAGTCGACCGGGACCTGGCCGCGAGTCTGGATGCCGTACGGCTCACGGGTCACCACGTCGTCGCTGAGCTCCGCCCGATCTGGGTTGCCGAACGTGCCGCGGTGCACGAACGCGACGTGTCCCGGGTCGAAGTTGTTCTCAAGCAGGTGCATCGCGGTACAGGCGAACTTGTACTCGTACTCCGGCACCACCCGCCAGCCGGGCGCGCCGTACTCGGGCACCGGCGGGATGCCGGCGACCGGGTCGTCGTCCAGGCACACCCAGATCAGGCCGTACCGCTCCTCGGACCGCACCATCGTCAGGCCGCTCTTCGTCGGGTGCGGCGAGTCGGGGAACTGCGGGATGCGCTTGGTCCTGCCACGCGCGTCCCACTCCCATCCGTGGTAGGCGCAGACAAGATGGCAGTTGGCCACCCAGCCCTTCGACAGCGGCGCGTCGCGGTGCGCGCACCGGTCGAGGGCCACGCTGGCCGGCCGGTCAAGGGCAGGGCGCCAGAGCACCAGCGGGGTGCCGAGCACGGTCCGCGCGACCGGCTCGGCGGTGACGTCCGCGGCGAAGCAGGCCGCGTACCAGAAACGCCGCAGCACGGGGTGCTCGGAGATGACCAGGTGATCGGGGCCGTGATGGGTCGTGACCCGGAATGCGGCATCCCCCTGGTCCAGCATGGTCACAGCAGCTTCCCCGGGTTGAGCAGGCCGTCGGGGTCGAACCGCCTGGCGGCCTCGCGGACACAGGCGAGCCGGAGGTGGTGCAGCACCCAGGTGTGCGGGTCGTCGACGTAGACTTCGACCTCGGCCAGTTCCTTCATCTGTCGGTAGAGCACGTCCGGCCCGTCGTAGCGGAGGAACAGCATCGACACCCAGTCCCGGCCGTGGGCCGTGCGGAACCCCTCGAGGTGGATAAGCGACTCGGGGACGAGCGCCGCCACCTCGGCGCGGCGGTGCGTCAGCCCCGGCCCCATGGCCTGCAGGTGGGTTAGCTCGGGCCGCAGCTTGCGCACCCGGTAGGTGGTGTGGTTGTAGGACATCGAAGCGATCAGCGCGGGCCCCTTGGGGCGTACGGCGTCCACGTGCCCGCCGTTGCGCTCGACCATGTCGGTCGCCGCCGGCACGCTGTCCTCAGTGACGATGCCGCGGATGCTGACCCGGTCGGCTCGCATGGCCGCGTCGACCGGACGGTAGGTCGCCACGATCCCGGCCTCGTCGAGCGACAGCAGCCGCGGCGTCGGCTGGAGCTCGAACAGCTCCGCCCCGGCGGCGAGCGCGCTGTCCAGGTCGGGAAATGACGCGAACAGCCCGGTCCAGTTCCTGGCCGGCTTGAGCTCGACCGTCGCCTCGGCGATCACGCCGCTGACGCCGAACGCGTGCGCCATCGCGGTGTTGTCGGGGAACGGTACCTGGACGGGGGCGGCGTCGTCGGTGCACGGCACGACGAGCAGCGAGTGCATATAGCCGTCCCAGATGGCCCCGTTGGCGATCGAGCCGGTGCCGCCGGACCCGCCGGCGATAAATCCCCCGATGGTGGATCCGACCGTCGACGGGAGGATGGCGAGTTCCTGGCCGGTCTTCCTTGCCGCCTTTTCCATCATGACGAACGACGCGCCCGCTTCCGCGGTGATCTCGCCGTCGCCGACGCTGACGATCCTGCTGGCCCGGCTGGTGTCGATGACCAGGCCGCCGTACAGGGGGATCGCCTGCCCGTAGTTCCCGGTGCCCTGGCCGCGCACCGTGACCGGCACGCGGTGCCGGTGCGCCGCGCCGACGGCGGCGGCGATGCCCGCCGCGTCCATCGGCTTCACCACCACGTCGGCCACGCCCCCGGGCAGCATCGGCTCGAGTACCGGGCTCATGTGCGCCCAGTCGGTACTGGCAGAAAGGCGGGCGGCGTCGTCGGTGAGGACCGCGTCGCGGCCGAGCTCCTTCTCCAGGTCTGCTTTAAGAGATTGAACGATCCCGAACGGGAGCGGGGTGACTGCGGGAAGCCCAGCCCGGTCGAAGCCGGGGAGCGCGCGCTCTCCCGCGTGTCCGGGGGGGCCCGGGGGGGTCGTCCCCCCCGGAGCCGACAGAGTCCCGCCCGGACCAGCGGTCAGGCTGGTGTCAGGCATGTTTCCCTACCTCAGGGATTTCCCTCACGGCTCACGCCTTCAGGCTGATCGAGGGGTCGATGAACTGATTGGTGACGATGTCTGATGGCTTCAGGCCGGGCAGCGTCTGCTTGCCCTGCTTGGCGTAGATCGGCGTGAGGATGCCGATCAGCTGCTGCACCCGCGCGTCGGTGAACGCGCCGAGCGTGCCGTCGGGGGCGTCGCCGACGATGCCGAGCTGCTTCATCGTCGCCACCGCGTAGTCCGCGGTGCCCTGGGTGTAGACCCAGCCGTTGTTGTACGCGGTGACCAGCTGCAGGATCAGCTTCTCGGTCGACGCCGGGTTGGTGATGTAGTCGACGACCGCCTGCTGCATGATCGGGACGAGCTTCTTCAGGCAGGGCGTGAGCGCCGCGAGCTTGTCCTTACGTACCCCGATCTCCTGCTGGTAGAAGTTGAACCCGGCGTCCGCGATCAGCTGGTACTTCAGCGGCTTGTCCCACGAGCGGACGTCGTGTGACCAGATGTACGGCTCAGCGGTGGCGAAACCCTGCACCGCGTCCTGGCCGCCGGACGCGACAAACACCGTGGGCGTCCCGTCGTAGGACCCGTTGACCTGGCTCTTCTTCAGGACGTCCTTGCCGACCAGGTAGTCCATGTATGAGACACCCTGGTAGTAGAGGACGGAGGTGCTGGTCTTGCCGATGTCCGCGATCGTCTTCCAGGCGGGGTGCGCCGCCGGCGACCACTGGATGATCTGCGGGCTGATCTCAAGCCCCGCCATGACCGCGACGGTGGGCTGCGTCTGCGACAGCGCGATCTGCTCATCGGTGCCGAGGTAGCCGAGGGTGATCGAGGAGTCCTTGTACATCTGCGAGCTCACGGTCTGATATCCGATCGCCGGGCCGCCCGCGCGGATCTGGAGCTGCACCCCGGTGTCGATGCCGCCGTGCGCGACCAGCTCGCCGGTCACGGACTTGGCGCCCGCGTTGATCGTCGGGTTAGGGCCGAGCAGCTCGTACTGCCCGCCGTGTTCCGCTTCGGGGTTCCAGTCGGTCTGCAGCACGATCGTCGACGGGCAGCCCGCCGCCTTCAGGTTGTCAGCGGCAGGGACGGCGGCCGTGCCGCTCGAGGTCGACGTGCTAACGCTGCTACTGCTGCTGCTTGCGCACGCCGTGGCGGTGAGCGCGAGCGCGGCGCCTGCTGTCGCCGCGGCGGCGAGTCTCATTCTGTGTCGTGGAATCAAGTAGTCCTCCAGCATGGTCAAGGCCGCTGACGGCCGGTGTTTAGCGTGTTGGGAGGGCCGGCGGCGCTGCCGGTGTCGAAGCGGCGGGTACGGAGAAGACGGGAGCGAGGGAGCGGTCAACGGCGCTCGGGCTGGTACCAGCGGCCCACGACGCGGCGCGACAGCCAGCCGAAGAAGACGAAGACGGCGATGCCGAGCCCGCTCGCGGTAAGCACGGACGCCCAGAGCTGCTCGCCTTCTGTCAGCGAGGTGTAGACCGACATGTTCGTGCCGAGGCCGGGCTGACCCTGCTTGAAGAAGAACTCGCCGACGATCGCGCCGATCACGGCAAGCCCGGCGGAGACCCGGAACCCGGCGAACATGGCAGGCAGCGCCGCCGGGAGCTGCAGCTTCCACAGCCGCGTCCATCGGCCGACCTTGTGCAGCGTGAACAGGTCGTGCATGCCCATGTCGGCCGACTGCAGGCCGAACAGCGTGTTGGAGACGATCGGGAAGAAGGCGATGATGACCGCGACGATGATGCGGCTGGTCAGCGAGAACCCGAAGAAGAAACTGAGGAACGGGGTGAGCGCGAGGATCGGCACGGTCTGCAGCACGACCGCCCACGGGTACAGCGCGTTCTCCACCCACTTGGCCTGGCTCATCAGCAGCGCGGTGCCGACGCCGAGGACGATCGAGATCGCCAGCCCGATGAACGTCACCTCGGCGGTGGTGCCCAGTGCGCTCATCAGCGGGGAAAAGTTGGACCAGGTCAGGAAGCCGACCTCGAGGACCCGGTGCGGCGGCGGGAGCATGAACCGCTGGTACTGGTTAAGCACGACCTCGGAGATCAGGTACCAGAGCCCGATGATCACCCCGGCCACCGCGACCGGCAGGCCGATCCTGGTGCCGAGCCGTGCCGCGCTCCCCCCGGCGCCGCCCGGCCGAGACGGCAGGGTTGGGCCGGCGGCAGTCGCCACCACCCGTTCCTCATCCAACGTACTGGTCACAGCGACATCGGTGCCGGTGTCCGCAGCGCTCATCACACGCTCCTCAGGTGGCTGGAAACCTCGCCGCACAGGGCGGCGTACTCGGGCGTATAGCGGAGCTGTGGCGCCCGCGGATACTCGAACGGGACGGGGATGTCCGCGATCACGCGGCCCGGACGCGCGCTCATCACGACCACCCGGGTGGAGAGGAATACCGCCTCGGCCACCGAGTGGGTCACGAACAGCGCCGCGAACGAACGGAGCCGGTGCGTGCGGAGCAGCTCGTCGTTCAGCCGCTCCCTGGTGATCTCGTCAAGCGCGCCGAACGGCTCGTCGAACAGGAACACCTCCGGGTCAAGCACCAGCGACCTGGCCAGCGACGCCCGCATCCGCATGCCGCCGGAGAGCTGGTGCGGCAGGTGCTGCTCGAAACCAGCCAGGCCGACGAGCTCGATCGCCTCCGCGATCCTGCGGTTCCGCTCGGCCTTGCCCATCTTCTCCAGCTCGGCGAACAGGCCGACGTTCTGTTGGACGCTGCGCCACGGCAGCAAAGTCGCGTCCTGGAAGACGTAGCCCAGCCGCTTCGTGCCGACTTCGACGCTTCCCCCGGTGATGTCGTCGAGACCGCTGGCGATGCGCAGCAGCGTGCTCTTCCCGCATCCGGAGGGCCCGACGACCGAGACGAACTCGCCGGCCGCCACCTCCAGGTTCGCATCCGCGAGCGCGGTCGTTCCGCCGGAGAACTTCTTCGTGACGCCGGAAAAGCGCAGCGCCGGCGCGCGGGTCGCCGTCGTCATCGTGCGGCTCCTTCCAGTTGACTGGGCTCTGCTTGACGGGGGGATGAGATCTCGGCGTGGACGGTGGTCCTGGCCACGACCCGGCCCGCCCGCCAGACGGTGCGGTGCGCGCTGGCCGCGCCGAGCGCCTCAAGGGCGTCGCCGCCGGGCAGCGCGACCAGGTCGGCGGGGCAGCCCGGGGCGATCCGCGCCGGCGGCAGCCCGAGCACGGCGCGCGGCGCCGCGGTCACCGACTCAAGCGCGGCCGCCGGGTCGAGGTGACCGCAGGTCACCATGAGCGCGGCGACTTCAAGCGCGTCGCCGCGGCCGACCGGGTGGAACGGGTCCCGCAGGTTGTCGCCGCCCGCCGCGACCGTGGCACCCGCCTGGCGCAGCGCCGCCACGGCAGTGAGGCCGCGCGGCGTGGCGGCCGGGTGGTCGCGTCCTTGCAGGTACAGGTTGGTCTGCGGGAGCGCGACGACGGCGATCCGCGCCGCGGCGACCGCTTCGGATACCCGCTGCTGTGTCCTGCCGTCCTGGACGCCGAGGCTCACGCAGTGGCTGGCGGTGACCTGGTGCGGGAAGCCGGTGCGCGTCACCAGGTCGGCCATGGTCGCGAGCGTCAGCTTGCGCGGGTTGAGTGTCTCGTCGGTGTGCAGGTCCATGGGCACGCCGGCCTCGCCTGCGGCGTCCAGGCAGATGCCCACCGCGCCGTCTGGGTCCGGATCCAGGTGCGGGCAGCCGCCCGCCACGTCCGCCCCTTCCTTGAGGGCGCGCCGCAGATCCTGACCGGCCTGCCCGGCCATCGGATGCGACACGAGCGCCACCACCTGCACATCGACGAGGCCCCGCCAGCGCTCGCGCACCTCGACCAGCGCGGTGAGCGCTCGCATGCCCATCGGGCCGCCGACGTTCACGTGCGTGCGGACGCTTGTCGTGCCGAGCGCGAGGTGAATGCGGATCGCCTTCTCCGCGCGCGCGACGATGTCCGCGTGCGTGAGGCTGCCGGCGATGCCCTGCATCGCCTCGATGGCGCCGAGCAGGTCGCCGGCCGGGTTCGGCGCGCGCGACGCGGTCAGCGCTTTGTCCAGGTGCGCGTGCGGCTCGGCGAACGCCGGCAACAGCACCTGGCCGGACAGGTCCTCGTCGCCGGGGAGGCGTGTTCCCGTCGCGGGGATGACCTGCGCGATCACGCCGCCGGCCAGCGCGACGTCGACCAGTTCTCCCGAGAGGGCCCTCGCGGACCTGAGCCAGCTCACGCCGGCCAGCACCGGAATGTTCATCACACCAACACGGTGCGGCCGGATCATCGACAGGGCATTTCGCCCTGGTGAAAGCTACGTTTCGTGACAACCAGCGGCGAAGCTCGCACGCGTTCGGAACAACCTGCTCGATGTTCAGAACGAATTCGGCTTCCTGCTGACAGTTAGCCCCCGAGCACGGCGCGGTCGTCGGCGTCCCAGGTGGCCGGCGTGCCCTGGTCGACGAGCGCCGCGAATCCGCCGGGCAGCGCCCCCGGGTCGTTGGCCATGATCGTGACCGTGTAGAGCCGCTCGGCCGGCGACGTGTTGACGATGCGGTGCACCGAGCCGGGCGGCAGGATCAGCACGTCGCCTGCGCGCAGGTCGACGCTGTGCTCGTCGCTGAAGGCCCGCCCCTCGCCGCGCAGGACGACGAAGATCTCCGTGGAATCGGGATGCGAGTTCGGCGGCTGCGCGCCGGAAGGCTCCCACACCTCGAAGAAGACGCTGGTATCGGTCCCGTCGGACGGCCGGACCAGGGTGGCGAGCCGGACGGTGTCCGCCGGCGAGATCAGTTTGGGTAGCACTTCGTCGAGGTGCCGGACGATCGGTGCGCTGCTACTCATCGGCGGCCTCCTGAGCCAGGGCGGTGAGGGTTTCCGCGGTGGTAGTGGTGAAGCCGAAGCACTGCCGGGTGTTGTAGATCGTCGCCTCGTGGCAGTAGGACGGCGACGTGGTCGCGGACGCGTCGGTGAGCAGGACGACGTCGTAGCCGATGCAGGCGGCGTCGATCAGCGTCGCGTACACGCACTGGTCGGAGTTGACGCCGGCGAACAGCAGGGTGTCGACGCGGAGGTTGCGGAGGACGCTGTCGAGTTCGGTGTCCCAGAAGCCGCTCATCCGGTACTTGTCGATGAGGATGTCTCCGTCCTCGGCACGCAGCGGAGGGGTGAGCGCCGCGCCCCAGCTGCCCTTGGTCAGCACCCGAGCGCCGCTTGCGGGGAGCACGTGCCCGATCCCCGCCCCGGTGCCTTCCGGGTCGTACACGTGCGTGACGCCAGGCGGAAGGTTGGCCTGGTCGGGGCGGTTTCCCCAGTTCAGCCAGATCACCGGGACGCCAGCCGCACGGGCCGCGGCGGCGAGCCTGTCGCTGAGCGACACCGCGTCGGTGAGCACGGCGACGTCGACGCCGATGGAGGCGAGCCAGCCCTCCGGTGCGCAGAAGTCGTTCTGCAGGTCGACGAGCACGAGGGCGGTGCGGGCGAGGTCGAGGACAACGTCGCGCGGGCTGGCGCTCAGCACGGCGGGCCGGGGGACGGCGGCGCGGCGCAGGTCGATGGGGCCGCCGTTGGCCGGGATGCCCCAGCGGTTGCGGTGCGGCAGCGGTGCGCTGGCTTCGGTCATGGGTTCCTTCCCTGGACGTCGGGGCCTTCCCGTTCGTCCAAGTCGGCGGCCAGGGCGAGGAGGGCCGTATCCGTGCCTGGCCCGCCGACGAGGCAGAGGCCGACGGGGGCGACGTCCCCGGTCAGCGGCAGGCTGACCGCTGGCGCGCCGGCGAGCGGTGCCAGGCAGCTCATCCGGAGCGTGCGCCCGCGCACGTCGTCGATCTCCGCGGCGCCTGCGATCCGCAGCGGGGCCGGGCCGGTGGCGGTCGGCAGCACGAGCGCCGTGCCGTCGAGCCACCCCGTCAGGGAGGCGCGGGCCCTGGCGACGACGGCCCGGCCGTCTGCCGCCTGGCTTTCCGTGACGGCCGCGGCTGCCGTGAACCGTGCCAGGACGTCGTCGCCGAGCGCGCCCGGGTGCGCGTCGATCCAGGCGCCGTGGGCCTCCCACGCCTCGTAGGCCTGCACCGTGCGGAACGCGGTGAACCATTCCTCCAGGGTTTCCTCCGGCAGGTCGACCCGCTTCGCGGCCGGCAGCCGCCCGGCCGCCTCCAGTTGGCCGACCCGCTCGGTGAACAGCGCGAGCGTCGCCGGCTCGGCGAGGCGTTCGACGGCCGGCAGCCGGATGGTCCGCACGGCCGGGCTGACAGGCACCGCGGGCGGGAGGAGGACCGTGGCGACCGCCCGGCTCGCGGCGACGTCCCTGGTTAGCCAGCCGACGGTATCGAACGACGGGGCCAGCGGCAGCACGCCTTCTGCCTCGACTACGCCGTGAGTCGGGCGGAACCCGACAAGGCCATGGTAGGAGGCGGGCACCCGGATCGACCCGGCGGTGTCGGTGCCGAGGCCGATCTCCGCCTGGCCGAGGGCCACCGCGGCCGCAGGGCCGCTTGAGGAGCCGCCGCCAAGCCGCCCGGGTGCCGCCGGGTTGGGCGCGGCACCGTAGTGCGCGTTGCGGCCGGCGATGCTGTAGGCGAACTCGTCGGTTTGCGCGATGCCGACCAGGTGCGCCCCGGCCCGCTGCAGCGCGCTCACGCTGGCCGCCGAGGTCGGCCGCGGTGCCTGCCCGGCGAGATAGGCGGGGACGCCGGCGCCGACCGGGTATCCCGCGACCGCGAACAGGTCCTTGACGGCGACGCCGCACCCGTCGAGCGGACCGGGCCCGAGCGCGGGGACGAGCGGCGCGCCAACCACCCGCCATACCGACAGGTCGAATGGGGGCGTCGCGGCCGCCAGTGCCGGGGGAGCGGGTGCCGGTGCAGTGGGAGGGGGTGCAGGCAAGCTCACGTGGGCGGCGGCTACCCGCCAGCCCGCGCCGGTCAGCCGCCAGAGCTGGGTCTGCAGTCCGGTCGCAGCGCCATCGGCCGTGCGCGCCATGATCAGCACGTGGTCGGCGGAGAGCACCCGGACGTGCAGCCGGGTGACCGCGCGGGTCGGGATCGCGGCCCGCGCTGAGCGGAAGCCGCTGATCGCGTCATGCCCGACGAGCAGGTTGCGGCCGTCGCCGCGCAACGTGTCAGGGCCGGGCAGGAACAGCTGGTCGAGGACCGGCCTGTCGTTCGCGAGCAGGGCGGTGTCGTAGCGCCAGAACGCCTCGAGTACCCCGGAAGGAACGGGCACCGGGCTGTCGATGTCTACCAATTCACGCTCCGCTCATCGCCGAAGTCAGCGGCGAAGCATTCGCGTGTGTGCCCGCCGTCCATCAGGCCGATGGTAAGGGTGGCGGTCAGCGGGGCTTCGGCCTGCCCCCGCAGGGCCAACTGGTCTCTCCTCTCGCTCACACCTCACCCTGCGGCACGCATGTTTCGGGCAGGTTTTCCGACGATCACGACAACGCCCCGCAAAATAACCGACAAAGTCATTCCGCCAGGCAATGCGGATGAACAATAGCGTCGCCCCGGGGCTGCGAATTCCGGTCGCCCGCTCTTGGTGTTATTTGCATTGTTTGCACCTTTGTTGATACTTGTGCAAACTCTTACTGTGCGGTTACGGTCGGATCGACAGGGACGGGGGATGGGGATGCCTGTCTGGGGGACTTGCTTTCCTGCTCACGGGGCATTCCTCGACTTCAGAGAGGGAATATGCGAAAACTCATCATGGCCGCATGCGCAGCGGGGCTCGGGATCGCGCTTTGCTCAACGACGGCCGCCTCGGCGGGGACGCGGGAAACCACCGTGGTATGGCCGGGTCAGTCCATTCAGGCCGCTATCAACCGGGCCGATCCCGGTGACACGATCCTGATCAAGCCGGGGGTTTACCACCAGAGCGTGCAGATCCGCACGGACGGGATCACGCTCCGCGGATCCGGCGCCTTCCCCGGGGGGACGGTGATCGTACCGCCGAAGGTATTCCCCAAGACGCCATGCAACGGCGGGTTCGGGCCGACGGGCATCTGCCTGCTGGCCAAGAAGGTGAACTTCTCCACTGGCGCCGTGCTCTCGCCGGTGCGGGACGACACGGTGACTAACCTGCTGGTGAAGGGGTTCCCTGGCAACGGCGTGTTCGGCTACGGGACCGTGGGCATGCGGGTGACCAGAGTCGCGGCGATCAACAACCACGAGTACGGCATTTCCCGTTTCGCATCGTCGGGCACCCTGTTCGCGGATGACATCGCGACTGGGAGCGCTGAGGCCGGGTTCTATGTCGGGGACTCCCCGCACGCCGACACGGTGGTTCGCAACGACCGGGCCTACGGCAACCTGTTCGGGATCTTCATCAGGCACGCCCGGCATGTTCTGGTCTCCAGCAACCAGCTGAGCGGGAACTGCCAGGGCATCATGGTCCTAGACGACGGCCAACCGGGTGGCGCGGGTGACTCCCAGATCCTCGCCAATAGCGTGGTCAAGAACAACAAGTTCTGTCCAAAGGGCGGCGACAACCCGGTGAACATCCAGGGCGGCGGCATCCTGCTGCTCGGCGCGACCCACACCCTGGTGGCGTTCAACGGCGTGTCCGGCAACAGCGGCAAGCAGATCAACTCGGGCGGCATCGTCGTGGCCAGCGCGCACGCGCTCACCAAGGGGAGCAACCCGAACTTCGACACGGTCTTCGCCAACACGGCGTTCCGTAACCATCCTGCGGACCTCATCTGGGATGGCACCGGAGTGGGCGTGCGGTTCAAGGCCAACCACTGCGGGACCTCGATCCCGTCGGGATTCTGTCACTGACGCCACTTCGCTCGCCGCGCCGATGCTTTGGGCATCTTGCCCGGGGCATCGGCGCGGCTGTCAGCCGGCATCCGCAGTCAACTCGTACTCACGTGGAAGATCCACTGTGATGTGGGTCCCGGCCCCGGCAGCGCTACGGAGCTGGATCGAGCCGCCCAGAGCCACGCGGTC
>Ga0210389_10003227_pt1 | contig 12725 bp, 13 predicted proteins | sample IncBWH28OmetaG_FD_160127 | JGI IMG/M metagenome (GOLD analysis project Ga0210389, IMG submission 160127) | Forest soil microbial communities from Barre Woods Harvard Forest LTER site, Petersham, Massachusetts, United States - Inc-BW-H-28-O ...
CGCTGCTGGTGAGTGATCCCGATGCGCGCGAGCAACTGGTGGGGCATCTTCGCAGTCTCCCCGCGCTTAAGCAACTGATCACGGCTCCCATTTTTGACCTTCTTGTTTCCATGCATGATTCAGGCGAAAACGTGACGTTCAACACGCTCCATGAACGTCTCGACGCAACAATGCAGGAAAATCTCGCCGCTATCGTGCTGAACACCGGGCACGACGTTTCCTCAATAGAAGACGGTCTCGCGTGTGTTGACGCCTTACGACGGTCGGACCGTGAGAATGTCCTCCGCGATCTGAAATCGCGAATCAAATCCGCCGAGCGCGAAGGCCGTTTCCAGGATGCAATGGAACTTGCCCGACAGCTCTCCCAGGTCGGTTGAAGCGCCCTTGGACGGAAATTAGAACGCTATCCAAAGTTAGTACGGTGAAACGTTTGAATTGGTCGCGTCACTCCATTTATTCAGGTACAATAAGTCGATTCAGAGCCTGCGGGGGGCGATCCGAGTGGCGGAAGATAAGTTCGAAGCCGTCGATCCATTTGCGCTGGTCAGCAAAGAGAGCAGCTTCGTGCTGTTCGAAGACGTCATCGAACTCATTCCCCAGGAAGTGGATGGACTATCCACCGAAACCGCCCCTGTCGAAGACAAAAACGAAGATCGAAGGTTCGAGGACTCCGAGGATCTTATCGAGATCGAGACCCTCGACAAGACCCATGATCCCGTCAGGCTCTATCTTCGCGAGATGGGTTCGGTACCGCTGCTCAATCGCGAGGGCGAAATTGGAATCGCCCGCCGGATCGAACGCGGGCAAAACAGAGTGCGGCGGATCTTGTCGCGATGCCCATTAGTCATCCAGGCAACGATTAACCTCGGCGAGGAAGTCCGTACCGGCGTTTCGGATCCGCGCGACATCCTCCAATTCAACGATCCGATTCCTTCCGAGGAGACATACGAAAAGGGCGCTTCGGACATGCTTGCGGCATGTGACGAATTGGTTAAACTGCGCAAGAAGTTTATCCAGTTGAAACAGCGCATGGTGGCGGTGCCGAGGCATTCGAAGCCGAAACAGAATCGCAGGCTGCGCTGGGAACTCGCGCGGCATGCAGTGCAGATTTCCCGCACTGCATGCTCAATCCCGCTCCAGAACCAGACAGTCAAGGAACTAATCTCAAAGCTGCGGTCCGCCGTCGATGAACTGAAACCCGTGGAACAGCGGATCGCTCGGAATCAGAGGGCGCTGGAATCGGGCCAGCCGGTGTCTGCGGAGGTGCTGCGGGAGTTACGTCGGGAGCAGCGGCTTCTGGCCACCGCGCTGCAGGAATACGAAGAAAGATCCGGTTCGACTGCGGCTGAATTGCGGCGCTCGTTCGAACTCGTACAGCGCTCGGACCGCGAGGCCGAGACGGCCCGCCAGGAATTGATCGAGGCAAACCTGCGGCTCGTGGTGAGCATTGCCAAGCGCTACAACAATCGCGGGCTGCAGTTTCTGGATCTCATCCAGGAAGGCAACATCGGTTTGATGAAAGCGGTCGAGAAATTCGAATATCGCCGCGGATACAAGTTCTCGACCTACGCAACCTGGTGGGTGAGGCAGGCGATCACCCGCGCAATTGCGGACCAGGCGCGGACGATCCGCATTCCGGTCCATATGATTGAAACCATCAACAAGCTCATTAGAAGCTCGCGCACTCTGGTTCAGGAATTGGGACGCGAGCCCACCAGCGAAGAGCTTGCAGTAAGGATGGAGCTGCCCGTTCAGAAGGTTCGGCGTGTGATGCGCGTCGCACAGGAGCCGATCTCGCTCGAGACGCCGGTCGGCGAAGAAGATGAATCGCATCTCGGCGATTTCATCGTGGATCAGGCCACCGTGTCGCCGGCCGAACAGATCATCAATCTCAATCTTCACGAGCAGACCGCCGAGGTGCTCAAAACGCTTTCTCCCCGCGAAGAGAAGATCATCCGGCTTCGGTTCGGTCTGGAGGACGGCTCCGAGCACACGCTCGAAGAAGTTGGACAGAACTTCGCCGTAACGCGCGAACGCATTCGGCAGATCGAGGCCAAGGCGTTGCGCAAGCTGCGCCACCCCAGCCGAAGCTATCGTTTGAAGACCTTCCTCGAAGAGGTCTAAGAATCCCGCAATTATTGGCCTGCCGAAGCGCTTTGGCTTCCGCTAGCGGTCACTAAAACCGTGCCGGAGGAAACCGCAAACATCGAATTCCTCGCGTAGCTGGCCGTGATCGTATTTACGCCGATCGTCAGACTACTGCCCTCCACCGTTAGACTGGCGACCGATCCTGATATTGGCACGGACGGCAGTACGGTGTTGCCGCCCTTGAATATCACCGAGCCTGTCGGTGTTGCCTTCCGCTGGCTGATGTCACCTGGGAGTCATGAGTGCCAGTCGGTGACCGTGACAGAGATCGAGGCTGATGCTTTCGATGCGTCGCGAGCCGTCTACGAGCCCTCGATCGTTTTCGGGCCCATACCGTCGGGTGAACGTTCCCGCGCCGCGCTGCGACGCGGCTGTAATCGATCGGCCCACGTATCCTTTCGACGGGCGCTCCGAATAAAGAGCGAAAATTCCGATAACCGCGAATTTCTGGATTTGCACGTTGGTTCTTCCTGAAACCCAATGATGGGTCTGTGAGGGAAACCGCTTAACTCCGAAAATTGTCAGGTGCCGGACGCTGTTCGCCGTTCGTCGTGGATGGTTTTGCTCCCTTCAGCAAAGCGCTGGAAACGATGTTTTTTCAACCTGTCGGAGAGGTAACGCTGCAGCCCGATAGACGCTTGGGAGATAACCGGAGCCAGCGTCAACACTGCAGGGCCTCCGGCCGTGCGGGAAGGGGCGATTTCAGGATGGTGTCTTCTATTTTTTCTTGTCGCGCCGCGCTTTGACTGCGGCTGGAAGATCGAACCGGTTCGCGGGAATGTCCGCGTTGTAAGCGATTTTGGCAAAGTGCATCACGACGTTCTGGCTCATCGCTTTTTCCGTGATCGCGAACGGGGTCAGGATTCCATCGACCGGGCGGAAATCAGACATCGTCGCCTCAGTTGCAATGTCACCCAGAGCCGTCGAAAGAACCGCCGAGATGCGCACGAGAAGGCCGGTATTCTTGTCGAAGAAAAACGTCTCCGGCTTGCCTTCGTTCGGAACCATCTCGACCTTCCAGGCCGGTTTGCCGTCCACGTCCCCGTCGCCAACGGTGTTGGCCGACTTGTAGACTTTGTTCCAGGACGTGATCAGCGCGAGCGTGGCCGCACGCTTGACTGACGCTTTCTCATCCCCCTCCAGAATGCGCGGGCCTTCCAGCGCGCTGTTCTCCCATGCGGTGTCGCCGTCGTAGCCTTCTTCGACCTTTCCGATGCCGGGGAAATCCATCGCAGTATACGATTTCTCGCCTTCTTCGAAAATCGTGACCGTGCCCGAAATGTTTCGTCCCTGCATCTCGACTGTACCGTTCATCGACATATTCTTGGCTTTGGTGTAAGCTTCCGCGCCGCCGCTCTTGTCGATGTAACGCTGGAGCAGGCTTTCGCCCGAAGGCATGTCGGCCGCCGCCGCGGCCGAAAGGGCGGCGAAGACAAGCGTGGAGCAACGTAACAGTGCTCGCATATGCATCCTTAGATTGTGACAGTCTCCCGGTCGATGATGCCTGCCGGGGTGAAGCCGACATACTGCACTTCTTCTTCGAGCGGGATCCCCCAGCGCTGCGCCACGCGCTGCTTCAATTCCGTGATAATGGCTACCAGATCACGCGCGGTGCCCGATCCTGCATTGTAAATCAGATTGGCGTGGTAATCGGCCACCTGAATATCGCCCCGCCGCATTCCTTTGGCGCCCGCCTGATCCAGGAACCACGCCGAAGGAACCTTGCCTTCAATGACGGCGTTTGCGGGGACCTCGCGCGCGACCTGTGGCGGAAGTTCGGCATACAGGAAGTTCTTGAAGATACTGCCTGCACACTTCATCGTGGGAGGATACTTTTTGTTGCGTATGCCCAGGATCTTATCCGCTGTCTCGCGCAGCATTTTTGCGTCGCCGGATTCCATCGTGAGTTCCGCGGAAAAAATGATCCATTCCTTGTGACGTTTGAAAATGCTTTCCCGGTAATGGAATTCGCACTGCGAGTTGTCGAACTCGCGAACCGTCTCACCGTCGAAAAATCTGACCTTCGAAATACGTTCGGAGATGGAATGCCCATAGGCTCCTGCGTTGCCGTAAACCGCCGCGCCTGTGAAGCCGGGAATGCCGGTCATCGTCTCGAGCCCCTTCAATCCGGCATCCACGGTGAAGTCGACCAGGTGTTGGAGCACTGCTCCGCTTTCCACATAGGCCGTAAGGCCATTGGCCGTTATTCGGTCATTCGAGAGTTTGAGGACAACACCTCGAAAACCGGCATCCGATACAACCAGATTCGTGCCGCCGCCGATGACAACGGTATTGAGACCGCTGTTACGGGCAATGTGCCATGCCCGCATGAAACTATCTGTATTCGGCGTTTCCGCGAATATGTCCGCAGGCCCGCCGATGCCAAAGCGAGTGTAGTGGGAGAGCGGAGCGTCCCTGAGCACAGTGGTTTCCGACAGCGCCGAGAGTTGCTCGAACGTCTCCTGGACCCGATTCATAGTCGAATCAAAACTCATTGTCCCATTGGGTCCGGCAGGAGATCGGGCCTCTGGCGCGCGGTTTTCTGCAATGCCGCCTGCTTGCGCCATTTACGGATTTCCGCATGATTGCCACCCAGAAGAACTTCCGGGACCTTCCATCCACGGAATTCCGCGGGACGCGTCCATTGCGGGCAATCGAGTATTCCCTGCTCGAATGATTCATTGACTGTTGAGTCCGAATTCCCCACAACACCTGGCAAGAGCCGGGCGACAGTATCGACAACTACCGCCGCAGCCAATTCTCCGCCGCTCAAAACGTAATCGCCAATCGAGAGCTCATCGTCCGTCAGATGTGCAGCGACCCGTTCGTCGACACCCTCATAACGGCCGCAGATCAGAAGCAGTTCATCATTCTCAACGAGGTCCCGGGCGATCTGCTGCGTGAACCTGCGACCCTGCGCCGAAAGCAGAATCACCTTCTGTTTCTCATTTCGCGCGGGCCAGATTGTTTCCACCGCGTCGAAGATCGGCTGCGGCTTCAGCACCATCCCTTCCCCGCCACCGAACGGCCGATCGTCCACCGTGCGGTGCAGATCATGCGTCCAGTTGCGGAGATCGTGGATCTCGATTTCGACGCCCGCGCGCGCTACGACTCCATGGCGAAGCGGCCCGTCGAAGAAACCTGGGAATATCGTAAGCAGGTGAAACTTCATTCCGCGTTGAGACCTTCCAGCCCCGCTGGAAGGTCGACGAAGATCGTCTTTTCCTGCGGGCGAATGTCGACACAGATGGCCGTCACAAACGGAATCAAAACTTTGCCGCCGTCGATCTCGAGCAGGGGCGGCCCGCCGTATTCCTCAAACCTGGTGACCTTGCCGATCCGCCGCCCGGACGATCGCTCGACCACTTCGCAATCGATCAGATCGGAATGAAAGTACTCGCCCGGTTCCAGTTCGACACGTTCGGCGCGAGGCACTTGAACCTCGGCGCCGCGTAACTTCTCAGCATCCGAGATGGAATCCACTCCGCGGAACTTGAACACGAGCTCGCCGCCGTGTTCCCAAACCTCTTCCACTTCGGCGTCTGAAACGGACGCGCCGCTGTCCAGTCGCACCTGACCTAACCGCGCGAATCGTTCCGGTTTACTGGAAAGAGAAATCGCAGTCAATTCCCCGCGATTGCCGCGGGGACGGCCCAGCACGGCGACGGCAATCCAATCACTCAAGGATCTCGAGTGTGAAGCGCCGGTTCAGCTTCATTCCTGCCGCGCCCAAAATGGTGCGGATCGAGCGCGCAGTCCGGCCCTGCTTCCCGATCACTTTGCCCAGATCGCTCGGCGCCACTTTCAACTCGAGCACCGTGGTCTGCTCGCCTTCGATTTCGTTGATGGTGACTTCGTCCGGGAGGTCGACCAGAGCCTTCGCAATATCTTCGATCAACTGTTTCATCGACTCCCCTCCTTTCCGCCCCGCGGCCGTTAAACGGCGGCCGGAGCGGGATTATTCTTCAACAACCGGCTCACCGTGTCCGACAACTGCGCGCCATTTTTCGTCCAGTACGCGATGCGCTCGTGATTGAGCTTCACCTGCGCCGGCGTCGTCAGCGGGTTGTACTGTCCCACCACTTCGAGGTTGCGGCTATCGCGCGCGCGTTCCTTCTCAATCACCACGACACGGTAAAACGGCTTCTTCTTGGCGCCGAATCGCGCCAGTCTGATCATCAGCATCTATGTTCTATTGTCCTCAAAAAATCAAAATCCGGGGAGTCCCAGCTTGCCCAGCCCCATCTTCCCCAGTCTCTTGCCGAGAAAACCCATGTTACCGGACAGGCTCTTCATCATCTTCCTGGCCTGCCCATACTGCTTGAGCAGGTCGTTCACCTTTTCAACGGAAGTGCCGCTCCCTTTGGCGATGCGGCGGCGGCGGCTTCCATTGATAATCATATGGTTCTCGCGTTCGCGGGGCGTCATCGAATCGATGATGGCCACGATGCGCGTCAATTCCTTCTCGTCGGGCTGCATGTTCTGCAGCTCTTTCATCATGCCGGTCTTCGGCATCATCTTCAGGATCGAGTCGAGCGAACCGAGCTTGCGCAGCGACTTCAACTGATCGCGGAAATCCTCGAGCGTGAACTCGTTTTCGATCAGCTTCCGCTGCATCTCCTCCTGCTGCTTGCCGTCGAAGGCCTCCTGCGCCTTTTCGACGAAGCTGACGATGTCGCCCATCCCCAGGATACGGGAGGCAGCCCGGTCCGGATGGAATTGCTCGAATGCGTCCGATTTCTCGCCGATGCCGACAAACTTGAGGGGCTGCCCGGTGACGCTGCGGATGGAAAGTGCTGCGCCGCCGCGGGCATCGCCATCCATTTTGGTCAGGATCACGCCCGTGATGCCGAGTTGATTGTGGAACTCGGCGGCCGATTTCACCGCGTCCTGGCCGGTCATGGCATCTGCAACGAAGAGGATTTCAACCGGATTCAACAGCGACTTAAGTTCTTTGAGCTCGGTCATGAGCTGATCGTCGATGTGAAGACGACCGGCTGTATCGACTAACAGGACATCGCGGCCGTTGTTGCCGGCTTCTTTTCTTGCCGATCGCGCCAACTCGACTGGAGTCTTTTCTTCGGCAGTTCCTGCATAAATCGGCGTCTTCAGATCACGGGCGATGATTGCCAGTTGCTGGCGGGCGGCAGGCCGGTAAACGTCTACGGAAACCAGTTCCGGACGGTGGCCGTTCTTCGTGAGCCAGCGGGCGAGTTTGCCGGTTGAAGTGGTTTTGCCCGAACCCTGCAGTCCGACGATCAGGAAGACGCTGGGCGGCTCGTTGGCAAACCGGAGCTTCGACTCGTGGCTGCCGAGGATTTTGATGAGTTCCTCGTTGATAATCCCGATGATCTGCTGCGAAGGCGAGAGGGAGGAGAGGACCTCCTGGCCCATCGCCCGCTGTTTGACATTCTCGATAAGCTGTTTAACGACCTTGAAATTGACGTCCGCTTCGAGGAGCGCCACGCGCACTTCGCGCAGCGCGCTCTCCATGTTTTCGGCGGTGAGCCGCCCTTCGCCGCGCAGGTTCTTGAAGACACGCTGCAGTTTCTCGGACAGATTATCGAACATTTGCGGATATCTGGATCGTTGCCGTCCGGCGTACGGACGATAACGTAGATTGTTCCCTTTATTGTACAGGACGGAGGTAAAGGGGCTCAGAACGCGAGCGGATCCCAGACGCGCCGGAGGTCCAGTTCAAATCCCTCAACGGGCGGTTTTCCGGCTATCTGGTCGATGCCGGCACGGATCTCGGACTCCTGTCCGGGGCGGTGAATCTCAACCGCTTTCCGCTCGGGGTCAATCAGCCAGGCAAGTTGCTCCCGTTGCTGATCCACTCCTCAATCTTTGCGCGAGGGACCGGCAGCCGATCGATCTGTGATCGTAACTCGATGACGAAATCACCCATGCCGCATCTGACGCGCGCGCCGCGCTCCGCTGGGCAACGCGAATCCAAGAGGCATAGTTACCGAAGCATCGAGTAGACAACTGGAAGCCAATCTTTTGATTCCGCGCTCCGGTCAGGGGAAAGTTCGGCGGCATGATGAGGATCTCTCCGTCTGCGGTCATCTCCATGAGATAGGCCGCGTACTGGTCGTCGCTCATCGCCGGAGCCGTGAGCGTCGGCGGGAGATACGTCTCACCAAGCGCCGGGAAGAGTCCCGGCGCGGCAGGCACGAGTGTGCCTGCGCCACGGTTCCGAAAACAGCTTGTCGTACGGCATCGCGGCGCCGACATCCCGTCTGCCGCGTTGGCAATCAGACCGGCGTGCTCTCCGGAATATCGTGAGAAATACGCGTTAGCCCAACAGAAGCTGAGACTCAAGCCTTTCGCGATGGGTTTTGGTCAGCGTCAATTCGGTGCCATCATTCAGGACAACCCGATAATCGCCGCGGAACCATGGCTGCAGTTCTTTGACTCGATCCAGGTTGACGATGGCCGATCGATGGACGCGAATGAACAGCGCGGGATCGAGGCGCCGTTCCAGTTCGTTCATCGTTTCCCGCACCACGTGGGTATCTTTGCCGACATGCAGACAAATGTAGTTGTCTGAAGCCTCGATCCAGTCGATATCGCTGACTTTGAGAAAAACCACGCGCCCATTGCTGCGCACCGCAACCCTGTCGGCGGTTTTCACCGCCGGGCGCCGCTCCGGAACAATCGACCGCTCCTCCAGACGGGTCCGGGCTCGTTGGATTGACTCGCGGAAACGCCGCCGGTCAAACGGCTTCAGAAGATAGTCGAATGCATGGACCTCGAAAGCCCGCAGCGCATATTCGTCGTACGCGGAAGTGAAGATGATCAGCGGCTGCGTCTGTTCGATCGCGCGAACGACTTCGAAACCGTCCATCTCCGGCATCTGAACGTCAAGGAATACGATGTCCGGGCGTTCGGTCTCAAGAACGCGAACGGCCTCGGCCCCATTCACGCATTCGCCAATCAACTCGCATTCGGGTTCGAACGCCAACAGGCGCCGGATGCGTTCCCGCGAGAGTCTTTCGTCGTCAACGATCAATGCTTTGAAGCGCCCCATGTTCTCCTTCTTCAGCGGTCTCCACGTAGGTCCGGAACGGAATTGTGATGAGTGCTTCGACCCCGCCGGACTCGATGTTGCGCAACTCCAGCGACTGCGAATCTCCGTATAAGGTTTTCAGGCGATTGCGGGTGATGGCAAGACCCATACCGGGCTGGTGCCCCTTTGCAGCATTCAGTTGCAGGCCCGTGCCATTGTCAACAACCCGTAACACGAGGGTGTCGTCGAGCCTCTCGGCCGAAACGGAAATACGTCCCGGTCTGGCGCGCTTGCACAGCCCGTGGCGAATGGAATTTTCGACAATCGGCTGCAGCACCAGATTGGGCACCATCGCGTCGCGCAAACCGGAAGGCACGTCTTCATGGACGCGCAGGCGGTCCTCAAAACGAGTTTGCTCGATGTCGATGTAGAGCCCGAGAATCCGCAGTTCTTCCGAGAGCGGCACTTCGTGGATCATGCTGGTGGCGAGGAAGAGGCGCAGTAATTCGCTCAGGCGCGTGATCGTTTTTTCGGCAAGATCCGGATCCTCGTGCACCAACGCGGTGATGGTATGCAGCGTATTGAAGAGAAAGTGGGGGTGCAACTGCATCTTCAAAGCCTGCAATTGCGCCTTGGCGAGCTGCGTTTGAAGACGGGATGAATCGACGAGCCCGCGCTGATAACGCCCGTAATAAACGGAGGCGTGTTCGAACAAAATGATGACCCAATAGATGAGCGCCCCGGTGTCGGCCGTGGATTCGATCGATCGAATCAGTGCCGGCCAGTTGAAATGTATGAATGCCGAGTCGGGCGGCCTCAGGAGTGCATCGAAAGCGATTTGTGTGGCGACGATGAAAACCGTCATTGCACCAATGTGGATCGCAAGATGCCTGGCCAGATGATCGCGATCGATGCGAAAATGTCTGGCGAGCCAGAGAATCAGGGGGCTGCAGGCGCCCCAGATGTATCCATAGCCCATTTCGAGCCGCAGGGCGTCGGCCCAGGACATGGGCATTCTGCTGAATGAGTAAAAGTAATGGTTCTGCCAGGCGCAGAGAAGCCCGTAGACTGTCCACACAGCGAACAGCAGGCCTGCTTTGGCCAACTTAGCGCGCGGAGGTCTCAGGCGCATGGGCTTCCTAATTTATACGCGCGAGACCCGGAATTGTTCGTATATCAGTTTGCTGTTTCTGTAAACCATTTGTGAACTTTCTGTACAGAGTCATGTCGCGGGAGGCGCGGGTGGGGCCTTCCCGCGCTCCTGTTTCACGACTTTGGCGTATTCGCGCCGCACGGCGCCTATCTCCGAGGGCGCCGGACCGGGTCCTACTTCGTACATTTCGATGGCTTCACGATACAACGATTCCGCTTGTATCCATTGACCTTGTTGTGCCCGCAGTAGGGCCAGCCAACGGACGCCGTTGGCAAGCGCGCGGCCACGGCTGAACACACGGCGTTCCGTTCCGACCGCGTCGGGAAGGAGCTCCGCTGCTTCGGGAGTCTTATGTTCGACCAGGTAAATGGCCGCCAGATTCACTTGTGCCCGCGCTACTTCGCCGCTGTCAGGACCGAAATGCCGATTCAGAACACCAAGAGCGCGGCTGGCATCGTTCTCGGCAAGAGCGAACTTGCCCTGGGCGGTTTCGACCGCGGACAATTCCACAAGGGCGGTGCCAAGCTGGCCGCTATCGTCATCCTGCCCGGATTCAAGCAGGAATTCCGCGCGCCGCAGCAGCGGCAGGGCGCGGCTGTATTGGCCTTCCAGATAGAGGGCGAGGCCGAGGTTTGTCTGGTAGATTGCCGTCTGATGGTCATTCTCGCCGAGGCAGCCGGTGGCGATGGAAACGGCCTGGCGGATGTTGGATTCTCCGGCCGCGTAGGACCCCGCTCGAAGTTCCGCCATGCCAAGCGCGTTCCACGCGTAAGCCAGCTCCGGCAGATCCGGAGATCGCAGGGCGCGCAGCCTGGCAATGGCTTCGGTGAGGACCGAACGCGCCCTCTCCACACTGCCGGACGCGCTGTAAACGCCGCCCAGACGGCTTAGGGTCACCGCAGTGAGTTGGGGCCTGGTGGTCTCAAGCGGGCGGGCGAGTTCCAGCCCTCGGGTCAACAACGCTGCGGCCTCCTGCGTGCGATGTGTCGCCTGATAAAGGCGCCCCAGGCCGATCAGAGTAATCACCTGCTCCGCCGGAAACCGCCCGTCTGCCGTTTCCCAGATTGCCAAAGCGCGGAGATAATGTGTCTCGGCCGCCTCGATGTGGCCGGCCGCATAGTCGGTGAGCCCCAACTTGTGCTCGCAAAGTCCGATGGTGAGAGCCGCCCCGGAGTTGTTATCAGATATGGTGCATGTGTCGGCGAAGGCAAACGATGAGCACGCTGCCAGCAGACTTAGCATCGCGGTCATAGCCTTGACCTTACGAGATAAGCGCGCGATTGTCTTCCGAATCCGGCCGTTCGAAGTCCCCTGCATGGAACCATGCTGCAAGGGAGTGTTACCTTTCGTGAATATCTTTGGGGCGAAGACGCGATTTCAGGTGGCGGATGCGGGGAAACAGGGGGCGGGCGCAGCCCAGCTTCTGGTGCGCCAGAGTCTTATCATGGATTAGTTGGTGAGCATGGACAACAACGTTCTGGTCGCGCTGATCACCGCGAGCAGTTCCGGGTTGCGATTACCACCCTGCTCCTGAATTACCGGCGTTTCGTTTCGATTGATGGTGGTTTCGCATCCGTCAAGCACCGGCTGGATTCGCTCCAGGCCGATATGAAAGACCTTAATAAAGCGATGACGGCGCTCGAAATCGACGTAGGGCTCGTCAAAGACGAGATCGGTCTTTAATCGTTCTGGAAATAGATTGCAGGCCGCTACTTTTTAGCTTTATCGAGTTCGGCCGCTTTTTTCATATGGGTCGGATCCGGATTGTTCTCGATGCATTCATATTCCTCGACACGAACGCCTATCGGAGCCCGGAACGTAGCGCCCGTAACATAGGGTTTCTCCAGTGCTACCGGATCTTCAACTCTCGCTTCCCAGCTCAGACTGCCATCGTTGTTGAGGGTATACCGCTCGACAACGTGCATCTTGTCCGAATGGACCGTGCCGGTTCCGGAAATCCAGGTCTTTTCGTTGAACCCGATCGTATCCACCACGAACGTGTCGCCCTCCCATCGGCCGACCGCGTCGCCCATCCATGTAGGCGTCAAATCATCGGAATGTTCGAGCTTGTCGTTGATCGGAATGCGGCGCCACGCACGAAACGACTCATACAGAACCACGATTTCCTTCGGCGTCTGCACAATTTCGAGCGGCATCGGCTCGGTCTGAATGCGGGGAACGCCCGGCAGCAGGCATTCCAGCGTCGGATCGTCGAGCACGGTCAGCGCCTTGCGTCTCGCTTCATACTGGGGTTTGTAAACCAGCGGCTCGCGTTTGATCGGGTGCTGATCGATCGGCGGAAGAGGATGAATTGGCGGCGCGCCAGCCTCTCCCGTGATACTGACGCCACCCGCCTGCCATGTGCCCGACATGTCGGGTTTCCCATCCGCGGTTCGCGGAACAGGATGATGA
>Ga0210389_10003228_pt1 | contig 12723 bp, 7 predicted proteins | sample IncBWH28OmetaG_FD_160127 | JGI IMG/M metagenome (GOLD analysis project Ga0210389, IMG submission 160127) | Forest soil microbial communities from Barre Woods Harvard Forest LTER site, Petersham, Massachusetts, United States - Inc-BW-H-28-O ...
ATATTCCCAAGGCGCCCAATAAAAGGAAGTTCGACTTCGCAGGGCCGCTCGGTGGTTCCGGCATCGGGGGATTGTCCGCGCAAAAAAAAGTGAGCGGCTCGTGTTTTTTTCACGAACCGCTCATCTGGAGTGCAGAAATTGGTCCCGCGGGACTTACACGTCTTCGCGGGAGTCGGCCTATTTAGGTTTCTCTTCGCTGGGACGCGCTGCTTCGGCGTTTGGCGCAGGTGCGACCCTCGGCGCGGCTTCCTGCTTGGGCGCTGAACTGCGCGCGAGACGTCGCGGGAACCGCCAAAATTAACAGTGCGAGAAAAAAATATTGGAACGAGCTGAGCGTACGGATTTTTTTCTTACCTTTCCTGATCATCCTTCGATTGCCCGGTCTGACTTGGTTGCTGCGGGTTGCGCGGATGGCGGGATAGCTTGACTTGCGAATAATGACGCAGGGGCCGTTCGAAAACTGTGCAATAAGAGTCACTTTTCGCAGATTTTCCAGAACGCGCATTTCGGTGCAAACAGCGAATCGAGCGCGCATGGACGGCAAACAGCGCTGGCTCATCCTCCGCGCCGCCGCCAAAATCAACAAAGACGGTCACATCTAACTACTTATATTAGCTCTACCCGCGCCCGGCTGCTGGTTCTTGCCAGCGCGCGGTCGCGCGTAATTAGCGGAGCATCCAGCGCTTCAGCAAGAGCCAGATACGCGGCGTCATAAGCCGTAACGTTGTGCCGCATTTCCCAGACGCGGGTGAGCAGAACGAAGTGCGGATAGCGGGTGAGCGGAAGATCGAGGAAATCGCTGACAGCTTCAGCGCCGCGGTCAGCGGAGATGATGGCTGAGCGGACATAGCGCCGCAAAACCTGCGCGATCTCCAGATCAATGAGATGCGGAGCATGCAACGTCTGGCTGGTGGCAAAGAGGACGCGGCCCACGCGCTGGGCCGCAGGCGTCTGAAGGAGAACTTCAAGAATCGCGGAAGCGTCTACAACGATCAGCGCCTATTCCTCTCGGCACGCACCGCGGCTGCCGGCGCGGGATGCGGCTGCACGGGCTGGCGGCGCGAAAGCCGCTTCCGCATTTCATCGAGAGTAGGGCGGTCGAGGACGTGGCGTAGCTCGCGGAGCAAGTAATCTGAAAGAGACATGCCTTCCAGCGCCGCACGCGCCTTGAGCTCGCGATGCAAGTCGGAAGGTACATTGCGGATCTGAACCATGGTCGGCATGCGATCAGCATACTTGCATGTGTAGCACATGTCAACGGCGTCATCCGGCGTGTCACTCTTCACCGCCGCTTTCTAATTGGCTATGCCGCGATTACAAATCGCCGTAATCGTCTGAAAAAAAGAACGGCGCCTGGTTCTAATCGGCTCTAAATTCGACCTTTTGCGCTCACCATTCGCGCTTTTCACAGCCGCGCCGCAGAGAGTATAAGATGTCCATGAGACCTTCATCAGATTATGCCGCGATGCTCGCTGTCGCGCTTCAGGAAGCACGCACCGGCCTAGCCGAGGGCGGCATCCCTATTGGCGCCGCCATCTTTGACTCCACTGGAAAACTTGTCGGCGCAGGGCACAATCGCCGCGTGCAGCAGGGCGATCCTTCTGTTCACGGCGAGACTGACGCCTTCCGCAATGCCGGACGCCAGCGCAGTTATCGCAACCTCATTATGGTTACCACCTTGGCGCCGTGCTGGTATTGCAGCGGCTTGGTTCGCCAGTTTGGATTTGGCACGGTGGTGATCGGTGAGAGCCGTAACTTTCAGGGCGGGATCGACTGGCTGCGCTCCCTCGGCATCAACGTGATTGATCTGGACTCCGCTGAATGTGCATTGCTGCTGGCGGATTATATTCGCGCGCATCCAGCCGTGTGGAACGAAGACATCGGAGAGGAATAGCATGAGGGACGCAAGCCACTGCGTGAAGGCGATCGGCGTGCAATGCGACGCCGCGGTTCGTTACCGCGCGCTGTGTGAAGCAGCGCAATGCTACGCCAGTCGCGTTCCCACCGCTTTCGCGTACGCCAGTAGCCGGGCGTCCGAATTGCGCCGAGCGATCAATTGCACGCCCGCGCCGGTTGTGGTCGGCAACGTTACCGCCGGCGCGCCAACCAGGCTCATCGGCGTGGTGTAACGCAGGATCGCGCCGCGGGATGCAGTGTGCTCGACGCCAACCGCGAGTTCGTTCAGCGCAGCGCACGGCGCCAGAAAGAAATCGAATTGGCGAAGTTGCGATTCCGCGCGCTCACGAAACCGCTCATGCCGTGCGCGGAACAGCGCGATTTCATCCGCTGAAATGGACGCGCCCCATGCGAGCCGCTGGGCAATCGGCTCCGGAAAGTGCGAAAAATCCCCTCCGGTTTTCGCGACGTGAATTCCGGCGGCCTCGTGCGCGGTGATCGCGGTGTAAATCTCCAGCGCCTCGTCCCAGTAACCAGTGTCCGCGGGAATGATGGTCGCGCCGTGTTCGCTGAGTTTTTTCTTCCACTCCGCAAATCCCGCAAGCGCCTGCGCGTCGCAATCGTGCAAAAACTCGTCGCGCACGCAGCCGATGCGGAAGTGTGTTTCGGTCACATCTGCCGCGCGCAGGCCAAACAGCGCTTCCGCCAGCAGTGGCGCGTCGCGCAGATCCTGGAACAACCATCCCAACGTATCGAACGTAGGCGCCAGATGCACCCCGCCGCGCCACAACCCACTCTGGTGGGCCAGCTCCACCGACGCGCGATATCCCGCGAGCCCGCATAGCGCCGCAGGTACCCGTATCGAGCCGCCGGTATCCGTTCCGATCGCCGCGAGCGCTGACTGCTCCTGCACGCTGGCCGCGCCCCCGCTGGAGGACCCGCCGGTGAGCCGTCGCGCGTTGCGTGGCTGGACGCAGTCGCCGTAATCCGGATTCTCTCCGGTGATGCCGTAGGCCAGCGTGTGCATGTGCGTCTTGCCGATGATGATCGCGCCTTGCGCGCGCAGACGCGCCGCGACGCCGGAATCCTCGTGCGCGACGCCGTTGCGTTCGGCGTAGTAACACGAACCCAAAGTTGTTGGGAATCCGGCAACGTCGAAGCAATCCTTGATTGAAACAGGAACGCCATAGAGAAGCGGCTTGGCAGCGTGCGGAAATCGCGACGGCAACGTGTCGGCGTCCTGGCGCGCTCTCTCCACGTCGAGCGCGAGGTACACGTTGTGGCTCGCGTTGCTATTGGCGCGCGCGAGCGCTTCTTCGGCTGCGGCGCGCGGTGTGATGTCTCCGCGGGCGAGCTGCTCACAGAGCTGTTGCACAGGACTGCGCGCGGGGAGTACGGGCATGGACGGCATTTTAACCGCATCCATTGCATAGCGACGGATGCATTTTCGCGCGCCGCAAGAAATATGAATAGGGAGAGCAGGAACAGCAGCCGGATCGGCCACCGTTCCTGATCTGGGCTGGACTAGAACTTAAGGCTGAGAGACATCTGAATCTGCCGCGGACTGCCGATGGTCTTGTTCACCACGCCCAAGCCGAATGGACAGTTGTAAAAGCCCGAGCTTTCGCTAGGCGTTCCGCATCCAGTCGGCAGCGCAGGCGTTCCTTCGATGGGCGCGTTGTTGTAATACTGATTTTGCGATACGTCATCGAGCGGAAGGTCAAAGCTGGGAGTATTGGTGAGGTTGAATATGTCGAAACTATACTGCAGCGAGACTCGTTCGGTGATATTGGTGTTCTTCACGATGGAAAAGTCCACTCGCCTTTGCCATGTTTGCCGGAAGATGTTGCGCTGCCCTGTGGTGAAATTGGTTTCGAAAGTGTCGCCCGGCGGAATCGCGCCATTCAGGTCACCGGGCGCGAGCAGCGGCAGCGTGAAGCAGTTGGAATTGAGTGCGTACTGAGGTTTGTCGGGAGTACCGTAAGCGCCCGATTTGCCGGTGAGCGCGCTCTTCGGCGTGCAACCCGCCGCCAGCGGCACGATGGGATTGGTGATGCCATCGTTTACGCCGTAGAAGATGCTGCCGACGGCGCCGGTGTAGTCAATGATGCTGTAGGGCTGGCCGCTCTGGAAAACTCCGATTCCCTCAACGGCCCAGCCGTCCGCAACCTTGCCCTTCCAGGATGATTCGCTGAACTTGTTCGGAAATTGATAGAGGTAAGTGAAATTGATGACGTGCGTGCGGTCAAAGTCCGAGTCTCCGTATCCGGAGCGCAGGTCCAGAGGGTTATTTCCGTTGTAAAACAATCCCATGGCGCTCTGTTCATCCAAAGCGTGGGAGTAAGTGTAGGAGAAGCCCAGCTGCAATCCGTGGTTCATGCGCTTTTCCACATGGACCTGCAAAGCGTTGTACGCCGATACGCCCGCGGCATTGTACGAAAGCGCCTCGGACGAATATCCGATGTAAGGAACACGAAGGTCCGCGTTGCCTCCCTCGTAATTGTTCAGCATCTGAGTCCCGTCGGGAAGAAAGATCGCGCACGCCGTGGGTCCCGCGGAGCAACCGGGCTGCTGCACCGTGTAACCGTAAGTGTAGTTCTGTTGGAATGGCGTGCCCTTGTGCGTGGGGTTGGTCGGAGTAGCGATCTGGGCCTGATTGAACGGCACGGGTATAACTTCGTGGCGACCAAGGTTTCCGACATAGCCGATGTCTATGGCGAGGTCTCTGCGCGGTTGCCATTGAACGTCTAGAGTCTGGTTCATGGTGTAAGGGAGCTTGTTCTTTCGGTTGTAAACGCCGAAGGGGAAGAGCGGCTGGCCTTCGAGAATGCCCGCGGCAATACCCACTCCCGGAACCCCAGTATTCGGCAGATAACTATCAATGGACGCCGGATTACCCGTTGGAGGAGGTCCGAGCGTCGCTCCCCAGGGATTGGTGAGCCCATACGTGCCGGGATCGCAAGTGGGGATGTAACCCTGATAGAAAGAGGATGCCGTGCACTCCTGGGCATTTACGAATGGCGGCGCCTGGTTGACTCCGAATGGTCCGCCGGTGATAACACCGGCCGCAAAACCCGGCGATAGATAGGTGAACAATTCCCCGCGGTCGTAGTACATGCCCCAGCCGGCCCGCACTACGAGCTTGTTGGCAAACCTGCTGGGACTCCAAGCCAAACCCAAGCGCGGCGCTAAGCCCCATTGACGGCCGGTCAAAGTGGAAGGGCTCACTCCTTTGCTGGCGAATTGCGGGTTGTTGCCGGCCACGATGATTCCGTTGGAGACCAGTGTGTCAGTCGCAGCGTCGTAGTCATAATCCGCAGGATCGAAATTATAGAGACGCCCGTACTTTTCAGACATGCCGCCATCGTCGTCAAAGCGCAATCCCACGGTGAAACTCAAGTTGGGCCGGAACTGGAACTTGTCCTGAACGTAAAGTCCCCATTCATTAGCGCGCAAGTAACGATTCGCATTGCCCTGCAAAACGTTGGTGGTTACATACCCGTCCGTGGTGTAGGGCGTGACGAATCCCTGCAAGAACTGAGAAAGATCCGCCGTGCCGAGCATGCCAGTGCCCGGCCTTTGATCAAGCGTGTTCAGTTGGGTGTAGGAGTACGTGCCGCCGAAAGAAAGAGTGTGCTTGCCACGATTCCAGGTGGCGTCAACCGAAGGCATGAAGCGATTCTGGAAAATCCCCGTGTTAGCAGCCTGAGAGGCTGCACCCTGGCCGATGCTCATCGGCGATTCGTTGACCGGCGTCGGAATGCATGCCGTATCGATGGGCGCGCAACCGTTGTTATTCGCACCATAACCCAGCATGTTGACGATGGTTATGCCGGGAAAGAAATTGGAGCCGAAGGTATTGATGGTGGATTGCGCTGGCGAGGCGCCCGTGGAAGATTCCACGAAGCTGGCGAATTGCGTCGGAGTGAACGGTTGCCCGATCGTGCTGTAGATTTTCTCGCGGATGAAGCCGAATACTTCGGCCACGCTGAGATTGGGCGTCAGCATTTGTGTGTTGGTGATGGATGCGACCTGGCTGCCAGCATCGAGGTGCTGTGTAAACCCGGGCAAACTCGAATAGGCGTAGGGAGCGATGCTCGGGTCGTGCTGGTAGTAATATTTCAGAGCCAAAGTGTCTTTGGAGTTGACGATCCAGTCGAGATCACTGACCGCTTGATCGGACAGGAAATATGCGGTGCCGGGGACGAGGGCGTTTTCCGGAAAGTTGATGGTTGGGACGACGCCATCATTCCACGGTACGAGGTATTGGCCGTTGGGCAGTTTGTACTGAAAGATCCCCAAAGCAATCGGACTAATCTGGTTCGGACCCGTACCAACGGTTCCGTCCAGGTTGGAGAAGAAACTGTTGTTGGAGATCGCGGCCAGGCAAGGAGCGAGCGTCGCTGTGACGCGGGTGGCTCCGCAACCTGGGACGCCATCCGCGGCATTTCCAGCGGGCGTGAAATCGAAAGGTACAGTGACGCGCCCGATGCCAATCTCCTGATCGGAACTGTGTATGTGCTGGTAGCCGAGATAGATGAAAAGTTTGTTTTTGATGATGGGCGCGCCGCCGGCCCCGCCCAAAGTGTAGCGATGAAGCTCGGGAACTTTCAGATTGGCGGGAAGATTGGGATCCTGATTGAAAAAGAACGGCGCGGCGTTGAGCCAGTCTGTTCCGCGATGTAAGTAGGCGGTGCCGTGAATTGCGTTGGTACCGGAGGCAGTGCTCATATCAATGTGCGCGCCGCTGGTGGAACCTTGTTGCGCGTCGTACATGGAAGTATTGACGCGAACTTCCTGAATGGTTTCAGGCGCGGGAGTGGGAAGGGACTGCCCGACGGCTAGATAGGGCGACGCGGTGCTTTGTACGACGCCGCCGTTGCCGCTGGCGGCCCCGCTCACTCCGGTATTGTTCACAATGCGCGCCGAGGCCACCTGGCTGGTGCTCTTACCGTTGAACAAATTCTTGGCGTCCACGCCGTTCAACAAAAAAGTGTTGCTGGTATCGCGCTGACCGTTGGCCCAGATGGGCTGATTGCCCAGGCCGGCGTTCGCGCCCGTGCCGGCAGGAAGTTCAGCGCTGACACCGGGCGAAAGAATTGCAAGACCTGTGAAACTGCCTGTGGGTAGCGGTATGGCTTCGAGCTGCGCTTTATCGAGAACGTAACCGTTGGTAGTGTCCACCGCGTTTAGCAGCGGAGATTCCTCGACGGTGATGGTTGTTCCCACTTGTCCGACTTTCAACGCGGGGTTCAGGCTCACGGTGCGATCGGCCTGCACCAGGATGGAGGGAATTTTTTGAGTTTCGAAGCCATCGTGCGAGAAAGTCAGCGTGTAGGTGCCGATCGGCAAGTTCACAAATTCGTAGGAGCCACTGGCGTTTGTTTTCTGCGTTCGCGTGAGTGTCGTCTGATCGCCGACGAGTGTCACGAGCGTGTCCGTCAAGACCGCCCCGCTGGTATCGGTGACCGTGCCGGTGATGCCGCCCAAAGTTTGTTGCGAACGCGCGCCCGGTGCAACCGCCAGAGCTAGGCAAATGCACAACGCGAGAAACAAAATCGAGAGCCGGACTCTCGCGAACATACGCTCCTCCAATCGATGCGGACAAACTTCGGGACGAAATGCCGTCCTAAAATTCGCACGGTAATTTTTTGCGTTTTATGAAAAGCGTTGCCCAGATTCCTTACTTCACCCCAAAGATGGAGGGAAGGTACGCTTTTTTCGTCTGTGAGCGAAGTATTTTTAATCTATGGCAGATATCAATTATTTCTATGACTGATTTGCACAGGGCGAAGCGGTATTGTTCGCGATGCTTAGAAGTGTGTTGCTGCTGGTAGTGCTTCCGGATTCGGAAGAGCGATCTTAGAAGTTTTTCTCTGCGACGTTTTTGCGCCTGCTGTTGATGAGGAACCAGAAGAGTCCGGCGGCGAGATACACGAGATAGATGTATGGAAGTTTTCCATACGGCCCTTCGGGAACCGGATAGAGATTGCCGACGAGCGCGAGCAACATGGCGAGGCCCGCAAGCCAGGAGAGAATTTGCGCGCCGGGAGTGAAAGCGGCGTGGTTGCGTAAATAGCGCGGCAGCGCGATGCACACCAGCGCGTACGCCACGATGAAACCGTAGGTGGCGAGCGAGCCGAGCCAGCCGTAAACGTCCAAGCCGCTTGCGCCGCGCGCCGCCAGCACGATCACCGGCAGAGCCGCCGCGATTCCGGTAACGACCACCGCGTAGCTGGGAGTTTCGTTGCGCGCATGCGTGGTGCGCAGCGAGCCGTGCGCCAGGCCATTGTGCGCCATCAAGAGCAGCACACGCGCGGCCGCAGTGATGCACGCGAGTGTTCCCGCGAACATGCTGACCAGCGCGCCGATATCAATTAATAATCCGAATAGCGGAACGCCGCCCACAGCTGCGATCACGTGCATCGGTGCAGGACTCGAGCCCAAATCCTGGCCGGCGGTGCGAAAGCCGAGAACTTCGGTGTAAGCGCAGACCGTGAAGAATGCCCCGCCGATGATCGCGGATTGGATCACGGCACGTGGAATTGTCTTGAGCGGATTGCGTGCTTCGGCGCCCAGCGTGGTGGCGCTTTCAAATCCGACGAAGCTGAAGAGCGCGAGCACCAGGCCGAGGCGCAGGCCGCTGCCGGTCATGCCTCGCAATTTCAATTGTTCCCAATCCAGGTGCAAGCCGTGGTGCACCAGCACCAGCGCGATCACGATGACGATCACCGCGACGGAAATCGCTTCCATCCACAGCATCATACGCGCGGAAATTTTCACGTCACGCCAGGCGATCCACACGCACGCGCCGGCGCCGGCGAGAACGAGTAGCACGGCGGAAATTTCGTGGCCGGTGGCGTCGCGCAGAAGCAGATTCGCGAAGTGGTAGAAGCCGCCGATTACGCTGGAGCCGGTCGCAACATACGCAAGCAGCAGACTCCACGCGGCAGTGGCGCCGAGCCACGGTGGCAGAATCATGGATGCGTAGGTGTACAGCGAGCCGGGCGAGGCAGAATATTTTGCAAAGCGAGCGATGCATAGTGCGACGAGTAGCACGGCGATCGTTGCTAGCAGATACGCGAGCCACGTACCGTTGCCGGCTAGCGCGCAAACCAGCGGGATGGTGGCGGCCGGAGTCGTGGTTGGGGCGATGGTTGAAACGGATTGCGCCAGAGTTTCGAGCGGGGAGAGAGCGCCGCGGCGTAGGCCGTAACCGGAGGCTTCAGCATTTTCTCGCGGCAATGAAGGCGCGGTGGACGACTGATTCCGCGTTTCGCCAGAATCTGCGGGCGCGTGCATGGCGTACCATACAGGCTCATTCGCGGCGGCGCAAGAGACAGCAGAGTGGAGCGGCCGTTCGCCGTGATATAGATACACATTCTCGCCGACGCTCATCGCGAGTTCGCCGAGTTGGCTGGGGGAACACATGCCAAAGGTTGTGCTGCGCTTCGTTGGAATGCTCGTGCTGGTGATTTCCTGCGCGGAATTTCCTCAGCCGAAGAGCACGGCGCCGAGCGGTCCCATTCATGTGAAAGTCGTGGTCGTCACCATGTTTGAGCGCGGCGAGGATACGGGCGACGTGCCCGGCGAATTTCAGTTGTGGGTGGAGCGCGAGCATCTGGATCAAATCCTTCCGCTGCCGAGCGGATACCATCACGTGCGCTTGAATAAGGATGGCGTGCTGGGTTTGCTGACTGGCGTGGGAACGGCGAAGGCGGCAGCCTCGGTGATGGCGCTGGGAATGGATCCGCGATTTGATTTGTCGAAAGCGTATTGGATTGTCGCGGGGATCGGCGGTGGCGATCCGGCGGACGTGTCGCTCGGCTCGGCGGTGTGGGCGGACCACGTGGTGGATGGCGACCTGGCGTTTGAAATTGACGCGCGGCAAATTCCGGAGAGTTGGCCGACGGGTTACGTGCCATTGCGCAGGGGAACGCCCTACGAACAGCCGCCGCACGTGGATTACGGAGAAGTGTACACGTTGAATGTATCGCTGGTGGATTGGGCGGTACGTCTGACGCAGGACGTGCCGCTGGAGGATTCGGACCAGCTGCGCAAATCGCGCGCGCGGTTCGCGGGATTTACGAACGCATTGAGGCCGCCTTTCGTGACGCGCGGAGATACGCTTTCGGCCAGCACATTCTGGCATGGCTCAAAGTTCGATGAATGGGCGAACGCCTGGACGCGCTACTACACCGGAGGCAAAGGCAATTTCATGACGGCAGGGATGGAAGATACCGGCACGATGCAGGCGCTGACATTCTTGAGCCAGGCAGGCCGCGTGGATTTGCAGCGCGTGCTGGTGCTTCGGGCCGTGAGCAATTACGATCGCGAGCCGCCCGGCGTTTCCGCCGCGGAGAGTTTGCAGGAGATGTCTTCCGGGAATTATTCCGCGTACATGCAATCGCTGGAAGCGGCACAGGTGGTGGGCGACAAAGTGGTGCGCGACCTAGTGGAGCATTGGCGCGAGCGCGAAGTCTTGATTCCGCATTGATCGTCGCGCTGTGAGTTTTTTCCGCTGCGTAATGGCGCTGCATTCTGAATTCATTCCATACATCTTATGGCATTGACGGCGGAACGCCTGCGGCCTATAGTTGCGCACTTTTAGGCTGGGAGAAGCATTTTGCTCGAGCGCGTATTCCACCTCACCGAAAACAAAACCACCGTACGCCGCGAACTTCTAGCGGGGCTAACGACGTTCATGACCATGGCGTACGTGGTCGTGGTGAACCCTCGAATTCTGGCAGAGGGCGGCATGCCGGTGGAAGGTGTACTGTTTGCGACGTGCATTTCGGCGGCGTTGGCGACGCTGGTGATGGGCTTGTGGGCAAATTATCCCATCGCGCTGGCGCCGGGGATGTCGTTGAACGCGTACTTCACGTACTCGATCGTGATCGGGCGCGGGGTGCCGTGGCAGACCGCGCTGGGCGTCGTGTTCCTATCCGGGATATTGTTCCTGCTGCTGACGCTTACCAATGTGCGCGAGCACATCGTGAATGGCATTCCAGATTGCCTGAAGCACGGAACGGCGGCGGGAATTGGCTTGTTCATTGCGTTTGTGGGATTACGCAACGCGCAGATTATTGTGGCGAATCCGGCGACGTTTGTGGCGTTTGGAAAAACCTCCGATCCGCAAGTGCTGCTCGCGGCCGCTGGGTTGATTCTGATTGCGATTTTGATGATCCGAAAGGTGGGCAGCGCGATTTTGCTGGGCATCGTGGCTATTGCGCTGGCGGGGATTCCTCTGGGGCTGAGCCACTGGCCCGTCCAATTATTTTCGTGGCCGCATCCTGGGGGCACATTTCTGAAACTGGATTTGCGCTCTGCGGCGCGACTGGGCCTGGGCGAACTGATCTTCGTATTTTTCTTCGTGGATTTATTCGATAACGTCGGCACTTTGGTGGGTGTGTGCGAGCAGGGCGGATTTCTTCGCGACGGGAAATTGCCGCGCGCGAGCCGCGCGTTGCTCGCGGATGCGTTTGGAACGATCGTGGGCGCGCTTACTGGGACATCCACGGTGACGAGCTACATCGAAAGCGCAGCGGGCGTGGCGGCGGGCGCACGCACGGGACTGGGAAACCTGGTTATCGCCGGGCTATTTTTCGTGGCGATGTTCTGCGCGCCGCTGGTGGCCGCGATTCCCACCTACGCGACGGCACCCGCGCTGATTCTGGTGGGCGCGCTGATGTGCGGCTCGATTGCGAAAGTCCGCTGGGACGATTTCAGCGAGGCATTTCCCGCATTCCTCACGCTGGTGGCGACGCCGCTGACTTTCAGCATCGCGATGGGACTGAGCCTGGGCCTGCTTTCTTTTACGTGCCTGAAGATCGGCGCGGGAAAATTCCGGGACATCAGCCCGCTCATCTGGGTGCTGTCGGCGATTTTCCTGCTGCGCTTCGCGTTTCTGGGCTCGGAATAGCGCTGGCCCGCGATTTCCGCCTCAAGCACTTCCGGAAAAAAACTGTAGCCAGCAACAATCACTTTTCAGCAGCGGCAAAGGCACGTTAAGCTCATCACCTTCGAGCCCGCAGCTCGAGCATTCGAAAAATGAATCACGTTACCTCCACTCTCGTGCAAAGCCACTGGATTCCAGTCGCGATTTTTCTGGCCACGTACATCTTGATCGCGGTGGAAAGCGGACGTGGGAGCCATTTGGACCGCACGGCGGCGGCCTTTTGCGGCGCGGTGGCGATGGTCCTAGTGGGTGCGGTGCCGCTGACGCAGGCGTACCAGACGATTGATTGGAACACGCTGATTTTCCTGCTGGGCATCATGATCCTGGTGGCGCATTTTCAGATTTCCGGATTTTTCGATTGGATCGCGGTACACGTGGCGGCGATCGCGCGAACGCGCTTTCAGTTGCTGGTGGTGCTGGCGTTCGCGACGGGAATTCTGGCGGCTTTTTTTGTGAACGATACGATTTGCCTGATATTCACACCCATCGTGCTGGTGGTGACGCAAAGGCTGGAAGTGCCGCCAGTTCCATATCTGATCGCGGTGGCCACATCCGCGAATATTGGATCGGTTATGTCCGTGACTGGAAATCCGCAGAATGCGGTAGTCGGTGTATCGGCGCATTTTTCGTTTCTGGGATTTCTGGCGCATCTGGCGCCCGTTTCGCTGGTGGGGATGGTGATCAATGTGGCGGTGCTTTCTCTTTTGTTCCGCCGCGAAATTTTTCACCATCCGTTGAAACAACATCCGCCATCGCTCCCGGTGAAACTGGAGCGCGGCTTGCTGATCAAGTGCTGTATCGCGGCGGCGCTGGTGATTGTGCTGTGGATACTGGGTTATTCGTTTCCGTTGGTGGCCATTTCGGTGGGC
>Ga0210389_10003229_pt1 | contig 12721 bp, 9 predicted proteins | sample IncBWH28OmetaG_FD_160127 | JGI IMG/M metagenome (GOLD analysis project Ga0210389, IMG submission 160127) | Forest soil microbial communities from Barre Woods Harvard Forest LTER site, Petersham, Massachusetts, United States - Inc-BW-H-28-O ...
CGGCAGCATTCAAGGCTTCATCGCGGGGCTGCAGAAAATAGTGGATTTAATTATTCCGGTATATGGACAGGAGGGCGGAACGCTTGTGATTCCGGGCCACGGCCGCCTATGCGACCTGGGCGACGTACTCGAATATCGGGAAATGACGATCATCATCCGCGATCGCATAGAGGACATGGTCAAGAAGGGAATGACGCTCGAGCAGGTAAAGGCAGCGAAACCGACAGTCGATTACGACCCACTTTATGGTGGGGACAGTGGTGTCTGGACCACGGAGAAGTTCGTCGAAGCTGTATACAAGAGCTTGAAGAATCAGGGAAAGAAATGAAATCGGGAAGAATAACGATTTCTATATCCGCAGTGGCCATGATGGGCACCGCTGGATTGCTGGCGCAATTCGGCGGGCCGCCGCCCGGGCCTATCCCAACCGGCCGCACCGCGGCGCCCGAAGATGTCACTGGCTATTGGGTATCCCTGGTGACGGAAGACTGGCGATACCGCATGGTAACGCCCGCCAAAGGGGATTACGATGGGATTCCGATAAACCAGGCCGGCAGGAAACTGGCAGACGCCTGGGACCCCGCAAAGGACGAAGCCACGGGCAATCAGTGCAAGGCATACGGCGCCGCCGCCATCACCCGCGTTCCCGGACGTTTGCACATCACGTGGCAGGACGACAAGACGCTCAAGGTCGAAGCCGATGCGGGGACGCAAACCCGTTTGTTTCATTTCGATGGCAAGCTTCCGCAAACTCCGGTGAAACCCGGTGATGCGTCCTGGCAGGGGTATTCCATCGCAGTCTGGGAGCATCAGGCGGGTGGCGGGTTCGGACCTCCCGGCCCAGGGGGATCCCTGAAGGTAGTAACTACTCGCATGCGTCCGGGCTACCTGCGCAAAAATGGCGTACCGTATAGCGGGGATGCTGTCGTTACCGAATATTTCGATGCCATTAAAGAGCCGGATGGGGAGCAATATCTGATCGTAAAAACGCTCGTTGACGATCCCCAATACCTGGCGCAACAATTCCTCACCAGCACTCACTTTAAGAAAGAGCCCGATGGCTCCAAATGGCATCCCGCGCCCTGTGCCGCCCGGTAACGGGGGCCAATTTAGAGGTCGGTGGCCCTGAAATTGCATCGGTGTGCTCATGGAAGCCGGAACTTTTTCTGACGCGGTGGGGTTTCCAGCAGCATCTGCGTGGGATTGGATTTTTGCGCCTTGACTGAGGAAGACAATCTCGAGCTTTTGAAAATTCTGATAATCGACGATGATCCCGTCGATTGTTTGATTTTCAAGCAATGTCTGGAAGCCGCCCGGCCGGGGGCCTTTGTCTACTCCGAGGCAGCTTCGGGCCGCCACGGCATTTCGCTCCTCGACACCTTCAAGCCGGATTGCGTCCTGCTGGATTTCCACCTCCCGGATCTCGATGGATTACAGATGATCCGGACTCTTCAGCAGCGCAACAACACCCTTCCGTGCGCAGTCGTCATGCTGACGGGAACCGGCAGCGAGCAGATCGCCGTTGAGGCGATGAAGCTGGGCGTCATGGACTACCTGGCTAAGGGCCCCGAGAGCGCACAGGCACTTTCGAGAACAGTCGCCAGCGCGGTACAACGCTTCCGTCTGCAGCAGCAGATCGAGAACCAGCGCCAGACTTTGGAATCACGGAACCGGGAACTGGAAGCGATCCGGGCGCAATTGTTCGAGGAGAAAGAGCGCTACAGGGTTTTGGCGGAAGCCATACCGCAGCTGGTGTGGACGGCGGATTCCGAAGGCCGGGTGCATTACGCGAATCAGCGGCTTTGGGAATTCAGCGGCAGGGAAACCGACAGATCGAATAACACTCACTGGTCGCTGCAGAGCCTGGTGCATATCGATGACCGAGCGGATCTGCGGGAGGGGTGGGCGGAGGCCGCAGGGTCCGGTCTGCCCTTCGAAACGGAACTGAGGCTTCATCGATCGTCCGACCGCTCGTGGCGCTGGCAGTTGATGCGGGCCGTGCCCATTCTGGCGAGCGAAGAAGGTGCGATCCGGTGGTTCGGAACATTTACGGATATTGAAGATCAAAAACGCGCCGAGGAAGCCGCACGGCAGCGCCAGAAACTGGAGAGCATCGGACTTCTGGCCGGCGGAATCGCGCACGATTTCAATAATCTTCTGGTCGGAATCATGGGCGGCGCGAGTTTCGCGATGGATTCCATGGAACGGGACCATCCGGCCTATCCGATGCTGGAGATCGTTACCCGGTCGAGCGAAAGAGCCGCGCATCTCACGCGACAGTTGTTGGCTTATTCGGGAAAGGCGCAGGCAGTTCCGGAGCCGCTGGATATCTCGCGGATGACGCGCAAAGCAGCGGAACAGATGCGAGGCTCGATTCCGAACAACATTTCTTTGATCATCGATACAGGCCGCCATATTCCCCCAATCCAGGCCGATGCGAGCCAGATGGAGCAGCTTGTCGTCAATCTAGTCATGAACGCCGCCGAAGCGATAGGCGAAGACCAGGGAATCATCCGGGTCAGGACCGCAGTTGAACGCCTCGCGCGCGAGAACTGCCGCATGAATGTTCCCGTGGATCCGCTACCGCCTGGCCGTTACATCGTAATCGAAATTGAAGATTCGGGCTCCGGAATGGACGAGGATACGCAGGCGCAGATCTTCGATCCTTTTTTCACGACCAAATTCACGGGGCGTGGACTGGGGCTGGCCGCCGTCCACGGGATCGTGCGCACGCTCGGCGGCGGCATCCAGGTGGAGAGCGAAATCGGCAAAGGCAGCACCTTCCGGGTGATGCTTCCGCTGAAGACGGCCGCTGGCGAGACGAGGGTGGTTCTGATCATCTGCGGGGATCAGGAAGTTTGCGGTCCGGCGCGGGAAGAACTGAATCGGGCTGGCTATGAGGTACTGAGCGCAGCGACCGGAAGCGATGGTCTGGCATTGCTCGCGACCCACCGCGACGGGATCGATCTGGTCATCCTTGATGCGGACCGGGCAGGATGGCGCGAGACGTTCACGCGTTTACGCGGTTTGTCGATGCAGGTTCCCGTGGCCGTATTAACGGCGGATCCGGAGGAAGCGTTTGCCCGCGGTTTTGGTAGTCCGGGGATGGTCGAAATTATTCGAAAAAATCTGGCCCTCGCCTCGATCGGGCAGGCGGTTGACAAGATCCTCGGACGCGCCGCGAGTATGACAGCCGTGGGGGATGTTGGGGAGATGGATGGCGCCGCGACCTGATTCCGAGTCGCGCGAAGCTACAGAAGAGCGTACGCGAACGCTGGCATCGGATCTGGCCGAGTTCTGCGCACGCGCCGGGCACGATCTGGTGGGACCGCTCAACCAGGCCGGCTCTCTGCTGGCGCTATTCGTGCAACAGCGCAAAAACGCGCCGGACGCCGAAGCCAATATACTGCTGGACTTCCTGCAGGTCTCGTCGACCAAAATGCAGGCTGTCGTCGCGGCGGTGCAGCAGTTCACGCGAATCGCCGCCGACACGAACGGATTTGAACCGGTGGATCTGAACGCAGCGCTGGCGAATGCGCGCCTGCGTATAGAGAAACCAATCGCGGAAAGTGCGGCCGTGATCACCCACGATGCGCTGCCCGTTATCACGGCGAATATAGAACAGATCTCGACTCTGTTCGAGATTCTGATCGCGAATGCCATCCGTTTCCGGCGGCTGGAAGAACCTCCACTGATTCGCATCTCGGCGAGACAATCGGGCGAGGTTTGGCTACTCACGGTGGCCGACAACGGCATCGGCATCGACCCGGAATACCGTGAGGTTGTTTTTCAACCGTTCCGCAGGCTGCACGGAAAGGAATATCCGGGCGCCGGCATGGGCCTGGCGACGGCGAAGCTCATCGCCAGACTTCACGGCGGGGAACTTCACATCGAACCGGCCTCGGGCGTCGGGACGGCTGTTGTCTGCACGATCCCGGCGGCTACTGTCGGCTGACCATGCCGGAATCGACAGTCTCGCCCGTTCTGGAGATGGTTTGGAAGTACATCTCATCGCCGGCGATTTCCACCAGCATGAATCCGCGGTCAGTATCAAATCCTTTAGCGACGTCGGGCGAATGCTTCAAATCGTGAAAGCGTAATTCTCCGCCATTCCCGTCCACGAAATACTGAATTCCGTTTTTCGGAACGATTCTTTCGTAGAAGTGTTCGTGCCCGGAGAAGACCACATTGACATGGTCCGTCTCGAATACAGGCTCCAGCTGCGCGCGCAGATCGAGATCAGGGCCGTGAAACTTTCCATCCGAGTACAAGGGGTGGTGGAAGAAGCAGATTTTCCATGAATCATCGGACGCCGCCAGTTCCTTTTGCAGCCAGTCGAACTGCTCGGGATCCATGTAATTGCTGTCGAGAGCAAAGAATTGAACCTTGCCTCTGCGGAAATCGTAATACCGTTTCCCGCTCATGTTGAACAGCTTGTAATAACGCTCATTGGGGTTGTCGTGATTGCCGAGTGAAGCATAAAATTTCACTCCGGCATCGAGCAGAGGTTTGTACGGCTCTTCGAATTTTCGCCTCATCGCGTCGGCGCTTTCTCCGCCATAGATGTTGTCCCCGAGCATGATCACGAAGTCGAACCCTGTCAGGCGCTGGTAATTCGCCATCTGCTGCGCCGTCTCATACTGGGGTCTGCCGCCCGTGCCGTTATCGCCGATGACGGCGAATCGAACCGAGCCAGGTTTCAAAGGCAGCGTGAGCGCCTGTCCCAGACAAATCTGGCAGATCGCTATAAAGATTCCTGCGAGGCGGGGAGCACTGCGTTGCATTTCAGGGGATAACGCGTTCGAGCAGATCCACGACCAGATTCGCCCTGACGTCCAGAAGGATCAGATCCGTTCCCGCAAGACGATATTCAATCTGCTGCGGCAGCTGAGGCAGGTTTGCCAACAACGATGGCGGCGTCGACTGCAGAGGGATGTGATCGGGATAGCTGTCATTGACATGCAGTTTTACCTTAACGGGTTCAGCGTGGCGAAGACTGGCCTGGATCTGCGGGCCGCCGGCTTCCATCGCAATCCTGATCAGGCGTCGAAATTCGTCAGCGACTGGCGGGGTGAAGAGATCCCCGGGCCGCGCGTTTTTCCGAGCTTCGCGAATGCCGTCCGCCAATTGATGCTGCCGCCCGGAAATTTTTTCCGGCGAAGGCGTCGACTTGAGCGGCGGCAGGTTCGATTCGACGCTTTTACGGAGATCGACGTAGGCAGAAACTTTTTTTTCAAAGTCCTGAGCTGTGGCCGCGCCGGAGTCAACCGCAGCGGCGCCGAGCCGTCCACAAAGAATGAATGCGAGAACGAATAACCGGTTCATGCGTTCGTCGACGTCGAGCGTCCTTCAACGGCCTCCTCCACGAAATCGCGAACCACCTGGCGGACCGCATCCTGCACTGCGTTCTTCACGGTGCTTTCGATATCGTGTCCGTCCAGATCGACATTCGGAGCAGCCGCTAACTCGCGGACAGTTGTTTCGACCACGGGAGTCACCGGACTTAACCCGCTCACCACGGCTTTGGCGACCTTTTTTGCTACTTTCGCTGCCGATGCGGCTTCCTTTTGCGCGACCTCTTCGGGCGTCACGTCGCGCTCGATGGATTTTCCACCCGACTCCCAATCTTCGCGGAATGTTTTCACGATACGCGCTACTGCCTTCGGGTCGCGAAAGATAATGCCGATCTCGCGCCGCGAATCGAGTTCCACTGCGCGCAGACTCTGGCTGCCTACGAACGCCCAACTTCCATCACGGACGATGGTCCGGGTATGCAAACGAATCTGGAGCGACTGCGGTTCCGGCAGGACTTTATTTTTCACGGGCAATTTTCCGATGATGCTGATATTGACCCCTGCTCTTGCGCGTGCTTCGAGAAGTCTTACCATTTGCGGATCGCTGACCTCGGGATCGTAAATCAACAATTCCTTCTTCGCTCCCCGGATGAACGTCGCCAGCTGTTTTCTTGCGTTGACAGGGCTCACGATGAATGTGGCGCTCGCGGAAGCGTACAACTGGCGCTTGGTGTCGGATTCGAACAGCTTCGCGGCGTCGATCAGGTGCCTTTTGTTTGTCGTGACGATACCGAAGCTGCGGCTGCGTTCGATGTCGAGATAGGTGAAATTGAAACCCAGAACGTACAGCTCGCGTCGATCGACGATCATCAATTTGCCGTGATAGCGGACGAGATCGTCCGCAGTTCGCGCGACGGTCACCCCTGCGCCGAGGAGCCGCAGTTCAAGCTCGCGCAGGCTCCTTTCTCCACCGCGATTGGTGTAGGCGATCAGCGCATGGACGTGAACTCCGCGGGCGACCGCACTGGCCAGCGCTTTTTCGATCTCGCTCCGGTTGAAGCGAAAGATCACAATCTCAATGCTCTTTTTTGCCCGCCCGATACCCCTGATCAGCTGGGCCACGCCATCTCCGGGTTGTACGATGCACTTCACGACGAGACTCCGCAAAAGGTGTATCCTTCGAAACTTTCCTTCCCCTGAAACACCATGCAATTTGGCATCCGTATTGCTTCGCAGGGAGCAGATGAACTTCTGTACCGGACGACTGTTTGCATTGACCCTATTGGCCGCAGCGAGCCTGCCTCTGGCCGGGGCACCGAAGAAGGGCGAGCACGCCGCTGCCGGGACACCCGTCTTGTGGCGGGACCCGGTGGATGTCGCTTCCCGGAATCTTATTTACGGACCCGGCGGCGAGAAGGATCAACCTCACGATCCCTTCGTCTTTGTCAAAGAGGATCTGCACGGCACGAACCCAAAGTTTGTGATAAAAGACGCAGCCGGCGTGAAGTGGAAGCTCAAACTCGGGATCGAGGCGCGGCCCGAAACAGCAGCGTCACGGATCATCTGGGCTGCAGGCTATTTTGCGGACGAGGAATACTTTGTTCCCGATCTGATCATCAGGGGCGTTCCTCAAAATCTGCATCGGGGCGAGAAATACGTCGAACCGGACGGTTACACACACAACGCCAGGCTCAAAAGATATGTCGAGGGCGAGGAGAAATTCGGGTCCTGGAAGTGGAAAGACAATCCATTCGTCGGCACGCGCGAGTTCAACGGCCTCAGGGTGATGATGGCGTTGATCAATAACTGGGACTTGAAAGACGCGAACAACACGATCTACGATTACGACGGCGAGCGAGTCTATTTGGTAAGTGATCTGGGGTCGTCTTTCGGGACTACCGGCTTCGGCATGACTCTGGCTGAATCCAAGGGAAATCTGGAATCATATACGAATTCGAAATTCATTCAGAAGGTCGCGCCGCCGGTGATTGATTTCTTTGGACCCGGGCCGCCGGCATTCGACCACATCATTCAACCGGGGAACTTCAAATCACGCTTCGCAATGGAATGGATCGGCAAGGGCATCCCGATCGACGATGCGCGGTGGATCGGCCATATCCTGGCCAGGCTGTCGCCCCAGCAAATTCAGGACGCGTTCGGAGCCGCGGGGTTCTCGCCGAAGGAAGTGGCTGGTTTCTCGGCAGCGATAGAAGGGCGAATCGCGGAACTGAACAAGCTGTAGGGTCTTGCGGAACGAATGTGGCGCAGGCATTCGGATGCGCCCCGATGAGTCGGGGCGCGGCACGCAAGAGTGCGTGCGCCACGGTTTGCCCGACGACCCGGGCCGGAATGAACGAAATCGCTGCAGCCGGCAAAGGGCTACTGGAGCGCGCCGAACTGGATTTCGTAGAGTTCTGAATACAGGCCGCCGGATGCCGCCAGCTGGTCGTGCGTTCCGCTCTCGACAAGCTTGCCATCCTGGATTACGAAGATCACATCCGCCGACCGTATCGTGGACAAGCGATGCGCGATGACAATCGATGTCTTCCCTTGCATCAGGCGGTCGAGAGCTTCGAAGACCAGCTTTTCCGACTCCGCATCGAGGCCCGAACTCGGCTCATCCAGAATCAGGATCGGCGTATTGCGAATCACCGCCCGGGCAATGGCGATGCGTTGCCGCTGTCCACCCGAGAGAGTGACGCCCCGTTCCCCCACCAGGGTGTCATAGCCCTTCGGCATCTTCTCAATGAATTCGCTGGCATTGGCCAGTTCCGCGGCGCGCATGATCTCTGCGCGGCTCGCACTCGGTTTGCCGTAGGCAATGTTCTGCCATATCGTCCCCTGAAACAACACGGTTTCCTGCAGGACGACGCTGATGTGGTCGCGCAGCGATTTCTGCTTGTAGCCCTTGATGTCAACGCCATCGATTTTGACCAATCCGGAGAGGGGGTCATAAAAGCGGGGAATGAGGCTGATAATGGTCGTCTTGCCGGCGCCGGTCGGGCCCACAAAGGCCGCCAACTGGCCGGCCTTGATCCGGAAACTCATGTCTTCGATGATGAGATTGTCGGGCTGGTAGCCGAACGTGACATCGTCGAATTCAATGGCACCGTTGAGATGCTTTAACGCACGAGCACCAGGCCGGTCCTTGACTTCGCCATCCATGTCCATGATTTCGCGGATGCGTTCGTAGGCGACCGTGGCTTTCGACCAGGAATCGGTCATTTTCGACAGGTCCTGCATCGGTTTGTACATCTTGCCCAGATACCAGATGAAAAGGACGAGCGAGCCGGGGGAGAGACTGCGGAGCAGCACCATTCTCGCGCCAAACCACAACACCAAAGCTGTCCCGACAGCCACGATGACCTGCACCAATGGAGCGAGGCGGGCCTTCATGCCACGGGCGCGCAGGGCGATTTCGACATTCTCGCGGCTCTCTTCTTCGAGGCGGTGATCTTCGTAGTCCTCCCTCGCGAAAGCCTTCACCACACGCATGGAGGAGAGCACTTCCTGAATAACCGAGACAATCTCGCCCTCCTTCTTACGCACATCGCGTGAGGCTTTTCGGATCAGGCGTGTATAGCGGAAGACCACGACAGCCAGAACCGGGGCCACCGAGAGGGCGATCAGGGTGAAGCGCCAGTTGATATAAAACATGACGCAAACCATGCCCAGAAGCGTCAACGCGTCGATCAAGGCGTCCAGAAGGTTCGAGCTGATGAAGGTTTGGATGGAATCGATATCGCTTGTCACCGTGCTGACCAGATCACCGGTTCGTTTCTGGTCATGCCATGCGAGCGAAAGCCTCTGGATGTGGAAGTAGAGAGTCTGCCGGAGATCATGCATGACCCACTGACCGACCCGGGTCGTCAGCACTTTTTCGGAGTAGGTGCAGATCGCTCCAAACAGGGCGATCACCAAAACCGCAATCGCCGCCACTTTGACAATGGCGAACGGGTCCGTGCCGGCGATGCCGATGATCAGGTTGTTCGGCCAGCCTGACGGAGTCTTCGATTTCAGGACGTTATCGAGGACGATTTTAAGGGGAACGGGGTCAAGAAGATTGGCGACGCCGTCACCGATTGCCGCAAGTACACCAAGCGCCAGGGCTTTCTTGTGCGGCTTCAGAAGTTCACGGATTGTAAATCTTCGCCCGCTCGCGTGGCCGGTTGACAATGTGGGTCCGAGAGCTTCCGTGCAACCGGACTTCCATGGCGAGCCCGGACGCGCCGCCCAAGTGCGATTTCATACGGAGGGATTCAGATGCCCAGGCGTTCCTGTTTCTTCAGATTTCCGAACTGGCCGATGTTGGCAATGGAGAAGGAAAATTTGTACTGGGTATCGTTCACGGCACCGAAATCGAAACGCCGCCACTCCGCGCTGAATCCGCAGCAATCCGTGTTGTAGGTCACCTGCACGATGGCGAACTCCTGATAGCCCAGGCGGAAATCGTAAACCGTGGATAAGGCGACGTTCCAGCCTTTGCGGTTCGGATCGCCATAACCGAGCTGGGCGATGAGCTGGTTCGCAGGGGGCGAGATAGCCGCAGGCGGCTTCAACAGATTGCTCGCGAGCGACGCGAAGTATTTCTTGATGTGGTAATCGGTGGAAACCATGCTGTCGATCATCTTGTGGTAAAGCGGATCGTAATCCGCCTGCCAGCGAATGTTGATCCCGTCGCGGGGAGACATGCGCAGCAGTGAATCAATCGGCGAGTAGTTCCGGGGGCCATCGATGAAGGCGAAACCGGTAAAGTCGATACCAGGCAGCAGCACATTGCGCTGGTTCGGAACGACAGCGCCCCCAAACGTGGGATCGAAAAACCGCTTGTAGCCGAGTTCCCAGGTGAAGAGTTCCCGAGTCGTGTCTCCCTTCTTCGTGTAGAGACGATTGGTGAGGCCGAACGTGACCTCGTTCGTATCGGTAAGCAGATCGATCTGATCGAAGCGGAGAGTGTTGAGGAAATCGTTGACGCCCGTGACGTAGTCGTAAGAGATACGGGGTTCGATCACGTGTTTGAGCTGGTCACCGAGGAAAGTCTTCTTTTTGAACACGCGCTCTATGGATGGAAGAACGATGTCCAGGCTGGCTTCGGGCGCACTCCGATTCAATGCTGAGGACAAGACCGTATTCATGTTCACCAGGCTCTGTCCATAGAACGTTTCATGCATCGTGAAGCTGGGCACGAGGCTGAAGCCCTGCCAGTGGAACGAAGAAAGGACGGTGGGCTCAATGTCACCGCGGGGAGTGAACTGATTCGTCTGATAGTAGCTGGAGATGTTCGCGGGCGCGTCCGACATCACGCGGTGATAGAGACCGAAACTTGAATCCAGCGAGAACCAGAGCGGCACGTCACCCGACGCGATCTGCTGGTCACGGCCTTCGAAATCGAACTCGGGAAGCTTGCGGATGCTGATGACGTCGCCCCTGGTAATGCTGAGGAAGTCCTGATTGAAGTTCGCTTCGGATTCGAACGTGTAGTAACCGAATTGCTTCTGCACAAATGCGGTGGAGTTCGTCGTCGAGAAGATGGCATCGGTGAAGGAGCCGGAGAAGGTTTGGCGGAAGAGATAAGAACTCAGATAATCAATGTTCCCTCGCGCGATCCAGCCGTCGCCGAAAGTGGTCCGCGCGATGCCGGTCACGTTGGCTCCGGGCGCCGCGAGTTGGTTTGGAGCGCCGCGATCATCGATTCCGAAGGCGATGATGTCGAAAACTGTTTTGTCGTTCGGCACGCCTCGGAGCTCGAGGTGGTTGGCGATGCCGCGTGAGGTGTAATCCGTCAGCAGGTACGTCAGATCGTAGCTGCGATTGATCGCCCAATAGTATCCGCCGCCGAAGAAGTAACCGAACAGTGAACTGTGGCCGGCCTCAGGGGTGAGAAAGCCGCTCTTGCGTGGTTCCTTCTTCAGGGCCTTGTAGAAATACGGGAAGTAGAAGACCGGGATGCCATGCAGTCGAAAGATAGCGTTGTGGGTGATTGCGCGGTCGCCCTGAATGATATCGAAAACCTTGCTATGGAGCGTCCACCAGGGGTGGGGAATGTGGCAGTCGGTGAGGATTCCGTCGTGCAGGAGGTATTTGTCTTCGATCTTCTCCGCCCAGTCACCCTCGAAATAGAACGGCTGCTGGGTGGTGAGCATTCCGGGGCGCGCCACCACTTTGGTCTTCGCATACCCGCGCACGTGATGGAAAGTGCCGCGGCCGGTGTCGTAGTTGTATTCGGCGCGGTCGCAGTAGATGATTTCATCGTGGTTGTAGTTGCGGTAAGAGACATTGCCGAAAGCCTTGAACGTTTTCGTATTTTCGTCGTACTCGCCGTCATCCGCCTTGAGCGTTGCGTCAGACATCTCAATCACGACGTGGCCATGAAGATGTGTGATGCCACCCTCGGAATTCTCATCATCGGCATTAATGTCGTATTCGCCTCGTTCAGGTGGGTTGATGCGCGGAATCTTGACGCTGAAATCGGGATTTTCGACAGTCGCTTGATCCGCGGGCGGAGGCGATGGAGGCTGGTTGGCCGGAGTCGTCTGCGCCCTGCCGATTTGGAGTGACAAAATCTGCAGAAATATCAAAGGCAAAAGGGGGAAAATTCTCGCGGGCATGAGAATTTTTTGGTGACAAGCAACTTTGTTTGTGTTACTCAGAGGAATAGGCCGCGTGCGCGCTGCGCGAAGTTTGGATAGCTTCAATTGGCAACCGTACCACGGCATTAGTTGAGTCGCAACCCGGAACGGGCAAAGAGCGAGCCGGCAAAGTTCGATAGATGCGCTGCAAGCATTGTGGTTTCGTAAATGGCGAGGACGATCATCGTTGTCTGCGGTGTGGCCGGCGACTTAGTGGCGTTGTCATCGCCGCGCCGCCAGGCTATTCGGGCGCCAATGCTCTTGCGCCTGCCGCCGTGACAAACGGCGACACCGAGGAATTCACTCCCGTGAAAACGAGCGTCAGCACGCCGGACCAGCCGACGCTATTTACGACATATTCACCGACGGGCAAATCCGGACAGAACGTGATTCCGTTCGACCGTCTGTACCGCGAAGCCGTGAATCGCGCGCCCGCCCGTCCGCCTGCCGCGCCGCAGACTCCGCCGCCACAACAGCAGCCGCGCGTTCGCAAAGCGGTTACGCCATCCGCGACCCAGGAAACGCAGGGCACGCTCGATTTCATCGCCGGAGTGCCGCTCAAGGGGCGGAAACTGAAGACCGATGTGGATGCGCAGGTCTTTTGCGATCAACCCGTCGCGACACCGACGCACCGGTTTGTCGCCGGAGCGATCGACGCCGCGCTGATTCTGATTGGATTTGGCGTTCTGGTCGTGACGTTTCAGTTGCTGGGCGGGCAATTCGGAACGGGCAGGATGCTGTGGATAGGAATGGGCGCCACATTGGTTCTGGTGGCGATGTTTTACGGCTTGATCTGGG
>Ga0210389_10003231_pt1 | contig 12720 bp, 10 predicted proteins | sample IncBWH28OmetaG_FD_160127 | JGI IMG/M metagenome (GOLD analysis project Ga0210389, IMG submission 160127) | Forest soil microbial communities from Barre Woods Harvard Forest LTER site, Petersham, Massachusetts, United States - Inc-BW-H-28-O ...
TCGCCGGCCATCGCACTCGCTTTGTTGCGGGAGCCCTGGCGATCTTCGCGCTGGCGACGGCGGTTTCGTTCCACAGCAACTTCGCCGACCAGAACCAGATGATCCACTTCCTCAAGAACGTAATGATGGCAGGCGGGCTCCTTCAGATCGTAGCCTTCGGGGCCGGCGCATTGAGCGTCGACAACCGGCGCAATGCTGGCGACCTGCATTCACATCCGGCAGTCGCTTGACGACGTCGTCTTGCCTCGCTCCGGCGACAACCGGTTGGCTAGCGGCCCAGATCGTCCCTCTGGGCCGTTAGCCGCATCGTATCGGCGCCCAGCAAAAATGGCCGAGTGCTCTGCCGCAGATGCAGCCGCTGGCATGCAAATTGCTGTATATCTTACCGAGGGTTCATCAGACAGCCTGCGGAGATCTGGAATGCTTGACGGAGCCGAAGTGCGGCTTGCCGTCGATATCGGAGGTACGTTCACTGATATCGTGCTGGACGTCGGGCGGGATCGCAAGACGCGCAAGGTACTGACGACGCCGGCTCGCCCTGAGCAGGCGGTGCTGGACGGAATGCGCCTCATTTTGGCCGACGCCGGCGCCCACATCAGCGACGTCGACGTCTTCATTCACGGCACCACGCTCGCAACCAACGCCATCATCGAGCGCCGAGGCGCGAAGACGGCGCTGATCGCGACGGAAGGTTTCCGCGACGTGCTCGATATCGGCACCGAGAGCCGCTACGATCAATATGACCTTGCGATCGACAAGCCGAAGCCCCTGGTGCCGCGCTCTCTTCGCTTCACGGTACCGGAGCGGGTCGACGCGCATGGCGGCGTGAGGCTGCCACTCGACGAAGCCGCCGTACGGGCGCTGGCGCCAAAACTGCGCGCGCAGCATGTGGAAAGCGTCGCCTTCGCCTTTATGCACGCCTACGCCAACCCTGAGCATGAACAGCGTGCTGCTTCGATTCTGCAAGCCGAAATGCGGGATATAAGGGTGACGCTTTCATCGGCAGTGTGCCCAGAAATCCGCGAATATGAGCGTACCTCAACCGCCGTCGCCAATGCTTATGTCCAGCCACTGATCGACGGTTATCTCGGGCGCATGGCGGAAGCCCTGCAAATCCAGCAGTTCCGCGGCGCCATCTATCTCGTGACCTCGGGCGGCGGCGTCACGTCGATCGAGACGGCGCGGCGCTTTCCGGTGCGTCTTCTGGAATCGGGCCCTGCGGGCGGCGCCATTTTCGCAAGCCAGATCGCCGCGAGCCTGGGCGAGAGCAAGGTGCTTTCGTTCGACATGGGAGGCACCACCGCAAAAATCTGTCTCATCGAGAAATATCAGCCGGAGACGTCGCGGGTGTTCGAGGTCGATCGCGCCGCGCGCTTTTTGAAGGGATCGGGCCTGCCGGTGCGCATTCCTGTCATCGAAATGGTCGAGATCGGCGCTGGCGGCGGTTCGATCGCGCGGGTCGATGCCTTGAAGCGTGTCACGGTCGGGCCGGAAAGCGCATCTTCCGAACCGGGACCGGCGTGCTACGGCCGCGGCGGCGTCCATCCCACCGTGACGGATGCGGATGTCGCGCTTGGCAAGATCGATCCCGATGCCTTCGCAGGCGGCACGATTAAGCTCAGTGCCGAGCTGTCGAAGCAGGCGCTGCTGCGTGATATCGGCGAGCCGCTAGGGCTAACGGCTGAAACCGCGGCCTTCGCCGTGCACGAGATCGTGTGCGAGAACATGGCGAGCGCCGCCCGCGTGCATGCGGTCGAACGCGGCGCCGTCGTGGGACAGCATACGCTGATTGCGTTTGGCGGCGCAGCACCTCTGCACGCCGCGCGCGTCGCCGAGAGAATTGGTGTTTCTCGGGTGATCGTGCCGTCCAATGCCGGCGTCGGCTCGGCGGTCGGATTTCTTGCGGCTCCCATCGCCTATGAACTCGTGCGCAGCCGTCATGTTCGGCTGGACGAATTCGATACCGCGGCGGTTTCCGATCTGCTGCACGAGATAGCGAGTGAAGCCCGGGCTCTGGTAGAACCCGGCGCCGCCGGCATGCCGGTGCGCGAACGGCGCACGGCCTTCATGCGCTATGTCGGACAAGGCCACGAGATCACCGTCGAGTTGCCGAACCGCCGGCTCACCGAGGCCGACCTCGCGGGCCTGCGCCAGGCCTTCGAGAAAGACTACGCGGCGCTGTTCGAGCGGCCGATCCCGGGCGCAGCGATCGAGGTGCTCAGCTGGTCGGTGCTCGCGACCACCGAGCCACGCAATCCGGCACGGGTTGCGGAAGTAACACGCAAGCCGGCCGGCAAAGCCGCAGGCCACCGCAGGTTTTTCGACGGGCGCGCCGGACATGTCGTGGAGATTCCACTGTATCTTCGTAACCAGATGTCGCCGGGGGCGACCATCGCGGGTCCTGCCGTGATTGCGGAAGATGAAACCTCGACGTTCGTTGCGGTCAGCTTCGAGGCCCATATCGACGGTGCCGGCAGCATCGTCATGGAGCGGAAGGTAGCCTGATCATGAGCGAGACCAACGGCGCGAACCTCATCGATCTGCAGATCATGTGGAACCGGCTGATTGCCGTGGTCGAGGAGCAAGCGCAGGTTCTGCTCCGCACGGCCTTCAGCCCGATCGTGCGCGAGTGCGGCGATCTCTCGGCCGGCGTGTTCGATGCGAAGGGACGCATGCTGGCGCAGGCGGTGACCGGAACGCCGGGCCACGTCAACTCGATGGCAGAGTCGGTGAAGCATTTCATCGCGCATTTCCCGCTTCAGACGATGAAGCCTGGCGACGCCTACATCACCAACGATCCGTGGATGGGGACCGGCCACCTCAACGATTTCGTCGTGACCACGCCTTGCTTCAAGGACGGCAGACTGGTCGCGCTATTCTCCTGCACCAGCCATTTGATGGATATCGGCGGCATCGGCTTTGGACCGGACGCCACCGATGTCTTCATGGAAGGCCTCTATATTCCGATGTTGAAGCTGATCGATCAGGGCGTCGTCAACGAAACCCTGATGTCGATGATCCGCAGCAACACGCGATTGCCAATCGACACCGAAGGCGACACCTATTCGCTGGCGGGCTGTAACGACGTCGGCTGCCAGCGTCTGGTCGAGATGATGGAGGAGTTCGGCATCGACACGCTCGACCGGATCGCCGATCACATCTGCGATCGTTCACGCGAGGCGGTGCTGGCCGAAATCGCCAAACTGCCAAAGGGCGTCTGGCGCAACAGCATGGTGGTCGACGGCTATGACGAGCCGGTCACGCTTTCGGCGACGCTGACCATTTCGGACACAGGGATCCATGTCGATTATGCCGGCACCTCGGCCGCTTCGAAGTTTGGCATCAACGTGCCGGCGTCCTACACCACCGCCTACACCGTGTTCGGTCTCGGCTGCGTGGTGGCCTCGCAGATTCCGAACAATGCCGGCTCGCTCGCGCCGCTCACGGTATCGGCGCCCAAGGGTGCGATCCTCAATGCGTTGAAACCGGCGCCGGTGTCGTCACGCCATATCATCGGTCAAATGCTGCCCGACGTGGTGTTCGGCTGCCTCCGCCAGATCATTCCCGAGCGGGTGCCGGCCGAAGGAACTTCCTGCCTGTGGAATCTGAATGTGCGGGGACAGACGCGCAGCGGCGCCGGCGGCAATTATGGATTCTCGATGGCGGTGACCAGCAACGGCGGCACCGGCGCGCGTTTCGCCAAGGATGGTCTGTCCGCGACTGCCTATCCCAGCGGCGTGCGTGGCACGCCGGTCGAGATCGCCGAGACGCAAACCCCGCTGATCTTCTGGCGCAAGGAGCTGCGTCCGGATTCCGGCGGCGCCGGCCGCACCCGCGGCGGCCTCGGTCAAATCATTGAAGTCGGCAGCGGCATCGATGCGCCGTTCGAAATCCTCGCGGCATTCGATCGCATTGACCATCCGCCGCGCGGACGCGACGGCGGCCACAATGGCGAGAACGGTTATGTCGGACTCAAATCCGGACAGAAGTTGCGCGGCAAGGGCTTTCAGACCGTGCCGGCGGACGACCGGCTGGTGGTGATGACGCCAGGTGGCGCCGGCATCGGCGATCCCAAGGAGCGTACTGCTGCGAGCGTGCGCGACGACATAGCGAGCGACCTGGTGTCGAACGACAAGGCGGCCGTGGTTTACGGCTTCCCGCGCTGATCTCGCCAGATCGTCTGGATCGGCATCAGGCTTCTCTACGTCCGGCTTTTTCCTCGATCAGCAGGAGCGCCTCGTAGGTCATGTAGGCCGCCAGATGAGCCGCCATGCCGTTAACGTCGTGCGGCGGGCTCACCGTGTTGATGTCGACCGCGACGATATCGAGCCCCGATAGTCCGCGCAGCAGCTGCAGGCCTTCGCGTGCGGTGAAACCGCCCCATGTCGGCGTGCACACACCTGGCGCCACCGACGGATCGAAGGAATCCATGTCCCACGACAGATAGACCGGGCGTCCCTTCATCGCGGCGTGCAGCTCTGCGAGCACATCCGCCTCCCCGCGTCGCATGTAGTCGCGCATGGTGATGACGTTGTAGCCGAGGCTTTTGGTGTGGGCGGCGACGCCGGCGCGATAAGTCGGGCCACGAATCCCAACGTGATAGGAAGCACCGGCCGATACCCGCTGCTCCATCGCCACGTGACTGAACTGGCTAGCGGCATCGTAGGGATGGTCGGGATTGACCGGATGACAATCGGTATGGCTGTCGACGTGAAGTACACAAAGGTTCGGCCATTTGCGCGAGGCAGCGCGGACCAGCGGTACTGAAATCGAGCCGTCACCGCCGAATCCGACCACCGTCGCGCCATCGGAGGCGATGCGCCAGGCGGCTTCTTCGATGCGTTCGAATGCCACTTCAATGCGGCTCGGGGTGACGTCCACATCGCTGCAATCGACGAGCTTCAACGCCGCGCGAATATCATAGTCGGCGCGCTCGGACTCGAAGGCCCGCACCAGTCGCGACTGTTCGCGGATGGAACGCGGCCCGTCCCGCGAGCCGATACGGAATGCATGGGTGCCACAATCAAAGGGCACGCCGAGAATCGCGGCCTTTGATCCCTTGGCGGACGACGCCCAGGGCACGCCCATGAAGCCAGTGCTCGTGCGAAACAGATCGGCCGTTGAAAGTTCTGATGCTTTCATTGTTGGTCTTTCCAGTCAGGCTTCGCTCAGAAAATCAAAGGCGGTGAGCGTATGAACTTTCGCGACCGCCACCAGTTCGTCGACAAGAATGTATTCATCCGGCGCGCCCATATTGAAGGGCGTACAGCCGAACACCACACTCGGTACGCCGAACATGCGGTAAAGCCTGGCGTCGGACGCACCCACGCGCATATTGGCGACGGGGGTCTTTCCCAACACCTTTGTCGCCGCTGCAATTGTCCGACGGACGATCTCATGGTTCGGCGGCGTAAAGCTCGGCGGATAGGCGCGGATGATGCGCCAGGTCACACCCGGACAAGGATCAAGTTCGCGGTGCAAGGCAGCTTCGACGGTTTCCAGACTGACGCCGACCGGGAGTCGAATATCGGCGGCCGCGCGCGCCCGCGCTGGCACGAGGTTCGGCGAGATCCCACCCTCCATCGTGCCGATATTGACCGTCACCCGCTGTAACGTCTCGGCTTCGCCTGCACCCGACAGTTCCTCCGAGATCGGCTTGGCGGCCATGATCGCTGAAGTAACATCGGCGGGAGCCACCACGGGAAGGTTCTCCAACCGCTTCAGCCCGTCCAGCGCTTGTCGAAGCCGGTCGATCGCGTTGGCACCCTTGTGAACATGCGCGCCGTGGGCGGGACGGCCTTCGGCTTCGATCTCGACCCAGCAAAGCCCCTTCTCGCCGAAACGCAACACCATTGGCGAGCCGACATCGCCGCACAACATCGCATCGCCCTTGGCTTCCGGCACATGCTCCAAAAGCCAACGTGAACCGAGCGAACCCATGTTCTCTTCGTCGCCGGCAAGCGTCATCACCAACTCGCCGCGCCAACGCTCGCGCAAACCGGCAAGGATTCGAAACGCGGTGAGCGCGGCTGCAATGCCAGCTTTCATATCGGAAACGCCGCGGCCGTAAATCCGTCCGTCCTTCAACGTGCCGCCCAACGGCGGCACCGTCCATTGGCCCTCTCCGATCGGAAACGTATCGAGATGCCCGTTGAAGACGAGCCTGCGTCCCGGCCCCGCGCCGCCCGCAATCGACGCCACCAGATTGACGATACCTGGCGCTGTTTCGTAACGCGTGATGCTGACACCATCGATCGCCTTCAACAGGTCGGTGGCGACTTCGGCACATTCCGTCACATCACCGGGCGGATTGGGCGACGCCACGGCGACGAGCCTCTGCGTGGTCTCGATCAGAAGGGGACGCTGCGCTTCGACATCGGCTTGGAGGTGCGCACTCAAAGATGAAACCTGATCAACGACGGGCAAGACGGCCTTCCCAGATACGGATCGCCATCGCGAGCGGCCAGCAGATGAAGAAATAGACCACCGCGATGAAGGTGAAGATTTCCAGCGGTCTGAAGGTGGACGACGACAGTTCCATGCCTCGCCGCGTGATCTCGCTCACCGAGATCACCGCCCCAAGCGAGGAGAACTTGATCAGCTGCACGAAATTCGACGCCAGCGGCGGCAGCGTCATTCGGATCGCCTGCGGCAGCACGATCCGTATAAAGCTCTGCGCCGGCGTGAGGCCGAGCACCTGTGCAGCCTCGCGTTGGCCCTTGGGAACGGCCTGGATGCCCGCCCGGTACACTTCCGAGATGAAGGCCGCCATATAAAGTGACAAGCCGATCAGAATGCCGGCCAGCGAGGAGACGCGGATGTTGAAGACGATCGGCAGGACGTAATACACCCACAGAAGCTGCACCAGGATCGGCGTGTTGCGGATGATTTCGCCGAGCGTGAGACTGAAGCCTCGCAACACAGCGAATCTCGACAGGTCGAACAAGGCCAGGATGAGACCGCCGATCAGCGCAAATATCAGCGACGTCGCCGAAATGAACAACGTCATCTGAAGCCCCGACATCAGGAAGTCGAGGTTGTTCCAGATAACATCCCATCGAAACTGATAGGTGACCACGGCGTCTTACCTGCGTTCAGGGAGCGACAATCGGACCGAGTTTGTTCTTCTCGGCATATTTCTTCAAACGACCGTCAAGCTTGATGGTGTCGATGAAGAGATTGATGAAATTGAGCCAGACCTGATCGCCCTGCGGCACCGCATAAGCGTAAGGGGTGACAGCCAGTTTCTCCGGCGGCTCGAAGCTCTTGGCCCAGTCGAATTCATCGGTGACTTTCACCGCAGTCGGGAAGTCCGTCATGATGACGTCGACGCGCCCGGCCACCAGTTCGCCTTCGCGCGTATTGGGCGGCGCCACCGATATCAACTCGGCTTTCTTCAAATAGCCCTTCATGAAGGGCTCGATATAACTGCCGAGCGTCACGGCAGCCTTGATGCCGGGCTTGTCGACGTCGTCCCAGCTCTTGACCGGGCCATCCTTGCGCGTCACTGCGTAGACGTTGGTGATCAGATAGGGCTTTGAGAATTCCACCGCCTGTGCGCGCTGAAGCGAAGCACCGAGCGCAAACATGCCGATGTCGCACTTATTGGCCTGAAGATCGGCGATGAAAGTCCCGAAGCTGCTTTCCACGATCTCGAGCTGCGCCCCCAGGTCCTTGGCGAGCTCCTTGGCAAGATCGGCATCGATGCCCTCGATCACGCCCGTCTTGGGATTGCGGAACGAAATGGAGTAGTAGAGCGGAAACTGGCAGACGCGCAGCTTCTTGGATTTCGTGATTTCGTTGAGCCGGGAATTCACCTCGGCCGAACTGGCCGGCGCGGGTATGAAAAGCGCGGCGGTGACGGCAAGCGCGGCCGCATGAAGCAAGAATGAGCGCAGATTGGATTTCATCCGGTTTGTCCTCTCGCTGGCTTTGATCCTGATCCTCAAGGCTAGTTCTGGAGTTGGGAGATAAAGCGTTTCGCGCGTTCACTCGACGGCGCGGTGAAGAAAGTGTCGGGCGCCGCCTCCTCGACGATTTCGCCAGCGTCCATGAACACGACCCGGGTGCCGACCTGGCGCGCAAAGCCCATTTCGTGGGTCACAACAAGCATGGTCATGCCCTCGCCCGCGAGCTGGCGCATCACCATCAAGACCTCCTGACGCAACTCGGGATCAAGCGCCGAGGTCGGCTCGTCGAACAGCAGGACCTTGGGCGACATCGCCAACGCGCGGGCGATCGCAACGCGCTGCTGCTGTCCGCCGGACAATCGGTTGGGATAGACATCGCGCTTGTCGGAGAGGCCGACCTTGGCGAGGAGTGCCTCGGCCATCGCAACCGCCTCCGACCTCGGCATGCGTTTCACCCGCAGCGGGGCCTCGATCACGTTGCCGAGCACGGTCATGTGCGGCCACAGATTGAAATGCTGGAACACCATGCCGATATCCGGCCGCACCTCGCGCGCCGCGCGGCGCTCTTCCGAACTGCCGCGCGCGGACGCAATGGTGACGCCGTTCATGGCCACCGTTCCGCCGGTCGGTTGTTCGAGTAGCGCCAGGCAGCGCAGCAGGGTGGTCTTGCCGGAACCGGACGGTCCGATCACGCAAACAACGTCCTTCGGTGCGACCGCGAGGCTGACGTGGCGCAGCACTTCGGTCGGGCCGAAGCTTTTCGATACTTTCTCGGAAGCGATCAACGGTACAGCCAAGTCCAGACCCCTCGCAGGACCAGCACAAAAAACTATGATGCTAGGCTTTGCTAAATTTAGCGTCTTTGCTTAAGCTAGAGCAATAGAAGTCAAAATAGCAATAACCAAAATTTATGCAGATTGACCCTCGTCTTCTTGAAGCGTTTCGCAGCGTCCTGGACAGCGGTTCCATGACCCACGCGGCTGCGTCCCTCGGTCTAACGCAGCCGGCGGTGAGCGCACAGATTGCACGGCTTGAGTCCGATGTCGGCTTCGCCCTCTTCGTCCGCTCCGGCAACCGGGTGCGTCCGACCGCGGAAGCCATTGCCTTCCGCGAAGAGGTCGAACAGACGCTCACGAAAATCAACGATCTGAGCCGGGTTGCCGAGCAAATCCGCGTTGGCGAGGTCGGATCGCTGACGATTGCGAGCCACCCGATGGCCGGCGTAACGCTGTTGCCGCCGGTGGTGGCGGCCTTCGCCAAAGAGCGGCCCAACGTCAAGGTGGAGCTGTTTGTTCGCAACTCCGACGTGGTGCGCGGAATGTTTCCCTCGCGAACCTACGACATCGGCATCGCCGAGCCTCCGGTCGATCCTTCGGGACTGACCATCGTGCGCTATCGGATGGACTGCGTCGCGATCCTGCCGAAAAATGATGCGCTCTGTGAATACGACGTAATCACTCCGCAACTGATGTCCGGCCGCCCCTTTGTCAGCATGTCGCGATTATGGACCGCCTATCATTTGGTGGAAAAGGTATTTTCGGATGCGCAAGCGCGGCTGAATGTGGTCGCAAGCTCGGAATTCTTCGCAGCCATCTGCGCAATGGTGGCGAGCGGATTAGGGGTCTCGATCGTCGATCGCGCCTCTGCGCTGCAGTTTCAGTCCGCCGGACTGGAAATCCGCCCCTTCAGACCTGCCGTTCTCTACGACATCGCGGTTTTTCATGCGGCCGATCCGAACCTTTCGACGCTCGCGCGCAACTTCCTCGATGCCTTCGACGCCCACATGCGTAACTTTCTCGTAGACGGAGATTAGCCGATGCGTCTGCCGCCGGATGTATTTGCCCGGATTGCCGCCGACGGCACCATCACCGAGGAGTTTGCCGCACTCTGTAATTTTGGCGGCCGTCTCGCCGGCACGGAGAGCGAGCGCGCGGCGATGGACTATGTCGCCAAACGCGGCAGCCTCGCGAGCGGCGTTCCCTGCACCGCCCTTCCCGTCAGCTACGGCGGCTGGCGCGCGACAAAAGCCGAACTGCGCCTTTCCGACGGAACGCTTGCCGCCTGCCATCCGCTGGTGCGCTCGACGCCGACCGCAGCCGGCGGCTTCAGCGCGGAGGTGATCGACCTCGGCCGCGGCACACCGGAAGAGTTCGAAGCCCATCGAGACGAAATCAGAGGCCGCATCGTCCTGGTGCGACATGAACTCATGTTTGCAGCCGGCACGATCCATCGCCGCCGCAAATACAACATGGCGCTTGAAGCAGGTGCCGTCGGCTTTCTCATCGCCGGTCCCCTGGCTGGCGCGCTGGTGACGGGGTCTTCGGGCCGAAACGAGGGCGATGCGGGAATCCCGGCCATGGGCATTGCACCGGAAACCGCGGCGCGCCTGGCGCGTACGGCGGCGGGATGGGCGCAAGCCACCATGGTGATCGAAACCGAAGAATATGAGGCGCGAACCTCGACATTGCTCTTTGACATGCGAGGTGAAACCGACGAGGTGGTTGTGCTCAGCGCACACGTGGACGGTCATGATATCAACGAAAGCGCCATGGACAACGCTTCGGGCGTTGCGACCGCGTTGGCAGTGATCCGAACGATCGCGCCACACGTGCAGGGCTGGCGGCGCGGTGTGCGTCTCGCCTTTTTCAGTGCGGAAGAATGGGCACTGACGGGCTCGGCGCGTTACGTCGCAAATCTGTCCAACGTTGAAAAGCGTCGCATCGCCTTGAACATCAATCTCGATACCGTCGCCGGCGGTGAAGGCCTGACCGCACTGACCAGCGGATTTAGCGGGCTGGAGCCATTCCTGCTCGAGACCGCTGAAGCGAATGGACATGCCTTGCGCTGCGTGCGTCCGCTCCAGATGAATTCCGACCATGCCAACTTTGCGCTCGCGGGCATCCCCGCGTTTCGACTGGTGGCGGGCTACGATAACCCCGACGCAAATGTGCGGTTCGTTCTCACGCCAGGCGATCTCAGAGACAAGGTAACCGAGGCGGAGTTGATCAAGGCGGCGCAGCTCACGGCTGCTTTGCTTGCAGCGAGCTGTAACGCCCCCTCCTCGACCGCCTCGCAATGGCGGCAGCCGAGCAGATAGCAGGACATCGAGGCCGGCTGAACAAGCCGGCCTGGCCGGGATTTTACTTCATCGGCCAGATCGCCTCGGCAATTGCGGCCTGCGGTGGAAAAATCGTGACGAACTTGCCGCCGACATATTGCAGCAGCACTGGGTCGGCGTCGTTGTTCTGGCCCGCCTCATCAAACTTGATGCGATGCCACGGCATGATGGTCTGTTCTCCCGGAATATCGGTCACGGCCAACGCATCGCGAATCTTCGGGCCCTCAGTCGACTTGGCGCGGTTGATCGCGTCAGCCAGCACCAGAAGTCCCATAAATTCTCGCGAAGTGAGGTCGTTAAGATCCTTGCCGGACTTTTCTTTGTACATGGCGTTGATGGTGCCGACCATTGGCCGCTTGGTGGCGAGATCAAGCGAGAAGGTGCTGCGTGAGATCGCGTCCTCGACCTTGTCGCCGACCGCGTCATAGAGCGCCTTGTCGGAAAATCCCGCATCTTGCGCCACGATTGCATTCGCCTTGTAGCCAAGCTCGAGCATGGTCTTGATCAGCAGAATGCTGTCCGTGGTATAGCTTGACGGCATCAGCACGTCGGCATTGGCCGCCTTGAGCTGCTGCACCTCGGCCGAGAGCGAAGGCGTATTGGCGCGATACTTGATATCGGCCACGATCTTGTAACCGCGCTCGGCCGCGAGCTTGGCCTGCGCATTGCCGGAGTCGGTGCCGAAGATCGTGTCCTCATGGAAAAGCGCCAAGGTCTCGATCTTGGTGCCTTTCTTCTTCATCGCATCGAAGAAGTCGAACATCGCCGCCGAATACATCTCGTCATGCGGCGACGGACGGAAGAAGTATTTCAAACCGCGCCTGTGCAGGCTCGGCGAGGAGTTTTCGGCAGAGACGAACGGAATCTGGTAACGCTCGCAGGTCTGGCTGACGGTGACCGCGACCGCGCTTTGATAGGTACCGATGACCGCGCAGACATTTTCCTGGGTGATCAGGCGCTCGGCTTCGGCACGCCCCTTCTGCGGATCGGACTGATGGTCGGCAAAAATCAGTTGCACCTTGGCGCCGCCCAATCCCGGCAGACCCGCACCTTTTGCAAGCGGTAGATCGAAATCGTAGTTGTTGTTGATGATCTCGGCCGCGGTCTCGAACGCCCTTTGCGCGTCGACGCCGATCTGCGCGGAGTTACCTGACAATGGATAGGTGAATCCGATCTTGATGTCGCTGTTGCTTTGCGCGAATGCCGGCAAGGTGCTGGCGGCAAGCGCTGCCGTACCACTCAAAAGAAGCGTTCTACGATCCATGATCCTCACCCCTACTGTTTCAACCGATTCCGATGTGCGTCATTCCACCTTATTCCACCTGATAACCTTGCTCGCGATCCCGCCGCCGTGCGGAGGCCTGACGCTCACCGGGCGCGCCCAGGCCGCCGCCGCCGGAAGTAACGAGCCGGACCACGTCGCCGTTTCGCAGCGGCATATTGGAAATCTTCGAGTGTAGTGCCTGCACTTTCCCGTCGCGCACGAGTTCGAGTTGGCCTGCAGAACCGGGTTCGCCGCCATCAAGACCGAACGGGCGAAAGCGGAAGCGATCCATTTGCGCCGTAAAGGTCGCCGCCTCGCTATCGATGCGCCAGGCTCTGCGCAGGCCGAGACCACCGCGATAGCGCCCGTCTCCGCCCGTCCCCGGCGCAAGGCCGTACTCGACCATGATGATGGGAGTGCTGCTTTCG